>ERZ773022.170-NODE-170-length-63906-cov-7.355938_pt1 | contig 63906 bp, 68 predicted proteins | sample MGYA00580839_ERZ773022 | MGnify/ENA primary metagenome ERZ773022 (study PRJEB29015, sample SAMEA2738020) | human oral metagenome | biome: human oral; feature: human-associated habitat; material: dental | place: China | collected 2044 ...
CCTCAGAGTTTTGATAATAATCTAAGTTGAGGTCAGCTTTTTTATATTTTATTCTTCTTCAGTCTCACGAGGGAAAATCATTGATTCACTAAAGTTCAAGTTGCGAAGAGCTGTGTAAGAATCTTCTAGAGAAATATAGTTTAATTTTCTCATAGTTAATACTCTATATTTTAAAAGTCGAACTGATTCCATTTGAAGCTCTTTAAGTTCTTCTTCAAAATCTATGTCTTCTAAAAATACTTCAAATTAAGTAAATGAGTAATATCTATATACATCTTTAACAAATTCTGCAGTATTTTCATCAGAACATTTTTCTTCAATGACGTCATAAGCTATCTTAAGGAGTGCATCTCTTACAGTAGGAGAGCAATCAATAATAGCTTGAATTTGGCTAGAAGAAGTTTCGGCTCTTTGTTTAATTTCATCTAATTTATTTGCAAAGTTCCCTTTTCTTCTTTTTGGAATTTTTTCTTTAAGTTTTTCGTAAAATTCTGGAGTTAGATCTTTAGCAACAAAATGACGAGTTAAACGACGTTTTAGACTAGTTTCTTTTATATACAACCTTAGATTAAGTATTAAGCTTTTTGGTATTGAATAAGTAAGTAGGAAAGATTTTTTTAGTTGCATAATTTTAGAAATTTCCAAGATTTGCTCAATGTTAGGATTATCCTTAAGTATTTCAGGGAGAGCTTTGTCTTGTGCTTTCATTATTTTTTTGTGTAATAACAATGCTTCATTTGCATTCTCAAATTTCCCAGTCTGCATGTCTCTAAAGTATGCTTTTAGTTCGTGTAAACTTTTTAGTTCAAAAGCATAAGCAACTTTTTCTTCAATAGATTTTTTAGAAATATCACGCTGTTTTAATTCTTCAAGTGTCCCTTCTAGGATTTTCTCACGAAGAGAGTATTGATTATATTCTTTTTCTTCATCCTCATCTTTAACAACAAGAGGAAGGGCGATTGTACCGATAATAATACTTAATAAAACGACATTACTTGCAATAAATAAGATGGTATTTCTAAGTGGGAAGTTATCCCCAGTGGCAGTTATAACCAGAATCATAAGTGCTGTAGCAAGTGTTACTGTACCATGAATACCACATAAACTAGTAATTAATGAGTAACTAAATCTAGAATAGTTACCTTTGTCAAATTTTCTATTTAATATTATTTTCGCTGTTTTTCTAGCAGCAGTGAAAAGATGAGGTTGGAATGATATGTAGTTGAAATATACAAAGGTCAATCTGACTATCATTAGACCTAAAAAAATAACTAATGAAATTATGAATCCATATACAATATCAATCTCTCTATTGTTAAACATAGTATGATATATCTCAGGGAGTAAATAATCCTAAAAAGGTAAATACGAAACCATTTAGTACATAACTCGTAATTTGTTGAGTACTGTCTATAGTTACTGCAGCATCACTACTTACAACAGTAAGTAAGTGAAGTTTTCTTTGGTAGTTGTAAACTAGAGCTGCAATTACTACAGCTACGATACCAGAGACACCAATATGTTCTGCAAGATAGAATACTATAACTGGTGTTATTAATTGAAAAATAACTAAAATATTAAATTCGTCAGCAAATTTTGTTGAGAATATAAACTTAATATAAGAGAAGGCTATCCCAATAATAAGTCCAAAGATTGCTCCACCTCCTGCAACTACTAAAAATTTATAACTAGCGTTCGTGACAGAAAATGTGTTAGTAAGAACTGCTGCTAGAGCTATATTAAATGATACAAGCCCAGAAGCATCATTAAGAAGAGATTCACCTTCTAATATAGCCATAAGTCCTTTAGGTAATTTCATTCCTTTAGTTATTGATTTAACAGCAACAGCATCTGTAGGTGATAAGATAGCAGCTAAAACAAAACATGCTGCCCATGGAATCATTGGAAGCAATAAATGAATTATGCTACCGACAACAATTACCATCACAAGAACTAAAAATATTGCCATATATATAATTGGTCGTTTGTCAGATATTCTTTAAGGACGAGTTGAACCCGTCAGTAAATAATAAGGGAGCGATAACTAACATCATAAACATTTCTGATTCAAACTCAAAATGAAGTGGGAGGTTAGGAATGAATGTTACCGCAGCACCAAGTATTATTTGGAATAAGGCTGCGGGAATACGTGGAAAAAGATTATTTAAAAATGAACCAAGTATTACAATTATGACAAATATACCTAGGGTAGTTAGTAATTCCATAAAAAACTCCTTTGTGATTATTTTATTATTATTATTTGTACCAATGTATTTTACAATTATTTAATATTAAAATCAACGATTATACAATTTTAATGAAGTTACTAATGAATATTGTAAAACATTAATTTTGATAGTTTTAGAAGAAGTGTTATTTGTTATTTTTTAGAGGTTAAGTAATAGCTTCAGTACACGTCAATAGATGTCAAAATATTGATTTTAAGCGATTTTTGATTTTTTGAAACTCATTATATCGCACTACAAATCAATAAAAACTCTACCTTTTACTCTACCTTTTTTAGATAAATATATCATCTGGATATTGAAGTTAAGCCCTGCTATCATTTCGATGGCAGGGCTTTTTAATATTTGGTACACTAACTTCTTATCTATATTTTGGTGGAGTTGAAGTTGACATCTACAAAGTTTAATGTTAGAATATATTCAAAAATATATTTGAATGAGGTGTTTTATGATTCAAAATGTTGTTACTTCAATAATCCTGTATTCTGGGACAGCCGTAGACTTACTTATTATCCTAATGTTATTTTTTGCCAAAAGAAAAAGCAGAAAAGACATCATTAACATCTATTTAGGACAATTTCTAGGCTCTGTTAGTCTAATATTGCTAAGTTTACTTTTTGCATTTGTCTTAAATTATATTCCTAGTAAAGAGATTTTAGGTTTGCTCGGTTTGATTCCAATTTTCCTAGGCCTCAAAGTTTTGCTTTTAGGAGATTCTGATGGAGAAGCTATTGCAAAAGATGGTTTGCGAAAAGACAATAAAAACCTGATTTTTCTAGTCGCTATGATTACTTTTGCAAGTTGTGGCGCTGACAATATTGGTGTCTTTGTCCCATATTTTACCACCTTAAATTTAGCGAATTTGATAGTGACTTTACTTACTTTTCTAGTCATGATTTATCTCTTGGTTTTTTCTGCCCAAAAATTAGCACAAGTCCCTTCTGTTGGAGAAACTTTGGAAAAATATAGCAGATGGTTTATTGCCGTTGTCTATTTAGGATTGGGGATGTATATCCTGATTGAAAACAACAGCTTTGACATGCTATGGGCTGTGTTAGGCTAGGAGAAAAAATTATGAAAAAAGATAGTATCTGTCAAGTGGATGTTATAAATCAACAAAATGTTACAACCGCAACGAACTACCTTGAAAAGGAAAAAGTCCAAAAATCACTTCGCATTTTATCAAAATTTACCGATAATAAACAGATAAATATCATCTTTTATCTCCTTGCCGTCGAAGAACTCTGTGTCTGCGATATAGCCTGTTTATTAAATCTCAGTATGGCATCTGCCTCCCACCATCTTCGTAAACTAGCCAATCAAAACATCTTGGACACTAGAAGAGAGGGGAAAATTATATATTATTTTATAAAAGATGAGGAAATCAGAGATTTTTTTAATCAACTAGGATAACAACTATTTTTACTACTTTACCATGATTATATATAGGACTTATCTATGAAATTTTTTGATGAAATTACTCACAAGAAATACCTACTCGTATCAAATATTTAAGAAAAAAGTATAATTTAAAGCAAAGCGACTGATGTAATGCAGGTTACGTTATCCAAGTTAAAAAAGGAAAGCGACAAGTTACTGCTTCAAAATTGCTTTATTTGAATACTTAAACGGATTTAGACTATAAAGAAATTATTTTTGGAGATATTCCAAGTTTGTTGAAAATATGTTTTATCACTGTTTCAGCTCTATTTTATTTAGAGATTTAGAAACTGTAGATAATGGTCTGAAAACAGTAAATGGATAAATTTACTGTTTTTTTATTTAAAAGGGAAGAAATTTGGAGTGTAAATTAGATATGGAGTAGGAGGAAGTGCCTTTGTGATAGGGCTTTTTTATGGTACAATAGTGTGTGAATTTGTAGAAGGTGAGGCGCATTATGGAAATTAAAATTATTGAAACTAGTGATATGCATGGGTACGTATTACCGACAAACTATACAGAAAGAAACATGGACTTAGGATTCAGTACGGCGAAGGCTGCAACTGTGATTCGTCGCTTAAAAGAAGAAGCGAAGGGTCCTGTGATTCAAATTGAAAACGGGGATTTCATTCAAGGGTCACCATTAAGCTACTATGTTCGTAAACAAGATTCAAAAGTAGCCTCTGATTTAACAAAAGTATTGAACTACTTAAACTATGACTTAGGGATTTTAGGAAACCACGAGTTTAACTATGGGTTAGACTACTTAAGAGAAGCGATTGCGTCTTATAATTACCCAATTCTTTGCTCAAACATTTTAACAAAAGACGGCAAGCCAGCTTTTGGCGAACCTTACAAAGTGTTCGAGAAAGAGGGTGTGAAAATCGCAGTTTTAGGGATTACAACGCCTTATATTCCAAATTGGGAACAACCTGAAACGGTGAAAGATTTAGTATTCGTGAGCGCGTTGGAAACAGCGAAGAAATATGTTCCAGAAATGCGTAAAGTAGCGGACGTTGTCGTTGTCACTTACCACGGAGGATTCGAGTGTGACCTTTCATGTGGGGACCCAACGGAACTCTTAACAGGAGAAAACGAAGGGTATGCGATTGTGACGCAAGTAGAAGGAATCGACGCGTTAGTGACAGGACACCAACACCGTGTGATTGCACAAAAAGTGAATGGCGTACCAGTGATTCAGCCAGGATACCGAGGCGCATATGTGGGTGAAATCAGCTTAGAAGTGGAAAAAGTAGACGGGAAGTATACGGTTATTTCAAGCGAAGCAAAACTTCATCCTACAGAAGATGTTCCGGGAGACCCAGCTGTATTAGAAATGTTTAGCGACTTACAAGCAGAAGTGGAAGATTGGTTAGATACTCCAGTAGGAAAAGTTATTGGAGATATGACGATTAAAGATCCACATGCTGCCCGTTTAAGCGAGCATCCATATATTGAATTTATCAATAAGGTTCAAATGGAAGCCAGCGGTGCGGATATCTCAGGAACTGCGTTATTCAACAATGATGGACGTGGATTCAACTCAGAAATCCGCATGCGTGACGTGATTACGAACTATATTTATCCAAATACATTAGCCGTTCTTAAAGTGAGCGGTGCGGACTTGAAAGCGGCTCTTGAGCGTGTGGCGACGTATTTCATTGTCGAAAACGGACAAGCAGTCTTCAATCCTAAATACGTGGAACCAAAACCTCAATTCTACAACTACGATATGTATGAAGGAATCGAGTACACATTAGACTTCACTAGACCATTCGGCGACCGTGTGACTCGCTTAGAGTATCATGGTAAACCTGTTCAAGATACGGATGAATTAGAAGTAGTGACAAACCAATATCGTGCAGTTGGTGGCGGAAACTATAGTATGTTTAAGCCGGAGAAGATTGTGCGTGAGGTGCAGATCGACATGACGGAGCTCATTGCGGAATACTTGCGCAAACATCCAGTCATCGAAGCAACAGTCAACAACAACTTTAAGACTGTGGTGAAATAAAATATAGACACTTCAAACTCCTCAGAGTTTGTTATAGAAAAGCATTATAGGATACCGGTTTGAGCCTATTGTCTCAAACCTACCAAGCTTCAAACAGTCTCTACGAAATGAAATTTCTAGAGACTGTAATTCACATTGGTTATGATTCCCTATAATGCTTTCTATAACCTCTGAGGAGTTTTTCGTTTTATCAGCGCTTAAGTTGTTGTGTTTCTTCGATAAAGTGAGTGCAAGTATTCCTTCATTCGAAAGGGAAAGGTGCTTCAAAAGAGATTGGAGAGTCTTAAGTGGTGGTTGCAAAGTTTAGGATTTTGTTAGGAAATTTGGCGGTATAGGCGGGATATGGTATGATGAAGGCACTGAATTGCAAAGTGAGGTTTTGTATATGAAATTGGAACGGAGCAAGATAATATAACGACTTTATGGGAAATGATACGAGAAATTAGGAAATAGATGGTTTTCTGTGAAATAGAAAGATGTTACAATAAAAGCGAGGTGAGTGTATGCAAACAATAATGATTGTCGAAGATGAAAAAGTCATTCGTGATGCAATTGTACAAGAATTGGAAAAATGGAATTATGAAGTGGTTGCGGTGGAAGACTTTTCACAAGTGTACACTCAATTTTTAGCGGTAAATCCGCAGTTGGTGATTATGGACATTACATTGCCGTTTTATAATGGCTATTATTGGTGCCAAGAGATTCGTAAGGTGTCTCAGGTGCCGATTATGTTCTTGTCCTCGCGTGATCAAGCGATGGATATTGTGATGTCGATTAATATGGGCGCGGATGATTATATGACAAAACCGTTTGAGCCAAGTGTATTGGTCGCAAAAATTCAAGGAATGATGCGTCGTAGTTATGAGTTTGTGCAGCAGAAAGATTGGCTGGAATATAAGGGGATTGCTTTGCAGCTTGGAAGCGGAAAAGTTTCCTATGAGAGCAATGTTATTGAGTTATCGAAAAATGAATTTATCATTTTGCGCGTATTGTTTGAAAAACAAGGGGACATTGCACCGAGAGAAGATTTAATGAATGCATTGTGGAATAGCGATGTGTTTGTTGATGATAATACCTTGTCCGTGACGGTTGCTCGTTTGCGCAAACGTCTTGGAGAAATCGGGTTAGAAAAATTAATCACGACGAAAAAAGGCGTCGGGTATGGATTGGCGGAAGTGATTGAATGAAAACAAAAGTTGAATTTAGTATCGCCTGGTTCAAATCGCATGCCTTCTTACTCGGAGCGCTGGCCTTTATCGAAGTGTTTTCAATGGGGTTCTTCTTCGTCTTTAATTGGCTAAGTTCAGAAGTCGGCTATTATTTATTTTTACTAGCCTTTTTCCTTTTGGTAGTCGCGGGTGCACTTTTGTGGCACGATTGGAGAAAGTATAGAGAAGTCGTTCGAAGTTTGCAGCAGGAAGTGACAACGCTAGAAGATGGATTTTCGCCAGCGATTGTACACTTGTACGAGGCGATTCAACAAGAAAAGGCTGGTATGCGAGGGTTGAGTACAAAGATGAAGCAACTTCGCAAGGAGGATGTGGACTACTATACTTTATGGGCCCATCAAATTAAAACGAGTATTGCCGCGAGTCAGTTGCTCATCCGTGAGTTGCCGCAAACGTCTGAGAAATCTTTATTGAGTCAAGAGCTCGTTCGTATTACGACTTATACAGGACTAGCGTTACACTATGTTCGTATGGAAAGTTTCCATCAAGACTTATCGATTTCAACGATTTCTATTGATGAAGTGATTCGTCCGCTATTGAAGAAATATGCAACCTTCTTTATTTCGAAGAAATTGCATTTGGACTATGTGCCTACTGGGAAAAAAGTGGTCACGGATTCAAAGTGGTTAGGCGTTATCGTGGATCAAGTGTTATCGAATGCAGTGAAATATACACCGGAAGAAGGAACGATTCGGATTCTCTTTGATGAAAATACGTTAAGTATTGAAGATACGGGAATCGGGATTGCTGCTTATGATATTAAACGGATTTTTGAACGTGGATTTAGTGGCTATAATGGTTGTGTGAACCACCAATCGACAGGGCTAGGTCTTTACTTATCTGCAGAGATTGCTAAAAGATTGGGCGTTACGCTTAATGTAGCGTCAAAAGTTGGCGAAGGGACAACGGTTCATATTCAGATTCCGTCTGAAGTGATGCAAGTGAAAGATTAACGAAGGCGAGGGGAAGCCCTCGTTTTTTTGTGCGATAAAAGGGATATTTTCGCTAAAAAGTTAACGATGACACGCCCGGATGTGTTATAATTATAAGGATAACAATATCTTTTAAGATAGGAGAATGACAATGACAGTAGATCAATTAGAATTAGTCGTCATTACAGGTATGAGTGGGGCAGGGAAAACTGTTGCAATGCAAAGTTTTGAAGACATGGGATATTTCTGTGTCGATAATATGCCACCAAGTTTATTACCAAAATTCTGGGAATTAGTAAAAGAATCAGGAAAAATTACAAAAATTGCGCTCGTAATCGACTTACGTTCACGTGCGTTCTTTGATGAAATCATGTCTGCTATTGCAGGGTTGGATAACACATCCTTTATTACAACGAAAATTTTATTCTTAGAAGCGAGCGATGATGCGCTTGTTTCACGGTACAAAGAAACAAGAAGAACACACCCTCTTGCTGGGGAAGGACGTATTTACGATGGAATTGTTGCGGAACGTCGTTTATTACAAGATATCAAGACACGTTCACAAAAAGTGATTGATACAACCAATCTTTCGCCTCGTAAGTTACGTGAAGAAATCATGCAAGCTTTCTCAACAGGAAAAGAAGGGATCTTCACGATTCAAGTGATGTCCTTTGGATTTAAATATGGGCTTCCAATCGATGCGGATGTCGTGATGGATGTACGTTTCTTGCCAAATCCACACTACATCCCTGAGTTACGTCCGTTAACAGGACTAGATGAGCCAGTGTATGATTACGTGATGAGCCAACCAGAAGCAAAGACCTTCTATCATAAATTGATGGACTTACTCGACTTCTCAATTCCTGGCTACAAAAAAGAAGGAAAATCGAGCGTGACGATTGCCATCGGATGTACGGGTGGTCAACACCGCTCTGTAGCCTTTGCGGAACGTATCGGACGTGAATTATTATCAGACTCTTACAACGTGACAATCTCTCACCGCGACAAAGATCGTCGTAAAGAAGGGAATGGACGCTCATGATATTTGAGGTAACACCGAACCCTCCGAGGAAGAAAGGACCGAAAATCACTGTTATTGGTGGAGGAACAGGTCTTCCAGTTTTACTGAGAAATCTTCGTAAGAGAGATGCGGATGTGACGGCGGTTGTAACGGTTGCTGATGATGGTGGCAGTTCAGGAATCATTCGAGATTATATGAACGTTGTACCGCCAGGAGATATCAGGAACTGTATGATTGCTCTTTCTCCGATGAACGCTTTACAAAAAGAAATTTTCCAATATCGTTTTAATTCCGACGACCAATTCTTCGCCGGGCATGCGATTGGGAACTTAATCATTGCGGCTTTAACAGAGATGCGTGGAAATAATATTTTCGACGCGATTCGTCTCCTAAGTCGTATGATGGCGGTAGAAGGACATGTGTATCCTGCCGCTGAAGAGCCGCTGTTACTGCGTGCAGAATTCCAAGATGGAACGATTGTAGATGGTGAGTCTAAGCTCGTAAAATATCGTAAGAAGATTAAAAAGGTTTCAGTGCATTGCTACGACGAGAATCGTAAGCTCGATGAAAGCCGAACTCCAATGGCGGCACGTGAAGTCATCAATGCGATTATGGAAGCCGATATGGTTGTATTGGGACCTGGTAGTCTTTATACGAGTATCTTGCCGAACTTAATGATTAGTGATATTGGTCAAGCCGTTTGTGAAACGAAAGCGGAAGTGGTGTACATCTGTAACATCATGACGCAACTTGGCGAAACGGAACACTTTACTGATGCAGATCATGTACGCGTGTTGCATGACCATTTAGGAACTAAATTTATCGATACTGTTCTCGTGAATACAGAGGCAGTGCCAGAAGAGTACTTAAACCAACAAAAGAACGAAGAGTACCTTTACCAAGTGAAGTACGACTTCCAAGGATTGCGCGACGAGGGATGCCGAGTAGTGTCGTCTGACTTTATTAAATTACGCGAAAAAGGTGTATACCATGATGGTGAAAAAGTTATCGACGAATTATTCCGTCTCTTACAAAGTGCACGAATTGAATAATAACCAATGAAATAGGAGCCAAGACTTCCTCTTGGCTCCTTCAACATGACTAGAAGAGAAAGGAGGAGGCCTGTGTCCTTACTATCATTTGCTGCAGAAACAAAGCAAGAATTAACGCAACTAGAAGTGCAATATGACTATTCAAAATATGAACTTGCGGCGCTCATACGAATGAATGGGGCGGTTGGGATTTTGAATCGTCAATTGATTTTAAATATCCAAACGGAAAATGCGACGATTGCCAGACGGATTTATGTGCTCTTGAAGAAGTATTATCAAGTAGAAAGTGAACTCTTGGTTCGCCGTAAGATGAAACTGAAGAAGAACAATGTGTATATCGTACGTTTAAAACATGGAACAGAAGAGATTTTGGAAGACTTGAACATCAAGTCGAGTGGCTTATTTAATATGCGCGTTCCGGAGAACGTTCGAGAAGACGAAGAGAAGATGCGTGCCTACCTTCGTGGGGCGTTTCTGGCTGGCGGTTCGATTAATGACCCGAAAACGAGCCGTTATCACTTAGAGATTTATTCGATTTACGAAGAACATAATGACGATATTTGTCAGATGATGAATGCGTTTGGGCTGAACGCCAGAACGATTGAGCGTCGTAAGGGATATATCACGTACTTGAAAGAAGCTGAGAAAATCGCAGACTTCCTTGCCGTGATTCATGCTTCGAAAGCGATGTTGCATTTTGAAGATATTCGAATTATTCGCGATATGCGAAATACGGCGAATCGTTTGGTCAACTGCGAGAATGCCAATATTAACAAAGTGGTGAATGCAGCCACTCGTCAAATCGAAGAAATTCAATATATTGAAGATACGGTAGGACTTGATGCCTTGCCGGATAAATTATCGGATATTGCAAAAATCCGTTTAGAGAATCCAGAAATTAGTTTGAAAGAGTTGGGTGAAATGTTACCTTCTGGGCCTATTTCAAAATCAGGGGTAAACCACAGATTGCGTAAGATTTCTGAATTTTCTCAAAAATTAAGAGAAAAAGGAAAAGCCAATTAGAAGTATCTGGACGTAGCTTACTATAGAAAAAACTATAGGAGGTTCGTCTTATGAACTTAGTATCTTTAATTGGTCGTGTTGTCAAAGAGGTAGAGGTGCAACAGCTTCAACCTTCCGGAAAGAGTGTATTTAATAATACCATCGCGGTGCAAAATGTTTACCGCAACAGCGATGATTCGTATCATTCACACTTTATCCAAGTGGTCGCCTGGGGCAAAATTGCGGAACGAATCAGCAAGTTTGTCAAAAAGGGAGACCGCATTGGGGTGGAAGGGCGGCTCAATACCCGTCGCTATACCAACAAGAATCATCAAGAGGTGTATGTGACCGAAGTGGTGATTGAGGAAGTCTACTTCTTAGAACGAAAACACGAAACAGAAGAGGACGGCGCAAGTCCTTTTGAAGATCCGCAAAGTTTGTTTGTGGAATAGTGTAAGGAGAGGAATTCCTTCACGAGACAGTTTAAATGAAGGAGTTTTTCGAGTGATTATATTAATAAATGGAACAGCAATTGCTATCGGAGCGCTTGCGGGTGTGTTTTTACGACATATAATTTCGGAGCGTTTCGCACAACATATCATGCAAGGGTTAGCGCTATGTGTATTCCTAGTCGGAATTAAAGGCGCAATTCAAATTCCGAATAGCTTAATTATGATTTTATCGCTTGTATGCGGTGGCGTTGTCGGAGAAGGGCTTCAAATGGAGGAGCGAGTACGTAAGTTCTCAGACTGGCTTCAAGAGAAGGCATCGAAAGGCAAACAAAACAATTTAAATATCGGTGAGGGGTTCGTTGCAGCAGTCATGATTTTCTGCGTGGGGGCACTTGCCACAATGGGTTCTATCCAGTTAGGAATTACTGGCGATACAACCCTGCTTCAAACGAAGTCAGTATTAGATGGGATTACTTCTATCTTTCTTGCGGCAACGGAAGGAATTGGAGTTGGACTTTCAGCTGTAGCGGTCATTGGGTATGAGTTAGTTTTAGTGGGATTATCTCAACTAGTAGCTCCTCATTTGAATGATGTGGTAACTGTATCGATGTCTGCAGTTGGATCGGTTCTTTTAGTTGGTTTAGCGATGAACTTACTAGGAATTACGAAAATTAAAATTTTAAACTTCTTACCATCGATTTTTATGCCGATTCTACTTGTACCGTTATTAGCGTTATTTTAAGAATATGAAAAACACCGGACCAAGAATTTTCTTGGCCCGGTGTTTTTGTCATTTCATTAGTTATTTTCTGCTTCTAATTTTTCGAAAGCATCGTGTAAGATGGATTTCAATGTTTTTGCAGATAAGTCCATTTTCTCTTGTTCAGAGTCTGCTAGAGGGATTTCGATGATTTGACGAATTCCTTCACGTCCGATGACGGCTGGAGCTCCGATATAAATATCTTCTTGGCCGTATTGACCTTCAAGGTATACTGATAATGGGAAGATGGCTTGTTCATTGTTTAAGATGGCTTTTGTAATACGCGCTAGAGTAGCACCAATACCGTAGTAAGTAGCCCCTTTTTTAGCGATAATTTCGTAAGCCGCGTCACGTACTTGGAAGAATACTTCGACTAATTTTTCTTCATCTACGTGTGGATTTTGACGAACCCATTCATAGATTTGTAAACCGCCGACGTTTGTATGTGACCAAACTGGGAATTCAGTGTCCCCGTGTTCACCCATGATATATCCGTGAACGTTACGAGCGTCAACACCCACTAATTCAGCGATTGTTTGACGGAAACGAGCGCTATCTAGAGAAGTACCAGATCCGATAACGCGTTCTTTTGGAAGTCCTGAGAATTTCCAAGTTGCATAAGTTAAGATATCTACTGGGTTAGTCGCCATTAGGAAGATTCCGTTGAATCCGCTCGCCATAATAGAGTCTACGATGTTTTTCAAGATTTTTAAGTTTTTAGAAACTAAGTCCAAGCGAGTTTCGCCAGGTTTTTGAGGGGCACCTGCTGTGATACATACAATATCTGCGTCGTGGCAGTCTTCGTATGTAGCTGCATAGATTTTTTTAGGGGCATTGAAAGCTAAGGCATGTGATAAGTCTAACGCATCGCCTTCTGTTTTCTCGAAATTAATATCGATAATTCCTAGTTCTTCTGCAATTCCTTGTAAAACAAGTGCGTATGCGTAACTAGAACCAACGGCACCGTCACCAACTAAAATTACTTTATTACCATGTTTTTGAGATTTTTCCATATTCATACCTCCTAAAAAAAATAGTGTTGGAATATCCATAGATAAGTATAGCATGATTATTGGAAAATTGAGTTTCAGAAGGCCCTTTTTATGACAAATAATACATAAAAAACACAATTTCGTGAAAATGTGAATTAATAACGGGACGGTAGAGGGGTATGGTATAATAGCAAAATAGAAGAAAAAAGAATAGGTGAAAGTATGAAATTAGTCGTTGGTCTAGGGAACCCTGGAGCAAAGTATAAAGGGACCAGACATAATGTCGGGTTCATGACAATGGATGAAGTGGCCTATCAAGAGAAGTTTGATTTTGATAAGGCGCTTTTTGATGCGGTATTTGCACAAGTGCAAATCGGTGGCGAGAAAGTCATCTTCATGAAGCCATTGACGTTTATGAACTTATCGGGTGAAGCGATTCGTCCGCTGATGAATTATTTTAAAATTGGAATTGAAGACTTGCTTGTTGTTTATGATGATATGGATCTGCCGGTTGGAAAGATTCGTCTTCGTCAAAAAGGTGGTGCCGGAGGACATAACGGAATTAAGAGTATTATTTCATGTCTGGGAACTAGCGAGTTTAACCGGATTAAAGTGGGGGTTGGGCGTCCAAAAGATGGACGCACGGTCGTAGGACATGTGCTCAACCGCTTTGAAAAAGAGGAAGAAGAGGACATTATTTTTGCAGTGCAAAAAAGTGTCGATGCGATTCGTTCGTGGATTGAAACGGATGATTTCGTCAAAACAATGAATCAATTTAATTAGCAAATAGAGGAAAAGAGATGCTGCAAATTTTTTTGCGGTCTCTTTTTGTCGTTGGAAAAAGGAGAAAGTTATGCAATTAGTGCAACAAACGATTAGTAAACTGAAAGGATTTAAAGAGTGGTTGGATACACTCCCTCTTCATGAGAGTCAACTCGTGCTAGGGCTTAGTGGGTCTGTAAAGCACTTGGCCCAGTCTTGTGCGTTTGAGAAATTGGACAAGCAATTAGTAATTGTGACACCAACGCTCTTGCAAGCGACGCAGACTTATGAAGAGCTATCAGAGTGGTACGACGATGAGATTGTTCATCTCTTCCCGGTAGAAGAGTCGCTTGCAGCGGATTTCTCAGTAATGTCACCGGATGTAGTGAGCCAACGTATTCGCACGCTCGATTTCTTAAGTCGAGGGCAAAAAGGAATCGTCATTGTGCCGCTCTCTGGGATTCAAAAGCTCTTGGTTCCAGCAATTGTATGGAAGAAGAGCTCTATTGAACTTGCGATGGGGTCTGAAATTGAATCGATGGATGCCTTTGTGGAGCAGTTAGTGGAATTAGGATATCGTCGTGAAAATATGGTTGCGACTCCGGGTGAATTTGCGCTTCGTGGAAGTATCGTTGATATTTACCCACTCGACCAAGAGTATCCACTACGTCTAGACTTCTTTGATACAGAAGTAGATTCGATTCGTGCGTTTAACGCGGAGACACAGCGTTCGATGGATGTCATTAATAAAGTGCGCATTTTACCAGCCACAGACTTACCACTTCTAAAGGAAGCTGTCTGGAAGGCGCAAGCCAAAATTCACGCACTCTATGAAAAGGACGTGAAGGCGGCTCAAAGTGAAGAACGAAAAAACCAAGTTTCCAATATTCAACAGGCCATCGATGCACAATTAGAAAATGGAGAAATCCCATCCAACTTAACGTACTTCTTGGAATGCATTTATCCGGAGAAGACCAGCTTATTAGATTATGTTTCTAAAGATGCGTACCTTATTATTGATGACTACGCTCGTTTTGTTGAAAAGAGCAAAACTTTAGAAGAAGAGGCAGGTTATTGGAAGACACACCATATTGAAACGGGTGCCATTGCTTCTGGTTTGTCGCTTGTTCAAGATGGACGAAAAGTGTTAAAAGAGAGTCCGCTCTCGAGAACGTATTTTGCCATTTTCCAAAAAGGGCTTGGACGATTAGCATTCGATGCCATTCATCCGATTACGACGCGTACGATGACGCAGTTCTTCTCGCAAATGCCGATGGTGAAAGTCGAAACAGACCGTTGGAAGAAACAAGGCGCAACGATTATCGTCTTAGTCGATGACGACAAACGCGCGCAAAAGGTCGAACAAATCTTTGCCGATTTTGAAATTAAGAGTGTGATTTCAAACGGAACGGTACTGGAAGGGCAACTTCAAATCATGGTCGGCAAGATGCACAATGGATTTGAACTACCAGAGGATAAATTTGCCATTCTTACAGAACGCGAATTATTCAATAAACTCACGAAACGCGCTCCACGAAATCAAAAAATCTCGAATGCGGAGCGTTTGAAGAGCTATACCGAATTAGCGGTGGGAGACTATGTGGTTCACGTGAATCACGGGGTCGGTGTGTACCAAGGGATGGAGACGCTAGAAATTGGCGGGATTCACCAAGACTACATGTCGATTCACTATCAAGATGGCGGAAATCTATTTGTTCCGGTAACGCAAATTAAGCTCGTTCAAAAATATGTCTCATCTGACGCAAAAGTTCCAAAACTCAATAAATTGGGCGGTACCGAATGGGCGAAGACGAAACGTAAAGTAACAGCCAAGATTGAAGATATCGCCGATGAACTCATCGAATTATACGCCAAACGTGACGCCGAAAAAGGTTATGCGTTTAGCCGCGATACCGTCGAGCAACAAGAATTCGAGCAGGCCTTCCCTTATACCGAAACGCAAGACCAACTGCGAAGTGTGGCGGAAATTAAGGAAGACATGCAAAAGGACAAACCGATGGACCGTCTGCTTGTTGGAGACGTTGGATACGGGAAAACGGAAGTAGCTATGCGTGCGGTCTTCAAGGCGGTCATGGATGGAAAACAAGCGGCCGTTTTAGTACCAACAACGATTCTGGCCGAGCAACATTACGAGAATTTCGTACAACGCTTTGAGGATTATCCATTTACCATCGGATTATTAAGTCGTTTCCGTAGTAAAAAAGAACAAGAGGAAACGATTGAGAAGCTTCGTAAAGGAGCGGTGGATATCGTTATCGGGACCCACCGCCTGCTTTCAAAAGACGTACAGTTTTTAGATTTAGGACTTTTAATCGTCGACGAAGAACAACGCTTTGGAGTGAAGCATAAAGAACGGTTGAAACAATTGAAATCGCAAGTGGACGTATTGACGCTGACGGCAACACCAATTCCAAGAACCTTGCATATGTCAATGCTTGGGGTGCGTGATTTATCCGTTATCGAAACTCCACCCGCAAACCGTTATCCAGTTCAAACATTTGTGATGGAACAAAACCCGATGACCATTCGTGACGGTATCGAACGCGAGATGGCTCGTGGCGGACAAGTCTTCTATTTATATAATCGAGTTGAAACGATTGAGAAGAAGGCGGATGAACTGAGAGCTCTTGTTCCAGGATGTCGGGTGGGTGTGATTCACGGACAAATGAGTGAGACGACGCTCGAAAATATTCTCTATCAATTTATTGAAGGGGAATACGATGTGTTAGTGACGACGACGATTATCGAAACCGGGGTGGATATTCCAAACGTCAACACTCTCTTTATTGAAAATGCGGATCGTATGGGGCTTTCGCAGTTGTATCAATTGCGTGGACGTGTCGGGCGTACAAACCGCATTGCCTATGCGTACCTCATGTATCAACCTGATAAAGTCTTAACCGAAGTCAGCGAGAAGCGTCTGCAAGCGATGCGCGACTTTACAGAACTTGGCTCTGGATTCAAGATTGCCATGCGAGATTTATCGATTCGTGGGGCAGGGAATTTACTCGGGAAACAACAGCACGGATTTATCGATTCGGTCGGATTCGATTTATATTCTCAATTATTAAGTGAAGCCGTGTTGAAGAAACAAGGAAAAGAAGTGAAGTCGGACGAAGAAACGGTTGAAATCGACTTGCAGATTGATGCGTATATTCCAGCAAGCTATATTCAAGACGAACGCCAAAAAATCGAAATGTACAAACGAATTCGCTCGATTGATAGTGTGGAAGCTTATGAAGAATTGCTCGATGACTTTATCGACCGCTTTGGGGACTTCCCAGATGAAGTGAGTGCATTAGCAGAGGTTGGATTGATTAAGCATTATGCCAACGAGATTGACGTCGTATCGATTAAACGGAAAGACAATTCGGTGACGATTACGATTGCGCCACCTTCTGCCACACGGTTGCAAGGGGTACCCGTCTTTGAGGCGCTTGGTCCAGTGAAATTACCAGCGCAAGTGTCCAACAAGGGCGAAAGTCTTCAGATTTTATTAAATATCACGCAAAAACCTGTTGACTTATGGCTGGAGCAAGTTAAACTGTTTGTAAAAACATGCGGGGAAATTCTAGCCCGCGATGAGGAAAAACATGAAGAAGATAAATAGTAAAGGGATGATGCAAGGGGCGATTGCGCTCTCGATTGCCGCGTTTATCGCTAAGATTTTAAGTGCGGTGTACCGAGTTCCTTTCCAAAACATGGTAGGCAACACCGGCTTCTATGTATATCAACAGGTGTATCCTATCTATGGAATCGGCATGACCTTTGCATTAACGGGATTCCCGGTATTCGTGTCCAATGTAGTCGCGGAATACTTGGAGTCGACACATTTAAAGAAATTATTGAAGCAGCTATTCGTGATCGCAAGCCTTGTTGGAGTGGGGATTTTTGCCTTCCTCCATTTGGGTGCGGGAATGATTGCTCACTGGATGGGAGACGTAGAACTCTTGCCAGTCGTCCAAAGTGTATCGTGGATGTTTCTATTGATGCCGTTTTTGGTCATCACAAGGGGGTACTTCCAAGGCAGCTTTCGAATGATGCCGACTGCCATCTCGCAAGTGGTGGAGCAGGTCGTTCGTGTCGCGGTGATTCTCTTTGTGGCGAGTCTATTTGGTAGCGTCATTTCAGACTATTACACGATGGGGACATGGGCGATGTCGAGTGCGACGATTGCGGCTGTGTTTGCGATTCTTGTGATGCTATATTTTGTATTGAAAGAAACCAAAGATCCGCTCGACGGCTTGACGATTACGCCAGTAGAAATGGAAGTGCCGACATTTGGGCATCTCTTTAAACGCTTTGCCTTTGAAGGAGGAACCATTTGTCTCCTTAGTTCGATTTTAGTCTTGTTCCAATTGGTGGATTCGTTCTCTGTATATAATGTGTTAACGAATCAAGGGATGCTTCCGGAAGTCGCAAAAGACCTCAAGGGGATTTACGATAGAGGGCAGCCGCTTGTGCAATTAGGAATGGTGGTCGGAGTCGGATTTTCATCAAGCTATATGCCGATGTTATCGCGTGCCTTTAAGAAAGGGCACGGTTTAGAGTTTAAGAGACTATCCGCATCACTGCTTCGAATGACGATGACTTTCTCACTCGTTGCAACGATGGGGATGATGGCCATCTTGCCATGGTTAAATACTGCACTCTTTGGAGATGCACAAGGGCAAGCGGTGCTCCTTGTTTATGTCACTAGTATTTTCTTTGCATCTGTGATTATGTCGCTGCACGGTATTTTCCAAAGTCAGCATCAATATCCAAAAACACTACTAGCCCTCATAGCAGGACTCGCAGTGAAAGCTGGTACGAACTACTTATTCGTAGCGATGTTTGGAACGCTTGGTGCTAGTCTTGCCACAGCGCTTGGACTTTGTGTCATGATGGGTGTGATGATGGCTTTTTCAAAAGAGATTATGACTAGTGTCCTTCGTGACGGGAACTTTATGCAGAACCTTTCAAGCATTGCGCTTGGCATGACGGTTATTGTTTCGGTGTTATCATACGGAGTGTGGCAGTTTGCCGCCTTGCAAGATTCCAGAACGATGGCCTTTGTCTTTTCAATCGTCTTTGCCTTTATAGGAATGGTGATTTTCCAAGCAGGCACGATGAAATGGAATTTATTTACGAAACGCGAATGGGTTCTAATTCCAAAAGGAAAGACCTTACTTAGAAAATTTGGTAGAAAAGAGGAAAATGATGAGACTCGATAAGTTTTTAAAAGTATCACGATTAATCAAACGCCGTACGGTTGCAAAAGAAGTAGCCGACAAAGGACGTGTGTTTATTAATGATAAAGTAGCGAAATCTTCAACGGACGTGAAAGTAGGAGATAAGATCGCTATTCAATTCGGGAACAAACATGTCTTAGTCCAAGTTGAAGCATTGATGGATTCAACGAGAAAAGAAGATGCGAAGGAAATGTTTACGATTCTAGAAGAGAAGCTCATTAAAGAAGAACCGTTAGAACTATAATGAAGGAGAGAATACGGCAAGCATGTCGTATTCTTTTTTTATGGAGATTAGCTTTTTTGAATGCGTTTTCTGTTGACAAAAAAATAAAAAAAGAGTATATTTAATAGTACTTTTTTAAAAGAAATAAGGAGGGGAAACCGTGGATTTAAATACAATCAATATACTACAACCATTTAACGCAATGATGGAATTGCGTCATTTTTTGGCGATTTTAATTTCATGTATTTGTGGACTTGCCATCGGTTACGAACGCACCTCCAGAAATAAACAAGCAGGGGTAAAAACACATATGATTGTGGCGCTCACTTCTTGTTTAATGATGATTATTTCAAAAGAGGCCTTTCTGGATACACCAAACTACGATACAGCTCGTGTTGCTGCTCAAGTCGTCAGCGGTATCAGCTTTATCGGTGGGGGAATCATCTTTATGCGAGAAAAACGTGTGAGTGGACTGACCACCGCTTCAGGAATTTGGGCTACATCTGGGATTGGACTTGCGATTGGCGGAGGATTCTGGTTCTTTGGGTCGGTTTGCGCCGCGATTATTGTCATCGTTCAAAAATTAGCGTATCAACCAATCTTGCAAGGAAAACAACGTCAAGTAAATATTTACTGTGAAATTCCAGACCCAACCATTGTGCAGTCGATTTATAATTACTGCCACTTCGAAGATTATCAATCGATTCAAGTCGAAGCGCGCGAACTCGATGGTGAGAAATATGAGCTCGTGATTCGCATTCATAATGACGAAGAAATCATTATTGAGAACTTGAAAAACTACATTCGCGAAACGGAGAATCAAGTGGTAATTAAACGCGTGAAACTTCGTGCCGAAGATGTTAACTAAGAAGACAACTTAGAAATCTTACTATTTTGTGGCTGTTCATGGTAACGCCAAAAAATAGAAAATTTATAAAACGCGAAAAAAATGATTCCGCAAAGACTAACGGATTTTATAATAACAGTAATGTGATACGCATCGAATGTGAGGGAGAAAGACAGAAATACTCTAAATATATTTTTAGAGTATTTCGTTTTCTTTCCCCCACAAAGTTGAATAGGAATGAGCTAGCTGGCTACAGCGAAGCTCATTCCATTCAACCACTGTGCAAACGCGGAGTAGGGCTTGTACCTTACTCCGCGTTTGAAGCTTCGAAGGTGAGAGACGGAAGGCTAGAACCGGTGCAACATTACAGTTATTATGAAGATATCCGTTAGGAAAAGCGGAATCATTTTTGATTTCAAAGGAAGTTTTCAAAAAAATACAAAAATTCTTAGTGTAACCATGGACGATGAGCGTCATTCTTGTTATACTCAGTTTGTATAAGTAAAAAAGGAGACAATTAAGGTGAAGCAAAAAACACAACAAAGAAATTCAAATGTAATTTCTATGAATCAAAAATTACAACAGAAAAAACCTTCTACTCCCGTTTGGAAGAGCCATTCACTAATGACAAAGTTAATTGTGATTGGTGCCATCGCCGTTTCGGGGTCAATGATTGTCGGGATTGGGAACCAAATTAGCCAAGCAAATCAATTAGATCAAAAAATTGAACAAGCAAAGGCTGAAAAAGAATTTGCTGAAAAGCAAAAGGAATCTTTACAACAACAAGTGGAGCTTCTTCAAAGCGATGAATATATCGCGAAGTTAGCACGTAGTGAATATTATTTAAGCAAAACTGGAGAAATCATCTTCAGTACGCCGCGGGACACTGCAAAGCATAAAGCACAACAAGTAAAAGAAGAAGTTGAACAAGGGGAAACTGTTGTTAAGGTGACAACTCAAAACCGTTAGGCAATGAATCTTTTCGATACGTCAAGCGTGTATCAAAAAGGGAATAATGAAGGAGGAACGCTTTTTATATGTCAATCGAAGTAGGAAACGTAATCCCTGGTAAAGTTACTGGAATTACAAATTTTGGAGTTTTTGTGGACTTAGGAGATCGCAAGACAGGTCTTGTTCACATCAGCGAGGTGTCTGATTCATACATTCAAGATATCAAAGAAGTTTTAAAAGTTGGAGACGAGGTCAAAGTGAAAGTCATGACGATTGCAGATGATGGCAAAATCAGCCTATCTATTCGTCGTGCCGTTGACAAACCAAAAGAAAATTCAGCGGATAAAGCAAAAAAGCCTTTCACACCGCGTAATCAAGACTCTCAAGACTTTAAGAAAAACCGCACTGCTGGCAGAACTTCAGATTCGTACGAAAAGAAATCTCCTTCGCAAGCAAAAGCGACAGATTTCGATTCTCTAATGAGTTCCTTCTTGAAAGACTCAGAAGATCGTTTAACTTCATTGAAACGTAACACTGAAGGAAAACGTGGAGGCCGTGGCGGTCGCCGTTCATAATGAAACCACAAATCTCTTCTAGTGTAAGCTGGAGGAGATTTTTTTGACAGAAAGGAGAGGCCTATGCAACATCAACTAACAGCGTTTTTTAGAAGAAATGTAGAAAACTATACTGAGAAGAAATATGTGCTTGCCGTATCCGGAGGTGTCGATTCGATGGTTCTTTTGAATGCGATGGTCACTTTATTTGGAGACGATGCAACAGATCGACTCGTAGTGGCCCATGTGAATTATGGTCTGAGAGCACAAGCCGTTGATGAGGAACAACTCGTTCATCGTTTTTGCAAGCTGCATCAGATTCCAATCGAGACAAAGCATTGGCACGAAGCAGAAGGGGAGACGACTTCTGAAAAATCGTTACGAGATTTTAGATATGATTTCTTCCGCGAAGTGACTTCAAAGCATCAGGCGGACTACTTAGTATTGGCGCATCACCAAGATGATCAATTGGAGACTGTGTTGATGAAATGGTCGCGTGGGAGTACGCTGGAAGGTCTCTCTGGGATGAAGGAAAAACGTCACGTGAAAAACTTGTCGATTTTACGTCCGTTCCTATCGTATGAGAAAAAAGAACTCTACGAAGAGGCTAAGAAATATGATGTTCCTTTTTTAGAAGATGAATCGAATGAATCGGATGACTATACACGAAACAGATATCGTCATCATGTCATCCCGTTCTTGAAAGAGGAAAATCCAAATGCCGGAAGCCACTTCCAAAAGAGTGCGCAGATGATTGCGGATGCGGTGGCGTGCTTAGTGCCCATCCTAGAAGAAAAACAAGAACAGATTTTCCAAAAAGGGAAGAAGAAAGTCGCGTTCCACCGTGAAGCGTTCCTCAAAGAACCCGTTGAAATGCAACGACTGCTCTTGCAACAAGTGTTGATGCAAATGGATACGACGATTTCTGTGGTGCAGATGGAACAAATCTTAGAAAAGGTTGGTTCGGATAAAGCGCAGCTCACTCTGAATCTTTCAAATGGATGGAAGTTTAAGAAACGCTACGAAGAATGCTCGTTTGAAAAAGGAAGACCTAAAGTCGTTCCAAATATTGAATTTGTCCTATCGAAACCAGAAGACACATTGATTCGACCAAACGAAGATGAGCAAATTCTTCTAACTACAGGAAAGACATCTTCGGATTTTGCAATTCCTGTTTATCCAAAGGAATTCCCGCTCACGATTCGTCATGCAAAACCAGGCGATAAGATTGCGCTAGATGCCAGTGAAACCAAACATCAAAAACTCTCAAGATGGTTTATTAATTCCAAGATTCCACTTGAAGAACGCAAGGAAATTTGGGTGTTGGAAGACGCCTCAAAAAAAATTCGTGCAATTTTAGGCTATCGCTATGCTGAACCGTTGTTCTTTGAAGAGGAAACTGGTAAAATGATTCTATCTTACGAAAACAAAACGAGGTGCACACATGTTAAAAAATGATATGTCAGAAATTTTAGTATCAGAAGAACAGTTACAAGAAACAATTAAGAAATTAGGTGCTACGTTAGCGGAAGATTACCGTGGTAAAGATCCGTTAGTTATTTGTATTCTTAAGGGTGCTATTTTCTTTATGGCAGATTTAGTCCGCGCAATGGACTGCAATTTAGAAATTGATTTCATGGATGTATCTAGTTATGGAAATGAATTCGAATCAAGCGGCGAAGTACGTATCTTAAAAGACTTAGGTCAAAGCGTTAAAAATCGTCACGTGATTATCGTAGAAGATATTATCGATACAGGCCGTACTTTAAAACACGTGGTTGAATTATTAAAACACCGCCAAGCAGCAAGCGTTAAAGTGGTGACTTTATTAGATAAACCTGAACGTCGTGAAGAAGCAATCGAAGCTAATTATGTTGGTGTTCAAGTGCCAAATAAATTCGTAGTAGGATACGGATTAGACTTTAAACAATTTTACCGTAACTTACCATGTATCGGTGTTTTAAAACCTGAATTCTATGAAGATTAAGAATGAGTAAAACTATTCGTCAATAAAAGTCAAATATGTTATGATAGAACGGTAGTGAATAAAACTATCGTTCTTCTTTTATAAGAAGATGGGGAGGTACAATGAATAATAATAATAATCGATCAATATTTAGATCTAGCTTACTATATATCTTGATTTTCGGTGCTATTGTCATTTTTGTTGGAATGTTTAACGGGGATTCAAAAGGTCCTATTGCAGATATTTCATATACAGAATTTATGCAAAGTCTGAAAAGTGGCGAAGTCAAAGAAATCAAAATGCAATATTCGAATTCTGTGTATACCATTACTGGGGAATATACAAATCCGAAAGAGCAAACAACGCAAGAAGCTAAAAATCAAAAGGGGTTATCTATTTTTGATAACCGTACAACAAAGAGTACAAACTTCAGAACAACAGTCTTACCTAATGACTCAACGATTAAAGAAATCAATGAAGCGGCTCAATCTAAAAATACAAAAGTTGAATCTTTACCAGAAAGCTCAACAGGCGTATGGATTTCCGTTTTATTACAAGTCGTATTACCACTTGGCGTATTAGGGTTCTTACTCTATACAATGTTTATGAGCCAAGGAGGCCAAGGTGGACGTAACAATCCAATGAACTTCGGTAAGAGTCGTGCAACAAATCAGAAGAAACAAAATGTAAAAGTGCGCTTCTCTGATGTTGCGGGTGCCGAAGAAGAAAAACAAGAGCTTGTAGAAGTGGTAGAATTCTTAAAAGACCCACGTAAATTTACAGCGCTTGGTGCACGTATTCCTGCAGGGGTACTTCTTGAGGGCCCTCCAGGAACGGGTAAAACCCTTCTTGCCAAAGCCGTTGCGGGTGAAGCAAACGTACCATTCTTCTCGATTTCAGGTTCTGAATTCGTAGAAATGTTCGTAGGGGTTGGGGCAAGCCGTGTTCGTGATTTATTCGAAAACGCGAAGAAAAATGCTCCAGCAATTATCTTTATCGACGAAATCGATGCCGTTGGTCGTCAACGTGGTGCCGGAATGGGTGGCGGACACGACGAACGTGAACAAACATTAAACCAATTACTAGTTGAAATGGATGGGTTCGAAGGAACAGAGGGAATCATCGTGATTGCCGCAACGAACCGTTCAGACGTATTAGACCCAGCCTTACTTCGTCCAGGACGTTTTGACCGTCAAATCTTAGTAGGTCGTCCAGACGTGAAAGGCCGTGAAGCAATTCTAAAAGTACACGCACGCAATAAGAAGCTTGCAAAAGACGTGGACTTAAAAGTGATTGCGCAACAAACTCCAGGATTCTCTGGTGCGGAACTTGAAAACTTATTAAACGAAGCAGCCTTAGTAGCCGCTCGTCGTGATAAAACAGCCATCGACGCATTAGACGTGGATGAGGCACATGACCGTGTGATTGCTGGTCCGGCTAAGAGAGACCGTGCCATCAGCAAGAAAGAACGTGAAATGGTGGCTTACCACGAAGCGGGTCATACAATCGTTGGTATGGTTTTAAGCGATGCGCGTGTGGTTCATAAAGTAACGATTGTCCCTCGTGGACGCGCTGGCGGATATGCCATCATGCTTCCAAAAGAAGATCGTTTCTTAATGACAAAAGAAGAATTGTTCGAACAAGTAGTTGGACTTCTTGGTGGTCGTGCTGCTGAAGAATTTATCTTTGGCGTGAAGACAACAGGAGCAAGCAATGACTTTGAACAAGCAACAGCCATCGTTCGCAGCATGATTACAGAGTACGGAATGGTGGATGAATTAGGAACTGTTCAATACGAAGGAAATCATCAAGTATTTATCGGACGTGACTATGGTCAAACAAAAGGTTACTCAGATCAAGTGGCGTTTGAAATCGACAATGCAGTACGTCGTATCATGAAAGAAGCGCATGAAAAAGCACTTCAAATTCTTGAAGAACATAAAGACCAATTAGAATTAATTGCTCAAAAACTTCTAGAATTAGAAACATTAGGCGAACGTACAATTAAATCACTTTTCGAAACAGGTGAAATGCCAGCTCCAATCGCGGAAGATGAATATCCAAGTGAAACAGAAGCGGCAAGTTTTGAAGAAACGAAAAAAGCCTTAGCAAAACGCGATGCGGAACAAGCAGAAGGCAAAGAGGTTCCAGAAGAAGAGGAAGAAGTCGAAGTAGCGGATGTCACTCCAGCAGAAGATTTCACTGAACAAAACGAAAACGAATAACACAAAGGGAAGGAGAGCTGAGGCAGTTGTCACAGCTCTTTTCCTATGAAAAGGGAGAAACAAATGGCAGATACATTATTAAAAGTATTGGCGTTCAATGATGAGGTCAAAGCTGTTGCTATGGTTGCCACAGATGCAATCGCAGAAGCACAACGCAGACATGATACTTGGAGTTCTGCAACAGCAGCGCTTGGTCGTACCATCATCGGAACACAATTGTTAGCAAGTAGTTTAAAAGGCGACGAACGCATCACGGTTCAAGTAAACGGAGATGGACCTGGTGGAAAAATCATGGCTGATGCAAACGGTCGTGGGGAAATGCGTGGGTATATCACGAATCCTCATGTGAGCCTTGAATTAAACGACAAAGGAAAACTAGATGTCCGTGGAGTAGTGGGGACAAACGGAACGATTACCGTTATTAAAGACTTAAATATGAGAGAACCGTTCTCTGGCCAAGTACCAATTGTAGACGGAGAACTGGGAATGGACTTCACGTATTACTTAGCAGTCTCTGAACAAATTAACGGAGCTGTTGGGGTATCGGTTCTTGTAAATCCAGATGAAACGGTTCGTGCAGCCGGTGGTTTCATGATTCAGCTATTACCAGGGGCGAGCGAAGCGACTATTTCAGAAATCGAACGTCGTATTAGCGAAATTCCAATGGTTTCTAAACTAATCGACCAACAAGAACAACCACGTGATATTTTGAATCGATTATTAGGTGAAGAAAATATTCGTGTATTAGAAGAAATGCCTGTGAAATTCCATTGCGGATGTACGCGTGAACGTTTCAGTGCAGGGTTAATGTCGATTGGGGTAGATGACTTACAACACTTGATTGACGAAGACCACGGCGCAGAAGTGGTGTGTCATTTCTGTGGTGAGAAATATCATTTTGATGAAGCAGAATTACAAGGGTTAATCGATGAGATTAAAGCTAATCGCAAAGAGGCAGAGGCTTAAAGATTCAATCTATGAGAGTGAGAAGACGAGATTCCTTTTCTTCTCACTCTCTTTTTGCATTTTCAGCCGTTAAAGCTATACAAATAAAGAAAAACTTAGTATAATACATACATAATACAGATGAGGTGTATCAATGTTTAAACGAATTTTTTCTAGAATGAAAGGCTTCTACATGTTATTTGTAGGGAGTATCGCACTCTTAGCCATCATTTTAATGCTAGATTTTAAAACATTTGAACAATTTAATTTTTATCAAGATGTCGACGTTTGGACACATCCAATTCTCTTATTGCAACTAGCGATGATCGTTATTGTGCTCCTTGTGCTAGGGCAAGTTATCGGATTATCTTTGAAATATTATTTCGCATTTAAAAAGTTAGATGCGCTCTTCCCGAATAATGAATGGGAACAAAAAGATTTTAAAGAAAAAGCAGACTATGTCGATGAAAAATTCGAAGCGATGATTGTTAAAGAAGTACTCATCTTTTACGGAAGCCATTTTACAGTAATTCCGCTAAAAGAATTAAAAGAAATTCATCTATATCGTACGAGTACAGGTCGCCGTGTGTATTATGGAATCAAGTTTACGTTTAAGACAAGAAGACGTGCTTTTGTTCCAAATACGTATGGAAAGACACTAGAAGACAAGTATCGTCTCGTTCGAAAAGTGAATTACTTCGTCCCAGTTAAGATTAAGGACGATTGGAAAAATAGTAATAGAAAGTAGGAAATAAAGGTGCATAAAGGGTATGTACGAAGAACAATATTTCTTTGGGGTTCTGCTCTATTGTGGCTCCTGTTAGGGATTTTCTTTCTCTTTGGAACTGTGAAAGGATACATGGGGGGAGAGGCACTCTATAAGATGGGAGATATTTATCATTTGAATGATGCAGGAACCTCCGTTGCAATTCGTGTGTTGGATATAGACTCAGAGGTCCTCACTTATGATGGAAACGACTATTATTTAGTAAAACATGAAAAAGGGGTTACGCCACTTCAAGCGAAAGCTAAAGACATTCAACAGTTGTTGGATTTGAAAAAAGCAAATCCGAATGATTGGGAGGCTTTAAAAAAAGAGAATATTTATTTAAATGTTCGAGTGACGCCAGCAGTAACAAAGGGGCGTAGAGGGAGTACGACCGTCCATATATCGTCACTATTGATGGAAGCTATTATCAGACAATATCAGCAGGGAACGCTCTTACCGACAGAAGACGCTGTACCACTGGACTTCATTCATTATTTAACCCTTACATCTGCTACAAATCGTTTATTGGAAACGGTAGTGACTCTCTTTGTGTTTCTAATAGCGTTAGCATTCTTTTACGCTAGCTATAAACGAGTACGTACATTGAAGGAAGAATACGAAGCATTTGATAAAGAGTTTCCGCGATACGCACTAAATATGAAGGCTTTGCCAAAGGATTCGGATTTTCACGATCCTAAGCTAAAAGTACTGGTGAAAGATGGCAAACTCGTTTGCTATAATAACGATTTTAGAGTGATTAAGCTACGGGAAGTACGAAATGTTGAAGTTCGTCGCCAATTGGCAAAAAGCAGTGTTGCCTATGCCATCGATTTTGGATTTAGAGGGAATAAGAAAGTAACCATTCAATTGAAGAATCGTCTAGAAGATGTTCGCCAATTAATGGAGTATTTGAATGAAAAAGAAGGAACCAAAATATCGATATCGTTTCAATAGTAGTGGATATGCAGTTCAAAGAAGATGAGTTAAAAATTTCAATAGAAAGTAAGAGGGGTCGGAATGCATAAAGGAATTTTAAGACGAACATGGGGAAGCTGGATTCTCACTGTCTTGTTAGGATTAATAGTGGCAATGGTGGGGATTGTAGTTTCGTTTGGCTTTATGAGTGGACGTGAATTATACGAACATGAAATCATTTATAAAATAGAAAAAGATTCATCGTCTAGTTCGATTAAAGTATTAGATATTGACCCAAGTCCGCTAGAGATAGACGATGAAACATATTATTTAGTGAAACATAATTATGGAGTGTCGTTCTTAAAAACAGATATTTCTGAAATTAAACATATTCTAGAGTTTAAAGAGGCGCTTCCGGATAAAACGAACGCGCTCGCCACATCTGACTTCTACTTGAATATCCGTGTAGTTAATGAGAAAGAGAAAAAAGGGAGATCTAGCGTTAAAACAAATATTACGCAAGAAGTGAAGGAAAAATTTGAAGAAAAATTCAAACTGAGTCCACTTTCGGTGCAGGCTACTCTCGATAAATTGGACAAAACCCATTATTTAACCATTACGAATAATGCAGATAGATTTTTCGACATCGTGATATTAATGGTGGTAATCGTGATTTTTGTCATTGTATTGGTGTGGCAAATCGTTCGCGTTCGTCAAATAAAAAAACACTATGCTCGTTTTGATGAGCTGTTCCCTGACTATCAAGACGATATGAAACGTTTATTGGATGATGCGGAGTATCTTGATAATCAACTTGGGGTACTTGTCAAGGATGGAATTTTGGTTTCTTTTGGGACGGAGTTCAGGGTAGTAGACTTAGAAGAAGCAGTCAGTGCGTCCGTTTTCCGTCAAAAATCAAAATGGGGTGCAAAGTATCATCTTACATTCTTCTATGAAGGTCGTAAGAAAAAAGAGGCTGTCCCTCTTGGTGATTTACAGGACAATGTCGTTGACCTAGTCCATTATTTAAGAGAAATTTGCACCTATAATGTTTATATTCAATTTTAAAAAAATAAAAATTTTTTATGGAACACAAAACAGTCTACAATTTATTTGTAGGCTGTTTTTCTTTACAGAAACCTTTTGATACTGCGGGTTTACAGGCGGTCATGGAACATAAAACCAGTCACAACTAAGTCAAAAAGTTAACAAATGTTAACCATAAAAAGAGTTGAATATTCATTATTTAGTGATAGAATGAATATATCAAATCAAAGGACGTGATCTAATGGATTTCACAGGTAAAGTTGCCATTGTCACTGGTGGGGCAAATGGTATTGGTAAAGAAATCGTTCGCGGTATCGTTAACGGCGGCGGTTTTGTAGTCATCGCAGATATTAACGAGGCTGCAGCAAACAAAACAGTTGAAGAGTTCGGACCAGAACACACAAGCTTCAAATACATGGATTTAGGAAATCATGAATCTATCGTAAAAAGCATGAACGAAATTTTAGCAGAACGCAAAGTAGATATCTTAGTGAACTGCGCTGGGGTTATTAGTGCTAAACCATTCGACCAATTAACATATGAAGAATGGGAAAGAACAATCCGCATCAACCTTTCAGGATGCTTCTCAACAATCAGCACTATTTTCCCACACTTTATCGAAAATAAAGGTGGACGTATCGTAAACGTATCTTCAGTTGCTGCTAAACTTGGTGGTGGACTTTTAGGTACTGCTGCTTACGCTTCTTCTAAAGCTGGTTTAAACGGTTTGACAAAAGCCGTTGCTAAAGAAGGCGGTAAATACAATATCGCATGTAACGCTGTATGTCCTTCATTCACTCGTACAGATATGACAACCGTATTATCAGAAGATAAAGAAAAGAGCCAAAAAGTAATTAGCATGATTCCTCTTGGACGTCGTGCAGAACCAACTGAAATCGCTCAAATGATTCTCTTCTTCGCAAGCGATCTTGCAAGCTTCGTTACAGGAGAAATCGGTGACTGCGATGGCGGTATCACATTAGATGGCTGATTTTAGCTAGAGTCTTATTCCAAATCAGAGAAGGATTGTGAACAGTATGAAAAAGATTAAAATTCCTGGGGATACAATCATTATTCCAATGTTTATTGGATGTGTGATTAATACATTTTTCCCTCAAATATTACAAATTGGTGGATTTACCACTCCAATCGTGAAAGGTGCTGGACCACTAGTTGGGGCATTCCTCTTCATTATCGGGGGTACCATTTCTCTTAAAAACACACCAAAAGCCGTTGGACGTGGGGCAGCGATTATTTTAGCGAAAATTGCGGTATCTGTAGTCTTAGGGTTATTGGTTGCAAAAGTATTCAATGACAACTTCCTCGGACTTAGCGCCGTTGCCGTTATCGGTGCCATTTCAGTAGCCAATAACGCAATGTATGCGGGTATTGTAGATGTATACGGGGATGAAATCGATGCTGGTGCCGTTGGGATTACAACACTTAGCGTTGGACCAATGGTAACAATGGCCGTATTAAGTAGTGCCGGTCTTGCAAATATCTCGATTTGGAACTTAGTCGGAACTGTTTTACCACTTGTGTTAGGGATTGTGTTAGGAAATGCCTTCCCATACATGAAGAAGGTTCTTTCAAACGGGATTACAGCTATCATTATCGTCGTTGGTTTCTGTTTAGGGGCTAACATGAGCTTTGGTCAAATCCTTGAAGGTGGTCTACCTGGTATCTTGCTAGGGGTTATCACTACAGCTATCGGTGGTATTGCTTCTATTACAGCAGACCGCTTAACAGGTGGGAATGGGGTTGCCGGTGCTGCCATCTCAAGTACAGCAGCCAGTGCTATCGCTACACCAGCTGCACTTTCAGCAGTGGATGCTTCATTCAAAGGAATCGAAGCAACAGCAACGACTCAAATTACAGCTTCAGTAATCGTAACAGCAATTTTAACTCCAATCTTAACAGCCTATGTTGCTAAGAAATTTGGAAACAAAAAAGAAGCTAAAACACAAGAAGCTTAACCGAATTTAAAAGGAGAACCACCTCGGAAATCATTCCGAGGTGGTTTTTGTATTGCATTAGTTGTAACAATAATGTTACATCGAAAAGTTGAGTTGTATCAAAAATGAACCGTATCAAAATTGATACAAAAAGAGTAGAGTGTATCATGCATGATACGTATCACGCATGATACACTCCAAAGTTCAGAATGCCTTTCAGCTAAATTTTTGCACAAAAAAAGAACCTCATAAACTGAATGGAAATCTTTTGAATTCTATAGTGAGAGCAGTAGTGAGTGTAACCAATGTGAATTACAGGCCGTTTTACGGCCTGTTTGAAGCTTGGTAGGGTTGAGACTTTGGCTCAACCCGTGACATCACTATGAAGATATTTAAAAGATTAAATTTCAGATCTGAGACTCTTCTATTATTTTAAGAACGAATTACGCTTCGCCGAAAATACCTGTTGAGAGGTAACGTTCGCCTGTATCAGGTAGGAGAACTACAACAGATTTGCCTTTTCCTAAGCGTTTTGCCACACGTAGAGCGGCAGTTACGGCAGCTCCAGAAGAAATACCAGCAAGGATTCCTTCTTTAGTAGCTAAGTTTTTCGCTGTTTCGATGGCATCGTCACTTGTCACAAGTTCAAAGCCGTCGATGACTTCGCGGTCAATGATACTTGGTTCAAAACCAGCAGAGATTCCTTGGATGCGGTGTTTTCCTTTTTGGCCTTTAGAAATAAATGGAGCTTCTTCAGGTTCAACCCCGATAATTTCTACGTCTTTGTTCACTTCTTTTAACGCACGACCAACACCTGTAATCGTACCACCTGTACCGATACCGCTGATGTAAGCGTCTGGTGTTTTTCCGTCGAAGGCTTTAATGATTTCTTGTCCAGTTGTTTGATAGTGAATCGCTGGGTTTGCTTCGTTATCGAATTGACGTGCCCAGAAGTAGCCAGGTTGTGCCGCTAATTCTTCTGCTTTGGCAACGGCAGCGCCGAATCCGTCAGCAGCAGGCGTTAATAATACTTCTGTACCGTATGCTTTCATTAATTGACGGCGTTCAATAGACATAGATTCAGGCATAATTGTGATGACCTTGTATCCTTTGGCAGCGCCGACTAGTGAAAGTCCTACACCTGTATTTCCGCTTGTTGCTTCGATGATTGTGTCGCCAGGTTTTAGGCTTCCATCTTTCTCAGCTGTTTCGATGATGTTTAAAGCGATACGATCTTTCACAGATCCACCGGCGTTAAACGACTCGACTTTTACATATACATCCGCAGAATCGTCTGAAACTAAACGGTTTAGTTTCACGAGGGGAGTGTTCCCGATTAATTCTGTAATTGTTTCTACCGATTTGACCATAAAATGATCCCTCCATAAAGTTAGACTGGGCAACTTTAAGGGTTGCTTGTACCCATTGTAACGGGGTTTGGACATAGGAACAATACTTTTGTTTCAAAAAAACAGAAAAAAGTATAGAAAATTCAAATTAGGTGTGATACACTATCTGCTAGCAAGGGCTTTTAAACTCATCCAGAGAGGTGAGAAAGGCTAAGATCAAGTTTATTAGACTAGCCCTACGCTTAAAAAACATAGGGCTTTTTGTGTGCACAAAAACGCCCGGAAAAGAGGGTAAAATGGAGTTACAAACTTCAAAAGTCGATCTGTTGTTAGATGTGGATCAAAAACCAGAGCTCGTGCCTGGGCTGCTCTTAAGTTTGCAGCACGTGTTTGCGATGTTTGGTGCCACTGTTTTAGTGCCGTTAATATTGGGGATGCCAGTATCGGTTGCTTTATTTGCGTCAGGATTAGGAACGTTAATCTATATGGTTGCGACGCAGTTTAAAGTACCTGTTTACTTGGGATCCTCTTTTGCTTTTATTACGGCCATGCAATTTGCGATGGCACAAATGGACGGGAAACCAGATGCTGCGCAAACAGGGGTTGTGTTAGTAGGACTCCTCTATGTGGTTGTGGCCTTATTTGTTAAATTCTTAGGAACGAATTGGATTAACCGACTCTTACCGCCAATCGTCATCGGACCAATGATTATCGTTATCGGTCTTGGTCTTGCAAATAGCGCGGTAACGAACGCCGGATTTGTAAAAGATGGGGACTGGAAGCCGATGTTCGTTGCAGTTGTAACATTCTTGATAACAGCATTTATTAATACAAAAGCAAAAGGCTTCTTGAAAATCATTCCATTCCTATTCGGGATTATCGGTGGATATATCGTGGCTATCTTCTTTGGACTAGTCGATTTTACAAAAGTCATTGAAGCACAATGGATTGCTTTACCAGAATTATACTTGCCATTTAATACAAACGGATTCTTCCATCAATATAACTTATACTTTGGGCCTGAAACATGGGCGCTTCTGCCAGTAGCGGTTGTAACGATTGCGGAACATATCGGGGACCATACTGTCTTAAGTGAAATCTGCGGACGTCAATTCTTGAAAGACCCAGGCTTACACCGCACGCTCATCGGGGATGGGGTGGCAACAGCCGTATCCGCCTTCCTTGGAGGGCCGGCCAATACCACTTACGGTGAAAACACGGGGGTTGTAGGGTTGACGCGTATCGCATCGGTATCGGTGATTCGTAATGCTGCACTGATTGCGATTGGATTTAGTTTCTTTGGTAAATTCACTGCGCTGATTCGTACGATTCCAAATGCGGTACTTGGTGGAATGGCGATTCTCTTATACGGGGTGATTGCTTCAAACGGGTTGAAAGTATTAATCGAAAAACAAGTAGACTTTAGACAAGTACGAAATCTCATTATCGCAAGTTCAATGTTAGTACTTGGACTTGGTTCAGCGGTGCTTGAAGTAGGACCTGTAACGTTGTCAGGAACAGCGCTTTGTGCGATTGCAGGAATCGTCTTAAACTTAATTTTGCCTCGTGAAAAAACAGAAGAAAAATAAGTAAAACGTTAGCGAACAGATAGGACGTCAGAGAAAGCTCTGGCGTCTTTTTTTATGGTTTATTAAAGAAAGTATGATTATATAAAAAATGAATAAAATAATAGCTCCGAAACAATTCAGAAAATATCTCAAATAGTGTAATTTTCCCATCAATAAAGCACGTAAATTACTTGCACCCTATGCTATATAATTTTATATTATATAAGGAATGTAATTATCTATATAAATTATATTATATACATGTGAAAGGCTTTGGCTGTTTCAAACGTGAAACTTTAAGTAATATTTGTCGATTGTAGGAGGAGCTTTATGCTTACTGAAAAGCGTAGAAGAATTATTTTGGACTTATTAGAAAAAGAAGACACGGTTCACCTGAAGGATTTAATGGTGGCGTTGGGGGCTTCTGAATCAACGGTTCGTCGCGACCTATCTTTATTAGAAGAGGAAGGAACGCTGATTCGTGTACACGGTGGAGCAAAACGTGTGTATTCGAAAGAATATGAACCAACGATAAAAGAAAAAGAACGCTCAAATCGTCGTGAAAAAGAATGTATTGGCCGTTATGCTGCTTCTCTTGTCACAAAAGGTGAGACGATTTATATGGATGCTGGAACAACAACGCTTCGTATGATTCCTCACTTAGAAGGAAAAGACGTGACAGTTATTACAAATGGCGTACAACAAGCGCACTTATTAGCGGACTATGGGATTAAAACCGTTCTTCTTGGAGGACAAGTCAAAACGGAGACGAGTGCAGTGGTAGGTCCACTTGCTCAAAACCAATTACGAGAATACTTCTTTAAAAAAGCGTTCCTTGGAATGAACGGGGTTGATTTAAGTTATGGATATACGACTCCAGACGAAGAGGAAGCAATGATTAAAAAAATTGCAATAAATAAGAGTAATCAAGCATATGTTTTGGCGGATTCAAGCAAATTTGCTAAAGTAAGTCTCTGTAAAGTTGCTGATTTTCATCAAGTAACGATGGTAACAAATACGACGAAGGAGCAAGCTGACTTACGTTACCGTATGGCGGGGAGCATTCGTCTTGTTGAAATGGACGCATAATTAAGGAGAGATAGCATGATCTACACGATTACGTTTAACCCAGCGATTGACCTTGTTGTTAAAGTTCCAAACTGCGAACTTGGTACTTTAAACCGTTCTGTTGAAGAAAACTACGTGGCAGGTGGAAAAGGCATTAATATGTCTGTCATCTTGAAACGTCTAGGATTCGACAATACAGCAACAGGTTTCTTGGCAGGTTTCTCAGGAAACTTCATTAGAGAAGCGTTGCAAGCAGAAGGAATTCATACGAATTTCATCGAAATCGATGGTGTTACACGTATTAATTTGAAACTAAAGAGTACCGAAGAAACGGAAATCAACGCCAATGGGCCAGTAGTATCGAATGAAGACTTCGCTCGTTTAGTACAGTATTTTGAAGAGAACTTACAAGACGGCGACGTTGTATTCTTAGCCGGAAATGCCGGTAATGGGATGGATCACCAAGCGTACACAACGATTGCGAAATTGTGCGACGATAAAGGCGTCAAATTAGTGTTGGATACAACAAAAGAGTTATTAACGAAATGTCTTCCATATCACCCATTCATCATCAAACCAAACCATCATGAGTTAGGTGAGATTTTTGGTGTTACGATTGAAACAGAAGAACAAATTGTTGATTATGCGAAAAAACTCCAAGAAATGGGAGCGCGAAATGTATTGATTTCTCGCGGTGGAGACGGCGCACTGCTGCTTGCTGAAACTGGGGAAGTCTATACATCGAATGTTCCAAAAGGAAATTTAGTAAACTCAGTTGGAGCAGGGGACTCCATGCTTTCAGGCTTTATGGCGAAATTTATTGAAACCGAAGATTGCGCAGCAAGCTTGAAACAAGGAGCCGCCACAGGAAGTGCGACAGCCTTCTCTGTAGGAATTGCTGAAAAATCATTTATCGAAGAATTATTACCACAAGTAGTGGTTACAAAACTGTAAGAGTGCATGAGGAGTAATTCCTTTTGTAGTCACTCATTCGATAGTATTCATTGCCATCTGGATTTTCTGTGGTGTCATCGGAGCGTTATTATTAAACGTGACACTTTCTAAAGCAAAAAAAGCTAAATAAAGCAATTTGAATTTCGACTCTTAGGACATTCCTAGGAGTCTTTTTTTGTATAGATTTAGAATATCAAGTTTATTGTTAGAGTTTTAGAGTTGCAAAAAAAGAACTACAGTAGTATATTGAGAACAGTTAATTATGTGAAAAGTACAAAGGGGTGCCATTTTTGGCTGAGATGTAATTGCAAACCCTTGAACCTGTTACGTTAGTACGTGCGTAGGAATTGTATTTGATTTCGAAGTTTTAGACGGAGTCTCTTTGTGTTTTTCAACAAACGAAGGAGGCTCTTTTTTTATGAAGAGAAATGTTTTAGTATGGGTAGAAGTTGCAATTATTGCAGCATTGTCAATGTCACTGTCCTTTATTCCGGACTTTGCTGGGTGGTTTACACCGTCGTTTGGAGCAATTATTCTTGTTATTTTTTCACTACGTCGTGGCTTGACACCAGGTTTAGCAGCAGGATTGCTATGGGGATTACTCCACTTCGCATTAGGGAAGGTGGCATTCTTGTCTGTTGAACAAGTACTCATTGAATATGTCATTGCGTTTGCAGTGATGGGACTTGCAGGACTTCTCTATAGTCCGTTCCAAAAAGCATTAAAAGCTGAGAAATATACAAGTGCGATTACGTTAGCTTGTATTGCAGCTTTTGTAGGAGTAGGCGTTCGCTACTTCTTCCACTATATTGCCGGGGTAATTTTCTGGGGTAAATATGCACCAGAAGGAATGAGCCCATGGTTATATTCACTTACTGTAAACGGGGCAGCGGCACTCGGAACTTTCATTGTAGTAGTGATTGCGTGTGTGGCGTTGATTCGTCAAAAGAATTTATGGATAGCTCATTAGGGAAATTGTGCTTTCCGAGTCCTGGTTTAACCTGAAACCAGGGCTCTTTTTGTTTGAAAAAAGGAGAAAAAGAGTAAGACACTTCGTGCCTTCAAATAACTCTATAGTAGTCATTAGTGCTGTACCGACCTGAGCCTAGGTCTTAGGTCTATCGAGCTTCAAACTGACACTAGGAATGAATTCCAAGTGTCAGTAATTCACACCGATTACAATCGCTACAATGACTACTATAGAATTTGAAGGCACTCGTTATTCTTACTCTTTTTCAGTAAATAGACTTGGTTTCGGTTAAACCTTTTTAAAGGGGGGCTGGAGAAGAAGAAAAAGTGTGTGCCGTTCATTGAAGGTGCTCGTTATTCTTGCTCTTTTTCAGTAAGGGGGTCTGGTTTTAGTTAAATCAATTTTTCTAGGAGCTAGGAGGGGGAAATTGCGCATATTTTAGTGAGTGCAATTCCTTAGTGACTTGAGGAAGAGAGAGTTTGACAGGAGGTCATTTCAATAGTAAAGTAAACGGTGAAAGAGGTGTTTGTATGGTTACAGAATGCGAAAAAATGAATGTGTCTCATGAGATTTGGATGATGATTATGAAAATCTACAATGAGAACTTGAAAACTTTTTCGGTGTCATTAAAAAAAGTGGGTTTGAATCCAACTCATTTTGAAGTGTTGCATCTGATTTTCCGAAATCAAACGATGGATCAAAAGACAATTGCGCAAACGCTGAATTTGACGCAGGGGAATATTACGCACTGCATTCGTCATTTAGAAAAGATGGAATTGATTGCGATTGAAAAAGACTGGAAGACAAAGCATATTTCATTAACAGAAAAAGGAAAGAAGTTGCTCGATGATTTAATTCCAGCGCAACATCAAATGATGGAGCATACATTACGTGGATTGGACTGCAACCAAAAGCAACAATTGCGTGAGCTGCTCGTCTTATTTGCAAACACATGTAAGGACTCGGTTTAAGTAAATTTTAAGTACTAAACGTATACTGAAGAAAAAAGAAGAGGTTTGACGATGAGAATTTTAGTAGCAGAAGATGAAATTGATTTAGCCGAAGCGCTGAAAATGATGTTAGAAATGCAAAAATATAGCGTGGAACTTGTTCACGATGGGGCGGACGCACTGTTTTATGCCGAATCAACACCGTATGATTTAATTTTACTGGATGTCATGATGCCGAAGAAATCAGGCATCGAAGTGATACGTGAATTGCGCGCGGGTGGAAATACCACGCCGGTTCTGATGTTAACGGCAAAAAGCCAATTAGAAGATAAGGTCACAGGATTGGAAGAAGGGGCCGACGATTATTTAACGAAACCGTTCGAAGCACCTGAATTATTAGCGCGTGTGAAATCATTACTTCGCCGTCCAAATGTGTTCGTATCGTCCGTGATGACGGTTGGAAATGTTGAATTAAATCGTGATAAGTTCACGATGCAATCTGTTAGTGGACAAGTGTTATTGAATAATAAAGAGTTTCAACTGATGGAATACTTTATGATGAATAGTAATCAAGTATTATCTACCGAGTTAATTATGGAAAAAGTATGGGGACTCGACTCAGACGCTGAAATCAATGTCGTGTGGGTGAATATCTCCTCTCTTCGTAAGAAATTAGCGAGTATTGAGGCAAACGTGACGATTAAATCGGCACGTGGTCTTGGCTATCAATTGATGGTCGAAGCCTAATTCCATTTGAAAAATGAATGACATTCAATAGAAGGGGAGTTTGCATGTTTAAACAACTTCAAAAAAGCTTTGTCAAAAGTGCAATGCTTTCTTTTACGGCAGTACTATTCATTGTGCTCGTTGCCGTAAATTTTGTGAACTATAAACAATCGGTGGCGCAAGTAGACCGTGTATCCACTATGTTAATTGATAATAATGGTGAGTTTCCCGATGCACCCGATATGAAAGAACCGAAAGAACATCCAGTTCACGGAATGCCAAAAGGTGAGAAGTTTGGGAAAGATGACCAATTGTCCACTCGTTACGCAGTTGTGAGAATTTCAAATGATACCGTTCAATCAGTGGACCAATCCCGGTTAGTGTCTGTTGACGAAGCTACGTTGAAAGAAATCGCTCTTCGAGTTGCAAAAGAAAATGCGATTTATGGGTGGGACGGAAGTTTAAGATATCAAGTCTCCAAAACGGATACAGAAACAATGGTTGTATTGGTTGATGCCAATCGTGAAGTGCAGCAGAATACAAGATTGTTGATGGTCACTTTAATCGTATTTATTTTATGCTTAGCGGTCGTGTATATCCTCGTTCGTTTGCTATCGAAGAAAGCAATTCGTCCGTTTGTTGAAAACGTGGAGCGTCAGCAACAATTCGTGGCGAATGCGAGTCATGAGATTAAGACACCTTTAACCGTTCTTTCAGCGAATACGGATTTACTAGCGATGATGGGGACAGATGCTAAATTTGTCGACAGCAACAAACGCCAAATTAAACGTCTGAACTCTTTAGTAGAACAGATGTTACTTCTTTCAAGGTACGATGAAGGAGAAGCGGCTGCGACAAAAGAAGAAGTGGATTTAGTTGCTGTTACAAAAGAGGTCGTTGAAGAGATTTTACCAGTCTTAAACGAAAAAGGACTCCGGGTGGAATTTACTGGTGAGGCACAAACGATTGTCACAACGAATAAGAGTGCAATGACGGAATTGATTCGTATTTTACTCGATAATGCGATGAAGTATACCGTAGGCACACCTGTCATCACAGTCGAGGCGAAAAGCAATCAATTGGCCATCGAAAATGAAACCAAGCCGATGACAAAAGAACAAGTCAGTCAGATTTTCGATCGCTTCTACCGTGTAGATAGTTCGAGAAATCGTACGACAGGCGGTAGTGGACTAGGGCTTTCAATCGCGCAGAAGATTGCCGAAACCAATCAGTTGTGCTTGAGCGCTGAGCTTATCAGTAGTAGTCAGATTCGTTTTGTCATTGAGGGTAAAGAAAATGGATGAACGAGTTGCATATGAAGTGTTAGAGGTGGTTGGTGAAATTCCGAGAGGAAAAGTTGCTACCTATGGACAAATTGCTAGTCTCGTAGGTCGTCCGAAAAATGCAAGGTTAGTTGGAAGAATTTTAAGTCAGGTAGATTTATATGGCCACTATCCTTGTCACAGGGTTGTGAATGCAAAAGGAAGACTTGTGCTGGGATGGCTTGACCAAAAAGCATTGTTAGAATCAGAAGGAATCCTTTTTGAAAGTCCAACAAATGTTTCGCTGAAAAAATATCAATGGAATCCTGAAGAGGATTAGCCCAATCTGTAGAAAAGATTGGGCTTTTATTTTTATAGTGATTTAAGATAGATAGAAAAACCAAAGATATTGGAACATCCTTCCAGCGTCTTTTTTCGTACGCAATTATCATATATAGTAATTATCATATATGATAATTTTCAGTTTCAAAAAAATTTTTCGAAAAATTTTTTGTTTTAAGTTCATTTTAAGTAAGCTCGTTATGATGAAACCATCAACAAATAGTTGATAGGAAGCGAGGGGGACCAAAATGAAAAGAAGCAAAATGATTGTTCTATTATCCACGATTACTATTGCAACTACTTTAGTTGCATGCCAAAACACACAAGCACAAACACAAGAGGCTGCGACTTCTCAAGTCCAAGCACAACAGAGTCCCCCAGCTAATCCTTGAGGAGAAGTGGTTAGCAGACGGTACGGTCCTAAAATAAAACTTAACTTACAGAAGCTAGGCTACCGTCTAGCTTCTTTTTGTGCTCAATGTTTTGAAACTGTTGTTAAAAAGGGGGTTTATAGATTTTTATAAGTGGATGAGAGCGGGATATTGTGATAAAATTAAAAAATAATCAACTAAAAAAAGAGGTGCACTTATGGATCAAAATGAAAACAAAAACCTTGAATCCGTTGCTGAAAAAGCTACAGAAGTAAAAGACGAAGTAGTAGAAGCAGCGAAAGAAACGGCTGAAGAAGTGAAAGAAGTAGCAGAAACAGTTGTTGAAGAAGCAAAAGAAGCAAAAGCTCCTGAAGCAGATGGCGACTTCAAAGAAGTTGTTGAAGACGTAAAAGAAAAAGCTGAAGAGGCTGCTGAAAAAGCAAAAGAAGTTGCTGGTGTTGCAAAAGAAAAAATTGGAGAAGCAGCAAGCAAAGTATTCACAGAAGAAAATAAAGCAAAATTAAATGAAGCAACAGAAAAAGCTGTTGATAAAGTTGAAAGCTATAATAAAAATAATTTATTCGAAAAAATCTTCTTCGGTGTATCTATCGCGATTGCAATCTTCACACTGTTAGTATTGTTAAACGGACTAAGTTTTGCGTTTGGTTCAAACGGCGGAATTAATGCTACAAGTTTACAAACAGCGTATAGGGACCTTTCTAATAAAGTGCAGAACTTAAGTTTATACTTTGGTTTATCATTCTTCTTTGCATTAGTTGGTGTCGTATTTACTGGATATTTCTTATTCCAAGCTCATAAAGCAAGTAAAAACTTATGGACTAACGTGAATGTAGCTTCATTAGCAATGGTAGTATCTGTCTTCTTAGGAAACATCTTAGGTGGCGGATTCTTAGATGCTCTTGGAAAATTATCTGATTTCTTTAGTGGAAAATCAAATTCTGCAGTAAATGCATTTCTTTCTGAAGCATTTGCAAATCCATTAGCAGCAAGCCGTACTGCACAATCATTCGTAGATGGATTACAAACAGGATCAAAAATTGCAATCTTCTTCTACTTAGTAGCATTTGCAGCATCAGCAGCAACTGTGTACTTCTACTACCAAAAATTATTCCAAAAGAAAGCAAAATAGACGAGGTGTAAAATGAAAAAAATCTTTCAAATCATTTTAGGGATTAGTTTCCTATTTCTATTAGTGGGTTGTAGCTCACAAGAGACTGCGACTTTCACTCAAAAATCAGGCAAAACAGACGTAACTTTAGTTTATACGTATGATAAAAAGACTGATAACGTGACAAAGATTAAGGTCGAAACGAATGAGCCTGCTAACCACACCGAGGCTCGTAAGGAAAACGAAAAACTCTTTGAAGAAATTAAGGGGATTGATGGAGTTGTGACTTCTATTACAGAAAAAGATGGCAAACTCATCTCATCCGTTGAAATCGACTTAACGAAATTTAAGTTCTCAAAACTTAAAGAAAGCGACAATGTATTCTTTGCAGGCCTTGTTCGAAGTGGTTTCTTAACAGAAGACGGGGATAATGCATCCTTCTCTAAGAGTAAAGAAGTTGCGCTAAAACGCGGAATGACAGAACAAACGAAATAACAAAATGACTCATGGATAAAATTTTCCATGGGTCATTTTTCTTTTAAGTTCATTTTAAGTTCGCCTCGTATACTAAAACCATCAAGAAAAGGAATCGAGGAAAATGAGATGGAAAAGAAAAGACAATGGTTATTAACGACAACATTATTTATCTCTCTAGGATTGGCAGCATGCGGATCACAAAGTGTATTAAGCCAAACCGAGGCAAACAATCAAACAACAACAAAGACATCAACGAATTCAACAGCAGCAATAACAGGAACTTCTACCTATTTTGAAGCAAGCGACTTAACAGCGACTTACGACGAAAGTAAGGCTTCGAAAATTTCCCTTCAAGGAACGACGGCTACTGTTTCAAGGAATGGCGTAACTGTCAATGGAAGTACGGTAGAAATTACCGCTGCTGGAACGTATATCGTTGAAGGAACGGCTTCAAAAGTTCAATTGAAAGTCGCAGCAGGTAAGGAAGACGAAGTACAAATTGTCTTCAAAAATGCTACCTTAAAAAATACAGAAGCTCCATTATTAGTAGACGCGGCTAAAAAAGTAATTTTAACAGTAGCCGATGGAACGAAAAATGAAGTGTCTGATGAATCAACATCAACGGTTAAAGGAGCCATCTACTCAGATAGCGATTTAACGATTAACGGAAAAGGATCGTTAACGGTAAACGGAAATGCAAGCAACGCGATTAAATCCAAAGACGGTATTCGTATCGTGGTGCGACAGTCACAACGACCGCGAAAAAACACGGGATTGCAGCCAATGACTTCGTGAACGTATCGGGCTCAACATTGAACTTATCAGCCGATGAAGACGGTATTCACTCAGACAATGAGGATGATGTGTTGTTAGGAAATGTTTACTTAACCAATACAACGATCACAGTGAACGCTGGAGATGATGGTATCAACGCTTCGAATACAATGCTCATCGACGAAGGGACAACCATCGACGTACAAAAGAGCGAAGAGGGTCTTGAGGCTCGCTTAATTCATCAAGTAGGAGGAACTGTCACAGTAAAATCTTCTGATGATGGATTGAATGCAAAAGACTGGACGTTAGAATCCTCTGATGAGCAAGGGCCAGGTCAACAAACGAAGAAAGTAAAAGCCGAAGCCGCAAATGCGAAAAACTTGGACCAAGCCGGTGAAGTGAAGATTGTCATCGATGGCGGAACATTAACCGTAGATGCGGAAGGGGACGGTCTTGATGCTAACGGATCCATTGAAATTAACGGCGGGACAGTCATTGTTAACGGTCCAAGTACTGGAGCGAATGGAGCTTTAGACTATGATGACACTGCCACGTTAAATGGCGGAACAGTTCTCTTCGTTGATAGTGGAGAAATGACTTCGGGCTTCAGTAATACTTCTAGCCAAGCTTTCCTAATGGCAAGTATTCAAGGAACGGCTGGAACGACCGTAGAAGTGGTCGACTCTTCTGGTAAAACAGTCGCAAGTCTAAAAGCTTCTAAGTCATTCTCGACGGTATTAATTAGTAGTCCAGAGATTAAAGAGGGCGAAAAATATAGGATTAAAGTCGGTTCAAACATAACAACAGCAACAGCGTCTAAACAAGCAACTAATGTCGGCGGTCGCCCTGGTGGCGGACAACCAGGGCAAGGAGGTCCAGGAGGACAACCAGGCCAAGGTGGTAGACCAGGAGGCAGATAAGACCGACAAGAATTTCTAGGAAATCGTGAAAGGGGTGAGTCCACCAAAATAAGAACTCGATGAGAGGTTCAACTAATAGGCGACAATCAGGAGTCTAAACAGGCACAAAAGCTCTCAAAAAATAACAAATACTACAGCACACCAAACCAAAAAACGGGGTATTATCTCAGCTATCGAAAGCTTAACTGAGACAACACTCCGTTTTCATGTTATATTATGTAACATAAGAGGTAAGAGTAATTTTGACAAAAGATGAGACCAGTATTTACAATAACCCTATAGAGGAGGAAGACAGATGGGTGAAAAGGAATTACGACGTTCACTAGCCGTCTTTCCAATCGGAACAGTGATGAAGCTGACCGATTTATCTGCACGACAAATTCGCTATTATGAAGAGCAACGCTTGGTTATCCCAGAACGTTCTGAGACGAACCGCCGCATGTATTCTTTGAATGATGTCGATCGCTTATTAGAAATTAAAGACTATTTAGCCGATGGGTTAACCATTATGGCGATTCAGAAAATTTTTAATAAGAATACAAATCCCGTATCAAAGGAGAGCGTAAAAGAAGCGTTGACGGATGAGGATGTGCGGAGAATCTTCTACGATGAGATTATGCATATTAGCCGCTACTCTGGCGGAGAAAAATGGAACTTATAGGAGGAAACCAATGATTACACATGAAGAGATTAGAAGACAGGTAGAAGAGAAAGATGTTCGTTACTTACGATTAATCTTCACGGATATTCTAGGAACCATTAAAAACGTAGAGGTGCCAATTACACAATTAGATAAAGTGTTGGCTAACAAAATGATGTTTGACGGTTCTTCAATTGAAGGATTCGTTCGTATCGAAGAAAGTGATATGTACTTATATCCAGACCTTTCTACTTGGGTAGTATTCCCATGGAGCAGCAAACACGGTACAATCGCACGTTTAATTTGTGATGTATACAAACCAGACGGAACACCATTTGCAGGAGACCCTCGTTCAAACTTAAAACGTGTGTTAAACGAAATGAAAGAATTAGGTTTCTCAAACTTCAACTTAGGACCAGAGCCAGAGTTCTTCTTATTCAAATTGGACGAAAAAGGCGAACCAACGCTTGAAGGGAACGACCAAGGAAGTTACTTTGACTTAGCGCCAATCGACCTTGGGGAAGAATGCCGTCGTGAAATCGTTCTTGAATTAGAAAAAATTGGGTTCGATATCGAAGCAAGTCACCACGAAGTAGCGCCAGGGCAACACGAAATCGACTGGAAATACTCAGATGCGGTTGCGGCTTGCGATAACATCCAAACGTTCAAATTAGTCGTAAAAACAATTGCGCGTAAACATGGATTACATGCAACATTTATGCCAAAACCGGTCTTTGGAATTGCGGGTAGCGGAATGCACTTCAACTTATCCTTATTCGATAAAGACGGAAACAATGCGTTCTTCGACGAAAATGGCGACCAACGTCTAAGCGACACTTGCCGTCACTTTATCGCTGGGGTGATGAAACATGCAAAAGCGTTAACGGCTGTATGTAACCCAACAGTAAACTCATATAAACGTTTAGTTCCAGGATACGAAGCGCCTGTATATATTGCATGGTCTGCACGTAACCGTTCACCGCTGATTCGTATTCCAGAATCTCGTGGAATTTCAACACGTATCGAATTACGTAGTGTGGACCCAGCAGCAAACCCATATTTAGCGATGGCAGCTATTTTAACGGCTGGACTTGAAGGGGTTAAGGAAAAGTTAGAAGTTCCTGCTCCAGTGGATCGTAACATCTATTCAATGACCTCTTGTGAACGTAAGGAAGCGGGCATTGATGATTTACCAGGAGCATTGAATGAAGCGATTCAATACTTGAAACAAGACGAAACCGTAAAATCAGCGTTAGGAAGCCATATCTTAGATAACTTCATCGAAGCGAAACGTTTCGAATGGGCTGCTTACCGTAGTCAAGTAACTCAATGGGAATTAGACCAATACTTGAAACTATTCTAAAAAATAACGAAAGAGTGCACTGATAAGGTGCGCTCTTTTTATGTATCCTTTTATTTTTTGAGAAGACCTTTTATAAGACCGTCTACTATTGATACGTAAAGCTTTTTCTTTGTTAAAGCTTTGACATATTTTGCTGAAAATGTAATACTGGTAAGGAAATGAAAAAGGAAAGAGAGTGCTCACATGTATATCAAAGAGATGTCGAATGCGTTGGAAGAGTATCATGCTTTTATGGAAACTCAAGCCAACAGAACGGTTTTCCAAACGCCTGAATGGGGCGAAGTGAAGGCGGATGGTTCATGGACAAAAGATGTACTTCTTGTCATGTCCGATAATCATGAACCTGTTGCGGCTGCGATGATTCTCTACCGTAAATTACCTGCTGTGAATCAATATTTAGCGTATGCACCGCGCGGAATCGTAACGGATTATACAAATGCAGAACAATTAAAATCTGTGTTTGCGACTTTAAAAGTGTATTTGAAATCTAAAAATGCATTTGGATTAAAGATTGACCCAGAATTACAATGGCGTGAATGGACCAATAAGTTCGAAATGGTCGAAGGTGGATTCAACAATGAAGAGTTTCGCAAAAATATTTTGGCTTCTGGTTTTGTCGAACGTCCAATGGATTTAGGTTTTGATGGCATTCAACCACGTTTAACAATGATTTTATCATTGAAAGATGAAGGGAAAGGCATCGTCGAAACGTTCAATAAGAAAGAACGTTATAAAGTGAATGTGGCGAAGAAACAAGGGGTTGTTTGCTACAAGGGAACTCTTGAAGATATGCCAATCTATGATGAGTTGAATAAGATTACGGCTGAGCGTGATCAATACGTGGCGCGTAGTATCGAGTATTTAACAACAATGTATCAACACCTTCACCCTAAAGGAATGGTGGATTTATACTTTGCGAAAGTGGACTACAATGTGCAATTAGCGTTTGCGACAAATCGCTTAGAAACAGCGCAAAAAGAATTCGATAAGTTAACAGGACAGTTGGAAACATTAAATAATCCAAAACGGATCGAGAACGTACAAAAGCAAATCGAATCATTGAAAGTCAACATTGCTAAATACGAAAAAGAAATTGAACGCGTGAAAGGCGACTTAGAGAAATATCCAGAAGGGAAAGTCGTCAGTGGAGCATTCGTCGTAACGTACTTAGATAAAGCGTACTACTTATACGGAGCAAACATCACAGATGATGGTGGTTTGAATGCGAATAAGGCTCTTGTATCTTGGATTATGCAAACTCTTTACGATGAAAAAGGCATCCGTTCGTTTGACTTCTTCGGAGTTTCTGAAGACCAAGAACATCACGGCGGAATTAACGGATTCAAGCAATCATTTGATCCTGAGTTAGTGGAATATATCGGTGAATTTGATATGCCAATTTCTAAGTTCTGGTTTGAACTATTCCATACATGGGCACCAAAAGCCGTGAGTTTGAAGAATAAAATTTTAGTAAGACGTAAAAAATAGCATGAAGAGGCTGGACGAGTTTCCGGCCTTTTTTAGAAAATAGGAAAGGGGAATGGAATGCAAAAAAATAGCAATCTTAGAAAACTTGTCTTTATCGCATTATTAACAGCACAAGGAATTATCCTTGGATTACTTGAACAAGCTATTCCATTTCCTTTTACCTTTGCGCCAGGGGCAAAGCTAGGGTTGGCCAATATCGTAACGCTAATCAGCTTATATACCTTGTCATTTAAAGAAGTGGTGCTGGTTGTCGTGATGAAGACGTTGATGACGACCGTACTCGGTGGAACGTTCTCAACCTTCCTTTATAGTGGAATGGGGGCGCTCGTGAGCTTTATTGGAATGTATCTTGTGAAGCAGCTTGGAGAAGAACGCGTCAGCATGATTGGTGTGAGTGCCACAGGTGGAATTTTGCACAATGTCGGTCAATTAATGGTCGCAAGCTGGATGGCAAAATCGTGGACCGTGCTCTTATATTTACCTGCGATGTCAATCGTCGGAATCTTTGCAGGGGTAGCTATTGGGATTGCGGCAAACTATGCGTTAACACATGTAAAATTACTCAAAAAATACTCAGATCAAAAAGTCGGAGAAAGTTCGTGAAACAACAGACAATCAATGGACAAATAGTGCAGAATAGAATATACTACTAAAGTGATAAAGCTCAAGGGGGATTTACTATGACAAAAACAAACATTGTAGTTATTGGTGCCGGATTTGCCGGAGTAGCCGCTACAAAAACATTGTCACATAAGTTGAAAAAGAATAAAGATGTTACGATTACATTGATTGATAAACATCCTTACTTAACTTATATGACGGAATTACATGAAGTTGCTGGGGGACGTGTTGAACCAGATGCGATTCAATACGACTTACAAAAAATCTTCGCACGTTCTAAAAACGTAAACTTAGTAACAGATACTGTTACAAGTCTTGATAAAGAAAATAAAGTGGTTCGTACAAAACATGGCGAATTCTCTTATGATTATTTAGTGCTTGGTATGGGTGGAGAAGCCAATGACTTCGGCGTTCCAGGTGTTAAAGAACATGGATTTACATTATGGTCAATGGAAGACGCAGTGAAAATGCGTAAACATATTCTTAGCTGTGTAGAAAAAGCGGCGAAAGAACACGATCCTCAAAAGCGTAAAGCGTTATTAACGTTTGCGGTTTGTGGTGCTGGATTTACTGGGGTTGAATTAGTCGGTGAATTAATGGACTGGATTCCAGTGTTAGCACATGAATACAATTTAGATAAAGATGACTTCGAGTTATACATTATCGAAGCAGTTCCAACAATCTTAAACATGTTAGATGCTAAAGATGCAGATAAAGCAGAAGCCTTCATGGTGAAACGTGGCATCAAAGTGATTAAAGGAAACGGAATTTCTGAAGTGAAGCAAAACAGCATTCGTTTAGCTGACGGTACAGTGATTCCAACTTACTCACTATTCTGGACAGCTGGGGTTAGAGCTAACACAGAAGCAGAAGTGTTTGGATTTAAAGCAGCTCGTGCAGGACGTTTAGTCGTAAACGAAAACATGTTAGTCGATGGCGAAACAGATATTTTTGCAATCGGGGACTTAGCTTACTACGAAGAACCGGATAAAGGCAATGCTCCACATCCACAAATCGTACAAGCTGCTGAACAAACTGGTAAAACAGCAGCGAAAAACATTATCGCTTCTATTAACAACTCAGAAAAAGTAGCCTATAAAGGTAAGTACGATGGATTCATGGTTTCTATTGGTTCTCATTATGGTGTTGCTTTCTTAATGGGCAAATGGCACTTAAGTGGTTTCTTCGCAATGTTGATGAAACACCTCGTAAACATCAAATATTTCTTAGAAATCTTCTCGCTATATTATGCCATTCAATACGTATTCCACGAGTTCTTCCATATTAAGAACCGTCGTAACATCTTCCGTGGCCACTTATCACGCTACGGTAACGTATTATGGTCTTTACCACTTCGTTTATTCTACGGTGGTATGTGGACAATCGAAGGCTTGAAGAAGATCTTCGGTTTATGGGGCGCACATAGCTGGATTGATGGAAATCATTTAGCATTCCCATTCCCTTGGTTAACAGAAGCAACAAGTGCAGCAAGTGGTGCAGCGGAAACTGTTTCTGCAGCAAGCGGTGCAACAGAAACTGCAGCACAAACAGCAACGCAAGTCGTTTCATTCGGTTTCAACTATTCATACGGTGAACAACCAGCGATGGTATTAGAAAAAATGCCAGACTGGTTCGCATCCATCATGCAAATCATGATTCCAAACGTTGAAGTCGCTCACTTAATGCAAAAAGTGATGTCATTCGTAGAATTAGCTATCGGTTTAGCAATCATGGCTGGTTTCTTAACATGGATCGTCAATGCAGTCACAATCGGTTTAGTCGCAACATTCTGCTTATCTGGTATGTTCTACTGGGTAAATATGTGGTTTGTTCCTGCAGCGATTGCGTTAATGAACGGTTCAGGTCGTGCATTTGGTCTTGACTACTATGTGATTCCATGGTTCCAAAGAACTGCGGGTCGCTGGTGGTATGGTAAGTCTAAAGCGATTTATGGATTCGATAAACAAGGAAACCAACTTGTTAAATAAGATATGTTATAATGAAGTCGGCATTTTGTGTCGGCTTCTTTTTTTAGAAGGTCGGCTAGAAGGAGAAAACTATGACAATCGTACATCCAATGTGGATGGAGTATCCCGAATTACATGAAGAATTAAAACAAGTCAAAGCACGGATGCATGAATCGATCACGATCGAAAATGAAAAGATTCGTGAGGCTATTTGGGCTGTCCTTGAATCCGGTGGTAAAATGGTGCGACCTGCGTATTTGATTTTATTCTCGATGTGGAATAAAGATCGGCCGAAGGAAGAAGTCCATGCGGTGGCTGCGGCTCTTGAACTCCTTCATGTGGCAACGTTATTACATGATGATGTGATTGATGAGGCCCAGACGAGAAGAGGGCAAGAGACGATTAGTGCTCGTTTTGGAAATCGTGTGGCGATTTATGCAGGGGACTATTTATTGACAGTGTGTTATCAGTTGCTTTCAAAATATAGTCAAGATTTAGCAGGAATCCAAATTCCAACAGCCAGCATGATGCGTGTCGTTGAAGGGGAATTGTCCCAAATGGAAGAAAGCTACAAAACCGATGTGACAATCCAAGATTACTTGAAGCGAATCGAGGGAAAGACAGCGCAACTCTTTATGCTCAGTTGTATGATGGGAGAACGTTTCTCAGGGATGGGCGAATTAGAGCGTGCAAGACATATCGGGAATTCGATTGGGATGGCGTTTCAATTGCTAGATGATATTCTCGATTATGAAGCAAGTTCTTCTGAATTTGGAAAACCTGTGTTAGAAGATGTGGCGCAAGGGATTTACACGATGCCGTTGATTGCCTCTTTACCAAAGTGTGAAAAAGAATTGCTTCCACTGTTGCAAAAGAAAAATCAGTTAACAACAGCAGACCGACTAGCAATTCAAAAGTTAGTCGTAAAAGCAGGTGGTGTTGAAACTGCAAAAGATTTTGCAGCGAAATATACCATGAAAGCACTCCATCAAATCGAGAAGTTACCTGAAGCGGATGCGAAGTCTACGCTTTTAAAAATCACAAGTCAGTTATTGCAACGAAAATCATAAAACAAAACAATTCACAAAAAATGGCGTTTTCTGAAAAGAAATCGCCATTTTCATTTTATTTTTTTCAAGTGAAAAAGCAAACGATTCTACAGACAAGAGCTAGACTTTTATCCGAAATATGCTATAATAGAACGTACAGAATTGATTAATTCTAAAATATATAGAGAAGGATGGGTCTGAACATGACTATCAAAAAATCATTATCTGCAGCAGCAGTATTATTATCATCTGCATTTGTATTAGCAGCATGTGGCGGAAACAGCAAAACTGATTCAAACAAAACAACACAAGCAGCTACAACACAAACTGCAACTACACAAGCAGCAACACAAAAATCTGATGCAGCTTTAAAAGATGGTACTTACAAATTAGTATCAGAAGCTGACAAACGCGGATGGCACGTAGAATTCACGATTACTGTTGAAGGTGGCAAAATCACTAAATCTGATTATGACAACTTAAACGATAAAGGTGAACGTAAATCAGCTAACGCAGAATACGAAAAAGCAATGAAAGATAAAGTGGGTACTGGCCCAGCAGAATACTTCAAAGCTTACAACGAAGGTTTAGTAGCGAAACAAAATCCTTCAGACGTTGAAGTTCTTTCAGGTGCAACTCATGCACACACTTCATTTGTTGAATATGCAAACAAATTAATCGAAGCAGCTAAAAAAGGCGACACTGCTGTAATCAAAGTAGCAGCTCCACAAAGCTAATTCATTTTAAAATAACAATTTCGACTCCTGTACGTTGTGCAGGAGTTTTTTTACTGTTAAGTAGAAGAAGGTCACGAGTTTCGTTTTTTCGTGAAATAAGGTACAATACTTAAGAATGATTTTTACAAAGGAGAGAACTATGAAAGCTAAATGGATGAAATGGGGACTTTTGGCAGTGATGTCGACATCAGTTTTAGCCGCATGCCAAAGTCAACCGAAGAATGAAGCCGACACTGTTTCAGGCGCATCAATTAAAACGCCAAGAGAAATTATTAAATCACCTGTGAAGAAAACAGACTTCCTATTAGGAACAGCAGTGGCCTTATCGGTCTACCATCCAAATGCAGAAGAAGTCATCACGAGTGCCTTAGAAATGATTAAAGACTTAGAAAAACGAATTACCGTGAATGCTTCTGGTTCTGAAGTGGATGAAGTCAACTTAGCTGCTGGAGAAAAGCCAGTGAAGGTTAGTGCGGATGTGTACGAGTTAATTAAACTTGGATTGAAATACAGCGAAGAGTTCGACGGGGCTTTCGATGTGACGGTTGGACCGTTGACGGCGTTATGGCATATCGGGTTCGATGATGCGAAGAAACCAACGCAAGAAGAAATCGATGCGGTGTTACCACTTGTAAACTATAAAGACGTGGAATTAAACGACGCGGAACAAACGGTCTTTTTAAAGAAAAAAGGAATGCAGCTGGACCTTGGAGGAATCGCCAAAGGGTATATTGCCGATAAGGTTTGGGAGTACTTTGCAAAAGAAGGCATCACAACAGCCGTGATTGACCTCGGCGGGAATATCGTTGTAATGGGCGGTTCACCTGCTAGAGACGGTGTTGCGTGGAATGTTGGGATTCAAGATCCGGATGCTTCTCGCGGAAAAACACTTGGGACCATTTTAGAAAAAGATAAAACCGTCGTGACTTCTGGAATTTATGAGCGTTATTTAACCGTAGATGGTCAAACGTATCACCATATTTTAAATCCGAAAACAGGATATCCTTATGACAACAATGTGGAAGGCGTGTCTGTGATTGTGGATAGTTCGACAAAAGGGGATGCTCTTTCAACATCGATGTTCTCTGTGGGACCAAAGGCTGGAATCGAGTATGCCAATAGTCATGACGGAGTGGATGTCATTTTTGTCACGAAAGATAAAAAAGTGTATGTGTCGGATTCGATTAAAGACACGTTCAAATTAACCAATACGAATCTTGAGTTAAAGGAGACTTTTGAATAATGACGAAAAAAGAGTTTATCGAACTAGTCGAACTGCGTACGAAAATCGCAAGTGTGTTCCCGTTTGTAATTGCGTTTCTTTATTCGTTTGTATTATTTAAGCAAGTGAATGGTTTGAATATGCTGTTGTTCTTTATCGGAATGATTTGTTTTGATATGGCGACAACCGTGATGAACAATTTGATGGACTATGTCAAAGCGAAAAACTCCGATTATCGTGATAATCATAATGTGATTGGAACGAGTACCATTACTGTGAAGAAAGCATGGCAAGTGTTCGGTGGGCTGTTTGCAGTAGCAGCAGTTATTGGAATCATCCTCGTAGCACGTACGAATATTCTCTTACTCATTGTCGGCGCGATTTGTTTCTTCATCGGTGTGTTTTATACATTTGGACCAATCCCGATTTCTCGCATGCCTCTTGGGGAAGTGTTATCTGGCTTTACGATGGGGTTTGGGATTTTCTGGATTACGGTATTTTTAAATGTGCCAGAAGGTACGGTCTTTGCAGGAGTACAGTTCGACGGAAGTATTTTAACAATGCAATTGGATATCATCGCTCAATTGAAGGTGTTCCTATTATCGTTACCGCTTGTTTGTACGATTGCCAATATCATGTTAAGTAATAACATCTGTGATTTAGAAACGGATATTACGAACCACCGTTATACATTGGTTTACTATATTGGAAAGAAACAAGCACTAGTGGTCTATCAAGTATTATATGCGATTGCGTTTGGTGCGATGGTCCTTGCGGTGTTATTCGGTGTTGCACCTTGGACTCTTCTTGGTGTACTAGTAGTTGGCGTTCCTGTGTATAAACATATTCAACAGTTCAAAGCTCATCAAGAAAAGAAAACGACCTTTGCTTTAGCCATTAAAAACATGGTAATGATTCATTCGTTGCAAGCAGTATTGTTATTCGTTGCGATACTTTTCTTCAACTAGTGTCTACTTGACAAAGCAGGTTCATTTCTTTATGATTAAATAGATATGGATTTATAGAAAGTAGTGAGAATATGGCTCAGAAAAAAGCGGCGTTAGCTTGTAGCGTATGTGGTTCAAGAAACTACACGATTACGCTTGGACAAAACCGACGAGTAGAACGTCTAGAAATTAAAAAATTCTGCAAGTATTGCAACAAACAAACACTACATCGCGAAACAAAATAAAAGGAAGAGGAGATTCGGAATGCGTTTTTTATCAAATGTAATTAAAGAGATGAAAAAAGTAACTTGGCCAACAGGTAAAGAAGTGAACAAATATACAATTACAGTGATTATGACAGTGATTGCTGCATTATGCTTCTTTGCAGTAGTGGACTATGGAATTCATCAACTCATTACATTCCTTATAAAATAATAGTACTTTAAAGTGATTAGTGATATACTAAGAGCAGTTGAAAAAACCTTCGCTTATGAAGGTTTTTTTGTATGGAAAAATGTTGTCAACACTCAAGGAGGAGTATCAATGGAAAAAGAATGGTATGTATTGCACACTTATTCAGGTTATGAAAACAAAGTGAAATCAAATCTATTATCACGTATCCAAAGTATGGGTATGGAAGAGAATATCTTCCGTGTGATTTCACCTGAAGAAGAGGAAGTGGAAGTAAAAGACGGTAAAACAAAAACAACTGTTGAAAAAACTTTCCCTGGTTATGTATTAGTTGAAATGGTCATGTCAGACCAAGCATGGTATGTCGTTCGTAACACTCCAGGAGTAACTGGTTTCGTTGGATCACACGGTGCAGGTTCCAAACCATCTCCATTATTACCAGAAGAAGTAGAAGCGATCTTAGGACGTATCGGTGAAAAAGTTCATGCTCCAGTTGATTTAAACGTATCTGTTGGAGACTACGTCATCATTACAGAAGGTGCCTTCAACGATATGAGCGGTAAAGTAGTAGAACTTGACCACGAAAAACAAAGAATTAAAGTAGCAATTGAAATGTTCGGTCGTGAAACAATTGCAGACCTAGAGTTCCACCAAGTGAAAGAAGATGACTCTTATTAACATGTATCCTACAATGTTAGAACGATTTATTCGATATGCGAAAATCAATACGCGTAGTGATTTAAAATCAACCACGATTCCTACGACAAAGAGTCAATGGGAATTTTTAGAAATGCTTCGAAGCGAGTTAGTGGAGTACGGCTTTACAAAAGTAGAACTCGATCCAGAGGATAGCTACTTAGTGTCGCTTCTTCCAAGTAACTTAGAAGAAGGAAGTACGGTACCTGCGATTGGGTTTATTGCCCATGTCGATACCGCAGATTTCAATGCTGAAAATATCAATCCGCAAATTCACGAGAATTATAACGGAGAAGATGTGGTGCTCCACCCTGAAAAGAATCTCGTAATGACGGTCAGCGAGTTCCCGAATTTGAAGAACTACATTGGTGAAACGTTAATTACAACAGATGGAACGACATTACTGGGCGCCGATGATAAGGCGGGGCTCGTGTCGGTATTAGAAGCATGCTTGTACTTAATGGCGCATCCAGAAATTCCGCATGGCGATATTTGGTTAGCGTTTGGTCCGGACGAAGAAATTGGAAAAGGCGCGCATCGTTTCAAAGCGGATAGAATGCCTGCAAAATTTGCCTATACGTTAGATAGTGGAGTCGTAGGGAAGTTAGAATATGAAACGTTCAATGCCGCTCGTGCGGTGGTAACGATTCATGGGACAAGTGTTCACCCAGGCCAAGCCAAAGATGTGATGGTGAATGCTTTGGCAGAAGCAGCAAAATTATTTGCACGTATGCCAGAAACGGAAGTGCCTGAACGTACGAGTGGGTACGAAGGCTACTTTATGTTATCGAAACAATCCGGCGACATCGGTAAGGTTGAATTGGAATATATTATTCGCGATCACTCGATGGAGAAATTCGAAGAGAGAAAAGCGCAGTTCCAACAAATCGTCGATGCGCAAAATGCAACGTATGATGTGCCACGTATCGAATGCACGATTTACGATGAGTACTATAATATGTACGAAATCTTAAAAGACGATATGACTTCAGTGGAAGTAGCCATTGCAGCTTATAAAGAATGTGGCATTACGCCAGACATTCAACCATTCCGTGGAGGAACGGATGGATGTATTATTACCTATAAAGGAATTCCAACTCCAAACCTTTTTACTGGAGCAGAGAACCTTCATGGGCAATACGAATTCGTAACCCTCGAAAGCATGCAAAAAGCCAGCGACGTTGTGTTAAAAATTATTGAATTAGTCCAAAGAAAAACGGTTGAGTAATCCTCAACCGTTTTTATGTTGTGTAGAATATGCCGTATGCAGCAGAAGATGAATTTGTTATAATGAGATATAAAGTAGAAGGTAGTTCTAAGAAAAGGGTGGTACTTATTCTTATGTATTTATTTGGTGTGAATATCATTATTTGTATTCTTTTAGAGATGGTCATACTTCTATTAAAGTATAAAATCAATACAAATAGAGACATTGAGAATGCCCATGAACTTGAAATAAATGGCATGTTGAGTGATGGTAGTGTGAAGTATAAAGAAGCATCTTTCTTTAGTTATAATTACTATACAAAAGAACTGACTAAGAAAAAGATTGCAAATTACACAGATTATATTAAGTTAGCGCATGAGTATAGCCATGCAATCCATAATGAAGTAACAGGGTATTATAGGTTATGGGCGTTCTTTGGCCTAATAATTCTCTTTTTAGTTCTACTTACACTTGTGTTGCTTTTAACTGTGTTTCTTATGGATAAAGTCATCTTTATTTTGGCGCTAAGTTGTCTTTCCCTTTATTTCATCTATTATTTTTTCGTGGTCTATATAGAGGTCTCTGCAAATACTATTCTATTAAAAAAGAGGAATATTAAAGAAGATAAGTTAGTAGTTGCTTATATTATTCTAAACATGGTAAACGAGTTTGTTTTCAGATTATTAGGATTTGTTGTGTTGTATATTGTTATTTCAAAATCTTGAACTTTGATATATGGATTGTTTATAAAAATGGAACAAAAATAAAAAAGAGCACCGAGTAGTTTGATAATACAAGACTACTCGATGCTTTTTGTATGCCGAAAACAGGGATTTTTATGATAAAAATAGAAAAATTATATTGAGAAAGTCCCGATTTAATAGGCTTTTGCTAATGGAAATTTTCTTTGGTAAAAAGTAAAATGGAACAAATATGGAACAAATATGGAGCAAAAAAAATTAGAATCTCATCAGATGCTAAATTAGAATCCGATATTGATGGTTATCAATCTGATGATTTACCAGCAAAAATTACAATATTAGGAAATCATATTGAAATTTATTCATTATAAATATAAATAATATTCACTGGATGTATATAAGGCGAATTTGTGAATAAGACCCGATTTTCACCGTAACAAAAACGAGAAAAATGGCTGTTTTTGTGAATGTAAGCAGATACAATTGTATTTGAATTATTTTAATGTATAATTAAAAGTGTAAATACCAAACAGAAAGGGAGATTTATTATGACAGATAAAGGATTTACAGATAAAGTTAAGGGAAAAGCAAAGGAAGTTGCAGGAGAAGTTACTAACGACGATTCTAAAAAAGCAGAAGGTCTTTTAGACCAAGCTGTTGGTAAAGCTAAAGAAATTGCTTCAGATGTTAAAGACGTTGCGAGTGAATTAGTTGAAAAAGCTAAAGACGCACTTGATTCTAAATCTGAAGAAAAATAGTCGTATAATTATATTTGCTAAGGATAGTACGGCTGAATGCCGTGCTATCTTTTTATTATTTAAAGGAGTGAATTAAATGGGTATTCTATCTTGGTTAGTACTTGGCGCATTCTCTGGATGGATCGCAAGTATTATTATGAATAAAAATGAATCTATGGGTGCAGTAGCAAATATCTTTACTGGTATTGTTGGTGCTTTTATCGGAGGGGCGGTATTTAACTTCTTCGGTGGATATGAAGTTACAGGTTTAAATCTTCATAGTGTAATCGTATCAGTTGTAGGTGCATGTATCCTGTTGTGGGTTTTAAATAAATTCAATAAAAAATAAAAGACAAAAAGCGATAGAAAATTTCTATCGCTTTTTTAGTTTGTTTAATGCCAATCCTCGAATTCTTCATCGTGATTTTCCAAGTAGAGCTCAATTAGTTTTGGTCTTAAAGACTGGAACGCTTCTATTAATTCATTTCCACTTTTAAAAGCAATGAATGGTTTATCTATTAATTCTGTAGATAGAATACTAATAAGATTTAAAGTCTCTTCTTCGTCGTCTAATACGTTAATTAGCTTACCTAGTAGCGTGTCGTCGTTATAATTGAGTTTAAGAGTACCGTTAGAAAGAGTAGAGTCGATAAATGATTGAGTATCTCTTTTGAGCGTCTCTTTAGTAATGTCCCTTCGAGTTCCTGAAAAAATATATCCTTCATAAACTTCTCGAACTGTCAACTCAACAAGTTCAGTACAATCTACTTTGCTTAGAAGTTCGTTAGATGTTATATATTTATTAGCTAAATCTCTGATATCGTTCTTAATGTACTTTTCAAATAATTCTGAAAATTCCTCATCAAGAGACTGTGTAGTTGGGTAATAATAATCATTTAAAGGAAAATTGTCAAAATCTGACGCTACAATTTTCTCGAATTCTTTAATAAAGTTAGGGTGTTCTGCAAGAAAAGTATTGTAACCAAAAGTATCTATAAAAGTTATAAGATATTCTTTAATTGTTCCGTAATAAAACCAACCTATTTTTTGAGGGTATAAATTAGCTATTTTTTCTATAACGTCTACAGGGGCAAGATTCTCACCTCGAACATATGAGTTCAATGTCATTCGTTTTACACCTATACGTTCCCCAAATTCAGTGAAAGAAAGACCTAGTGATTCTTTAACTTCTCGCAGTCGCAAACCTACATATTTTTTATCAGGTTTTATTATCATAATAAAAATCTCCTCTCTATAGTGTTTTAAATTTATAGACTAGCGAAAGTCTGTCTATAAATTTAAAACGCTGCAGGGCTAATCATAGATTAGTCCATAAATTAATTTTATTGACTTTAAAAAATATATATGCTAATATGCCGTTATAAAGCATAAAATATTTTTTTACAGCAAACGTATGTGGAACGTATGTGTATATGCGATATATTTTTTTGAAACAATCGTATGTGGAACGTATGTGTATATTCGGTATATTTTTGGGGTAATCGTATGTGAATCGTATATGTCGTGTTTTGCAGAAGTTTCGTATGTGTCTTGTATGTATTTTACCAAAAGGATAAAGAATTATCAATTTGCTTTATAAAATATATTTTGTTTATTGAGGGAGGGATAACTATTGAATACACAATGCAAGATTTAGTAACTCTAACGGGTCGTTCTTATACCACTATCAAAAAATGGAGATTAGCGATTGAAAAGATTTCAGATTATAAATTTAAAGTTAGAAAGGTAAGGGTTAATAAAAAACAAAATAAAGATATTTTTTATTTTTCTGATGAAGAAAAGAATAAGTTTTGTGAATTAGCTCGATTGATTTCCAAGACAAATAATATTCACTCTTCTGTGATTGAAATTTGGGGGGGAAAGAAAAATGTAGATGATATTTATATGCGGAACAAACTTCTTGATTTGGAAAGCGAAGTAAAAGAGTTGCGCTCTGATATCGAGAGTTTAGATGTAATTACACAAGCAATGATTAATAGAATTACAACTTTAGAATTAAATGATAAAAATAATAATGAAAGAGGAGTCTTAGGCTTTCTCTCTAAAAAGAAAGGGTAATTAATATGAATAAAATTAAATTAACAAGTAACTTAGATTTTAAAGGAGTTTATTTTGATAATACTCAATTTGAGATTCCGAAGAAAGTGCAGGTAGATTTTTCTTCTGCGAGAATTAGAAATAAATATATTGATGGTAAACAGACAGATAGAATTGAATGTTATGTTTTAAACGGATTGTATGAAAATACTGCTAAGGCAGTTGAACAAGGTTTGGTTGATTTTGCGGATGTAAAACCAATTGTTATTGAGGTCTTGAGTGAGAGTCAAGATGTAGAAAATGCGATTGAAGAATCTGGTATTAAATTTGTAGAGTTAATTGAGCCTAAAGTAAAAGCTTTATGGGTTAATGATAATAAGCCGGGCTATAAGCGATTTAAACTTGTAGCGAAAGACTTAAAGCTAGTATAAGGATTTGAGTGCGAGGCTTTGCGAGATGCCGTGCGCTTTTGGCAAAAGTAGCGCACAGGCATCGTTGCTAAAAATGCAGCGCGCGAAAAATCCTAATTATATATAATGCCAACGCACGCACCGTTGTTGGACTTGACGATACAATGGTGCTAAACGTTGAGTTAGCAACATTCTGCTATCAAAGAACTTGAAAAGTTATGGCATTATACATGGCATTATACGTGGCATTATAGAATCTATAATGCCAAAAAGGAGGGGAATCGTGAAACGTGTTCGGAATAGTCGTTTTTTGTTTGAGCAACAATTAAAATCCAATTTTTGGGATTGGGATATAAAACATAAAAAATTATTTGATAATTACTCGGAAAATAGGGCAGAAATTTTTAAAGAAATTTTCCGTAGAGTTAGAACTTTGTTTTTGCCAGAAGAACCTATCGAAATAGCTTTGATTATTCACGATAAAGATGTTTCGAGCAATGGGAATTTAGTAGAACCGCACATTCATGGTTATCTAGATTTTCCTAAACAGATTGATTTGAAAAAAGTTGCTTTAGCTATTGGTCTAGAACCTCAACGGATAGAGACTCCAAAATCAAAAGGTGGAAGAAATAATACAAAAAAGAATAACTTAGCTTATTTAATCCATGCAAAAGATAGCGACAAATATCAATATGATATTGATGAAGTTGAGACTTTTGAGACGTTTGATTACAGAGAGTTTATTGATAATCATAAAGAAGAATTTGAACGCAGAGCAGCTACGGTAAAACGAGAGAAGTTAGAAGAATCGTTGGATCTAGTTTTATCTAAAGTCCAACGAGGAGAGTTAACTTATGATGAAATTATGAGAGATGATAACTACGCTTTTTTGTACGCAAATAATCAACAGAAATTTAGAGAAGGTTTTAATTTTCACGCTGAAAGAGAATGCTATTTAAGATTAGCTTCTTTAAAAAATGGTGAATATGATTTGACTGTTATATATATTCACGGGATTTCTGGAGCTGGTAAATCTACGTTGGCGAATAAAATAATAGAAATGGTTCAATTTAATTTAAATAAATATGGCTTTAGAGGAGATTGCTATTCAGCGAGTTCAAGTAACCCTTTTGATAATTATTTAGGAGAAGAAATATTATTGTTGGATGACTTAAGAAATAATAGCCTTTCTGCTTCGGATTGGTTGAAGTTGCTTGACCCTATAAACTCTGCACGTATGTCTGCGAGATATTCTAATAAGTTAGTGGTACCACGATTAATAATTATTACTGCTTATATGTCGCCTATAGATTTTTTTGATGGTATTAAGACAGAAGACACTAATCAATATTTAAGGAGAATACAATTTACGATTGAGATGTCTAGAAACGAAAAGATGGAACGAAATTATGTTTTGTGTGGTGTGAAAGAAAAGTTCTTAAATGGAAATGGGGATAATATCTATAGATATGAAGAAATATATTCCTCGGTCGATGAAGAAATGTTTTTAAAAGAATTAATTGAAACTTACGTCATGGACAGAATTGTTACAAAAAGAAAGGAAAATTAGATGAAAAATAATGGATTTGTATCAGATAAAGATTTGGTTGAGTTGGGCTTTCCAGTATCTACTGCTAGAGCAATTATTCATAAAGCAAGAGAAATTCTAGTTTCTAGAGGATTTGAATTTTATCAAAGAGGAAGATTGATGGTCGTGCCCGCAAAAATTGTCGAGGAAATTCTTGGAGGGAAAATCTAATGGCAAGCATTAGATATATAAAGAGAGGAAAAAATAATTTATGGGCATACAACATACGAGATAGTGACGGAAAAAGTTTAACTTACAAGTCTGGATTCAAAACAAAAAAGAATGCAATTATAGACGCTGAAAAGATAATGGCAAAAATAAGGACAGGGAGTAGGTTAAACAATTCTATAACAGTAGTAGATTTATATAAAGAATGGCTTGAATTGAAAATAATGCCTAGTAATAAAAGCGAAGCGACGAAAAAGAAGTATTATGCAAAGATTAGTACAATAAAAAAATTGTTTGGTGACAAGAGAGTAGTTGAAATAAAACATAGTGATTATCAACGGATTATGAATGAGTATGGAAAAACTGTTGGGAAAGACTATTTAACGAGAATAAATAATCATATAAGGTCAGCTTTGCAAATGGCGATATCGGATAAACTAATGTTTGAGGATTTTACCGCGAATGTAGAATTGCATTCTGAAAATTCTGTTCAGAAAGTTGAAGAAAAGTTCTTGCATAGTGAAACAGACTATACTAGGTTAATGGATACTTTGAAAAACAGGTTAAATTTCCACAAAACAGTAGTTCCTTACGTGTTATATTTTTTATTTGCTACAGGAATGAGATTTGGAGAGTTAATCGCTATAACATGGAAAGACATAAACGTTGAAGAGAGAACTATTAAAACGTATAGAAGATTGAATACTGTAACTAATCAGTTTGTTCCACCTAAAAATAGAACTTCTGTAAGAAGTGTTCCTATTAATAAGGAAATGTTAAGTATATTAAATGAGTTAAAAGAGGCGCAAAGAGTTACTAATGAGAATTTGAATATCACAAATGAACATGGTCTAGTGTTCCAACACTTTGGTTATAAAAATGGAGTTCCTAATATTGCAACTGTTAATAAAGCGTTAGAAGTTTTGTTGAAAAAAATGAATATTTCCCCAGTAATAACTACTAAAGGTGCAAGACATACATATGGTAGCTACTTGTGGCATAGAGGGATTGATTTAGGAGTGATTGCAAAGATATTGGGTCATAAGGATATATCTATGCTGATTAAAGTTTACGGTCATACTTTAGAAGAAAAAGTCGAGTCAGAATATGACAATGTAAGAGAAATTCTATAAAAAATGGAACAAATTATGGAACAAAAACACAAAATAAGCACTTAAAAGCCTTATTCTAAAGGACTTTCAAGTGCTTTTCTTATGCCGAAAACAGGGGTCGAACCTGCGACCTACGCGTTACGAGTGCGTTGCTCTACCAACTGAGCTATTTCGGCGTCTTACATCAATAATTATACGAGTGTTCCTTGAAATTGTAAAGATACCGAGATGGATTTATATAGAAGAAATCCGACTTAGTTACTGTTTTAAGAAAATAGAAAAAGATTTTAAAAAATGAATCATATCGGTTGAAATTGATTATCAGTTATGATAAATTAATATCACTGTTGAGCGAACGTTCGCTTATAAAACA
>ERZ773022.172-NODE-172-length-62673-cov-61.250311_pt1 | contig 62673 bp, 49 predicted proteins | sample MGYA00580839_ERZ773022 | MGnify/ENA primary metagenome ERZ773022 (study PRJEB29015, sample SAMEA2738020) | human oral metagenome | biome: human oral; feature: human-associated habitat; material: dental | place: China | collected 2044 ...
GCAGCCGACGCTCGTCGGCGCTGAGCGGACGCACCGGGGCCTGCGCCCGGGACCTCGTCCCGGCCAGGCCCAGTTCTTTTCTCACCCGGGCCAGCAGCGCGTCGAAGCGCGCGAATCCCAGCTCCCTGCGGACCTCCAGGTCGACGGGGAAGGGCCAGGGAAGACGCCGGCGCATCCGCTCCTCCCGCAGCGCGGCCAACCGTTCGACGTCCCAGCCGAGCCCGGCCAGCTCGGCTTCGTCGGTCAGGTGCACGGCGGCCTCGTTGCGCCCGGCCCGGGCGAGCCGCTCGAAGCGGGCCGAGGCGGCGGCGATGGCGCCGTTGAGGGCCCTCAGGGCGTCCTGGTCGCCCGGCGGCAGCTCGACGCCCTGGCGCCGGTGGTCGCGGATGCGCTCGGACAGCCAGTGGGAGTCCTCGTCGTCGAGCTCGACCTCGCCCCGCGCCGCCGCGTCCTGCAGCGCCAGGAGCCGGTCGAACAGGGGGCGGCTCAGCGCGACGGCGTCCTCGTGGGCCGCCAGCTCGGGGGCGAGGCGCTCGGCCAGGGCGTCGAGCTCCTCGGTCGTGTCGGCGTCGCGCACGGTCGTGAACGCGGCGAGGGCCCGCGCCAGGGGCAGCCCCGCGAGCTCCCAGGCGTGGATGACGTTCTCCGCCGTCGGCGGGTGCGGATCGGCCGCCAGGGCGTCGAGCCGGCGGCGCCGGGAGCGCATCGCCTCGTGGATGACGCGGTCGTGGGTCGGCGCGTCGAGCGCGGCGAAGTCGGGCAGATGGCACAGGGCCTGTTCGGGCGGGGCGGAGCTCATGACCCCCATGGAACACCCGCGGGCGGCGTCGGCGGGACCTCGCGCGGTCGGGAGCGCCGTGCCGCACCCGATCGTCCCCCCTCTCCCCCGGGGCTCGCGGAGGCGCCGCCGGAGGGCCCGTGCGGCTCGGGGCCCGCACGTCCGTCCCCCTCCCGGGGCGCGCGGGCCCCGGGGGCGGCCCGTGCCGGTCTCGCATCGTGGGATCCGGCCGATCGCCGCCGGAGGGCCCTAGAATCCCTGTCATGGGCAATGAGGGCCACATCGAACCGATCCGCGTCATGTCTGACGGCACCGTCAAGCAGACCAACCCCCTGTCGGGCGTCGAGGTCTGGACCGTTCCCGGGCGGGGCAACCGCCCGCTGACGAAGCCGATCGAGGACGTCCGTCCACTGCAGCCGGGCGACAGCACGCACGCCTGCGTCTTCTGCCTCGGGCGGATGTCCGAGACCCCGCCGCCCAAGTCGCGCCGGGTGCGCACCGCCGAGGGATGGCGGACGCTGTCCGGCGTGCTGCCGAGCCAGCGCGCCGACACGGTGGCCGAGTTCCGCCGCGTCCCGAACCTCTTCGAGATCCTCGGCTTCGACTACTGGCGCACCAACTACGGCTACCGGCCCTCGTCCCGGGTCATGGCCGCCTACGAGCGCTACGTGGCCGACCCGGCCGGGCGGCAGCACCTGCTGAGCGTCTGCCGCTCGAAGATGACCGCCTCCGGCATGAGCCCCGACCAGATCGCCGGGGTCGGCGAGGACGAGATGCTCGAGGACTCGCTGTCCTTCTTCGCCTCCTCCCACGACGTCATCGTCGCCCGCCGCCACTACACGGACTTCGCCGCCGACACGAGCCAGCTGGCGGGCTCGGGCTCGCTGAGCGTCGAGGAGCACGAGCAGTACGTCCTCTTCACGATCGAGGCCCTGCACGACCTGTACGAGGAGAACCGCTACGCCCGCTACGTGGCGGTCTTCCAGAACTGGCTGGGCCCGGCCGGGGCCTCCATCGACCACCTGCACAAGCAGCTCGTGGCGATGGACGAGCACGGCGCCCAGACCAACGACGAGATCGCCGCTCTGCGCCGCAACCTCAATGTGTTCAACGAGGACGTCCTCAACGCCGCGGTGCAGCACAACCTCATCATCGCCGAGAACGACTCGGCGATCGCCTTCGCCGGCTTCGGTCACCGCTACCCGACGGTCGAGATCTTCTCCAAGTCCCGCACCTGCGAGCCGTGGCTCCAGTCGCCGAAGGAGATCGCCGACATGTCCGCGATCCTCCACGCGATCCACGCCGCGACGGGCGCCGAGGTGCCGTGCAACGAGGAGTGGCACCACCGCTCCCCCGACATGGACGTCCCCCTGCCGTGGCACATCGCCCTCAAGTGGCGCGTCTCGACGCTCGCCGGCTTCGAGGGCGACACGAAGGTCTACCTCAACACGATCGACCCGTGGCACGTCCGCGACCGTCTGGTGCCCCGGCTCCACGAGCTGCGCCGCGAGGAGCACATCGCCCCGGGCATCCTCCTCGACGAGCAGTGCCCGGCCCGCTACAGCAGCCTCGGCTACAACCCGCTGCTCCAGCGCTGAGCGCACCCCGCGCGCCCGCGCCCCGGCCCGGGCGCCGTGGGACGGGAGAACGGTCCCGTCCGCGACGTCCCGGACGGACCTGTCGTCGTCCGACGGGGAACGGCGTCCCCGGCCTCAGCGCCGCCGTCCCCACTGGCGGCCGGCCTCGCGGTAGCGGGCCAGCTGCTCGGCGTACATCTCCCGCAGGTCCGGGTCGTGCAGCACCATGTACACGAGACCGCAGTCCTGCGGGCCGGTGGCGTAGGCCTGGCACTGGCTGCAGTAGTCCTCGGGCCGCAGCGGGCACATCGGGACGACGGTGCCGGCCGCCTTCGTCCGCGGGGCGCGCCCGGAGGCGCCGCTCTCGGACGCGGCCCCGGAGCCGGTCGTCGGCGTGTCCGCGCCCATCGCACTCACCTCGTCTCGGGGACCGTCCCGCAGGAGCCGCTCCGGACCGGGCAGGACCCGGTCCGCACCCGACGATACGCCGCGCCCCGGAGCCGACGGGGATCCTCACGGCCACCCGCGCCGCAGGGCCCGGAGGCCTCATCCACGTCCCACCGGCCTAGGGCCTCCCCCGGCGTCCGACCGCGGGCCCGTCCTGCCTCCGGAGGGCCGGGGCCGTCCGTCCTCATCGGCCGTGGGACCGGAGGCCTCTCCTCAGGAGGGCGACCGTCTCGACGTGGTGGGTCATCGGGAAGATGTCGAGGGCCCGCAGGCCGGCCAGCCGCCAGCCCCGGGCTGCGAGGCGGCCCACGTCGCGGCCCAGGGAGACCGGGTCGCAGGCGACGTAGACGACGGCCCGGGCGCCGAGCCCGGTCACGGCCTCGACGACCCGCCGGTCGACGCCGGTGCGCGGCGGATCGAGGACGACGACATCGGCGTCGGGCAGTCGGCCGAGGGCCCGCTCGACGCGGGAGGCGATGAACCGGGCCCGCGGCACGTTGGTCCGGGCCAGGCGGACCGCCGGGCCGTCCGACTCCACGCCGGTGACCCGGGCGCCGGCCCGGTCGAGGACGCCGGCGAACAGGCCGGCGCCGCAGTACAGGTCCAGGGCCCGCTCCCCCGGCCGCACCTCCAGGGCGTCCAGGACCGCGCCGGCCAGGGCGTCGGCGGCGCCGGGGTGCACCTGCCAGAAGCCGTCGGCGCGGACCCGCAGGTCGAGTCCGCGCACCCGCTGGGTGACGACCGCCTCGCCGTCCACGAGGCGCCCGCCGCTCGTGACCGTCACCCCGGAGTCGGCGACGGTCACGACGATCTCGCGCCCGGCCCGGTCGGCGTACCGGGCGAGTTCGTGCGGCCGGGGCCCGCGCGGATCGGCGAGCAGGAAGCCGGTCCCGGCCGGCGCCTCGACGAGCTCGTCGGAGTGGAAGCCCCGCATGCCGACGCGTCCGTCGACGTGCAGATAGCGCATGCGGGTGCGCCAGCCCCAGCCGTCGTCGTCGCCGGGCACCGCCTCGACCGGCACCGCCGGCCCGGCGCCGTCACCGAGCCCGGCTCCCCCGGGGCCGCCGTCGAGCCCGCCCAGGCGCGCAGGCTCCTCGACGCCGCCCAGGCGGGCGAGCTGCTCGGCGACGACGCGCCCCTTCATGCGCCGCTGGGCGTCCAGGGAGGCGAAGGCGAGGTCGGCCCCGGTGCAGGCGGCCGGCGGCAGGTCGAGGTCGACGCGCTCGGGCGAGGCCTCGAGCACCCGCGCGACGCGGCCCCTCCAGAAGCGGTCGTGGCGGGTGTCGGTGAGCTCGACGAGGACGCTCTCGCCGGGCAGGCCCCCTCGCACGAAGACGACCCGGCCCTCGTGGCGCGCCACGACGTGGCCGCCGTGGGCGGGCGGGCCGAGCACGAGCGGCCCGATGACGGGCCCGCTCACGAGCGGGCCCCCTGCAGGACCCGCGCCCGGGCCGCCTCGCGTTCGAGGCGCGCCTGCCGATGGCGGGCCGCCAGCTGCCGCCCCGAGCGGATCTGGTAGGGCACCGAGGTGACCATGACGCCGGGCATGAAGTGGAGCCGGGTGCGGATCACGAGGGCCGTCTGGTTGTGCAGCAGCTGCTCCCACCAGTGGCCCACGACGAACTCGGGGATGTAGACGCAGACGATGTCGCGCGGGTTGTCGCTGACGATCCGGCGCACGTAGCCGACGAAGGGCCCGGTGATCTGACGGTACGGCGAGGCGACGATCTTCAGCGGGACGCCCAGGTCCTCGTCCTCCCAGGCCTCGGTGAAGCGGGCGGTCTCGACGGGGTCGACGGCCACCGTGAGCGCCTCGAGCCGGCTCGGATGGGTGGCCTTGGCGAACTGGATCGCCTTGACCGTCGGCTTGTTGACTGCGTTGACCATGACGACGGCGTGCACCCTGCTGGGCAGGGCCAGGTCGGACTCGTCGATGTCGTCGACCTCCTCGCGCACCGTCCGGTAGTGGCGGCTGATGGCGTGCATGAGGACGTAGACGACGGCCATGGCCAGCAGCGCCATCCAGGCGCCGTGGAGGAACTTGGAGGCCAGCACGATGACGAGCACGACGCCGGTGAGGCCGGCGCCGACGGCGTTGACGACGCGGCTGCGCCGCATGCGGCGGCGCGTCGCCGGATCGGTCTCGGTGCCCAGGTGGCGGTTCCAGTGGATGATCATCGAGATCTGGCTGAGCGTGAACGAGATGAACACGCCGACGACGTACATCTGGATGAGCATCGTGACCGAGGCGTTGAAGACGAGGACGAGCACGACGGCCCCGGCCGCGAGCGTCATGATGCCGTTGGAGTAGGCCAGCCGGTCGCCGCGCTGGTGCAGCTGGCGGGGCAGCCAGCCGTCGCGGGAGAGGATCGAGCCCAGCGTCGGGAAGCCGTTGAAGGCGGTGTTGGCGGCGAGGAAGAGGATGATGACGGTCATCGTCACGAGGAAGTAGAAGCCGACGCCGAAGCCCGGGTAGAAGACGGCGCGCGCCAACTGGCCCATGATCGTCGTCGTCGCGCCGTGCACCTGGGTGCCGTCGGGGGTCACGAAGTAGCTGCCCGCCGCCGGGTCGATCCTCCGGGCGCCCGTCAGGCGGGCCATCACGAGGATGCCCAGGAGCATCGAGACGGCGATCGTGCCGAGCAGGAGCAGCGTCGCGGCCGCGTTGCGCGACTTCGGGGCGCGGAAGTTCGGCACCCCGTTGCTGATGGCCTCGACGCCGGTGAGGGCGGCGCAGCCCGACGAGAAGGCGCGGGCCAGCAGGGTGAGGGCGCCGAGGCCGACGAGCGGCTCGTAGTGCCCGATGCCCACGACGGTCCAGTCAGCGGTCTCGGCGCGGACGCTCTGGCCGAGGACGAGGATCCGGACGAGGCCCCAGACGATCATGGCGCCCACGCCGGCCATGAACAGATAGGTGGGCACCGCGAAGATGCCGCCCGAGTCGCGGATGCCGCGCAGGTTCACCGCCATGAGCGCGACGATGACGACGGCCGCGACGACGCCCTCGTGGCCCGCCATCCACGGCAGCATCGCCTCGGCGTTCTGCACCCCGGAGCTGACCGACACGGCGACGGTGAGCACGTAGTCGACGAGCAGCGCGCTCGCCACGACGAGGCCGGCGTCGGGCCCGAGGTTCCTCGTGACGACCTCGTAGTCGCCGCCGCCCGAGGGGTAGGCGTGCACGGTCTGGCGGTAGCTCGCCACGACGACGAGGAGGACGACGCCCACGGCGATGCCGATCGGGATGGAGAACACGAAGCCGGACATGCCCGCTAGCGAGAGGGTCAGCAGCACCTCGTCGGGGGCGTAGGCGACCGAGCTCAGGGCGTCGGACGCGAAGATCGGCAGCGCGATGCGCTTGGGCAGGAGCGTGTCGCCGAGCTGGGTGCTCGCGAGCTTGCGTCCGACGAGGACGCGCTTCACACGATCTGTGACACTCACGACCAGCCAGCCTAACCCCGTACCGGACCGAGGGCTTCATGATGTGGCTAGTCTTGTCAGCGTGCTGCCGCCGGGCGCCCGCACCGGGCGGCCCGGGCGCAGCCGAAAGGCGCAGTTCCGGGGCGGAGGTCGACGTGCACATCATCATCATGGGTTGCGGCCGGGTCGGTTCGACACTGGCCCGCGGCCTGGAGAGACGCGGCCACGCCGTCTCCGTGATCGACCAGAGCGCCGACTCCTTCCGCCGGCTCGGCTCCGAGTTCAGCGGCCACACCTACAAGGGCGTCGGCTTCGACCGCGACGTGCTCGTCAAGGCCGGCATCCGCACCACCGACGGCTTCGCCGCCGTGGCGAGCGGCGACAACTCCAACATCCTCGCGGCGCGCGTCGTGCGCGAGGAGTTCGGCGTGCAGAACGTCGTCGCCCGCATCTACGACCAGGGCCGCGCCGAGGTCTACGAGAAGCTCGGCATCCCCACCGTCGCCACCGTCCGCTGGGCCGCCGGTCAGGTCATGAACCGGCTCCTCGACGACACCGCCACCCCCGTGTGGCGCGACCCGTCCGGCACGACGGCCCTCTACCAGGTGCCCTTCTCGCCCGAGTGGGCCGGCACCTCGGTCGAGGACATCGAGCACCGGCTCCACCTGCGGGTGCCCTTCCTCACCCGTCTGGGCACCGGCATGGTGCCGACCCGCGACGTGCTGGTCCAGGAGGGCGACGTGCTCTACGTCGCCGTCGCGTCCGAACGCATCGGCTCGGTCTTCGAGACCCTGTCGAACGCCCCCGAGCAGGCCTGAGGAGAGGAACCATGCGCGTCTCCATCGTCGGCGCCGGCAATGTCGGCCGGTCCATCGCCCGCGAGCTCATCGCGAACGGGCACGAGGTGCTCCTCATCGAGAAGGACCCCCACGCCATCCGCTCCGACACCGTCCCGGAGGCCGAGTGGCTGCTCGCCGACGCCTGCGAGATGGACTCGCTCGCCGAGGCCGATCTCGAGACCTGCGACGTGGCCATCGCCGCCACCGGCGACGACAAGGCCAACCTCGTCCACACGCTGCTCGCCAAGACGGAGTTCGGCGTGCCCCGCACCGTCGCGCGCGTCAACCATCCGAAGAACGAGTGGATGTTCACCGAGCAGTGGGGCGTCGACGTGGCCGTGTCGACGCCGCGCATCATGTCGGCCCTCGTCGAGGAGGCCGTCTCCGTCGGCGCGGTCGTGCGCCTCATGACCTTCACCAAGAGCTCCGCGAACCTCGTCGAGCTGACCCTGCCCGCCGAGTCGCCGGCCATCGGACGACGGGTGCGCGAGCTGAGCCTGCCCGGCGACGGGGTGCTCGTGGCGATCATCCGCGACGGCCGGGCGCAGCCCCCGCTGCCCGACGCGGCGGTCGAGGAGGGCGACGAGCTGCTCTTCACGATCAGCGAGGACCACGAGCGGGAGCTGTCGGCCTGCCTGGCCTGACGGGGCGTCGCCGGCGCGCGACGACCGGACGGGCGGGCACGCACAGGCGGACGCGGCCCAGGAGCCGGCGCGGCGGGGCCCGGACGCGGGGCCCCGCGGGTCGGGCCGCCGGCTCAGGGGAGCAGCTCGTAGCCGGGGTTGAACATGACGCGACGGCCCCCGCGCTCGCTGATGAGGCCGGTGACGCGCAGGGACCGCCCGGGCGTCACGCCGGCGATCCGGTGGCGTCCCATCCAGATGAGCGTGAGCGCGCCCGTGCCGTCGGTGAGCTCGGCCTCGAGCCAGCGGTGCTCGGCCGCGGGGGTGACGGTGAGGATCGCCACCTGCCCCTGCACCGTGAGACGCCGGCGGGCGGGGGCGTCGGCGATGGCGACCGGCCCGCGGCCGGCCCCCTCGTCGGCGGGCCCCTCCTCGGGCCCGCGGCCCCGACCGAGCAACCGGGACAGGAGGCCGCCGGCCATGGTCACCGCGTCCCGGCGGACGCCCCGGAGGCCCGGTTCGCGACCTCGGGCGGCATCGTCATGGGGATGAGCTCGCCGGGCACCTTCGGCCTGTCGCCGCGGCGGACGACCGTGTTGGCGAAGAGCTCGTAGAGCAGCTCGGTGGAGCCCTCGAGGCCCTCGGCCAGGCCGGCCTCGCCCATGAGGACGCCGCGCAGCAGCCAGCGGGGGCCCTGGGCGAACCAGGTGCGCGAGACGTGGTAGCCGTGCTGGCCCTGCTGGGTGGTGATCGGGACGACGCGGCGCACCTCGGTGCCGAACGGCCCCTCGGTCAGGGTGGCCTTGCCGCCGGCCTTCTGGGCGTTGGCGATCATCTCGCCGCGCACGTCGGCGCGCATGTCGCGCCCCGCCGGCGCGGCGAACAGCGACAGCTCCATGACGGACTGGCCCGAGACCACCAGGAGCGCCTGCAGCTGCTGGGTCTGCTGGTTGACCTGGAGCTGGAGCTGCATGCCGTCGAAGGGGGTCAGGATGAGCGCGTCGAAGTCCATGCGCTCGACGTCGTCGGCGTCCAGGTCGACCTCGGACAGGTCGAAGGGGCCCTCCTCGCGCCAGTCGCGCGAGGCGTCGAGCCGCTGCCACTCGTCGAGCTCGTCCTCGGGCTCGGCGTCGTCGCCGGAGTCCTCGTCCTCGGTGTCCTCGGGGTCGTCGGGGTCGGCAGCGGGGTCGTCGTCGGACCCGTCCTGCTCGACGAGCTCGTCGAGCTCGTCCTCGTCAGCCGCCCTGCGCTTCTTGCGTCCGAACATTCAGGCTTCCCACCATCATCTGCATCTGCGTGAGCTTCACATTGCGACAGGCCCGGTGCCATGCCGTGCCCCAGCCTAACGCCGCGCACGAACACCCCGGCCGGACCGTCCGGCCCGGTCGTCCCGGAATCGGCGCGGAGCACCCGGGGCCGGCGCGGAGCACGGGTCCGGCCGCGCCCGGACGCCGCCGGCCCGACCGGGGGCCGGCGGTCGTCCCCGTGGGGCACGGATCGGGCCCGGCGGGCAGGCGGTGACATCCTCCATGAGCGGATCGTCCCCGTGGGGCACGGATCGGGTGCCGCCGACCCGGCGGCGAGGGTCCGGCGGGTCGACGCCGACGACCCCTAGGATGGAGGGGCCGCCGGCCGCGCCCGCGGACCGGCATCGGAGGGAGGCAGGATGGCATCTCGCGCCACAAACACCCAGTTCAAGGTGCTCGCCGGGGTCCTCGGCACGGTCGGCGTCTTCGCAGGCCAGAAACTTCTCAACGCCTCGTGGAAGACGATCACCGGCGAGGAGCCGCCGGACCCGAGCGACCCGGAGGTCCCGCTGGCCAAGGCGGCGGGGTGGATCATCGCCAGCGGCGTCGGCATGGCGGTCCTCCAGCTCGTCGTGGAGCGCTTCACGGCGGCCAGGGTCGCCCGGCTCACCGGGGAGATCCCCGACCTGGCCGCCAAGCGCCGGTTCCCCATCGGCCTGCGCCACTGACGTCCTCCGCGCCTCGAGGGGCACGGACACGCACGAGGGCCCGCACCGTGACGGTGCGGGCCCTCGTGCCGTGCCGATCGTGGGGCCGGCCGGCTCGACTCAGACGCAGTCGACGCAGTAGGGCTTGCCGTTGCGCTCCTCGGCGAGCTGGCTGCGCGACTTCACGAGGAAGCAGCTCGCGCAGGTGAACTCGTCGGACTGGCGCGGCAGGACGCGCACGGTCAGCTCCTCGTGGGACAGATCGGCGCCGGGCAGCTCGAAGGACTCGGCGGCCTCCGCCTCGTCCTCGTCGACCTTGCCGGAGTTCTTGTCGTTGCGACGGTTCTTGAGCTCCTCGATCGAATCCTCGCGTGACTCCTCATCAGTTTTGCGGGGTGCATCGTAATCAGTCGCCATGATGACCTTCCGAACCAGTGGGTGGGCTTCGTACCGGCGCCTGCTGAGAGGACCTCCAGACCGGTAAATCGTGGGCATCATACCCAAAGAACTCGCAGAACGAACACCGTGCCGAGAAGCGGTCCGGGCGCCGCGTCCGGGGCGGGGGCGGCGCCCGGGGGCCGATCCCGGCCGCAGGGCATGCCGCGGCGACCGGGAGGCGGGCCGACGCGGTAGATTTGCCCCTGTCATGCGTCCGGTCGCGTGATCCCATGACCGATCTACAGGCCCGGGCATCCGGGCAGGATGCGGGGAGATGCCAGATGGACAGTGCCTTGACGCCACGGGAGATCCAGTCCCGCATCCGCGCCGGCGAGTCCCCCGACGACGTCGCGCGGGCGGCCGGGGTGCCGGTCGACGGCATCGAGGGCTACGCGGCCCCCGTCCTGGCCGAGCGCGAGCACATGGCCGAGATGGCGCGGGCGGCGCAGTGCCGGCGCGGCAACGGCCGCGGACCAGCCCCGCTGGGCGAGGCCGCCCGCGCGCGCCTGGGCTCCGAGGGCATCGACGCCGACTCCGCCGACTGGGACGCCTGGCGCGAGGAGGACCGCGCCGACCGGCACTGGACCGTGCAGGCCAGCTACCGGATCGGCTCGACCGTCAAGCAGGCGCGCTTCGACTTCGACCCCCGCGGACGGTTCGCGGTGGCGGCGAACGACGACGCGCGCTGGCTCCTCGGCGAGGAGCCCCCGAGGCCGCGCACCCCGATCCGCAGGGCCGACCCGGACGCCGAGCCCACCGTCGACCTCAATGACGAGATGGCGCTCGTGCGGGCCGTCCAGCCCGGCCAGCAGCCGATCGTCGGCGGCGGCGCCGCGCTTGCCGAGGTCTACGGAGCCGCCGAGTCGAGCGGTCTGGAGGACGCCGAGGACGAGCTCGAGCACACCGGGCTGACCAAGATCGACGGCGTCTACGAGCTCGTGCCCAACCCGACCTCCGACATGGACGTGCTCTACGACATGCTCTCGGGCTTCGACGAGGACTCCGTCCACGTCTACGCCGACCTCAACCAGCCGATCGCGGTGGGCGGCGCGGAGGACGGGCGCGCCGGCGAGGGCGGGCCCGACGAGGACGAGCCCGACGGGGACCGAGCCGGGGAGGACCGGCCCGACGACCGCTCCGCCGGGACCGGCCGGGACCGCGGCGCCCGGGGCGCCGAGGAGGCGCCCGCCGGGGCCGGCGGGCCGGAGCGGGCCGGCAGGGCCCGGGCCGGCAGGACCCGCCCCGGGAGGGGACGGACCGCGAAGAAGGAGCCCGCCGGGGAGCACCCGGCCGGGCAGGGCCCCGTCGAACCCGAGCAGGACCCGCTGCCGGAGGCGGCGCCGGAGCCGAAGAAGAAGTCTCCGCGCAAGCGCAAGGGCCACCGCGCCTCCGTCCCCAGCTGGGACGAGATCATGTTCGGCGGCTCGAAGGGCCCCGACGACTCCGACGCCCCCCTGCGCTGAGCGGGACGCCGACCGGCCGACCGGCCGGAGGGGCCGGACGACGGGGCCGGGGCCTACCGGTCCCGCCCCTCGTCGACGAGCAGCGGGACGAGCATCTCGTCGGGCTCCAGCGAGCCGTGCTGGCCGACGAGCGCGAACTCGCGCTCCCTCGTGCGGGTCATGACGGCCCAGTCCCCGCGGGCGGCGACGAGGACGTCGCCCAGCCGTTCGGCGACCCCGGGTGCGAGCTCCGGGCCGAACCAGCCGGCCTCGACGGCCTCCTCGCGGGTGCGGACCCAGGCGCGCTCGCCCATGACCCGCGCCCAGCGGGCCGCGACGGCGCGCGGTTCGCGCGTGTAGAGATAGCGCAGCCGGCCCTCGCCGCCGATGAGTTCGAGCCCCTCGGCCAGGCCCGGGGCGTCCTCGATGACGACCCGGTGCCGGGCCGGGACGTCGATCATGCCGTGGTCGCCGGTGACGAGCAGGCAGACGTCGGCGGGCAGCGCCCGCCGCAGGACCTCGAGCCCGGCGTCGACGCGGACCAGCCGGTCGAGCCACTGCCCCGAGCCGACGCCCCTGCCGTGACCGGTGTGGTCGAGCTCGCTCTCGTAGACGTAGGCGAGCGCGGGCCCGGCGGCGACGGAGGCGAGGATCGTCTCGAGCCGGGCCGCCATGGGGGCGTCCCGTCCGAAGCCGCGGAAGGACCCGCCGCGCAGCGCCGCGCGCGTGAGGCCGCTGCGGCGGAACTGGCTGCGCGAGACGGTGGTGACGGCGACGCCGGCCCGTTCCAGACGCTCGAACCAGGTGGGCACCGGCTGCAGCAGCTCGGGGTCGGGGTCCAGCGGCCCCCAGTCGAGGGGGCGCAGGAGGTCGCCCGCCCTCGAGGGGCGGAAGGAGTAGCCGACGATGCCGTGCACGCCGGGCGGGCGACCGGTGCCGAGCGTCGTGAGCGAGCAGGCGGTGGTGGCCGGCACGGGCGCGCTGAGCGGGCGGGCGTCGGCGAGCAGCCGGGGGATGCGGCCGAGCGCGGGCACGTTGGCGAGCAGCTGGTTCCAGCCCAGCCCGTCGACGAGCACGAGCACGTAGGCGCGGGCGGGCGGCACGTCCAGGGCGCCGGGCGGGGCGTCGGGCGCCCCGAGGCGGTGGGCGATCGCCGGGAGCAGCTCGGCGAGCGTGCCGCTGCCGTAGTCGGGGGCCGCCGGGTCGGCGCTCACCGCGGGACCGGCCCGTGGGCCAGGCGCTGGAGGGCGCCGGCGAACTCGACGAGGCGCTGCACGTTCTCAGCGCCGTCCGCGGCCGGGCTCATGCGGATCGTGATGTCCTCGCCGACCGCCTCGCCGTCGAAGCCGTGGTCGGCCGTGCACGACGGGTCGCCGCAGTGGGCCGGGACGATCTGCAGGCGCCGCACGGCGTCCCAGGTGAGGGTCAGCCAGGTCTCGACGACGGCCGCCTCGGCGCTGCCGTACCGCTCGGGGTGGGACAGGACGCGGCTCACCGTGATGACGCCGAGCAGCCGCAGCGGGACCGACTCGCTCGTCGTGACGGCGGTGTCCGCGCCGCGGGCGTCGGTCTCCTCGTCGGTGTGGCTCACGATGAGGCGCCCGGGCGTGAGGACGAGGACCGTGAGATGGCGGATGATGCCCTCGGGCCCGACCGTGGCCTCGTGCTGGACGAGGAAGTCGACGACCGTCTCGTCCCCGAGGGCCGTGGACACCGAGTCCTCGACGAGCTCGGGGAAGAGGCCGCACTCGTCGACGCGGTCGCGCAGGGCCTGCGGGAGGGCGGAGGAGCTCGTGTTCATCACGTCCCCATCGTGCCACCCCGGGGCCCGCCGGGCGGGGACCGGCGTGTCCGCCCCGCCCGGCCGCGGGCGTCTCCACCGGCCCCACCGGGCCCCGGGGGCGGGCCGGTGAGGCCCGCCCGTCGCCCTCCCGGGCGGGACGGTCGTGGCCCGCGGGGTCCCCCGGGGCGCCCGTTAGGGTGGGGTCATGAGGCACGGATCGGTGATCGGCGTTCACGCCAACGACTTCGTGACGCGCCGCATCGGCGCCGTGCTGGGGCGGCGCGGCTGGCGCGAGCGGCCCGTCCCCTTCATCGGCTACGGCACCCCGGGGCGCGTGCGCGTGCTGGGGCGGCTCGTCCTGCGCCCCGACGACGAGAAGCTGCTGCCGGCGCACGCCGCGGCGTGGCTGCACCGCCGCGGCTGGCGCAACTTCCTTGAGCTCCCGGCCCCGCACCGCCCGGTGCGGCTGACGATCGCCGGCCGCACACGGACCCTGCGCACCGATCGCCGCGGCTACGTCGACACGGTGGTCGACTCCGAGCTCGCCCCCGGCTGGCACACGGTGCACCTGGCCGCCGGCAACGGCTCGGGGGCCGAGATGCCCGTGCGGATCATCGACCCCGACGAGGACTTCGGCATCATCTCCGACATCGACGACACGATCATCAGCACGTGGATGCCCCGCCTGTTCCTCGCCATCTGGAACAGCTTCTTCCAGCTCGAGGGCAACCGGCGGGCGGTACCGGGCATGGCGCGCCTGTACCAGCGGATGCTGGCCGAGCACCCGGGCGCGCCGATCTTCTACGTCTCGACCGGCCCGTGGTCCTCGATCCGCTTCCTCGAGCGGTTCATGACCCGGCACGGCTTCCCCCCCGGGGCGCTCCTGCTCACCGACTGGGGACCCACCCGCACCGAGTGGGTGCGCTCGGGCACGGACCACAAGCGCCGCACGATGGCCGGGCTCGCCCGCGGGCTCCCGACCATCCGCTGGGTGCTCGTCGGCGACGACGGCCAGCACGACCCCGAGCTCTACGAGGAGTTCGCGCAGGAGCACCCCGGGCGGGTGCGGGCCGTGGCGCTGCGCTCGCTGAGCCCCACCGAGCAGATCCTCGCCCACGGCACGGTGCCGCCGCTGGCCGAGTCGCGCCGCCACTGGCGGCCGCGCCGGGTGCCCTCGCTCCACGGCGCCGACGGCGACGCCCTGTGGCCGGCGCTGGCCGACGTGTTGGGCATCGAGGACGAGCCGGCGGCCGTCCGGCGGCCGGAGGCCCGGCGGACGGGACGCCGCCGGGGCTCCCCCGCGGGGCCCTGAGCGGGCGCCCCGTCGGCGGGCCCGCCCCCGGAGGAGCCCGTCCGGCGGACTGCCTTGCGGAGCCCCGGCCGACACGGCATGCTGGGAGGGTTCTCCCCACCGGACCGCCCCGAACCACTGGAGGTGCCGCATGCCGCGCGCCATCGTCATCCGTTCCAACCCCGCCCACGAGCACGGCGACGACCGGCCCGTCAACACCGCGGCCGTCGAGGAGGTCGACGAGTCCTTCCTCGGCGACGACCCGGTGCTCGTCGAGGTCAGCCACTCGAGCATCAACTACAAGGACGCCATGGCGCTCACGGGCCTGCCCGGCATCGTCCGCCGGACACCGCTCATCGGCGGCATCGACCTGGTCGGCACCGTCCGGCAGTCCTCCGACCCGATCTGGCGGCCCGGCGAGGCGGTCCTCCTCAACGGGATCGGCATGTCCGAGACCCGCAACGGCGCCTTCAGCGAGTTCGCCCGCGTGCCCGGCGACCGCCTCGTCGCCCTGCCGCCGTGCCTGACCCCCGCCCGGGCCGCGGCGATCGGCACGGCCGGCTACACGGCGGCCCTGTGCTTCCTCCGGCTGCGCCGGGCCGGACTCGTCACCAGCCCCGAGCGGCCCGTCCTCGTCACCGGCGCCACCGGCGGCGTCGGCTCGGTCGCCGTCCTGCTGCTCGCCGCGGCGGGCCACCACGTCGCGGCGCTCACCGGCCGGGCCGACGAGCTGGGCGACTACCTGCTGGGCCTGGACGCCGAGCGGATCGTCGACCGCGCCGAGCTGTGCGACCAGCGGGGCGCCCTCCAGAAGCAGCGCTGGTCCGGCGTCGTCGACACCGTCGGCGGCCAGGTGCTCGTCAACGCGCTGGCCCAGACCGCCTACTCCGGCACCGTCGCGGCCTGCGGCCTGGCCGGCTCCCCCGCCCTGCCCGGCACCGTCATGCCGTTCATCCTGCGCAATGTGACCCTGGCCGGCGTCGACTCCGTCGAGGCCCCCGTCGAGGCCCGCCGCGAGGCCTGGGGCCTGCTCGCCGCGCTGCCCGGCGAGCGCATCGACGCCGTCGTCGCGCGCACCGTGCCGCTCGACGGCGCCATCGGGGCCGCCGAGGAGCTCATCGGGCACCGCACGCACGGCCGCACGGTCGTCGAGGTGCGCGCCTGAACCCGGGCGCGGGCTGATCGGCCCCCGACCGGCGTGGAATGATTCCCCCCGTCGCCCCGATACCCGAGAATCGGGGCTGGCCCACAGTCAGGAGCAGATCAGCAGATGGCACGCACCACGACGCCCCCCGAGGACGACTTCGAGGAACGCATCATCGACGTCGACGTCTCGAACGAGATGGAGTCCTCCTTCCTCGAGTACGCCTACTCGGTCATCTACGCCCGCGCCCTGCCCGACGCCCGCGACGGCCTCAAGCCGGTGCAGCGGCGCATCCTCTACGGCATGAGCCAGCAGCGGCTGCTGCCCGACCACCCCTTCGTCAAGTGCGCCCGCGTCGTCGGCGACGTCATGGGCAAGCTGCACCCGCACGGCGACTCGGCCATCTACGACGCCCTCGTCCGGATGGGCCAGGACTGGTCGATGCGGCTGCGGCTCGTCGACGGCCACGGGAACTTCGGCTCGCTCGACGCCGGGCCCGCCGCGATGCGCTACACCGAGTGCCGCATGGCCCCCGCCGCGCTGCCGATGATCGAGGGCCTCGACGAGGACACCGTCGACTTCCGCCCCAACTACGACGGCAAGGAGACCGAGCCGGCCGTCCTGCCGGCCGCCTTCCCGAACCTGCTCGTCAACGGGGCGACCGGCATCGCCGTCGGCATGGCGACGAACATGCCCTCGCACAACCTCGTCGAGGTCGTCCAGGCGCTGAAGCACCTGCTGGGGCACCCCGACGCCGACCTCGACGAGCTCATGCGCTTCATCCCGGGCCCGGACCTGCCCACCGGCGGCAAGATCGTCGGGATGGGCGGCATCCGGGACGCCTACGCCACCGGCCGAGGCAGCTTCCGGACCCGCGCGACGGCCCGCATCGAGCAGGTGAGCCCGCGCCGGCGCGGCATCGTCGTCACGGAGCTGCCGTTCGCCGTCGGGCCCGAGAAGATCATCGAGCAGATCAAGCACTTGGTCCAGACGAAGAGGATCACCGGCATCGCCGACGTCAAGGACCTCACCGACCTGACCAACGGGCTGCGCCTCGTCATCGAGGTCAAGAACGGCATCAACCCCGACGCCCTGCTCGCCCAGCTGTACCGGCACACGAAGCTGGAGGACTCCTTCGGCATCAACAACGTGGCGCTCGTCGACGGCCAGCCGCGCACGCTCGGGCTCAAGGAGCTCCTGCAGGTCTACCTCGACCACCGCCTCGACGTCTGCCTGCGCCGCGCCCGCTTCCAGCTCGACAGGGCGCAGGAGCGCCTGCACCTGGTCGAGGGCCTGCTGCTGGCGATGATCGACATCGACGACGTCATCGCGATCATCCGCTCGTCCGAGGACGCGGGCCAGGCCAGGGAGCGCCTCATGGCCGCCTTCGAGCTCGACGAGATCCAGGCCAACCACATCCTCGACATGCAGCTGCGCCGCCTCACGAGGCTCAGCCGCATCGAGCTGGAGACCGAGCGCGACGAGCTGAAGCGCCGCATCGAGGAGCTCACCGGGATCATCGAGGACCCGCAGCGCCTCCGCCGGGTCGTCTCCGACCAGCTCACCGAGGTCGCCAGGAAGTACGGCACGCCGCGCCGCACGGTGCTGCTGGAGGACTCCGGGGCCGCCCTGCCGGCCGCCGCCGAGCCGCTGGAGATCCCCGACGGCCCGTGCTGGGTCATGCTCGGCTCGGCCGGCCTCGTCGCCCGGATGAACCGTCCCGAGGGCGCCGAGCCCCCCGGCGCGCTGCCGGCCGCCGGGCCGCGCAGCCGCCACGACGTCATCGTCTCGGCGATCGCCACGAGCACCCATGCCGAGTTCGGCGTCGTCACGACGGCCGGGCGCCTCGTGCGGGCCCGCGTCATCGACCTGCCCGAGACCGTGCAGACGGCCAACGCGCCGAGCCTGCGCGGCGGCGCCCGGCTCACCGAGCTCGTCGCCCTCGAGCGCGACGAACGCCCCCTCGCGCTCACGACGCTCGACCCCGACGGCCCCGGGCTGGCGGTCGGCACGCGGGCCGGCGTCGTCAAACGGGTCAACCCCGAGGTGCTCACCCGCGACGCGTGGGAGATCATCCGGCTCGACGACGGCGACGAGCTCGTCGGCGCGCTCCAGCTCGTCGACGAGGACGACGACCTCGTCTTCGTCACCTCGGACGCCCAGCTGCTGCACTTCCCCGCCTCGCTCGTGCGCCCGCAGGGCCGCGGCGGCGGCGGCGTGGCGGGCATCCGGCTCGGCGAGGACGCGCGGGCCCTCTGGTTCGGCGCCTCGCCGACGAGCGGCGCCGTCGTCGTGACGGTGTCGGGCTCCTCGGAGGCGCTGCCCGGCACCGAGGCCGGTTCCGTCAAGCTCACCGACTTCGCCGAGTACCCGGCCAAGGGCCGCGCCACCGCCGGGGTGCGCTGCCACCGCTTCCTCAAGGGCGAGGACGCCCTGACTCTCGCCTGGGTCGGCCCGGCGCCGGCCGTCGCCGCCGCGGCCAGCGGCTCGGCCGTCGACCTGCCCCCGGCGACCGGGAAGCGGGACGGCTCCGGAACGCCCCTGGTCCAGCCGGTGGCGGCGGTCAGCTCCCGCGTCATGCCGCACTGAGCGATCACTGCGCGGTTCCGGCTCATTCTGCGGTCCCCCGTGCGTCTTCGCGCGACAACCGCGGAGTCGAGCAGCACCCGCCCGTAGACTCGGGCCATGAGACTCGCTGTCATCGGTGCCGGTGGCGTGGGCGGCTTCCTCGGCGGGCGGCTGGCCCGCGCCGGTCACGACGTGTCCTTCGTCGCCAGGGGCCGCACCCTCGAGGCGCTGCAGGCCGACGGGCTGCGGCTGGTCGGTGACGAGGAGTTCACCGTGCCGGTCACCGCGACCGGCGATCCGGCTGCGATCGGCCCAGTCGACTACGTGCTCAGCTGCGTCGAGGCCACCCGGATCACCGAGGCGCTGCGGACCGCCGGTCCCCTCATCGGCCCCGGTACGGCCGTCGTCACCACCCAGAACGGTGTGGACGGCCCGCGCCTGACCGCCGGGGTCGTCGGCGATGGCCACACGCTCCCCGGCGTCATGAAGATCTTCGTCATGACCGAGCAGCCCGGAGTCATCGCCCGCCACGGCGGGCCGGGGACGCTCGAGGTCGGCGAATGGGACAACGCCGGCACCGTCCGCGTCCGCGCCCTGCGCGAGGCGCTGGAGGGGGCGGGCATCGGCTCGCCCGAGCCGGACGACATCTGGGCCGCCCTGTGGCGCAAGGCCATGATGGTGATCCCGCTCGGCGAGCTGGGCGCCATCACCGGGCTGACCCTCGGCGAGCTGGGCGCCCGGCCCCAGCTGGCCGACCTGTGGCGCCGGGCCACCGCCGAGATCGCCGCCGTGGCGCAGGCGCAGGGCGTCGACGTGGGTGCGGACGCGGTCGACGAGATCATGGCCTTCAACGCCCGCCAGCCCGCCGACAGCACCGCCTCGCTGTGCCGCGACCTGATGGCCGGCCGCCCCAGCGAACTCGACCCGCAGACCGGCGCGATCGTCCGGCTCGCGCACGAGGCGGACGTGCCGGTCCCCCTGCACGACCTCATGTACGAGGTGCTGCGCCTGGGCCGGGCCCGGACCGGCTGATCAGCCCCGCCCCCGCCCGGCCGCGGCCTGCGGCACCCGGGCGAGCAGGACCAGCAGGCCGGCGGCGAGCACGACGGCGATGCCGATGATGCCGAAGTACTGCGTGTTCTCGGCGCCGGTGGGACGGGCTCCGAGACCGACGCACGGGCCGAACATGAGCGGGGCCAAGGGGCGAGGCGACGCGCCCGGTCGTCGCGCGTGGGGACCGAAGACCTCACCGCCGCTGCCGGGCGGGGTGATGCGCGCCAGGTGACTGCGCGAGGCGGCCTGGGCCGGGCCGACCGGCGCGATGGAGTCCCGGGACGGCGTGCTGGCTGAGCTCACCGCTCCAGGCCACGGACCGGGCCGGCGGGCCGGACCGTGCCCCGGTGGCCGGGCACGGCTCACACGTCGATGCGGTCCTCGTCGAGCTGGTAGGCGCCGGCGACGATGAACTCCTTGCGCGGGGCCACCTCGTCGCCCATGAGCAGCTCGAAGGTGCGCGAGGCGGTCTCGGCGTCGTCGATGGTGATGCGGCGCAGCATCCGGTGGCGCGGGTTCATCGTCGTGTCGGCCAGCTGGTCGGCGTCCATCTCGCCGAGGCCCTTGTAGCGCTGCGGCTCCTTGAAGCGGATCCGCTTCTTCGTGAGCTCGGCCATCTTCCGCTGGTACTCGGGGTCGGAGTAGGTGTAGATGTACTTCTCCATGCCCTTGCGCGGATTCGTCAGCTCGAAGCGGTGCAGCGGCGGGACGGCGCTGTAGACGCGGCCGGCCTCGATCATCGGGCGCATGTAGCGGAAGAAGAGCGTGGCGAGCAGGCAGCGGATGTGGGCGCCGTCGGAGTCGGCGTCGGCCATGAAGATGACCTTGCCGTAGCGGGCCTGGTCGAGGTCGAAGCCGGCCCCCGAGCCGGCGCCGACGACCTGGATGATCGCCGAGCACTCCTGGTTCTTCAGCATGTCGCCGAGGGAGGCCTTCTGGACGTTGAGGATCTTGCCGCGGATGGGCAGCAGGGCCTGGAACTCGCTGTCGCGGGCGCGCGAGGCGGTGCCCAGGGCCGAGTCGCCCTCGACGATGAACAGCTCGCTGCGTTCGCCGTCGGCGCTGCGGCAGTCCTTCAGCTTGGGCGGCATGGAGCTCGACTCGAGCGCGTTCTTGCGGCGCTGGTTCTCCCGGTGGGCCCGGGCCGCCCGACGGGTGCGGGAGGCGTTGACGACCTTCTCCATGAGGGCGCGGGCCTGGGCGCGCACGGCGGGCCGGGTCGAGCCCAGGTAGTCCCCCATCCGCTCCTCGACGATCCGGGCCACCAGGCGGGTGACCGGCGGCGTGCCGAGGACCTCCTTGGTCTGGCCCTCGAACTGCGGCTCGGGCAGGCGCACCGTGATGACGGCGGTGAGGCCCTCGAGGATGTCCTCCTTGACGACGTCGTCGCTGGCCCGCAGCAGCCGGGTGCCGTCCAGGCCGGTGGCGAAGGCCCTCGTGAGACCGCGCTCGAAGCCCTGGACGTGGGTGCCGCCCTTGGGGGTGGCGATGATGTTGACGAAGGAGCGCTCGACGGTGTCGTAGCCGTTGTCCCAGACGACGGCGATGTCGACGTCGAGCCGGCGCTGGACGTCGGTGGGCGTCATGGCCCCCGACTCGTCGAGCATGGGGACCGTCTCGACGAACGAGTCGGAGCCCTGGAGGCGCAGCACCTCGGTGACGGGCTCGCCGGCGCTCAGGAAGTCGGCGAACTCGCTGATGCCGCCGTCGTGCTTGAAGGACTCGCGGGCCGGCTCGGGGCCGCGCTTGTCGTCGAGGACGATCTCGAGGCCGGGCACGAGGAAGCTGGTCTGGCGGGCCCTCTCGACGAGCTTCTCGACGGACAGCTGGGCGTCCCTGAGGAAGATCTGCCGGTCGGGCCAGTAGGTGACGCGGGTGCCCGTCACGCCCTTGCGCACCCTGCCGACGCGGCGCAGCCCCCCGCCGGGGGTGAAGCCGGCGTCCGGGCCGTCGCCGTCGAAGACGCCGGGGACGCCGCGCCGGAAGCTCATGGCCCAGGTGGCGCCGTCGCGGTCCACCTCGACGTCGAGGCGGGAGCTCAGGGCGTTGACGACCGAGGCCCCCACACCGTGCAGGCCGCCGGCTGCGCCGTAGGAGCCGGCGCCGAACTTGCCGCCGGCGTGCAGCTTCGTGAAGACGACCTCGACGCCGGTGAGGCCGGTGCGCGGCTCGATGTCCACGGGGATGCCCCGCGCGGCGTCGGCGACGTGGATCGAGCCGTCGGCGCGCAGCGCGACCTCGATGCGCCTGCCGAAGCCGGCCAGCGCCTCGTCGACGGCGTTGTCGATGATCTCCCACAGGCAGTGCATGAGCCCGCGGGTGTCGGTGGAGCCGATGTACATGGCGGGGCGCTTGCGGACGGCCTCGAGGCCCTCGAGGACGAGGAGGTTCTTCGCCCCGTAGGAGCGCCGCTCGGAGTTCTTGCTGCTCGTGGTGCTGGACACGAGCGGAACTCTATCGGCGCGCGCCGACGATCCCCGGCAGCGGCAGGCCCCGCGGACCGGTTCGGCGCGGCGGGGCCTGCGGGCCGGGCCGGAGCCGGCCTCCCGCCGGATCGGCCCCGCCTGTTGTCCCTGCGCGTACTGTGGGTGCCGTGAGCACGCCCGTTGTTGAGAACACCCGGTTGACCGCAGCCGACCGCTGCGACCGATGCGGTGCGCAGGCCCACCTGAGGGTGCGGCTCGCGAGCGGCGGGACGCTCCTGTTCTGCGCGCACCACGCCCGCGCCCACGCCGAGAAGATCAAGGAGGTCGCCGTCCGTCTGGAGGGCGACACCTCGCTCCTCAGCTGAGCCCCCTGCGGCGCGCCGGGCGCCCCTCCCCGACGCCGGCCCGACGGGGCTGGCCTTCACCCGGGTCCGTCCCGGCGGCGGGCCTCCCGGACCCGGCCGGCCGGGTCCGGCGGACGACGAAGCGGAGGCCGACGATGAGCAGCACGTCCAGCACCTATCTGCCCGACTGGACGATCGGCGGCGCCGACGTCCACGCCGCGATCCCCGGGATCGTCTCGGCCCACGGCTCGAGCGCCGTCATCATCGGCGGACGCCGCGCCATGGCCGCCGCCGAGCCGAGGATCCGCGGGGCGCTCGAGGGCTCCCCCGTGTCCGTCACCGGCTCCTTCGTCGCCGGCGACGAGGCCACCCAGGAGAAGACCGACGAGCTCCAGGGCGCCGACGAGGTGGCCCGCGCCGACGTGATCCTCGCCGTCGGCGGCGGCAAGATGATCGACCTGTGCAAGCTGCTGTCCATCCAGACCGGCAAGGCCCTCGTCACCGTCCCGACGATCGCCTCGACCTGCGCGGCCGTGACGCGCGTCGGCGTGATCTACCACCCCGACCACTCGTTCAGCCGACACATCTTCCGCGACCGCCCGGCCGAGCACACCGTCATCGACACCGACATCATCGCCGGGGCCCCCACCGTGTACCTGTGGGCCGGCATCGGCGACGCCCTGAGCAAGCAGGTCGAGAGCCCCTTCAGCTCGCGCGGCCTCGACCTGGGGCACTCCGACCGCGTCGGCGTCGACATCTCGCGCCACGGGGCCGAGCCGCTGTTCGCCCACGGCGCGCAGGCCCTGGCCGATGCCGAGCGGGGCGAGGCGAGCGACGCCGTGCGCGAGATGGCGCTCACCATCCTCGTCACCACCGGGCTCACGAGCGTGCTCGTCCAGCACCGGTTCAACTCCTCGTTCGCCCACGCGGTGTACAACGCGCACACGACGATGCCGGACGCCGGGAACCATCTGCACGGCGAGATCGTCAGCCTCGGCGTCCTCGTCCTGCTCACCCTCGACGGGCAGTTCGCCGAGCGCGACCGCTTCCACGACCTCAACGCCTCCCTCGGCCTCCCGACGCGGACCGACCAGGTCTCCGTCGGGCCCGGGCGCCTCGACGAGTTCACCGACCGCATCATGGACTTCGTCAGGCCCGAGGAGGCCCCCTACCCGATCACCCGCGCGATGGTCCACCAGGCGCTGCTCGACCTCAACGCCTACTCGGCGGCCCGCGAGGCCGAACGCCCCTGAGGCCGAGACCGGGCGGCCGCGGGCGGCGGCCCCACGGTCCCGCGAGGCGGCGCCGGGCGGGACGCGCGCCATCGGGCCGGCCCAGGCGGGAGGGACCGCCGGGGGCGGCGAGGAACAGCCCCGCCCGCGCGGGCCCGGATGCGTCAGTCCAAGTAGTCGCGCAGCACCTGGGAGCGGCTCGGGTGGCGCAGCTTGCTCATCGTCTTGGACTCGATCTGGCGGATGCGCTCGCGCGTCACGCCGTAGACCTTGCCGATCTCGTCGAGGGTCTTGGGCTGGCCGTCGGTGAGGCCGAAGCGCATCGAGACGACGCCCGCCTCGCGCTCCGACAGGGTGTCGAGCACGTCGTGCAGCTGCTCCTGGAGGAGCGTGAAGTTCACGGCGTCGGCCGGGACGATGGCCTCGGAGTCCTCGATGAGGTCGCCGAACTCCGAGTCGCCGTCCTCGCCGAGGGGGGTGTGCAGGCTGATCGGCTCGCGGCCGTACTTCTGCACCTCGATGACCTTCTCGGGGGTCATGTCGAGCTCGACGGCCAGCTCCTCGGGGGTGGGCTCGCGGCCCAGGTCCTGGAGCATCTGACGCTGGACGCGCGCGAGCTTGTTGATGACCTCGACCATGTGGACGGGGATGCGGATCGTGCGGGCCTGGTCGGCCATGGCGCGGGTGATGGCCTGCTTGATCCACCACGTGGCGTAGGTGCTGAACTTGTAGCCCTTGGTGTAGTCGAACTTCTCGACCGCCCTGATCAGGCCGAGGTTGCCCTCCTGGATGAGGTCGAGGAAGAGCATGCCGCGGCCGGTGTAGCGCTTGGCCAGCGAGACGACGAGGCGGAGATTGGCCTCGAGCAGGTGGTTCTTGGCGCGGTGTCCGTCCTCGGCGATCCACTCGAAGTCCTCGCGGTCGGCGGGCTTGATCCTTCCGGGGTGCTGGGCGAGCTGTTCGTCGGCGAACAGCCCGGCCTCGATGCGCTTGGCCAGGTCGACCTCCTGGGCGGCATTGAGGAGGGCCACCTTGCCGATCTGCTTGAGGTAGTCCTTGACGGGATCGGCGGTGGCGCCGGCGACTGTCACCTGCTGCTCGGGCTCGTCCCCGTCGTCCTTGTCGGAGAGGCTGAAGCCCTTCGTGTCCTCGTTGATCTCGGCCTCGTCCCTCTCGGCCGCGCTCCGGTCGAACGCCGACTCGTCGACGTCGTCGAGCGTGCGCTTCCTGCCGCCGGCGCGCACGACGATGTCGTCGCCGTCGCGTTCGAAGGTGACCTCGATGCCGTCCGCCTCGGCGGTGCCCTCGGGCTTGCCGGCCATGGCCTTCGTGAGGACGGCCTTGCTCGTCGTGCCCGTGCCGCCCGAGGACGCCCCCCTGGCCGGCGCCCGGCGGGCGGACCTCCTCCTCGTCCCGGTCTTCTTCGTCTTCGTCCCGGCGCCCCCCTCGGACGTCCGCTTCCTCGTCGTCCTGCGGGTCGCGGCGCCCTTGGCCGGCTCGCCCGCCGCGCCCTTCGCCGCAGAGCCCTTCGTCGGCGCGGCCTTGGACGACGCACTCCTCGACGTCGACCGCTTGACCGCGGTGCCCTTCGTCCCGGTATTCTTGGCCGGAGCGCTCTTCGTGCGGGTGCGGGCCGGTCTCGTGGCCTTCTCCGCCGACGCGGCGCCGGCTTCCTCGGAGGTCTGGACAGGGTTCTTGGTGGGAGCCGTCACAGGGGACCTTTCCAATTGGTGAAGCGTTCGACGGGCCCGGGGCATCGGTCCGGGACCAGGGCGCACTCAAGGCTGCATGTGTCAAGAGGACGCCACCCACCAGTGTGTCACCCGGCAACAAACGGCAGCCGTCCGGCCTGGTCCGCCCGCCGTCCGAACGGCCCGTCGGGAGACGCCAGGCACCGCCCCGGAGCGACGAGGACGCTGGTCACAGGGCCACGGACCACCGCCCCGCGTCCCGCTGCGGTCGCTGGGGGCATCAGACCGCGGTGGCAGGACCACCCGCGGATGGACCTCTTCTCAACTTTCCTGCGGCCTCCGGGATGGTTTTCCCCCGCCGAGTTGTTGGAAACTATGGATGGACGACGGAAGGGAACCGATGGAGAAGACTCGCGCACGCAGCAACGACGGCATCGACGGCAAGGACTCGGTGGGCCTCTACCTCGAGTCGATCGCCAAGACCCCGCTGCTCGACGCCGCCGAGGAGGTTGAGCTCGCCCGACTCATCGAGGCCGGCCAGTACGCTCAGGCGATCCTCCGCGGGGACGCCGAGACGACGAGCGACGCCACCCGCGAGGAGCTGGAGACCATCGCGGAGGAGGGTGAGCACGCCATGCAGCACTTCGTGCGCGCCAACCTGCGCCTGGTGGTCTCCGTGGCCCGCAAGTATGGACGCTCCCAGATGCCGCTGCTGGACCTGGTTCAGGAGGGCAACACCGGCCTCATCCGCGCCGTCGAGAAGTTCGACTACGCGAAGGGCTTCAAGTTCAGCACCTATGCGACGTGGTGGGTGCGCCAGGCCATCAGCCGCGGCATCGCCCAGCAGGGCCGCATCGTGCGCCTGCCCGTGCACGTGGCCGAGCAGGTCAACCAGATCCTCGCGGTGCGCCGCAACCTGGAGCGCAACCTGGGCCGCGAGCCGGAGGTGGCCGAGATCGCCGAGGAGCTCGGGGTCGAGGAGTCGAAGGTCGTCGACCTCATCCGCTACTCGCGCGAGCACGTCAGCCTCGACGCCCCGGTCGAGGACGACGGCGACACCTCGCTCGGCGATCTCATCGCCCGCGAGACGGCGCCGGGCCCCGACGAGCTCGTGCTCGACGCCGAGGACCGCACGCGCCTGGAGGGCATGCTCTCCGACTTGGACGAGCGCTCCGCCGACGTCATGCGCCGCCGCTACGGCCTCCTCGACGGCCGCCAGGCCAAGCTCGCCGACATCGGCGCCGTGTGGGGCATCACCGCCGAGCGCGTGCGCCAGATCGAGCGCGCCGCCCTCAACCAGCTGCGCCTGACCGCCTCGGTCTGAGCCCGGACGCGACGGAGGGGCCCGCCATGGCGGGCCCCTCCGTCGCGTCCACCGCCGGCGTCAGGTGAGGAGATCGCGCTCCTGCCGGAGGACCCGGATGAGGCCCTCCTGGGAACAGGAGGCGACCATCGTGCCGTTCTGGAAGAGGCGGCCGGTGGCGATGCCCAGGCTGTTGGAGGCCGACGGCGAGAGCATGTCGTAGAGCAGCCACTGGTCGGTTCGCACCGAGCGGTGGAAGTGCATGACGTGGTCGAGCGTGGCGACCTGCAGGTGCGGCGACATGTAGGCGACCGAGTGCGGGATCACCGTCACCGACAGCAGGGTCAGGTCCGACAGATAGGCCAGCACCGCCTGGTGGACGGCGAACTCCCCGGCGGGCAGGGGCGCGGTCGTGCGCACCCACACGCGCATGTGCGCCGGATGGTTGGCCGGCTCGATGAGCCCGCCCCGGCTGGAGTCGCCGGCGAAGCGCACGTCGAGGGCGTCCCACTCGTGCCACAGCGGCGAGGCCCCGTAGCGCCTCCTGCTGATGTCGAGGAAGCCCGGGCAGTCGTCCGGGGGCGGCACCTGCGCGGCGATCGGGTCGGAGTGGTCGAGCCCCGGCTCCATCTCGTGGAAGGAGTAGGAGCCGGTGAAGATCGTGCGCCCGTCCTGGAGCGCGGTGACGCGGCGCACGGAGAAGGTGCGCCCGTCGCGCAGCGGCTCGACGGCGTACTCGATGTCGCTGTCGGCCTGGCCGGGGCGGATGAAGTAGGAGTTGAGGGAGTGCGCGACCCTCCCGGAGGGCACGGTGCCGTAGGCGGCCATGAGGGACTGGGCGAGCACCTGCCCGCCGTAGGTGCGCTGCATCATCGTGCGCGGATGACGCCCGATGAAGACGCTGTCGGGCTCGGCGCGCAGGCGCAGCAGATCAACGAGTTCAGCTGTTGTAGCCGGCATGTCACAACTCTGCCACGTCGGACGCCCCGCCGCGGCGATCATCGGGCCCGACCCGGCGCGCGGCCGGCGGGGCGGGGCGCCGGCCGGACCCGATGGCGTAGGATCATACCGGTCGGACCGCAGTGCCGACGAGCGTACCGTTCCTCTTCCTCCCCCTCCCCCGCATCCCCGGTCCGGGTACGCGCCGATGAATGGAAGACCGTGTCCGAGAACACCGTGCCCGAGAACCCCGTCACGGGCGAGGGGCCGAGCCCCGGGCCCCCGTGCTCCCCCTCGCCGCGGTTCGGCTTCCCCCGCCCCGGCGTCCAGGGGGTCCCCACCTGGATCGGCGGCCCGGACGACTACCTGTCGGCCTGGGTCCACTCCCCCGAGGGCGGCACCGCCGAGGGCGTCGTCGTCATCGCCGGGCCCGTCGGCCGCGAGGCCGTCATCACCTTCCGCGCCCTGCGGGCCCTCGCGATCGCGTGCGCCCGCTCCGGCCTCGTCGCCGTGCGCTTCTCCTGGCGCGGCGACGGCGACTCCCACGGGCTCGACGCCGAGCCCGACCCGGCCGGGGCCTGGAGCGACGACATGGCCCGCGTGGAGCGGTACGCCGCCGGGCTCCTGCCCGGGCACGGGGTGACGACGCTGGGGCTCCGCCTGGGCTGCGCGATCGCGGCCCGCACCGGGACCGCCGGCGGACTCATCAGCTGGGAGCCGATCGACGGGCGCCACCAGCTGCGCCAGCAGCAGCTGCTGCGCAGCGTCGCGGTGCAGATCGTCCCCGACGACGATCTCCTCGAGACCCCCGCCCGCAGCTGGACCCCCCGGCAGGCCGCGTCCGTACGGGGGCTCGCCCTGGGGCCCGAGCACGCCGCCCGCGCAACGGTCGTCACCGAGGAGGACGGCCGGGTCGCCGAGCGCCTCTACGCCGTCGCCCCCCACCTGGCCCGGGTGCCATGGGAGAGCCTCGACCGGATCGTCGGAATGATCCCCCGCGGCCCGGCCTCCGACCTCGTCCCGGACCCCGCCCGGTCCGTGGCCACCCGCCATGGGGGCGCGCTGATCAGCGAGGAGTTCGTGAGCGTCGACGGACTGCCCGGCGTCCTGACCCGCCCGGCCGGAGAACCGCGGCTGGCCGTCGTCTTCACCAGCACCGGCGGCGAACCGCGCGACGGCGGAGCCGGGCTGTGGGCCCAGAGCGCCCGCGAGCTCGCCGCGGCCGGGGCCGCGAGCCTGCGCTGCGAGCGCAACGACCAGGGCGACGCCTACAGCGGCCGCACCGACGGCGAGCCGAACCCGTTCAACGACCAGGGCGTCGCCGACTGCGTCGCCGCCATCCGCGCGCTGCGCACCGCCGTGCCGCGCACCCCGCTCATGACCGTCGGCGCGTGCATCGGCATGTGGCTGTTCGGCCGCGCGGCCGAGCAGGTGCGCATCGACCGCCTCGTCATCCTCAACCCGACGGGGTGGAACCCGAGGGCGTCCCACTACCGCCACGTCCTCGAGGGCCCCTGGCTGAAGAAGCACCTGCAGCACCTGCGCGTCGACCACCCTCTCACCGCCGAGGGCGCCGCGAACGGATTCTCCCGCTACGAGCGCACCAAGCAGGCCGCCAAGCGGACCCGGCAGCGGCTGCTCCGGCTGGCGCCGCGGCGCGCCTGGACGCTCCTGGCCCGGGCCGGCGTCTTCGACGACGCGGCGATCCTGCTCTCCCGGGTCCCGGCGACGACCGCCGTCCAGATGCACATCGGCGAGGACGACGCCCCGCACTGGCGCACCGAGCGCGGGGACGAGGCCGTCGCCCGGCTCAGCGCGCGGGGACGGGCCGTCACCGGCAGCCACGAGAGCACGCTCGACCACTCGCTGCTCGCCGGGGCCTCGCGCGTGCGCGCCCGGCGGATCATCATGGACGCCGCCCTGGGGCTCATGGCGGCGGGCCGGCGGGACGACGGCGCCCCCGAGGACCGCGCGGACGAGGGCCCCCGGATCAGCCCCTGATCGTCCTGCCCGTACCGGGCACGTAGAGATTCCACGTGTGGGGGTGGCGGCGGTGGAACCAGGCCCCGTCGACCTTCTTCCGGAAGACGGCCGGGTTCCCGGCGTACAGGCTCTCCGGGCGCTCGTCGCCCCGGGACCGCAGGAGCGTGGAGCCGGCCGCGAGCACCGAGTGCGGCGGCAGCTCGGCGCCGCCGAGCAGCAGGCACCGGGCGCCCACGAAGCTGCGCTCGCCGACCGTCACCGGGTAGGCGGCCTGGGCGTCGCGCCCGAGGTCGACGCCGTGCGTGAGGACGGTCGTGCCGTGGCCGGCGACCGAGGCGAAGGAACGCACGTGCACGGCCGCCGAGCAGTCGAGCTGGTGCCGGTTGAGCACCTTCGCGCCGTCGCCGAGGAACAGGCCGTTGGGCTCGGGGTAGTTGGCCTTGTATGCGGGATGGGCCGAGACGAGGTTGAACCTGCCCAGCATCGCGTCCTCGCCGAGCTCGACGGCGCCGAGGTGGCGGATCATGTTGCCGGAGAGCACCGAGGCGCCGTCGGCGACGACGAACTCGTCGACGTCCCACACCAGGTTCGGGGCGACGCTGGCGCGAGGGGCGATCCGGTGCCCGAGACGGGTGAGCAGACGGTTCTTCATGGCGCCCGCCGGCAGCAGCCAGGCCAGGGCACGGGCCACCGTCAGGGCACGTGAAGCGGACATTCGAGGGCTCCTCTCAGCTGGTTCTCAACGTACTGGACCGGTGCGCACCGGATCGGGGGAGGCGGGGGCCGCGCCCACCTGCGGCGGCCCCGCGCCGCCCGGCGACCGCCCGAGGCGCCGCCCCGCCAAGCGCGCCTGGAGCGCATCGATGGACGGGCGGGCGATCCGCTCGACGACGGCGAGCACGACGAGGAACTCCTGGATGCGCATCGTCATGCGGGTGTTGTACTCGCAGAACTGCACGGCCGCGATGATCCCCAGCGCGATGCCCGCCGCCAGGGCGACCGGCATCGTCGCATTCGTACAGCGGCCCAGCGACAGGAGGCAGAGCCTGGTGAGCAGGCCGAAGACGACCACCGAGCCGATGACGCCGGCGATGCCCCACAGGGAGCCCCACTCGCCCACGGCGGAGAAGGGGATGTAGTCGTGGACGCGCATCGAGTCGGCGATCTGCGGCCAGCCCGTCACGCCCGAGGGCAGCGGGTTCACCTCGACGAGCAACTGGTCCAGGCTGATCCAGCGCACGCTCGTGCAGTAGATGACCAGCGGAACGATGAACGCGATGTTCTCGGCGAAGCTGATCCACACCGACGACAGGTAGTCCGGGCCGGTGAGCAGGTCGATCGTGGCGCCCGTGTACGGGGTGATGCCGTGCGTCGCCTGGCCCCGGTTGTGGAGCGGCACGGGCAGGGCGAGGAGCGCGAAGGCGATGCCCGCCAGCCATCCCCACCACGGCACCGGGCGCCCGCCGAGGACCCGGCCCAGCAGGTGGAGGATGACGAGTCCGCAGAGCACGCGGGTGCCCGAGCCGAACATGAACGCGCACGAGACGACGAGGAAGAGCGCGCTCAGGGCCCGGTGCCGACGCCCGATCATGCCCGACAGCATCGGTAGCAGCGGCGAGAGGGCGCTGGACGCCACGACCACCGCGTGCGGCCCGGTCGTCATGAGATAGGCGGTGGCGTAGAAGAGGTAGCGCCCCTTGGCCAGCGCGTTCATCACGATGATGACGAGACCCAGGCCGATCCACACGGGCATGAGGAGCTCGACGGGCTCGCGGGTGCGCTCGGTGATCTCGGACGGGGTCAGGCCCCTGCCCAGGGGGAGCACGAGGGCGACGAGCACGCCGACCACGATCGCCGCGACCAGACGCACCGCGGCGTCGTGGTCGTAGACCCGCCAGACCTTCAGGAAGGGCCCCGCCGCGCCCACGGAGGGCTGCCCGACGGCCCACTCGGCCACCGGGAGACAGACGAGGAAGAGCAGCCCGACGATGAGGACCGGCAGACGATCGATGGTCAGCCTCATGCCGGGCTCACCCGATCCTCGTGATGATGTCACCCGCGTTGCAGAAGACGATGCCCTCGACTCCCTGGACGGGGCCGATCTTCGTCCGGATGTCCCCGCTCGGGGGCTGGCGGAAGGCCAGCACGCAGTTCGGCGAGGCGCCCGAGATGGTGATGGGCCCGATGTAGCAGTCGGTGATGTTCGGCGTCGCCGAGACGACCGCGCCCTCGTAGCCGTTGTCGTTGCCGGCGAAGTTGCAGCCCGTGATCGTGTGACCCGAGATGTACCCGCCCGAGACCGAGCCCGAGGGCATCGCCCGCGAGAAGTCGTCGCCGTTCTGGTCGAGGTAGGCGATGCGCAGGTCGGAGGCGTCGGCGAACTCGTTGCCGAACTTGTTCGCGTCGATGAGCAGACCGGATCCGGCGTTGGCCTTCTGGTCGCCCGGCACGATCCACACGGCGATCCGGTTCGTGCCCGGGGCGGACTGGACGAAGTCGTTGTTCTGGATGTGGGTGTTGTTGCCGCCGTGGTCGAGCTTGATGTGCACGCGGTTGTTGACGAAAGCGTTGTCGGAGACCGTCGACCCGTCGGTGAGCCCGGACAGGGCGACGGCGATCGAGTTCGTCGAGTCGGCCGCCGAGAAGTAGTTCTGGGTGATCTTCCAGTAGGGCATGTCCGAGGAGGCGTGGCAGATGGCGTTCTCCTTGTAACTGACGAAGCGGCAGTTGCGCACGACGTGGATGGTCGTCACGTTCGCGCCCCGGTAGCGGTTGCGGATGACCGCGCGGCCGCCGGTGAAGCTGATGCCCTCGATGAACAGGGAGCTCCACTGCTGGTTGGAGTCGATGAGACAGTCCGAGTCGATCGTGATGAAGGTGCGGCCGGCGCCCAGGCCGCGCAGCACGGGCGCGTTCACGTCGATGCCGGATCCCTTGTAGACGAAGGCCCCCTCGCCGAGTGTGAGCCCCTCGCGGATGGCCCGCTCGATGGTCTCGGTGTCGTCGACGCCGGTCGCGACGAGCCCCTCGCCGGTCACCGGGGCGTACTCGGGCGTGTCGGGGGCGCCCGGGCTCGGGGCGGCCGAGGACGGGTCGGCGGCGGGGGCCGTCGGGCCGGTGCTGCCCGGCGCGTCCGAGGCGGCCTGGCCCGGGGAGTCCGCCGCGGTGCTCTGGTCCGCGCCCGGGGAGGCCGAGGCGGATGCGGAGGCGCCCTGATCGGCGCCGGCCAGGGCCGAGGCGGAGACGCACGAGGCGGCCGAGGCGGACCCGCCCCCGGCGGTCCGGGCCCCGGCGGAGCCCTTGACGGCCCCCTGGGCGCCGCAGCCTGCCGTGCCGAGAGCGACGGCGCCGGCTGCACCGGCACCGAGGAAGAAACGACGAGAAGTCCTCATGAGAGTTCCACAACCTCCTGATGGTGCGCGCCGCGGCGGGTCTGGGAGTCGTCGGTGCCGCGGCGCTGGGCCGACTCGACGACGAGGGCGATGATGACACCGACGACCAAGCCGACCAGGAGGCCGACGAGGCCCCCGGTCAGCGGGTTCGGACCGGTCTCGACGACCGCATCGGCGCCGTCCTGGATGATGACGGTCTTGAGCGCCGGCGAGCCGGAGCCCTGCTTCATGCCCGAGCCGACGATCTCGTCGCCGAGGACGGCGACGGTCGTGTTGGCCAGCCGGGCGGCGCTGTCCGCGTCGTCCCCGGTGGCTGTGACCTCGACGATCGAGGTGCTCAGCGGGACGCTCGGGTGGATGCGCCCGGCCAGCTGGGTGACGGACTGACCCAGGCCGAGGCGGGAGTCGACCTCGTTGAGGACGACGCCCGAGGTGGCCAGGGACGAGTAGGTGTTCATCGACTCGGAGATCGTCGTGGCGACCGTCGACTGGTAGTTCTGCTGGGCCCCCTCGTCGGGGTCGGCCACGCTGATGAGCACCGAGGCCGTCGAGGAGTAGCGGGGGGTGGCCAGCGCGGCCCGGCCGGTGCCGCCGAGCAGGCCGATGATCGCGACGACGAGCACGATGGCCCAGTGCGCCCGGACTGCTCGGAAGGTTCTTGAGGTCTTCACTGTTCGGTTCCTTCGGTGGGGCGGTCGGTGGGGTGGGTTGGTTTCCTTCGGTGGTTCTGGTGGGGTCGGCTCACCGGCACGGTCCCATGACGGCCGCCTTGACGAAGGCGACGCCCTGGTAGGCGAACTGGCGGGCCCAGCGCGGGGGGTTCATGCCGCCGTCGTAGGACAGCACCGTGACCGGCCCGCCGCCGCACTGGCCCATGATGTAGCGGGTCCGGCTCACGTGCGGGCGGGCCGTCAGCACGATGACGGTGCCCCAGCCCCGCTCGGCGCGCCAGCGGGCCAGCTGGGCCGCCTCGCCCCTCGTCGTCGAGGGCTCGGGGACGAAGCAGGTGACGGGATAGGGGTGCTCGGCGGTGCAGAAGGCGGTGCTCGGCGCGGGGTCGAGGAGCGAGCCGTGGGTCGGCGTCGAGACGACGAGCTCGTCGGCGAGGCCGGCATCCATGAGCCGGAGGGCGTCCGCGATGCGGCCGGCGTCGTGGGGGCCGAGCACGAACAGCACGTCCGCGTGCCCGGGGGGCCCGGCGCGGTCCGGGAAGGCGACGAGGCGCACGTCGACCGCCAGGAGGGCGAGCAGGGCGACAACCACGGCGGACAGGACGGCGCGCCCCCGCCGGCCGAACCGGTCGCGCCGGTGGAGCCGGCGCCCGGGACCGCTCCCCGCGCTCATGCCGCCCTCCTGGCCGGCACGCTGACGGGCTCGTCCTCGACGGCCCCCTCGACCGCCGCCCGGCGCGGGAGCCGGTCGACCCGGCCGGACAGATCGGGGCGCACGCCCACGTACTCGTCGACGATGCGCGCGAGCATCGAGCCGACGACCCCGATGAGGGCGCCCTCGGCGTTCCACAGCCGCACGCCGACGCCGACCAGCACGACGGCCAGCAGGCCGCTGGCCAGGTTGGCGCGAGTGATGCGGCGCAGCCTGTCGAAGGCGGTGAGCACGGCGCGGCTGAGGACGGTCTCGTAGGTGCCGAGCGCCACGAACAGGGCCATGAGGACGGTGACGCCCATGCCCGGCCGGATGATGCCGCCGCCGAGGTAGTCGGTGAGCAGGGGCCCGAGCGCGATGACGGCGACGGCGATCACCGCGCACAGCGGCACCATGAGGAGCAGCGCCCGGCGGCCGCGGTCGCGCTGGTCGCCGCGCGGCACCCAGCCCTGCATGACCGTGGACAGGGGGGTGATGGCCACGGTGATCTGACGCTGAACCCGGTCGACGAAGGCGTACATCGGGCGGGCGGCCGGGTTGAGGAACGAGACGAGGACCATCGGCAGCGACAGGACGGCGGCGTTCGTGATCGACGCGGCCACGCCGTCGAACTGCTCGCGCAGGACGACGGCGATCGAGCGCGTCCTGCGGGGGAGGGCCCCCTCGCGGCGCAGCCGGGCCAGGATGTAGATGCTGCTGCAGAGGACGCCCGCCACGATGCCCAGGCACTGGCAGCCGGTGCCGACCAGGGCGTCGGCGCCCGCGCTGCGCATGAGGAGCCAGCCGGCCATCGTGCCGGCGACGCGCGGGACCGTTTCGACGAGCAGGAACCAGTAGGGCGCCACGATGCCCACGAAGTACCACTGGCCGCTCATGCCGATGACGGCCTGCGCCAGCGCGCCGATCGCCCCGAAGCCCCGCAGGCCGGAGCCGGCGAGGACGGCCCCGATGACGCAGCAGGCCAGGCAGACCGGCACGCAGAGGAACAGCCGGGCGCGCAGCGCCTCGACGTACTCCGCCCGGCGGCCGTCGGCATCGGCGCGGGCGATGATCGCGGGCCCGGACATGCCCCAGCCGTAGCCGATGACGACCGCCCCGACCGAGCCGATGACCTGCCCCGCGCTGAGGGCGCCGTACGCCGTGTCCCCGGAGGCCCGGATGAGAGCAGGGATGACCATGAGGGATGCCAGTGCCAGCATGATCATCGACAGCCCGTACCCGATGGCCGTGGATGCACTTCGCATGCGGGAACTCCTCGCTCGGCTGCGCTCGTCCGGAAACGTCAGGGGATGGTGGGGGGACGGGATCAGGGGTGTTTCAGGACCCTCCCCCGAGGTCGCTGGAGCAGCCCCGGGGAACAGCCCCTGCGTCATGGTAGCGCCCGTGATCCTTAGAGAAATCATGTCCGCATCATGTGTTTTACTACGGTACCTGAGAAAACTGAACGCTACCGTTGAGTCCAGGAACCGAGTCGACCAGGAGCCACCCCAGACATGACAGATCCCACCCAGGCGCCCCACCTCCACCGGCTCGCCGAGTTCACCGGCCGGGGCTATGACAAGGGCCGCGGACGGCTCATGTGCGCGGCCTGGGCGCTCGTCGCCGAGCCCGCCCAGCGCTCGGTGCTCATGCCCCCCCGGCTGCGCGCCCTCCTGCTGCGCGCCTTCGGCGCGAGGATCGGCCGGGGCACGCTGATCCGTCACGGCGTGCGAATCCACTGGCCGTGGAAGCTCACCGTCGGACGCGACTGCTGGATCGGCGTCGGCGTCGCCCTGCTCGACCCCGCCCCGATCACGATCGGCGACGACGTGTGCCTCAGCCAGCAGGCCATGCTCTGCACCGGCTCGCACCGGGCCGACGACCCCCGCTTCGAGGTCGACCTGGGCCCCATCGTCGTGGGCTCGGGCAGCTGGATCGCCGCGCGGGCCACCGTACTGCGCGGCGTCACCATCGGCAGGGACGCCGTCGTGGGCGCGACCGCCCTGGTCACCCGGGACGTGCCCGACGGGGCGCGGATCCTGGCGCCCCGGGCCGAGGAGCGGGTCCGGTGAGAATCCTCCAGATCGTCACGGCGATCAGCCCCGCCAACGTCTACGGCGGCCCCACGACCGTCGCCGTCAACCAGTGCCGCGCCCTGGCCGACGCCGGGCACGACGTCCTGCTCGCGGCCGTCGGGCTCGGTTTCGAGGGAGCCTTCCCCGACAGCTGGGAGGGCGTACCCGTGAGGCTCTTCCCCGGCCACCGGGTGCTGCCCGGGGCCGGTTTCGCCGGCCTGGCCGGCCCGGCCCTCCACCGTTGGCTGAACCGCCACGTCCACGAGGCCGACGTCGTCCACGTCCACCTGGCCCGCGACCTCGTCTCGCTGCCCGCCGCACGGATCGCCCAGCGGGCCGGGGTGCCGGTCCACGCCATGACGCACGGCATGATCGACGCCTCCGACAACCCGCTGGCGGCCCCGCTCGACAGGGCCCTGACCGCCCGCGTGCTGGGCGACTGCGCTCGCGTCTTCCACCTCACCGGGCGCGAGCGCGACGACCTGCGCTCGCTGTTCGGCCCCGGCCTCCGCCTCGAGGAGCTGCACAACGGCGTCCTCGTCCCCCCGGCCGAGCCCGGGCACCGCGCCGACGGGCCCCTCACGGTCCTCTACCTGGCCCGCGTCCAGGAGCGGAAGCGCCCCGGCGCCTTCGTCGAGACAGCGGAGCGCCTGGCCGGCGAGTTCCCCGATGCGCGCTTCGTCATGATCGGGCCCGACGAGGGCATCGGCGAACGGGTCCGCGCGCAGATCGCCGCGACCGGGCTCGGCGAGCGCCTCGTCTGGCGGGGCCCGGCGACGCACGAGGAGGGCGCCCGGGCGATGGCCGGGGCCGACGTCTACGTGCTCCCCTCGGTCGACGAGCCCTACCCGATGAGCGTCCTCGAGGCCATGGCCCAGGGGCTCCCGGTCGTCCTCACGGACAGCTGCGGCCTGGCCCCGGCCGTCGCCGAGCACGGCGCGGGCATCGTCACGGACGCCTCGACCGACCAGGTCGCCGACGCGGTGCGCACCCTGCTGTCCGACGCGGACCGGCGCCTGGCCACCGGCCGGCGGGCCTGGGCCACGGCCCGCGACGTCTTCGGCATGCCCGCCATCGCCCGTCAGCTCGTCGAGGCCTACTCGTCCAGCGGCTCCTCCTCGTCCGGCGGCTCCTCCCCCGGCTCCCCCGGCGCGTCGGACGCGCCGGGGCGCCCGCGGCCCGGCCGACGGGCCCCCGAGCCGCGGAACGTGCTCCTCGTCGGCATCAACTACACCCCCGAGAGCACCGGCATCGCCCCTTACACGACCGGCATGGCCGAGGGGCTGGCCGCCGCCGGCCACCGGGTGCGCGTCATCACCGGCGTGCCCCACTACCCGTCGTGGTCGAACTTCACCGGCATGCGGGGCCTGCGCCGCCGGGAGCGCATCCACGGCATCGAGGTGCGCCGCGTGCGCCACTTCATCGGCTCGGGCGGCCACGGCCCCGGGCGCATCGGCCAGGAGCTCAGCTTCGGCGCCGGCGCCCTGACCAGTTCGTGGCGCGGCGCCGAGGCGGTCATCGCCGTGAGCCCCGCCCTGCTCGCCACCGCCTGCGTCCTCGCCCGCGCCAGGGTCACCGGCAGGCCGGTCGGCGTGTGGGTGCAGGACCTCTACTCCTCCGGCGCCGCCGAGATCGAGCGGGCCGGGCTCGTCTCGCGCCTGCTCACCCGGGTCGAGTCCCGGGTGCTGCGCAGCGCCGACGGCGTGCTGGTCATCCACCCCCGCTTCCGCGACCACGTCGTGAACGTCCTGGGCGTCGACCCCGACCGGGTCGCCGTCTGCCGCAACTGGTGCCACGTGGACGCCGACCGGTGCGACGAGCGGCTGGCGGCGGGGCTGCGCAGGCAGTACTTCGGCGACGCCCCGGTCGTCGCGCTGCACACCGGCAACATGGGCGCCAAGCAGGGCCTGGAGAACCTCGTCGACACGGCCCGCTACGCCGAGCGGACCGGCTCCGACACGGTCATCGCCCTCGTCGGCGACGGCTCCCGCCGCGAGGCCCTCATGGAGTACGGGGCCGGCGCGAGGAACCTCGTCTTCGTGCCCTCGCTGCCCGACGAGGAGTACCGCGCCATCCTGGCGGCGGGCGACGTGCTCCTCGTCAACGAGAAGCCGGGCCTGCGCGAGATGGCGGTGCCCAGCAAACTCACCACCTACTTCCGCAGCGGCCGGCCGGTCGTCGCGGCGACCGAGCCCGACTCGTCGACCGCCCACGAGATGGCGGCCGCCGGAGCCGGCGAGGTCGTCCCGCCGGCCGACCCGGCCGCCCTGCTCGGCGCGATCGAACGCATCGCGGCCGACCCCGCAGCCGCGGAACGGACCGGATGCAGCGCCCAGCGCTTCGTCCGGGAGAGGCTCACCCCGGACGCGGCCGTCACGACCATGCGCGACTGGCTGTCGCGCATGACGGGCCGCTGAGACGCCGGACCACCGGACCGAGCAAGCATCCACCCCTAGCGAAAGTCACACCATGTCCACACGAGCATTCATCACCGGCATCACGGGCCAGGACGGCTCCTACCTGGCGGAGCTCCTGCTCTCGAAGGGCTACGAGGTGCACGGCCTCATCCGCCGCTCCTCGAGCTTCAACACCCACCGCATCGACCACCTCTACCGCGACCCCCACGATCCGGACGCCCGGCTGTTCCTGCACTACGGCGACCTGTCCGACGGCGCCCGCCTCGTGACGCTGCTGCACGGCATCGACCCGGAGGAGGTCTACAACCTCGCCGCCCAGTCGCACGTGCGCGTCTCCTTCGACGAGCCCGAGCACACCGCCGACACCACCGGCGTCGGCACCGTCCGGCTGCTCGAGGCCGTGCGACAGTCCGGCATCGGGGCCCGCTTCTACCAGGCCTCCACCTCGGAGCTGTTCGGCGCGACCCCGCCGCCGCAGAACGAGTCCACGCCGATGTACCCGCGCTCGCCCTACGGCGCGGCGAAGATGTACAGCTACTGGATCACCAAGAACTACCGCGAGGCCTACGACATGTTCGCGGTCAACGGGATCCTCTTCAACCACGAGTCCCCGCGCCGCGGCGGCACCTTCGTGACCCGCAAGATCACGCGCGCCGTGGCCGCCATCAAGGCCGGCCTCCAGGACGAGCTCTACATGGGCAACATCGATGCGATCCGCGACTGGGGCTACGCTGCCGAGTACGTCGAGGGCATGTGGCGCATCATGCAGGCCGACGAGCCCGAGGACTTCTGCCTGGCCACCGGCCGCGGCACGACGGTGCGCGAGTTCCTCGACCACGCCTTCGGGCACGTGGGCCTGGACTGGCACGACCATGTGCGCTTCGACGAGCGCTATCTGCGCCCCACCGAGGTCGACGCCCTCATCGGCGACCCGACGAAGGCCCACGAGAGGCTCGGCTGGCACGCCCGGGTCGACGTCAAGGAGCTCGCCGAGATCATGGTGGACGCGGACATCGAGATCCTCGCCCACCACACCGATCCCTGGATCGACGTGCCCCGCACCGACTGGGCCGACCGGGTCCCGCGAGTGGAGGCGCGGGCATGAGCAGCACGACCCACTCCCCCGCCCCGACCGGCCGCCCCGACCCGATCGACCGCGACGCGGTGACCTACGTCGCCGGGCACCGCGGCCTCGTCGGCTCGGCCATCTGGCGCCGCCTCGAACGGGCCGGCTTCAGCCGTCTCGTCGGCGCGAGCCACGCGGAGCTCGACCTGACCGACCGGGCGGCCGTCCTCGCCCGCTTCGAGGCCGTCCGGCCCCGCTACGTCTTCCTGGCGGCGGCCAAGGTCGGCGGCATCATGGCGAACGACACGTACCCGGTCGACTTCCTGTCGGTCAACCTGCGCATCCAGACCAACGTCATGGACGCGGCCCTGGCCACCGGCACCGAGCGGCTGCTGTTCCTCGGCTCCTCGTGCATCTACCCGAAGCTGGCCCCCCAGCCGATCCCCGAGGACGCGCTGCTCACCGGCCACCTGGAGCCCACGAACGACGCCTACGCGATCGCGAAGATCGCCGGCATCATCGGCACCCAGGCGGTGCGCCGCCAGTACGGCCTGCCGTGGATCTCCGCCATGCCGACGAACCTGTACGGCCCCGAGGACAACTTCGCCCTCGTCGGCTCGCACGTCCTGCCGGCCATGATCCGCCGCTACGACGAGGCCGTCCGCACCGGGGCCACGAGCATCACGAACTGGGGCACCGGCACGCCGCGCCGCGAATTCCTCCACGTGGACGACATGGCCGACGCCTGCCTGTACCTCATGGACCACTACGACGGCCCGAGCCAGGTCAACGTGGGCACCGGCAGGGACTGCACGATCGCCGAGCTCGCCGGGCTCGTGGCCGAGGCCACCGGGTACACCGGCGAGGTCGTCTGGGACGACTCCAAGCCCGACGGCACCCCGCAGAAGCTCCTCGACGTGAGCCTGCTGACCGGCATGGGCTGGCGGCCCCGCTACGGGCTGCGCGAGGGCATCGCCGACACCGTCGCCTGGTACCGGGCGCACCGGGCCGACTTCCGCGACCGCGACGCCGAACACCGGGACGCGGGCCGGCCGGATGCGGGGCGGGCATGATCAACGGCCCCTGGGTCGACCACTACCCGCCGGGCATCGAGAGGACCCTGCCGCCGGTCACCGACGACATCGTGGCCCATCTGCGGCTGGAGACCGTCGATCCCGACCGCGTGGCGCTGCGCCGCGATCGGCGGGCCCTCGGCTACGGACGGCTCGTCGAGGCGCTGCACCGCGTCGCCGCCGGGCTGCTCGCCGCGGGGCTGGCCCCCGGCGACCGCCTCGCCCTCGTCGCCGGAGCCTCGCCCGAGCACGTCATCGCGCTGCTGGCCGCCCTGCGCGTCGGGGTCGTCGTCGTCGAGCACGACACGGCCGCCACCGCCCACGAGCTCGCCGGGCTGTTCGCCGACCACGGCGCGCGCCTGGCGGTCGTCGACGCCCCGGTGGCCGGCCGGCTGCCCGCCGGTGTGCGGGCCGTCGTCATCGACCCGGCCGCCTCGACCACGGACGACGGGGCCGACGCCTCGCCGGACTGGGCCGGGCTGCTCGCCCACGAGCCGCTCGCGGCCGGCGCCGCGCGCCCGGCGGCGGACGGGACGGCGCTGCTGCTGTACACCTCCGGGACGACCGGCCGGTCGAAGGGCGTGCCCTTCACGCACGCCATGGTCGGCCACGCCATCGACCATAACCTCAACTTCTTCCGCAACCAGGCCCGCGGCGACGGCGTGCACTATCTCACGCTGCCGCTCAACCACGTCTACTCGCTCGTCGACCACCTGCTCAGCGGGCTGGCCCGCGCCGTCGAGCTCGTCGCCTTCGACCGGGGCGACATCGGCGCCGTCGTGCGCACCGCCGCGGCCCGCCCGCCCCGCAAGCTGGCGACGGTGCCCCCGATCCTCGCGGCGATCGCCGCCGCCGCGGCGCGGGCGGGCGTGCGATTCGACGACCTCTACGTCGTCACCGGCGGCATGCCGATGTCCGAGCAGCTCGTCCGGGACTGGCTGGCGGTGAGCGACCAGCGGCCCGTCAACGGCTGGGGCATGACCGAGTCCTGCGGCTACGGGCTCATGCCGCTGCCCGACCCCGAGCTGATCCCGCCGGGCAGCTGCGGCGTGCCGCTGCCCGGGCTGGACGTGCGCGTCTGCGATCCCGCCGACCCGACCCGCGAGCTCGGCCCGGGCGCGCGCGGCGAGCTGCAGCTGCGCGGGCGCCTCGTCACCGCCGGCTACTGGAACGACCCGCGGGCCACCGCCGAGGCCTTCACCCCCGACGGCCATCTGCGCACCGGCGACCTGGTGAGCATGGACGAGGAGGGCTTCTTCCACTTCCACGGCCGGCTCAAGGAGATCATCTCGGTGCAGGGCGAGAACGTCGCCCCCGCCGAGGTCGAGCAGCTCCTCGAGACCGTCCCGGGCATCGACCGGGCCTTCGTCCACGCGCGCGGCACGACGCCGGGCGCGAATCTGCTCATGGCCGCCTGCACGGCAGAGCCAGGGGCCCGGGTCGACACGGCGGCGGCCCTGGCGCTGTGCGCCGAACGGCTGGCCCCGTACAAGGTGCCGATGCGCCTGACCGTGGTCGACGAGCTGCCGCTGACCCCCGCCGGCAAGCCGCGCCGCGACATCGACGGGCACGCCTGGACGCGCGCGCACCGGGTGGGGAGGCGCTGAGATGGGCACCGCGACCGGCCGGCGGGACTCGCCGCGGCCCTCCCGGGCCGGGGGCGGCAGACCGCTCGGGGGCCGCTGCGGATCCCGGCACGACAGGAGATGGTGAGATGAACGGAACGGAGCAGGCGGTGCGCGAGGCGCTCGCCGAAGTGGGCAACCTGGACGAGGACGTGACGACGCTCGCCGCGGACGCCTCGCTGGCCGATGCGGGACTGACCTCGCACGCAGCGGTGAGCCTGCTGCTCGAGATCGAGGACCGGCTCGGCATCGAATTCCCGCCCGAGCGGATGACGCCCGCCACGATGGCCTCCATCGGCGCCATCGTCGCCGAGATCGAGGCCCTGTCATGAGCCTGGTCGACGGCGAGAGCGCGCTGCGCGGGGCGCTGCGCGGGGCGGGCCATCTGCTCCCGGGGGCGCGCCCGGGCATCGACGGGCACGGGCCCGAGTTCGAGGCCGTCGTCGACGGGCTCTGGCGCGCCTACGCCGACCGGGCGCCGGCCGGCACCCCGGTCATGGCCTTCGGCCCGCTCATCGACGCGGCCCAGTTCACCGCCACCGACTACCCGCGGTCCTTCCCCCAGCTGGTCGGCGAGGTCGAGGTCTTCCGCGGGGGCGACCCCGAGCACCGCGCCCTCATCGGGGACGTCGACGCGGGCAGGGACTGGACCGGGTACTTCGAGCCGAGCGGCATGACGCTCGTCCCCGCGACCTGCCAGAACGTCTACCCCCGCTACGCGGGCACCCTCGAGGCGCCGACGACCGTCTTCTGCCGCAGCTGGTGCTTCCGCCACGAGCCGAGCGAGGACCCGGTGCGCATGGTGGCCTTCCGCATCTGCGAGTACGTCCACCTGGGCACCCCGGACAGCGCGGAGGCCTTCCGCGCCGACTGGCTCGAACTGCTCCTCGACCTCTTCCGCGGCCTCGGTCTCGACGTGGCCGCCGACCGGGCGAACGACCCCTTCTTCGGACGCGTCGGCCGGATGCTGGCGGCCAACCAGCTGCAGTCGGGCATGAAGAACGAGATCAGCGTCGACCTGTACCCCGACCGCCGGACGGCCATCTCGAGCTCGAACGCGCACCGCACGCACTTCGCCGACAGCTTCGGCATCCGCCTCCCCGACGGCGGGCCGGCGCACACGGCCTGCGCCGGCTTCGGCATCGAACGGGTCGCGATCGCCCTGCTCGCCACCCACGGCATGGCCGTCGCCGACTGGCCGGGGCCGGTGCGCCGGGCGCTGCGGCTCGGCCGGGAGACGGTCTGAGAGAAGGCCGAGGCTTCGGCCAAGCAGCAAGCGAAGAAGAGGTACGGCGAGGGAGGGGTACTGCCGCCACAAAACGAGATTGGTTGTCGGTTCGAGGGGGTGGGAGATGCTGAAAATCATTGTTAAAGCGGATCGCCTCGGGCGCCTGGGGACGTGGGTGCGCGTGTCCTGCGTCGGTTTTTTGGCGGGCCGGTTGTGGGGGCGTGATCGGCGTCCGGGGGCAGGGGGACGCGGCCATGGGACGGCCACCGGTGTTCGGTGCGGGGCCAGGACCCGGGATGGCGTGCTGTCCGGCGAGACCGCGGTCGTCGTGGCGGGCCGCGAGGAGAAGGCCTCCGGGCAGTCGATCGGGGCCGGTGGAAGGCAGGGTTCCTCGAAGCGGGGAGGACTGCTCCGGCGGCCGGACCCGGGCCGTCGGCCCGCGGGGCCCGGGTCGAGGCCCGGGTCCGGCTGGTGCTGGTCACCCGCCGCGGACCAGCACGACGCGACCGCCGGAGTCGAGCCGGCCCCCGCGGAGGCCGAAGCCATGCTCGACGGGGTCACGCCGCTGGACCGTCCCACCGACCCCGGGACGGGCGAGACCGCCCCGATCACGCCGGTCACCGACAACGACGGACCGTTCCGGTCCGGTCACGTCATCACCGCCCACCCCGAGCCGGGTCACGTCCGCACCCGTGTCCGAGCCCGAGCGCGCCTCCCAGTCGCTGAAGCATGAGCGCCTCCACCGCGAGCGGATCGACGACGCCCTCGACCTCGCCCGCGAGGCCGACGCCCACCGGGCCGGGGTCAACACCGTCCGACCCCACCAGGCGCCGGCCCGGAACCGGCCCCGGACACCCACCGCGGCCCGGCCGACCCGGCCATCCCCAACCTTCCCCACCCCGAAACCCTGCCAACCATGGCTGTCATGGAACAGGATCGTTTCTGGTTTCGCGGAGTGGGAGGTGCTCGAAGTCGTGGTCGACGGCGCGGCCGGTGACGTGTGAGGCGGACGCGCCGAGGGTTTCTTCGGGGGTCTCGTGCTGGATGGTGGCGATGTCGTTCCTGGCCGCGTTCCGGACGTGCCCGGCCGGGTTGGTGGTCGGGCGCGTACGGCGGCGGATGGATCGGCGTGATGCGCTCCAGCAGCCGGCCGGGCTCGTGGAGGCCGGTCAGGGCTCTCGCATGGTGGGATCGGGCGTCGTCCGGGACGACCGCGACCTTGCCGGCCTCGGTTTCTCGTTGGAGCAGGTCCGGTGCGAGGATTGTCTGCCAGGTGTCCCGGTTCTGCTCGATCGGGTACAGCGTGACCTTCTTGCCGATCAACGAGAGCGCGCCGGGGAAGGACTGGGACGTCCTCCGCCGGTCCACGGACGGTCTGGTGCGCTGTCCTCTGGGGGGCTGCATGCGGCGGGTCCAGGCCTCGTGCTCGGGGCGGGCCTCAGTCTTGCGGTGTGGGCCTTCCGGCCCTGGTCCGACAAGCTTTTGACTCGGGTCGTCGTCCAGGCCATGCGTCTGGTGGTGGCCGGCTCGTCGTGGTGCTCGTCGAACGGGTCCGGGCGGCCCGGGGCTCGGCCCGCACAAGCGCGGGAGCAGCCGGTGGGAGGGGCCCGACTGGTGTTCGACGTCGGACAGGGTCTTCACGACGTCACCGCAGGGCCGGGACGTCTCGGAACTCGGCGCGGACACCAGACCGGGAGGGCGGCCGGGCCAGGACGGCCTTGGGTTCTTGCTCCCGGGTGCGGGCGGGTTCCGCCGCGTCCCGGTTCCCCGCATGGCCGGTCAGGACCGGGCGCATCCTGGTGGCCCGCCACTCGGCCAGCCGTTCCTGCACCGTCCTCTCGGCCTGCTCGACCATTTCAGCGATGATGCCCGCATCGACGGGGAGGCGTACAGGACCGCCTCTGCCTTCATCCGCACCAGCACATGATTGTCGGAACGCCTCCTCCACCCGACCAGGACGGCTGTCTCCTCCGGGGCGACCCCGACCCGCACGCCCCCACCGCATACGAAACAGTACAGGAAATCCACGAAGAACACGGCTTCGTTTCATGACGGCCATAGTACGAGGTGTCCACGTGTATACTGATGAAGAAGCTGTTGAACATTGTCGAAGATTAGCGCGAGAGGGGATATTCGTGGGAGGTTCGTCGGGTGTCGCCTACGCTGGAGGTCCAGATGTTATGCGCGAAGTTGGAAACAACGCAGTTGTCTTGACTTTTTTCCCAGACAGAGGTGAGCTCTACCAAGATCTTATCTAAGATTCCACAGAGGGACGCTACAATGAATTTAAGTACAATTCCTTTCACCCGGTTGCTCTACAATGCCGATCCCTATCAGCGGCAGGCGACTTCATCAGTACTCGCAATCGACGGCGATGACGTCGTCCTTTCCGCCACCCTTTGCTATCCCGAAGGAGGCGGACAGGCTGCCGACAAGGGTTGGCTGAACGGCCACGAGATCACGGCGCTGAGGCGTGAGCATGTTCAATTCCGGCAAACCGAATATGACAGCTCCGTGGCCGTCTCGTCCGTAGTAGTCCACACCGTTCCCGGTCATGATTTCATGGTTGGCGATGTCGTCTCCTCGACCCTCGACTGGGATTGGCGCTATGCCAACATGAAGATGCACACGCTCGCGCACCTGCTGTTCATCGCCACCAGCGAGTTCCTCGCCGGGCAGGGTTTGCCGGTCGCAACCAAGGGCTGCCAGATAGAAGGGCGTTCTGCACGATTCGATTTTCGCGCGGACATCGCCGCGGAATCCCTCCCCGGTATCCAGCAGCGCGTGCAGGAACTGGTCGATTCGGGAATCGACGCGCACGTGACGGAGACGACCGACGGCATTCGCCTGTGGCAGGCGGCCGGATTCGTCATCCCGTGCGGCGGAACTCATGTCCGGTCCATGCAGGAAATCGATGGGCAGGTAACCGTGCGACGGCGTCGGAAGGGCAGCGGCCTGACGCGACTGTACGTCTCCCACGAGGAGCCGCAGAAGTAAGGTGCGGCTCATCCGGGACCCTTCGCAGGCGGAAATACCTATCGATCGCCAGCGGCCCGGGCGATGGCCCGGCGGATCCGCTTGGGCGAGACCGTCCGGCTCGTGCCGAGGCGCTGGGCGAACAGCTGCACCCGGTACTCCTCCAGCAGGAAGCCGATGTCCTCGACCGGGCCGGGCAGCGGGCCGTCGGGCTGGGCGTCGCACAGCTCGTCGTACTCGGCGGCGAGCTCGTCGAGGCCGGCCAGCAGCCCCTCGTCCCGGCCCGGATCGGCCCGCGCCGCGTCCAGGCGCATCGACGCGGCGCGCAGATAGCGCGGCAGGTGGGTGAACCAGGGGTCGGTGGTGAACGAGATGAAGCCGTCGAAGACGAGGTTCCCCAGCTGGGCGCTCACGTCCTCGCGGGTGGCCTCGGGCGCGGCGGGCAGGTCGGCGCGGATCTGCTGGGCCCAGCCGAGGGCCGCCGACGCGGTGGCGACGACCTCGCGCATCACGTCGGCCTGCTCGGCGCGCACCCGGGCGGCCAACGCGGTGAACCGCTCCTCGTCGCGCACCAGGGCGGGGTCGACGTGCGCGCGGGCGGCCCGGTCGACGGCCTTGAGGCGGGCGTCGGCGAGCAGCTCCGGCACGCCCGGGTAGGGGCTGTCGCCGAGCCACAGCCTCTCGCGCGCCCCGAGGTGGGCAACCACCCAGCGCGTCGGGTCGGGGTTGACGAGCACGAGGAGGCGCCGGACGCCGCGCGCGTGCGAGCGCGCGGCCGCCTGCGGGCCGTCGGCGAGGAAGAGGGCCACCGAGTCACCGTCGTCGCGCAGGGCCGGGTGGCCGACCGCCCGCAGCCCGCCCCGGCGGATCGTGCTGGTGTCCTCGATCGTCCCGAAGACCCACGAGGTGGCGCCGGTCGTCGCGCTGCGGCGCGAGGCCCGGGTGAGGGTGGCCGAGACGCGCTCGGCCAGGTGCCGCTGGAGGGCGGCCAGGTCCTTGCCCTGGTCGACGGGCCGGCCCCGCTCGACCACCTGGAAGCGCACTCGCAGATGCCCCGGGACGGCGTCAGGCCTCCACTGGTCGGCCTCGACGACGACGCCGGTCAGGGCGCGCAGCGCCCGGCCGAGCTCGACGTGCAGGGGCCGGGAGCGGTCGGCCCCGTTCTCGCGAAGCCAGCGCAGGACGGCGCGGGCCCGGTCGGGCGCCGGGACGAGGGCGGTGCGCACCTGCTTGGGCAGCGTGCGGATCAGCTCCGTGGCCAGCTCGGTGCGCAGGCCGGGCACCTGCCAGCTGAAGGGCTCGGGGCGCAGCTGGTTCAGCTCGGCGAGCTCGACGGTCACGGTCACGCCGTCGGCGCCGGAACCGGGGTCGAAGACGTAGCCGACCGGGAGGTCCAGGGCGCCGACCCGCCAGTGGTCGGGGAAGGCGTCGACGTCGACGGCGTCCGCGTCGGGGCGCACCAGCTCGTCCATCGTCAGGTCGAGCAGGTGCTCGTCGGGCTCACGGGCCCACCAGGCGTCGAAGGTCGCCCCCGAGACGACGGAGGCCGGGATGCGGGCGTCGTAGAAGTCGACGATCGTCTGGTCGTCGACGAGCAGGTCGCGGCGGCGGGTGCGCTCCTCGAGCTCGGCGACCTCGGCGCGCAGCCGCTCGTTGTGCTCGAGGAAGCGGTACCGCCCGCGGGGGTCGCGGGGCCGCCAGCCGCCCTCGACGAGGCCGGCGCGGAGGAAGATCTCGCGGGCCCCGGCGGGGTCGACGCGCCCGTAGTCGACGAGCCGGTCGGTGAACAGCGGCACGCCGAACAGACTGGCCCGCTGGTGGGCCAGGACGGCGGCCGCGCTGCTCGACCAGTGCGGCTCGGAGCAGCCGTAGCGGACGAGCGGACCGGCGACGGACTCGACCCACTCCGACTCGATGCGGGCGCACGTGCGGGCCCACAGGCGGTTCGTCTCGACGAGCTCGACGGCCATGACCAGCGGCGGGTTCCGCCCCGACAGCGCCGAGCCGGGCGCGATGGCGAAGCGGGTGCCGCGGGCGCCGAGGTACTCGCGCGGCCCGCGGGGCCGGCGTCCGCCGCGGTGCTGCCGCCCGCCCCGGGGCCGCTCCTCGACCTCGAGCAGGCCGATGTGCGAGAGCAGGCCCGCCAGGACCGACTGGAGGATCGCCTCGGTGCTCCCCGGGCCCTCGTTGCGCCGCAGGCGCAGCTCGCGGTCGATGCCCGACAGCTGGGAGCGCAGATCCCACCACTCGCGCACGCGCAGGTGGTTGATGAACTCGTCCCGGCAGAGGCGGCGGAAGCGGTTGCCCGACAGGGCCCGGCGCCGCGCCCGCAGATAGCGCCACAGCCGCCAGATGGCCAGGACGTCGCCGCCGGGATCGGCCGCCGGCTCCGGGGCGTCGAACTCGCCGCGGCGCCCGTTCCGGGCGGTCCAGCGCGCCGGCCCGGCGTCGGCGCCGGGGCCCGCGGCGGGTCGGTCCTCGTCGGCCCCGGCCAGGACGTCGTCGGTGAGGAAGCGGCGGTGGAGCCGGTCGGCCTGTTGGCGCTTGTCGGCCGGGCGCTCGCGCACGTCCTGCATGGCCAGGGCGGCGACGATCACCTCGACCTCGCGCAGGCAGTCGCGGCGGGAGGCCTCGACGAGCATGCGCCCCAGCCGCGGGTCGACGGGCATCTCGGCCAGTCGGCGCCCGGTGCGGGTGAGGCGCGGGGCGCGGCGGTCGGAGCCCTTGAGGGCGCCGAGCTCGTCGAGCAGGCGCAGGCCGTCGGTGATCTGGGCGCGGTCGGGCGCCTCGACGAAGGGGAAGTCGCGGACGTCGCCGAGCTCGGCGCCGGCCATCCGGAGGATGACCGAGGCGAGGTTGGTGCGCAGGATCTCGGGCTCGGTGAACTCGGGCCGCGCCAGGTAGTCCTCCTCCGAGTAGAGGCGGAGGCACACGCCGGGCCCGACGCGGCCGCACCGCCCGGCGCGCTGGTCGGCGCTCGCGCGGCTGACGGGCTCGATGGGCAGCCGCTGCACCTTCGTGCGCGCCGAGTACCGCGAGATGCGGGCCAGGCCGGTGTCGACGACGAAGCGGATGCCGGGCACCGTGAGCGAGGTCTCGGCGACGTTGGTGGCCAGGACGATGCGCCGGGCGGCGTGCGCGGCGAAGACGCGGTGCTGCTCGGCCGCGGACAGGCGCGCGAAGAGCGGCAGCACCTCGGTGCCCGGCCCGAGGTCGGCCGCGGCGAGCGCGGCCGCGGCGTCCTTGATCTCGCGCTCGCCGGACAGGAAGACGAGGACGTCGCCGCTCGGCCCGAGCTCGCGCACGGCGGAGACGATGGCGGCCGGCATGTCGGGGTCGTCGCCCTCGTCCGGAGGCCGGTAGCGGATCTCGACCGGCCAGCCGCGACCGGAGACCTCGACGACGGGCGCCGGGGTCCCGTCGGGGCCGGCGAAGTGCTCGGCGAAACGGGCCGTGTCGATCGTCGCCGAGGTGATGACGACCCTGAGCTCGGGACGCGACGGCAGCAGCTGCTTGAGGTAGCCGAGCAGGAAGTCGATGGTGAGGCTGCGCTCGTGGGCCTCGTCGATGATGATCGTGTCGTAGCGGCGCAGCCGCCGGTCGTGGTTGATCTCGGCGAGCAGAACGCCGTCGGTCATGACCTTGACCCGGGTCCGCCGGGTGGCCCGGCGCGTGAAGCGCACCTGGTAGCCGACGGCGTCCCCCAGCCCCACGCCCATCTCGTCGGCGAGGCGCTCGGCGACGGAGCGGGCGGCGATGCGCCGCGGCTGGGTGTGGCCGATGCTGCGCCGACCCAGCCGCAGGCAGATCTTGGGAAGCTGGGTGGTCTTCCCCGAGCCGGTCTCGCCGGCCACGACGACGACCTGGTTGTCCCGGATGAGCCCGGCGATCTCGTCGGCGTGGGCGCTGATCGGCAGGGAGGGGTCGACGTCGAGGAGCGGCTCGTCGGCGACGGGCTCCTCGCGCGTATCGGGCGTGTCAGGCATGTCGGCTCAAGCATAGGCGCCCCGCGCGGAGCCCGGCTCAGGCCAGCGCGTGGACGAGGGCCGCGTAGCCGGTGATCGTGGGGATCGAGCAGACCGTCGTGATGAAGATGACATCCCTCGCCAGGGACACGTTCGTGTCGTAGCGGGAACTGAAGACGAAGACGTTCTGGGCCGTCGGCAGGCCCGCCATGACGACGACGGCGAGGGTCGTCGTGAGGTCGAGCCCGGCGAGGAGGGCGAGCACCCAGGCCGTCACCGGCTGGACGACGAGCTTGAGCACGCAGATGAGGGCGGTCTCGCCTCTGTTCTCGCGTCCGGGCGGCGAGCCGAGGCGCAGCGAGATGCCGAAGGCGATGAGCATGGACGGCACGGCGGTGCCGGCGAGCAGGTCGAGGGTGCCGACGACGAGGGCCGGCGGGGTCCAGTCGAGCAGGTTGAGGGCGAGGCCGGTCAGGACGCCGATCGTCATCGGGTTGCGGAAGGGGATCGACAGATTGCGCAGCACCGAGGTGCGGGCGCCGGTGCGCCGGGCGTTGTCCGCGTCGAGCAGGCTCAGCCCCAGCGGCTGGAGGACGATGACCTGGATCATGAGCACCGGCGCCACCCAGCTGGTGTCCTTCATGACGTAGGCGGCGATGGGGGCGCCCATGTTGTTGGCGTTGACGTAGGCCGAGCAGAAGGTGCCGATGATGAGATGGCTCGGGCCCGGACGCGCGCGGCCGGCGAGGCGGGCCCGCAGGAGGCACGAGCCCAGGTACAGGCCCGACGAGACGAGGATCGCGCCGATCGAGACGAGGACGTTGACGCTGAAGATGCGCTCCAGGTCGGCCCGGTACATCGTCACGGCCATGAGCGGCGGCAGCCCGATGAAGAAGGCGAAGCGGCTGAGCATCCGCTGGGCGTCCCCCCCGAAGAGCCCGAGGTGGGCCACGAGGACGCCCACGCCGATCACCACCCAGATGGTGGTGAAACCGCGCAGCACGTCGAGCACGAGGCGAGCCTACGCCGCGGGCCCCGCGCCCCGGCCGCCCCGGGCGGACGAGCCGGGATGAACCGTCCCGGGCCGGAACGTAGAATTTGGCCGGGCCCCGGACCGACCGGCGCCCGGCGGCCGGTGCCAGACGGGAGGTGACGGGAGTGCCCGATCGCGACGACGAGATGTACCGCGCGGCAGTGCTCTACTACGTGCAGGGCGAGTCGATGGATGCGATCGCCCGCCAGCTCGGCGTCTCCCGCTCGACCGTCTCCCGGAGCCTCAAGCAGGCCCGCGACACCGGCATCGTCCGGATCAGCCTCACCCACCCGCGCGACGCCTCGTCCGACGTCGAGCAGGAGTTCTCCAACCGCTTCGGGGTGCGCGCCCAGGTGGTCTCGGTGCGCGAGTCGGTCTCGGACGTCGCCCGTCTGGACCGGGTGGCCAAGGTCGCCGCCAACGCCATCGGCGAGGCGGTCGAGGACCGCACGACGCTCGGCATCGCCTGGGGCACGACGATCGACGCCGTCGCGGCGCACCTGCTGGCCAAGCCGGTGCGGGGCTGCACCCTCGTCCAGCTCAACGGCGCGGCGAACGACTCGACGACCGGCATCGACTACGTCTCGAACATCGCCTCGCGCTTCGCCGGCGCCTTCAACGCCCACTCCGTGCTCTTCCCCGTGCCGGCCTTCTTCGACTACGCGAGCACCCGCGACGCCATGTGGCGCGAGCGCTCCATCATGCGCGTGCGCGACACCCAGCGGGAGTGCTCGCTGGCCGTCTTCGGCGTCGGCTCGCTCGTCGGCGGTCTGCCCAGCCACGTCTACGAGTCGGGCTACTTCGACGACGAGGACCGCGCCGCGATGGCCCGCGACCGGGTCGTCGGCGACGTGTGCACCGTCCTGCTGCGCGAGAACGGCTCGTGGGCCGACATCGAGATGAACACCCGGGCCTCCGGGCTGACGCCCGTCCAGCTGCGGCGCATCCCGCGGCGCATCGGCGTCGTCTCGGGGCGCGCCAAGGCCCGGCCGCTGCTCGCCGCACTGCGCGCGCGGGTCATGACCGATCTCATCGTCGACGACCAGACGGCCCGCCACGTACTCACGCTCGCCTGAGGGTGTCCGAGGCGCAGGGCCCGGGCGCAGGGGGTGCGGGCCCTCCCCCGGCCCGGGAGTCCGGGCGCTGCCGGCCCGGCCCGCAGGGTCCTCCGACGCGGCCGGGAGCCGGCCGCCGCGCGGATCGGACCGTACGGACCGGGCTCCGGGGCTCAGACCTCCGGGCTGCGGATGTCGGAGAGGCCGTAGGCCGCGTGGATCACGTGGATCGGGTGGACGATCGGCATGCCGGTGCCCTTGCGGATCTGCCAGCGGCAGGTCTCGGTGTCGCAGGCCCCGAGCTCGGCGCCGGAGGCCTTGAACTTGTCGAACAGGGGCCGGCCGATGGCCTGGGCGACCTCGAACTTCTCCTTCTTCAGGCCGTAGGTGCCGGCGATGCCGCAGCAGTTCTCGCCCGACTCGGCCACGGTGATCCCCGGCACGAGCTCCATGAGGCGCACGGCCGGCATCCCCATGCCCTGGCCCTTGACCTGGCAGGGGGCGTGGTACGGGATCGTCATCTCGATGCGCTCGAAGTCGGTGGGCAGCTCGTCGGCGTCGTACAGGTCGAGGAGGAACTCGCTCGTCTCGCGCATGCGCGCGCCGATGTCCATGACCTTCGGGTCGTCGACGCCCATGATCTCGTGGGCCTCGTGCTTGAGCATGCCGGCGCACGAGCCGGAGCTCGACACGACCGGAACGTCCCGGCCCGCCCGGGACAGCTGGGCGGCCAGCGCGACGACCGAGGAGCGGGCCTGGTCGAACAGGCCGTTCGACTGGCTGGCCAGCCCGCAGCAGCCCTGGCGGGGGACGATGACCCGGTAGCCGAGGTGCTCGAGGACCTCGATGGTCTTCTTGCTCGTCTCGACCTCGAAGTAGGTGCCGGCGCAGCCGGTGAAGAAGATCACCGGGCCGCGGTCGGGCTGGCCGGGGCGGCGGGCCGTGGGGCCGGAGCGGCGCCTGAGCCAGCCGCGGATCGACTGGCTCTGGGCGACCGGCATCGGGGCGTCGCGGTGGACGCCGACGACCTTCTCGACGGCCACGCGCAGCGGCCTGCGTCGGAGCGCCCAGTTGGCGACGGGGGCGACGGGCGTGAGCAGCTTGCCCTCGAGGGCGGTCCGGGTGATGAGCCGGTCGCGCAGCGGCATGTGGTCCTGCTTCATGACGGCGCGGGCCATGGAGTTGATCTCGGCGATCTTGACGTCCTGCGGGCAGTTCAGCGTGCAGATGCCGCAGCTGGAGCAGTAGTCGAGCGTGTGGTCGACCGATTCGCCGTTGCGGAAGCGCTCGGCCTGCGGCCCGACGAACTTCGGGCCCGCGAACATCTCGGTGACGCGGGCGACCGGGCACTGCGTCTCGCAGATCGTGCACTTGACGCACTGGTCGAGCGAGAGGCGGTTGAGCTGCTGGGCCTCGTAGCTGTTCGGGTTGCGGTCGAGCCGGGGGCTCGCCTTCCTCAGGTGCTCCCAGACCGAGAACGACTCGTCGGCCCGGTCGCCGTGCCCCTGCTCGCGCTCGGGTGCGGTGGTGCTCATGCGGACTCCTTCAGGCTCTCGATGATCGAATCGGCGGCGCGCACCGCGCTGGCCAGAGCGATACCCTCGCCGGACTTCTCGTCCCAGCGCTGGGCCCCGGCGAGGATGCCGCCGGCGGCGTGGAGGTTCTCGTGGACGGGCCGCCCGGTGGACGGCTCGACGACGCGCATCGCCGCGTCGGCGGCGACGCCGACCCGGAAGATCGGCTGCCGTCCGGCCCAGGCGTCGTTGAGGAGCTCGCCGTCGGGCACCGCCAGGGGCAGCCCGAGGATGCGCTCGTGCAGGACGCCGTGGGAGTCGAGCTCGAGGGCGCCGGACTCGAAGCCGCCGGGGGCGAGCAGGAAGGCGCGGGCCTCCAGCGCCGTCTCGTGGCCCGCGGTGCCGACGAGCAGGGACCGGACCCGGCCCTCGCCGGTCCGCGCGCTGGTGACGCGCGAGCCGCCGATCAGCTCGACGCGGGCCGCCTTCGCCAGGTCGGTGAGCAGATCGTTGAGGCGCAGGCCCGCGACGCCGGGCGGCGGCAGCGGGATCTCGAAGAGCGGCCGGTCGAGCCCATCGGCGACGGCCCGGAAGGTCGCCGGGTCGAGCCCCAGAACGTTCGGCACGGCGACGGTCTCGCCGCGACGGGAGACCGTCCGCAGCGCCGCGATGAACTCCCCGCGACGCCCCGGGCGGTCGAGCGCGCGGGCGATGTTCACCGCGTTCGAGTCGGCCTCCGTGCCCCGGCCGGGGAAGCTGATCGAGGCGGAGCGGGTCGTGAGCAGGCCGCCGTCGGGCAGCCCGACGACCGCGAGGTTCTCGGCGACGAGCCGGGGCGAGAAGTCCTTGAGCTGGTCGATGCCGACGACCACGACGGAGCCGCCGCCGTGGAGGGCGCCGGGGGCGGCCGGGTCGAGGCTCACCGCGCCGGCGGCCATGGAGGGCGGGTAGAGGGCGGTGGGGCGCAGGCCGCCGAGGGCGGTCGGCAGCGCCGTGTTCGTCTCGACGTCGCCGAGGAGCGACTCGCCGACGAGCTCGCGCAGCCAGGCGACGCCGGCGCGGATGCCGTCGGCGCCGAGAACGGCGTACGGGTGGGTGGGGCCGCCCTCGTCCTCGGTGGACGCGCAGAACGCGCCGAGCTCGTCGAGCGGACGCTCGACGCGGGCGGGGCGGTAGCCGAGCACGTCGATCGTGCCCTGGCCCAGCTGCAGGCCGCCGCGGCCCATGTGGACGAGCGCGGTGCGCAGGCCGGCGCGGCGCAGGCGCAGCGAGGCGACCAGGCCGGACAACCCGGCGCCGACGACGACGACATCCCTCATGCCAGAACCTCCTGCTCGTGGGCGGCCGCGGCGGCACGGGCGCGGTCGCGGTCGTCGATCTCGGTGCCCACCGGGTACTGCTCGACCGGATCGGCCGCGCCGGGGGCGTGGTCGACGTCGAGGGTGCCGCGGGCGATCCACTCGTCGAGGGCGGCCTGGCGCAGCTGTGCGCCGGCCAGGATGGGCCACAGCCCGATCCAGCGATGCTTGAGGAAGCCGCGCAGCTCGGCGGTGGCCTCCACGGAGCTGCGGGCCCCGGAGGCGCACAGCAACCCGGCGGCGCGCGAGGAGCAGAAGCCGCCCTGGCAGGGGCCCATGCCCAGGCGCAGACGGCGGCGCAGGTCGTCGAGGCAGGCGTCCGGGTCGTCGGCGAGCAGGTCGAGGAACATCCTGCGGCTCATGAGCTCGCACTCGCAGATGATCTGGTCGTCGCGGCGGTCCCGCTCGCGATCGGCCAGGCGGTGGGTGACGGTGTAGGTCCGCGCGCCGCGGGCCGCGGGGACGGCCTCGTCGGCGGTGCGGCAGGGGCGCTCCTCACCCAGCTGCTCGCACATGAGGTCGACGATCCGCTCGGCCATGAGGCGATAGGTGGTGAGCTTGCCGCCGGTGATGGTGAGCATGCCCGCCAGGTGGTCGCGCTCGGCGTGGTCGAGCACGGACATGCCGCGGCTCATGTGGCGCGTGTCGGAGGCCGCCACGCGGGTGTCCTTGACCAGCGGCCGGGCGCCGGCCCAGGCGTGCACGGCGCGGGCCTGCCGGAAGCCGGGCACGAGCGCCTCGCCGGCGTCGAGCATCTGCTGCACCTCGGCGCGCGGGATGGCCAGCTTGTCGGGGTCGTCGGCCCGCACGTCGGTGGTGCCGATGATGGCGACCGTGTGCACCGGGACGAGGATGTCGCCGTCGGCCGGCTTGATGCAGCGGTTGACGACCATGTTCACCAAGCGGTGGTTCATCGCGATCATGATGCCCCGGCCGGGCACGACCTCGACGTCGTGGCAGCCGGCCATGGCGGCGATGCGACCGGCCCACGGGCCGCCCGCGTTCATGACGAAACGGCAGTCGATGCGCTTGCTGCCGCTGGCCTTGACGTCGCGGACGGTGACGCCGACGACCCGGTCGTCGGCGCGGTGGACGGCGACGACCTCGTGGTAGGGCAGCAGGTGCGCGCCGTACTCGCGGGCCGACCCGGCGGCGCCCCAGACCATCGCCCAGCCGTCGACGGTGCCGTCGAGGACGGCGAAGGCGCGCTTCGTGCCGGGGTTGAGGCGGGGCTCGCGGGCGAGCGCCTGCGCCACGGTGATCTCCTCGGCGGGCACGCGGGCCCGGGCCGCGGCGGCCAGGAAGCCGTCGGCGTACTCCTCGGAGTCGTCCGGCGTCACGACGAACAGGCCGCCGGTCTGCTCGACGGCGTTCGCGTGGATCCGGGTGACGATCCGGTTCTCCTCGGCGCACTCGCGCGCGGACTCGGGATCGGAGACGACGTAGCGCCCACCGGAGTGGAGCAGACCGTGGTAGCGGGCGGTGGTGCCCTGGGCCAGGTCGGCGCGGTCGACGAGCGCCACGGACAGGCCGCGCATCGCGGCGTCGCGGGCGATGCCCGCGCCGGTCGCACCGCCACCGATGACGACGACGTCGACGGTCAGGTCAGCCATACGAACCTCCAAGCAGCTTCGGCTGGCACGATGTACGCCGCTCACGTTAGGCCCCGCGCCATCCCCGCTCGGCACCGCGCGCCCATTCGTGCACGCTCCCGGTCCGTAATTGCACCTATGACCCGGCGGGTCGGACGGACGGGCTCGCCCGCCCGGCGTCGCGCGCGGGACAATGGCTGCGTGACGGATCCTCTGACACGGGCCCCGGGCGCGGCCTCCCCGGACGGCGACGCGCCGACGAGCGACGCGGCCGGCACCGCGCTGACGAGCAATGTGACCGACACCGCACTCGTCTTCGAGGGCGGCGGCATGCGGGCGAGCTACACGAGCGCGCTGGTCCGCGAGCTGATCGCCGGAGGGGTCTTCGTCGACTGGGTCGCCGGCATCTCGGCGGGCTCCAGCAACACGGCGAACTATCTGTCGCGCGACCCCGCCCGGGCCAGGGCGAGCTTCGTCGATCTCGTCGACGACCCGCACTTCGGCGGGCTCGGCACGCTCCTGCGCGGCGAGGGCTGGTTCAACGCCGAGTACATCTACCAGCGCACCGGCGGTCCCGGCCAGGCGCTGCCCTTCGACTTCGACACCTACCGCGCCAACCCGGCGCAGCCGAACTTCGGGGCCTTCCGCTGCGACACCGGGGAGCAGGTCTGGTTCACCCGGGCCGACACCGGCACCATGGACGAGCTCATGGTGCGGGTGCGGGCCTCCTCGACGATGCCCGGGCTCATGCCGGTCGTGACGATCGACGGGCTGGAGTACGTCGACGGCGCCCTCGGCGCCGACGGCGGCATCGGGCTCGACCGCGCCCAGCGGGCCGGCTTCGACAGATTCCTCGTCGTGCTCACCCGCGGGCGCGACTACGTGAAGCCCGCCCCCACCCGGGGCCAGGAGCTGCTCTACCGGACCGTCTTCCGCCGGCGGCCGGCGGTGGTCGACGCCCTCCTGCACCGCCACGAGGGCTACAACGCGGTCCGCGAGGAGCTCTTCGCGCTCGAGGAGGCGGGCCGGGCGTACCTGTTCGTCCCCGACGTCATGCCGGTCGACAACGGCGAGCGCGACCGGGCCCGGCTGTCCGCGAGCCACGCCGCGGGTCTGGAGCAGGCGCGTCGGGAACTGCCGGCGATCAAGGAGTTCCTGGGCCTGTGAGCCGGGCCCCGTCCGCCCCGCGGGCCCGGGCCCCGGCGAGTCCGTCGGGGATGGTGACGACACCGGCGCATCCGCCCGCGGATCCGGGATCACCGGCACCGGCGCTCCGGTCCCGGGGCCGACGGGTGCCGCCCCGCGGGCCGGGGCGCCTCCTCCCTACCGGATGATCGGGCCCGCCCCCGCGGAGCCGGGTCACCCGCTTCGCCCGCTTCGCCGACGTCCCCGGGCTCGTCCGCTCCCCACGACCCGGGGTCACCGGCGGGCCCGTCGGGGATGGCGGCGATGCCGACGCGTCCGCTCCGCGGGGACCGGGTCCCGCCGGTGATGGGACCCGTCGGGCGCGCCCGCTCGCCGGACACGGCGCCGGGGCCGAGCCGGGGACCGCTCCCCCGCCCGGCCCCGGCGTCCCGGCGCAGCGCCGCTCAGCTGCAACCGCTCGTCGAGCCGCAGCCCTCGCAGACGTAGCAGGAGCCGCTGGGACGCATCTTCGTGCCGCAGGTCATGCACAGCGGGGCGTCGAAGGCCGTGCCCGTGATCCGCTCCATCATCTCGGTCGTGGTGTGGGGGGCGGCGGTCCCGACGCCGGCGGGGGCGACGGACGGGGCCTCGATGAGGCTGGGCTGTCGGGCGCCGCCGGCGCCCACCGCGACGTCGTCGCCGGCGTCGTTCTTGAGCTGCTCGCTCTCGGGCAGTTCGGCCTCCTCCTCCTCGGAGAGGTAGGAGCCGGTCTCGACGTAGTGGGCGCGCTCCGCGGCGGTGTAGATGCCGAGCTCGGCGCGCTCGTCGAAGTCGAGGTAGTCCAGGGCCAGGCGGCGGAAGACGTAGTCGAGGATCGACTGGGCGATGCGCACGTCCGGGTCGTCGGTCATGCCGGCGGGCTCGAACTTCAGATTGGTGAACTTCTGGACGAAGCCCTCCAGCGGCACGCCGTACTGCAGGCCGATCGAGACGGCGATCGAGAAGGCGTCCATGACGCCGGCCAGCGTGGAGCCCTGCTTGCCGAGCTTGAGGAAGATCTCGCCCAGCTTGCCGTTCTCATAGGCGCCGGTCGTGATGTAGCCCTCGGCGCCGGCCACCGAGAAGCTGGTGGTGCGCCCGGCGCGGCTCTTGGGCAAGCGGCGCCGGCGCGGACGGTACTCGACCCGCACCTCGGGCCTGGGGGCCTCGTCGGAGCCCGGTCTCCTGTTGTCGTCCTTGCCCTTGGAGCCGGCGCTCAGCGGCTGACCGACCTTGCAGTTGTCGCGGTAGACGGCGAGCGCCTTGAGACCGAGCCTCCAGCCCTCCATGTAGACGTCGGCGATGTCCTCGACGGTGGCGCTCTCGGGCATGTTGACCGTCTTGGAGATGGCCCCCGAGATGAAGGGCTGCACGGCCGCCATCATGCGCACGTGGCCCATCGGGGGTATGGCGCGCACTCCCATGGCGGTGTCGAAGACCTCGTAGTGCTCCTGGGCCAGGCCCGGGGCGCCCACGACATTGCCGTTGGCGGCGATGTGGTCGACGATCCGGCCGGTGGCCTCCTCGTCGTAGCCGAGGTTCTTCAGCGCGCGGGAGACGGTGCCGTTGACGATCTGCATCGACGAGCCGCCGACGAGCTTCTTGAACTTGACCAGGGAGAAGTCCGGTTCGACGCCGGTGGTGTCGCAGTCCATCATGAAGCCGATCGTGCCGGTCGGGGCCAGTACGGAGGCCTGGGCGTTGCGGTAGCCGTTGGCCGCGCCGCCCTCGGCGGCGGCGTCCCACTGGGCGGTGGCCGCCTCGTGGACCTCCCCGTCGAGGGCGGTGAGGGTCCGCAGGGACTCGTTGGCGGCCCGGTGCCTGGCGATGACCCCCTGGTGGGCCTCGGCGTTGGGCGCGTAGCCCTTGTAGGGGCCGACGGCGGCGGCGAGCTCCGCGCTGCGGCGGTAGGCGGCGCCGGTCATGAGCGAGGTGATGGCGGCGGCCAGGCTGCGCCCGCCCTCGGAGTCGTAGCCCTTGCCGAGGGCCATGAGCAGGGCGCCGAGGTTGGCGTAGCCGATGCCCAGCTGGCGGTAGTCGCGGGTGGTCTCGGCGATCGGCTCGGTCGGGAAGTCGGCGAAGCAGATCGAGATGTCCATGGCGGTGATGACGAGCTCGACGGCCCTGGTGAACAGCTCGACGTCGAATGTGTCGTCCTCGCGCAGGAACTTGAGCAGGTTGAGGCTGGCCAGGTTGCAGGAGGAGTTGTCCAGGCTCATGTACTCCGAGCACGGGTTGGACGCGTTGATCCGGCCGGTGGCGGGGGTCGTGTGCCAGGCGTTGATCGTGTCGTCGTACTGGATGCCGGGGTCGGCGCACTCCCAGGCCGCCTGGGCGATCCTGCCGAAGAGCTCCCGGGCGTCGACCCGCTCGACGATCTCGCCGGTGGTGCGCGCCCGCAGACCGAACGTCGTGCCGGCCTCGACGGCCTTCATGAACTCGTCGGAGACGCGCACCGAGTTGTTGGCGTTCTGGTACTGCACCGAGGTGATGTCGGCCCCGCCCAGGTCCATGTCGAAGCCGGCATCGCGCAGGGCGCGGATCTTGTCCTCCTCGCGGGCCTTGGTCTCGATGAACTCCTCGATGTCGGGGTGGTCGACGTCGAGGATGACCATCTTGGCGGCGCGCCGGGTGGCGCCGCCGGACTTGATGGTGCCGGCCGAGGCGTCGGCGCCGCGCATGAAGCTGACGGGGCCGGAGGCGGTGCCGCCGCTGGAGCGCAGGAGCTCCTTCGAGGAGCGGATGCGCGAGAGGTTCAGACCGGCCCCGGAACCGCCCTTGAAGATCATCCCTTCCTCCCGGTACCAGTTGAGGATCGACTCCATGGAGTCGTCGACCGAGAGGATGAAGCAGGCGCTGACCTGCTGGGGGCTCCTGGTGCCGACGTTGAACCACACCGGCGAGTTGAAGGAGAAGTACTGGTGGAGGATCAGCCAGGTGAGCTCCTCCTCGAAGACCCGGGCGTCGGTCCGCGAGGCGAAGTAGCCCTCCTCGTAACCGGTCGAGGAGTACTTCTTCACGACGCGGTCGATGAGCTGACGCAGGCTCGACTCGCGCTCGTCGGTGCCGACGGCGCCGCGGAAGTACTTCGTGGTGACGATGGTGGAGGCGTTGACGCTCCAGAAGTCGGGGAACTCGACGCCCTTCTGCTCGAAGACGGTCTCACCGGTCTTCCAGTTGGTCTGCACCACGTCACGACGCTGCCAGGTGATCTCGTCGTAGGGATGCACGCCATCCGTGCTGAAGGTGCGCTCGATCGTGAGGCCGGCGGGCTTCCTGCCGCGAGACCTGGTCGAGCCGCCGCGGGCGCCGGTCGTGGCCACAGTCTGTGTCATCGTTCCCTCTCCGGGCCCGGGCGGTGCCGCCCGGGCCTCGTTGTGCATCGTGGTTGTGCGTCGTGGACGCCGATGGTCGGTTGGTGTTCAGTTGTCCCGCCCGGGGCCTGCTCCCGAAGACGCAGGGAACCCTCTTCGGCGGCGGATGGGGGGTGGTGCTGACGGCTCAACCGGTGCCGGGCCCTTCGTGCCCGGCGCCCTGCAGTACGGCGATCTCGGCCAGGAAGTCGTCCATGCACTGGAAGTGCCGGTAGACGCTGGCGAAGCGCAGATAGGCGACGGCGTCGAGCCTGCGCAGCGGCTCGAGGATCGCCACGCCCACCTGCTCGGACGGGACCTCGGCCGAGCCGCTGGCCCGCAGCGACTCCTCGACCTGCTGGCCGAGTCTGGCCAGCTGGTCCTCGGTGACGGGCCGGCCGGTGCAGGCCTTGCGGACCCCGCTGATCACCTTGTCCCGGTTGAACGGCTCGAGGACGCCCGACTTCTTCACGATCGTGAGCTGCATCTGCTCGATCGTCGTGAAGCGCCGGCCGCAGGCCGGGCACTGACGGCGCCGGCGGATGCTCGCGCCGTCCTCGGCGACGCGCGAGTCGAGGACCCGGGAGTCGCCGTTGCGGCAGTACGGGCAGTGCATCGGCGCCACCTCCTTCGGTCTCCCCGGCCCGCCCGGGGTCGTCCCCGCCCCGTCCACAGCCCCCTGTGGGCATCCTGTGGACGGCTGTGGACCGGAACCACAATCTGTGGACGAACAACAGACGTGCAACTACTAGATGTGGGTACAGTACACCGCTCGCGGCGCCGGGCGGAGCCGCCGGGGAGGGACTCCGCGGCGCGGACCTTCTCACCCCGGGCGGGCCCCGGGGCCCGCCCGGCGGTGACATCCCTCGTCACCCCGAATGAACGACTCCGGAGCCCCGACGCCCGGACCGGACCCGTCATGACGCCCACGACGAACAGGCCTCCGGCGCGTCGTCGGCGCGTCACCCGGACTCAGTGCCCGTGGTCGACCTGGACGACGGCGCCTTGGCCGGGCTCGACGGGCGTGTCGGGGATCGCGAGGAAGGCGTGGACCACCCCGCCGAAACCCAGCGTGATCGCGGCGAGGAAGGACGCCGCGGCGACGACGGCGCCGCGCATCCGTTCGACGATCTCGCGGTAGGGCTCACCC
>ERZ773022.175-NODE-175-length-61404-cov-5.078176_pt1 | contig 61404 bp, 61 predicted proteins | sample MGYA00580839_ERZ773022 | MGnify/ENA primary metagenome ERZ773022 (study PRJEB29015, sample SAMEA2738020) | human oral metagenome | biome: human oral; feature: human-associated habitat; material: dental | place: China | collected 2044 ...
TACGCATCTACTGAAGCAATTCCGCTTTGTTTCAAAGCAGCTAACATGCCGTTTTCACCACCATATTGAGCCACTAATTTTGCAACTTCTTGTTCAGCATCTTCTTTTAATTTTTTAGAATCTTCTACTGTTCCTTCTAAAACTTTTGTTAAAACTAAACGTTGTAAAGTTTGTTCCCCAACGGTTTCTTTCATTGCATTAACAAATTCTTCTCTTGTTACATTACCATATTTTGTAGTAGCAATTGTTTCTGAATTCGTATTATTTGAGCAAGCCGCTAATGCTAAAGTTGAAGCTAGCACTAACATTCCTGTGAATTTTTTCTTCATAAAATTCCCTCTCCTACTGGTTTCTTTTTTAATCGATGGTACTAATATACCATAGTTCTAAAATCTTTCCTAGTTTTCTAGTCTAGTCTTACCTTTTCTTAACTTTCTCTTGGACTAAAAAAGAGCCGGGTTTTGTTAGCCCGACTCCCTCAAAAAGTTAAGTTAAGTTCTATTCAGTGATTATTGTAATACTCGAATAGTGATTGTACGACGTCCAAAGTTATAAACATCTGTTAGATTAACCATGTGAACATCGATTTTATTTCCTTTAATCGCTCCACCTGTATCTCCTGCAATCGCAATTCCGTAACCAGGAACTTCAACTAAGCTTCCTAAAGGAATCACGCTCGGATCAACGGCGATTACTGTTGGATTCTTACGTAAATCGATTCCTGTAGCTGTGTAATAGCTTAATCCAGGTTCATTATAAGAATATCCAGTTGCTTGAACGTTTAATGTTCTTCCACCAGATTGGTTGCTTGATGCAGCTGCTTGTGTTGTTGGTGTTTCTGATGTCGCAGGCGCTTGCGTTTGAGCAACCGTTGTAGCCGGTTCAGCTGTCGCAGCTTGAGTAGTTGGTGTTTGCTGTGAAGCAGGCGCTACGGTTGGTTTATCTGAAGTTAATTGTGCAACTGCTGTAATAGCTGATGCCACAACTCCAGCTGTTTCTTTTTTTTCTTCTTGAACTTTTGCAAGAGCTTCTTTGTTATCAGCGATTAATTTTTTCAAATCATTTACTGAACTTTCAAACGCTTGACTTTCAGCAGTAAGTTGTTCTTTTTTAGCGACTAAGTCAGTTGACGCTTGTTCTGCTGCTTTTTGTAGGCGTGATAATTCAGCTACTTGCGCGGATAAGTTCTTCAACACTTCTTCATCTGATTGGAATAATTGTTGAAACACATATAATCGATTCAAGAAATCTGAAATACTTTCTGAATTTAGTAAATGTAAAATACTGTATGAAACAAAGTCAGAAACTTGAATTTGTTGCAATCGTTTAGATGCGACTTGTTTACGTTCTTCCACTTTTGCTTCTTGAGACGTAATCTTTTCAGCAAGTGTTTCTTTCTCTTTATTGAGAGAATCGATTTGTTGGTTTAAACTTTCAATTTCTTGATATTTCGAATTCACTTTTTGTAATTCTGAAGTTAATTGTGCTTCTAGCTTTTGAACATCTGATTCCTGTGCAAACACGCTTGGTGCTAAAGGTCCAGACACTAATAAGAAAGCCACTAAAGTCAGAACAATATTTTTAATCTTTCTCAAAAGTGATCATCACCACACTTTCTCCAACTTACCCTATATTTTACATTAGGAACATATTGAGAAAGTATCAGATATATTACAAAAATGTAACAAAAGTTTACATTTTTATGATTCCTTAAGATATGCTTTTAGCGCTTCAAGGAGCTCATCGCTGCTAGAAACAATCTCTCCACGAAGCTTTACAAGTCCCGCTGTATAAAGGTTTACATAGCTAAATTGTGACTCTGCTACTTCTTGCAAAGCCTCTAATTTTTGAGGATTATCCGCTCCTTGTTGACGGCTATCTGTGTACAATCCAAGAATTGGCATATCCGCATGATACGCTACTCCGATTTCACTAGCGACACCGACATCAATTGTTGCACCATCTAAAACTGCAATCATTAAGTCTGATTCTAATAATGCATCTGTATCATATTGGGCAATCATCGTTGAGTCTGCATAAGAACTCTTGTCGTTAATCGCCATTTGTTCTTGTGGTAAATATACCTCTACCCCTGGGAACTGGTTACGAATCTTTTCAACTAGAACTTTGTTAAAGGCTAATTCCATTTCTGAGAATAATGGACTTGCAAAATAAATTTTTGTCATTTGAATACCTCCTCTAATAATCTTATCCTACACTAAATACCGAAAAAAGACCAGAAGACTTTAACGCTTCTGGTCTAATCGTTTATTAATTATATAAAGCATCTACACGTGCTTGAACAGCCTCATCTTCAAGGAACTCATCATAAGTAGAGCCAAGACGGTCCACAATGCCTTTTGGTCCGATTTCGATAATGCGGTTCGCTGTTGTTTGAATGAACTCGTGGTCATGACTTGAGAATAGTAATGAACCTTTGAAGGCGATTAAGCCATCATTCAATGCAGTGATTGATTCTAAGTCTAAGTGGTTTGTTGGGTCATCTAAAATTAACACATTTGCTTTTGAAAGCATTAATTTAGATAACATACAACGAACTTTTTCTCCCCCTGAAAGAATCGTTACTTTTTTCATAACATCGTCTCCAGAGAATAACATACGACCTAAGAAGCTACGTAAGAATGTGTTGTCTTGTTCTTCTACTGGTGCGTATTGACGTAGCCATTCTAAGATATTTAAGTTCTCGTTTGAGAATTCTTCTGTCATATCTTTTGGTAAGTAAGCTTGACTAGTTGTGACACCCCATTTGAACGTACCACTGTCTGGTTCCATTTCACCGGTTAAGATCTTGAATAATGTTGTAATCGCAATATCTGAACGGCTTAAGAAGGCTACTTTATCGTCTTTAGATAATTGGAAGCTTACATTTTCGAAAATCACTTCGCCATCAATTGTTTTTGATAAGCCTTCAACTAATAATAAGTCATTACCGATTTCACGCGCTGGTGTGAAGCCAACGAATGGGTATTTACGGCTTGACGGTTGAATATCATCCAATGTAATTTTATCCAACATTTTTTTACGAGAAGTCGCTTGTTTTGATTTAGAAGCGTTCGCAGAGAAACGAGCGATAAACTCTTGTAACTCTTTAATTTTTTCTTCTTTCTTCGCATTTTGGTCTGCTAATAATTTCGCAGCTAATTGACTTGAATGTAACCAGAAATCATAGTTACCAACGAATAATTTAATCTTACCAAAGTCAACGTCCGCCATGTGCGTACATACTTTGTTCAAGAAGTGACGGTCATGGGAAACAACGATAACAGTGTTATCAAAGTTGATTAAGAACTCTTCTAACCATGCGATTGATTTTGCATCCAAACCGTTTGTAGGTTCGTCTAATAAAAGAACGTCTGGTTTACCGAATAAGGCTTGTGCAAGTAACACTTTAACCTTGTCTGCTTCCACTAATTCGCTCATTAATTTGTAGTGTTGGTCTTCAGTGATTCCTAAGCCTTGTAATAATTGTGAAGCATCACTTTCTGCTTCCCAACCGTTTAATTCAGCAAATTCACCTTCAAGTTCAGCGGCACGGATTCCATCTTCATCAGAGAAATCTTCTTTCATGTAAATAGCATCTTTTTCTTTCATGATGTCATATAAATGTTTATGACCCATGATTACAGTATCGATAACGCGTTCATTTTCGAATGCGAAGTGGTCTTGTTTTAAGACTGTTAAACGTTCATGTGGATCTAGGATAACCTCACCAGTCGTTGGTTGTAATTCCCCAGATAAGATTTTTAAGAATGTTGATTTTCCAGCACCGTTCGCACCGATAACTCCATAGCAGTTCCCTGGTGTAAAAGTGATGTTTACATCGTCAAATAATTTACGGTCTGAAAATAATAGACTTACATTTTGTACTTTTAACATTTCATTCTCCTTTGTTTATGAATTCGATTCATTCTATCATACTCTTACTCTTTTTTAAACCTTTGTACTAACTGTTACACAAAAATAAGCTAGTCTGCTGTTGACTAGCTCAAATAGTATTCTGTGTCTTACTTTGTAAATTTCAGTTCAACCTTATATCCATTCTTCGCGGCCATTTCGATAATAGTTGATAAGCGTGGATTAGTTTTCCCTTTTTCTATTGCAGAAATTTTATTTTGTAACAGCTGATTCTCTTCGGCATAGCGACTTTGAGAAAGACCGCTTTCAAGGCGTAACTCTACAAGCTGCAATGCAATCTTTTGCTTCGAATATTCTTTATTAAAATCAGATACAAAATTAGGATACGTAGTATTTAACATAGTGTATAATTTCTTCTGGTATCGTCCCATTTGGTACACCCTCCTTATAGTCTCTTGAAACCTCAAAGCGTAAATACTCCCGTTTATTCTTTCCTGCTCCCCATTTTTCCCAGACGGCTGGAGTAAGACCTTCTTCTTCAATGATGGTTAGTATTGCTAATATTTTTACCAATTCATCATAAGGAAAATCTTTAATATCCTCATATTTTGATTCACTTATTTCAAATGTTTCTCCCATAAACATTCCTCCTAAACAGATTATACCGTATAAGGAATATACCGTATACGGTATAACTAACTTTTTATAAAAAAATCCATAGACAGAATTGCCTACGGATTAACACAATTATTCAGTTACAATAACTGGACGTTTTAAGCGTTCAACCGTTTCAGAAATATTTCTGAAGTGGTCACTGATACGTTCTAAGTTACTTAATAAGTCCATAACAAAGATTCCTGATTCAGCAGAAGCAATTCCTTTATTCATACGTTTCATGTATTTATCACGAACCTCAATTTTAAGTTTATCGATATCACGTTCGATTTGAATGGCTTGTTGGACTTTATTTTGGTCACCGGTTGATAACGCATCGATCGATAATGCGAATCCTTTCTGAACAAGAGCATATAAGCCATCTAATTCGTAAGCTGTATCTTCATCTAGGAAGATTTCACGTTCAATAATTGATTTTGCAAAGTCCGCAATGTTTTCTGCGTGATCCCCGATACGCTCAACATCGTTTGCTGTACTAAACAACTCATCGATTGTTTGTTGGTCTTTCGCAGATACACTTTGTTGAGAAATTTCAACTAAATACTTCACAATTGCTTTTTCATAAGCATTGATATTTTTCTCGTTTTCAAGAGCTTTCTTCACGAGTTTCTTATCACGTGTACGAGCAGCGCCAATCGCATTTTCTAAAGCAAGGTTCGTTTCTTGAGCCATCGCAGCGAATTCATACATGGTGTTTTCTAACGCGATTGTTGGAGTCACCAAGATACGTTTATCAAGATAACGCGTAACGTTTTCTTCTTCGTCTTCTCCATCTGGAATAATCATTTGGATGAACTTAACTAAAAGATTTGTGAATGGGAATAAGACAATCACATTGACAATATTGAAAAGCGTATGTGCATTGGCGATTTGACGAGCAACATTACTTGGGTCGATGCTTTCAACGACATTCACAAGAATACCGCGAAGGAATAGCATAAAGTAAATTGTACCGATAACGTTAATCATTAAGTGGAATAGAGCCACTTGTTTTCCTCGTCTTGAAGTCCCTAAACTACTAATTAAAGCAGTTGTACAAGTTCCGATGTTATCCCCAAAGATGATAAACACAGCGGTTGTAATTGGAAGTACCCCTTGACTCGCAAGAGCGATTAATACCCCAATTGTTGCTGATGAACTTTGTAAGACAAGAGTCATTAAAAGACCGATTCCTACTCCAATAAATGGATTACTACCATATTCAAGAATCCAATTTGTAAATTCAGGTAAATCTTTTAACGGTTGTAAAGCAGAACTCAATGAGCTCATACCAATGAATAAAATACCAAAACCAATAAAGATTTCACTAGCTTCTTTTACTTTTGGATTTTTAGTAAGCATGTTCGCTACTAAACCTGCAGCAATTACAAGTGGTGCCCATTGTGATAAGTTAAAGGAAACCATTTGGCCTGTAATCGTTGTTCCGATGTTTGCCCCAAAGACAACTCCTACTGCTTGCGCTAATGTCATTAGTCCAGCATTTACAAAACCAACAACCATTACTGTCGTTGCTGAAGAACTTTGAATGATTGTTGTTACAAACATCCCAACAAGTACAGACATGAATCGATTTTTCGTTAATTTACGAATAATCCCTTTCAAGCCTTCTCCGGCTACTTTTTGTAACCCGTCGCCCATCAATTGCATCCCATATAAGAATAAACTTAAGCCTGCAATTGCGCCGAGAAACATCGTCATATACATAAGACAATAACTCCTTTAAAGTTAAGTGTAATGTGGAATGTATTCCACGTGCATTGTAACATATTGAAAGTCATTAAGAAAGTGTCCGCTTCACATCTGCTTGGTTAAAATGATCCACTAACGATTGGATGTTTTGAACGTATTCCAGACACCCTACATAGTTTCCTTCTTCATCCCATACAGCGTGATACGTTACGTGAACCATCATGCCGTCTTTCTTAAACCACATCTCTTCTTTTTCTTTTTGTTTTGACTTTAATTGCGCGAAAATCGTTTGAACAGTTTCATGCACTTTTGGTGGGTGGCATAAAATGACGTCACGACCAATTGCGCTTGGTGTTCGTTTGAAGATTTTCTCTTCACCATTTCCTTCATTGTAATATTTCACGATATTATTGTGATTTACAAATGACAATTCCATCGGTAATAAATTCAAAATCAGATTGAGTTGCTTTAATGAAAGTGAACCAGTCGATAAAGGAATGTCTCCCTCTTCTTCTAACTGAGCTTGTGCTTTAATAGGCGCAAAGTCTTTCTTAACCGCCCATTCCTTTTCAGGTTTCACAATACAATATCCATATTCTGGAGACTGAGCGGCAATCGATTCCCAATCGTCAACATGAAAAACTTGTTCTACCATTGGAATCAAAATATTCTCTTCCTTTTGAATCATTTCGAGTAATTCATCACGAACCACTTCGAATTCTTCTAACACATTCTCTTGGCCGTTAGATAAAGCCTTCTTGAAATCTTTATATAAGTCACGAATTTGGTCATCGACACCCCACATCACTTTAGGGGGTGCTGTAATCCCCTTTTTCTCCATAATTGGAAACATCGCATATTCTTTACGTTGATAGTGATGATCAAATTGGTCAAGAAGTGAAATTTGGCGATTCAATCCTTTTTTAATGGTTTCATCCTTTGTCTCTAGATAATTCTTTAGCAAACGTTCCACACGGTCTAAAGCCCCTCTAATGGCTAAATTTTCCATCTTCATCACATGTACCGGATGTCCAGGTTGTTCAAAATCAGCAACCGTTGTTTCTGTGTTTACTTTTGACCCCATCAAGTTTGCGTGAACATTACATAGGCTCATAATTTCAGCAAAGGTAATCCCTTCACTCATAAGATTGCGTTCCATTAACTGGATTTCATAAGGAGTGATTTCGTCAAAAGCTTCATTAAATTCTTTTTGAATGACTTCTTTATCTTCTCCTGCGTGAAGACGAAGCATTAAATCTTTTAAAATCTCCTGACGCTCTTCCATCGTGTAATCATCTTTAGCCATCTAATCCCTGCTTTCTTTAACGATGTATCCATTCGTTTCTAATGTTTCCACAATTGTTTCTAAAGGAATTTTTGCAATTTTTGAACCCTTAACAAGATTCGTAATCCGACCAACCGTATGAACCATTTGTGGTTGATTAAGAGGTTTAAAACCAATCTCTACAAGCAAATCCTTCACTTCTGGATGTTCAGTAATCGTCGTATAGACGCTATCTTCTAAATAAATTGTATTCAAAGTAGCCCCTCCTATCTAAAAACTCAAGTATAGTGCGAAATATGGTAGAAAAGTACGATATACAAGAAAAATAATGTATAAAATAATCGTTACTCGACTAAAAGTAATTTGTGCGATGCCGTTAAATCCACGATTCACATCGATGTATTCTTTAATATCTTTCCATTTCAAAATAACTACGAGTACTAAAATAATAAATCCAACTAGATCTAGAAGTTGTACAATAGAAAAGTCTCCTAAATTCATCATTGGTGCCAGATAAATATCAACCACAACTGCAAATAAGAAGTTGTTCATCATATGAAACGCCACTGCCCATTGGAAGCCATATTCAATAGCAACATAAGCAAAAACAATACCCGCCATAAATGTAAAAACTTCTTGTGTAATATTGGCATGGAATAGTGAGAAAATAAGAGCTGTAAATAGAATCGTAAACACTTTCCCGTAACGCTCCAGACGATATCCAATGAACCCTCTAAAGATAAATTCTTCTACAACAGGAGCCATCACGCCTAAATACAGTACAAAAATGATACTTGCTGTCAACTCTTCACTTGTATTTGCTACAAGTGTTGCCGGAATGCCCATCTCAAATAGTAATTTCTCAATTCCACCTAAAACCAATTTTGAAATAAAACGAACTCCAAATAAACTAGCAGACAGCATCGCAAACGATTGTATCGTCATTTTTCTTGGAGCAACGTGTTCATAAATACGTTTCATTGGGAATTTTTTAGAAAAAGCCCAAATGAGTAAGCTTAGACCAGCAGCAATAAATAACCCAACTCCCCAAATTCCGTAAAAGTCTTCAGCACTACCCCTCCCCGCTTCTTGAACCGCTGCCTGTTGTCCAGCAGCTGCGAAGAAAAAGAAAACTAACATATAACCAATTAATCTTCTTCCAATGGAAGTAATGTCCTTTTTAAACGATTCTTCCATATCTTCTTGATAAAATTTATTTTGTGGGTCCATCTCTTCGGCCCCTCTTTGTTCATTAAATGTTACTTCTTCTTTATATGATTCAAACATTTACACACCTCGTGATTCCTTATATTTTTTAAATACTTTTCTTAATCGGAATACTAAGAATATACAACTACTCATTAATCCGATGATGAGTCCAATCCAATAAGAATATGGACCTGCATTAAATCCATTATCTAAAATAACACCGATTGGTAACCCTATAATCCAATAACCAATTAAAAACAGAATGAATGGCATTTGGACATCTTTAAACCCTCTTAGAGTTCCTTGAATTGGAGCTGCTACAGCATCAAACAGTTGGAAAAGGAGACTATAGGTTAAAAACACAACCGTTAATTGAATAAAGTCTGGGTCTGTCCCGTAAAACGAGGCCACTGATTGAATATTGAGCGCTAATAAAGTCAGCGACACAACAGCAAGTGTCACAGCCGTTGCAATTCCAATGTAAGCAAACTGCATTGCTGAACGAATATCCTTTCGACCGACTTCGTATGAAACAATAATGGTCAACGCTGTGGAAATACTAATTGGGAATGCATAAACCACCATCGCAAAATTCATCGCAGCTTGATGGGATGCGATAATGGATGTTCCAAATTTCGACATAAGTAATCCAACAAACGCGAAAACAGCAACCTCTGCAAAAATCGATAATCCAATCGGAAGGCCAATCTTAAACGGTTCCTTCCACATTTTGATATCTATTCCGCTCCAATTTAAAACATCATATTCTTTTAATGCTGGATGTTTTCTAAAAACAATAACGGCTACAACGAGTAGTCCCCAGTAAGCCAGTGCAGTTCCAAGACCAGCCCCAGCTCCTCCAATTTCTGGAAAGCCAAATTGACCGTAAATCAGTGAATAGTTAAAGAACATATTCAGTGGAACCACTAATACCATCAGCATCATTGATACTTTGGTTAACCCTAAAGCGTCCACAAAAGATCTTAATACACTAAAGAGTAATAATGGAACAAACCCTAAGGATAACCAAGTTAAATAGCCCACCGCTACATCTTCAACTTCTCGTTCTAAATTCATAATCCCTAAAACAGGCTTAAGAAATATTGCTCCAAATACAAATAGACCAATGGCTAATACTACGCCGATGATTAAGTATTGACGCATCACTTGCTCTATCTTATCCAATTTCTTCTGTCCAAAATATTGCCCAACAATCGGTACTAGTCCTGAAATTAACCCTGTCAATAAGGAGAAAAACGGTGCATACAAGCTACCACCAATCGATACCCCTGCAAGATGAACTTCGTTATAACGTCCTGTCATTACGGTATCGATAAATTGAGCCGAATAATTGGCAATTTGATAGATTAAAACTGGTATTAAGATTGTTAACAGAGCTTTAAACTTATGATTTTCTTGTATCGTAGTTTTCATAACACCCTCCTAGCATAATTCTTCAATCGATTTTACTTTAAAAATAGCACTAGGAAGAACATCTGGATTATTAGGTTCACTTGTCACAGCGATAAAGCCAGCTGTATTCTTTGCAAACTCTTCATCGACCGTTGAGTCACCGATATAAATCATCTCGTTAAAAGATACACCGAATTGATTTTGAATAGCGTAAAGCGAATTCGTTGCTGGCTTTGAAGGAAATTCATCGGTGGTTCCAACAAAGTCAAACAACTCAAAAATTCCTGCAACCTTTAATACGGCTTCAGCCGGCAAACGGGAATCATTGGTCACTAAGGCAATCTTATATACTGCCTCTTTCAATTCAATTAGAGCGTTCTTTACCTGTCCAAGAGTTTGAATTTTCTCTGGATGAGACAGGATATAGTCTGCAAAGTATTGCACCACAAAGTTATAATTTTCTTCAATATCAATTACTTTGAATTCATTTAAAACTTCTAGCATATCACGAACCGAACCAGCAGCAATCACGCTATTTTCAATGATGTCTGTTTCAGTGATACCAAGGCGGTCAAATAACTCGTCATGCTCTTCATTCGTTAGATTCATCTCATTACGATTTATTAATTCATCCAGAACTAAAATCGTTGGTTCAAACCATAATGTAGATGTATCTGTCAATGTGCCATCTTTATCGAAAATCAATACCTTGATATTATTCTCTGTTAAATAGTTCAAAAATTCTTGTTTCATTATTCGATACTTTGTAACTCCACAGAAATAATGTTATCAAGTGCGTTAATTTCTTTAATCACATCTTCAACACTAACAGTCGCCTCAGAAATATCAATCATAATTTGAACAACAGCCACACTATGAATAGCTAATCCTTGGAAGATTGTCAAAATGTTCATATCACGATTGGCAAACACTTCAAGTGTCTTAGTGAGTGTTCCTTTGATATTTTTCATATGAATATTAATAGATGCTTTTCTCCCCGCATTTACAGATGAAAAACCTTGTACTTTACGATAATACTTATAATAAACACTGCGGGAGATGCCGACCATCTTCACTACTTCAGTGACATCTTTTGCTTGTCCAGTTGCAAGGAGTTCTTTTGCTTGCAACACTTTAGCAAATACAGGAGGAACAGCATCTTCAGAAACTAAAAAATGTTTTTGTCGATTCATCATTTGTCCTTCTTTCATAATCATTTGTACCCATTTTACCTTACATCATGGACAGATGGCAATTATTTTCGGCTAAAAGAACACGAAAAAAGAAGCTAGAAAACTAGCTTCTTGTCATAAAATCGTATGGTGTTAAGTCGTCCATTCCAATCATCGGAGAAATAAGTCCTTCTTCGATTGCTTGGATGGTTAATTGAATTTCTTTTTCTTCAATAGAGTCGTTAGACTCATCCGGTAAGGAATTTGTTTGCTCCTTTATTGCTGGGGCCTCTTCTGTCTTTTCTATATCAAAATTCACTAAGAACTCTTGTAAGAAAGTAGCCCGTTTTGGCGGAACCGTTGTTGCACTCTTTTGGAATGCCCCCGCTTCCCCACACATAATCAGATACTGCTGACTACGTGTAACGGCTGTATACAATAGATTTCTTTGTAACATACGCGAGTACTGATTCACAATTGGTAAGATGACCATCTTGAATTCGGAGCCCTGTGCCTTATGAATGGAACAACAATACGCTAGCGTCAGTTGTTGCCAATCCGTTCTATGGTATTCCACTTCCGTTTGATCGAACAAGACGAATATCTTATCCACTTGATCATCATTTTCTTTAGCAAATTGAATCGCAGTGATTTCACCAATATCCCCATTATAGACATTTTCTTCCGGTAAATTCACCAATTGTAAAACCTTATCGCCAACACGGAAGACCTTGTCGAAGGACTCGACTTCACGAACTGAATTTCCAATTTTTGGATTCAAGATTTCTTGCATCATCTGATTAATGGCATTAATCCCAGCATCTCCTTTATACATCGGAGCTAGCACTTGAATATCTCGCTTCGTATAGCCTTTTTTAAGAGCTGCTATAACGACTTGTTCAATAATGGTAACTAAGCGTTCCGTTGAACAAGGTAGAAAGCTACGATCCGTTTGTTTTTCCATAAAGTTACGTGGCAAGAAACCATCTTTAATGCTATGCGCTAATTCGACAATAGAAGATTGCTGTGTTTGACGGTGAATTCTTTTCAGTTCAATGGCAGGCACCTGATTCGATTCTAGTAAATCTGTTAAGACTTGTCCCGGACCAACCGAAGGCAATTGATTACTATCTCCTACGAGTAAAATCTTCAACCCTTCTGATGATGCTTTAAATACACGATTCATTAACCATGTATCTACCATCGACATCTCATCGATAATTAAGAATTCTCCATTAATTTCCTTATCTTCAATACTATCATCTACACTATCAATAGCAATTCCTAATAACCGATGAATCGTTGAAGCGGGATATCCTGTCAATTCATTCATCCGTTTTGCAGCTCGTCCAGTTGGCGCCGCAAGAACAATCGCCTCTTCAATTTCATCATCATGCTCTAATTCATTTAACTGAGCATAGACATCAATAACTGCATTAATAATCGTTGTCTTCCCAGTACCAGGTCCACCCGTTAATACAAAGAGTGGTTCAGTCATAATGCGATAAATCGCCTCTTTTTGAGACGCATCATAATGAATATCGAATTTTTCCTGCGTTCTTTCAATCGCTTCTTCAATTTTCTCTTTACTAATTTCTTCTTTAGAAGCTGTAATTCGTCTGGACAGAGCGTTACTAATTCCTAGTTCTGCATAGTATAAAGAAGCAATCGCAATGCGGTTTTCATCTGAAAACACAACACCTTCACGAATCAATTCGTTTAATGCATCTACTAGTTTATCGGGTTCAATTAAGTAGTTTTGACACGACTCTAGTAATCGTTGCGCTTGCGTGATTAAAACTTCAGCCATCAAGTAAGTATCTCCAGTTTGATAACAGAAATCTCTTGTCACTACAAAGAGAGCTCCTTTTAGCCTAGAAGTATCATCTGGATCAATCCCCATTGATTGAGCAATGCTATCCATTCTTCTAAATCCTAGCCCTTCTATTTTTTGAAGAAGAACATAGGGATCTTCGTCTAACACTGCTCTTGCCTTATCTTTATACATGCCGATAATCTTTTGCGCAATCGCAGGAGTAAACCCAAGATTCGTAAGTTCAAACATCAACTTCTCAGTTCCCTGATTTTGTTGAATAACTTCACGGATCATTTCTTTTTTCTTTTTCGTAAGGCCACTAATTCCATCAAGAGCAGTGTCATCGTTTAAAATATGCTCCATGGCATCCTCGCCTAATTTCTCGATAATCTTCTCAGCCGTCTTCTCGCCAATTCCTGGAAAATGAGCACTTGATAAATATTGAATGAGTCCTCTTTTTCCAGTAGGTTGTGTCTGCTGATAATTGTCCGCTTGGAATTGTTCTCCATATTTTGGATGAGAAACAATCTTCCCATTAAAACGATAGGAGATATCCGAATGAATTTGCCCGAAAATCCCTGTTACAACAATCTCATCATCCACATCCACACAATCAGATTCGATTACACGAACAAGCATGACTTTATAGAAGTTTTGAGGATTCTCGAAAAAAGTCGTTAATACTTCCCCAACAATATAAGGTGTATCACTCATTTGGACTCTCCTTTCTGTAAATTTCTATTATACGTATTGACGTTCTTCGCCATCCATATAGGCTTTGTCGATGATACCTCCACCAAGACACTCTTCACCGTCATAGAATACAACGGCTTGCCCAGGTGTAATCGCACGAACGGGTTCATCAAAAATCACTGTAGCTAGTGTTGGATCCTGTTCATCTAATACGACTTTCACTTTAGTATCTTGTTGACGATATCTAAACTTAGCGGTACAATCAAACGTCTTTTCTCTTGGTAAATCATTTGTAAATTGAATATCTGTAGCCGTTAAACTATCGGAATAAAGGTTTGGATGGTGGAACCCTTGACCTACATATAAAGTATTTGTAGATAAGTCCTTTCCGATGACAAACCATGGATCATTGGTCTTACCACCGCCACCAATCCCTAATCCTTGGCGTTGCCCAATTGTATAGTACATCAGTCCAGCGTGGTCGCCTTTTACTTCTCCATCAAGTGTTACCATTTTCCCAGGTTTCGCTGGTAAATAGTTTGATAAGAACTCATTGAAGTTTCTCTCTCCAATGAAACATACTCCAGTTGAATCTTTCTTCTTCGCTGTTGCAAGATCATACTTTTCAGCAATCTCGCGGACTTCTTTTTTCTCTAAGTGACCAATTGGAAACATCGCTTTTTCTAATTGTTTTTGATTCAATTGGCTTAAGAAATACGTTTGGTCCTTATTATTGTCTTTTCCTCTTAATAGGTGAACAATTCCGTTTCCGTCTTTTTCAACACGTGCATAGTGACCCATTGCCACATAATCTGCTCCTAATTGCATCGCGTAATCTAGGAAGGCTTGGAATTTCACTTCTTTATTACACATCACATCTGGATTCGGTGTACGTCCTAAGCGGTACTCACGAAGGAAATATTCAAATACGCGATCCCAATATTCTTTTTCAAAGTTCACTGAATAATACGGAATTCCGATTTGTTCTGCAACTGCTGCAACGTCTTTGTAGTCTTCAGTTGCTGTACAAACACCATTTTCGTCTGTATCATCCCAGTTTTTCATAAAAATACCGATGACATCATATCCAGCTTGTTTTAACAGTAAAGCTGTAACTGAGGAGTCAACCCCTCCACTCATGCCAACGACAACTCTTGTTTTTTCGTTACTCATTCTTTCACCATCATTTCTATTTATTTCCTGAACTAGTCGATTTGAAGGTCGAGTTATCAGAATTTACCCTAATTTTAAATTTATTTTCTATTTTTTCAAAATTTTTGCTTGAAAATCATTGAAAATGCGATAGTGCTGGGATTTTTGCCCAATTGTGTTTTTGACAAACGGTTGCGTTTTCACTATAATTAGATTGAGAAAAAGGGGGCGAAGGTGTATGATGATCTCTTTACGAGCAGCACGGGTTAATCGTAATTTAACACTATTGGAAGCCGCCAAATATCTTAAAATAAACAAAGATACGCTTACGAAGTATGAAAAAGATTCAACTAATCTTCCATATTCTTTAAGCAAAAGAATGCAGGAACTATATGAAGTTCCTAGCGAGAATCTTTATTTTGGCGACACTCAAAGCTTCGTAGCACAATTTAAGCCGCTACCTGAAGTCGAATAATACAGCTACAGGGAACACCGCCCGTGCATGATAAACGAGACAGTTCAATTTTGAACTGTCTCTCTTTTTTATACACTATTTTGTTGTTACTTCAAGAACGCCTCGTTCAACAAGCCCTTCTAAAATAAACTCTAATTTCTCAACAGCCATCGCAGTATTCGCTTTTCCGTATAAGTCAACGGTTTGTAACCCATTTTTAGTAACTGTAGAAATTTTCAATTGTTTTCTATCTTTATCGACCATGACTTTTAATTTTAATCCACGGTGATCATCAATTGTTTCATCTAAACTACGAATTAATTGGAAGTTCCCAGATTTTGTTTCAGTAAAGCCATTATCACGTAATGTATATCCTTTACAAGTTGGATTAACTGAAAAGACATGGTTTGATCCTTTTAATGATGCGGTTGGTGTAAATGCCATATGCGCTTCTCCTCTTTCTTTTAGTATAAAATTAGTTTACCATATTTCGCTTTTAAACAAAAGCTCTCCATTAGCCCAATGCGTCTACGAAAGCATTAATATCGTCTTTTGTTGACCCCATTCCAAAGGAAAGTCTGATAGATTCTTCAAGGCGACTGTTTTCACCAGGATACATTGCAGATAACACAGGACTGATTTGTACACTTCCTGCCGAACAAGCTGAGCCTGCCGAAATCGATACATCTTTTAAATCATTAAAGATTAAGGTTTGAGTTGCTTTTCTTCCCTTTAGCCAAATATTGCAAATATGTGGATTTTTAGGATTTGAGCTTCCATTCATCTCAAATTCAATGCCTTTTTGAGTTAATTTATCCATTAAGTACTCTTGAAGTTCTTGGTAAGTTTTAACAAGCTCTTCTCTAGCTGCCACTACAATTTGCATTGCTTTTTCAAATCCTAGAATATAAGGAACATTCTCTGTCCCGGCTCTAAACCCTAACTCTTGACCGCCCCCTTTAATTAAAGCGTGAAGCGGTGCATCTTTTGATTTGTATAAAAAGCCAATCCCTTTTGGAGCGTAAATTTTATGACCAGAAGCTGTTAAATAGTCAATACCATCAACATTCAGTTCTTCTTGCGCAAAGGCTTGAACAGCATCCGTATGGAAGAATACAGGTGTTTCTTTTAACAAAGCTGCAATTTCTTCAATTGGGAATCTTGCTCCTGTTTCATTGTTGACCGTCATGATAGAAACAAGACGTGTATCCTCTCTAAGAGCTTTCTCAACCTCAGATACGGTCACAATTCCATCCTTATTCGGAGCTAAAAATGTCACATCAAATCCCTCTTCTGCTAAAAATTCAGCAGGTTTTCGAACGGATGGATGCTCCACACCAGAAACAATGATATGTCCTTTATCATGCGTAAAGTGCTCCCTAATACTCTCGAACACTAAATTATTCCCTTCAGAACCTGAACTTGTAAATATAATAGCGTCGTGTAGAGCTGCTTGTAATTCAGATAAAATCGCTTTTTTAGCACGTTCGATTTTTTGCTTTTGTTCACGACCGATACGATACACACTCGAAGGATTTCCAAAAGAAGCCATTTCCTTTGTAATCACTTCTAACACTTCTTGGTTAACGGGTGTTGTTGCTGCATAATCTAAGTAATTCACCTTGTACTCTCCTCACTTTCAAACAATACTATTATACGGGATGTCTAATCTTTGTCCTAATAAGTTGTTTTAATCTTTCCTATTATATCATTCTTTAAACTTATGATACACTAAACATAAAGAAAATATAGGAGGATTTGTCATGAACCAACAACCGCTCGCTTACCGCATGCGACCTCGTACTATTGACGAAGTGTTTGGACAAGAGCATCTTGTCTCTCCTGGAAAAATCATCAATCGCATGGTTGTGGCCAAACAATTATCATCCATGATTTTATATGGGCCTCCAGGGACTGGAAAAACAAGTATCGCCAGTGCCATTAGCGGAAGTACGAAGGTTGCTTTTAGACAGTTAAATGCCGCAACCGATACAAAAAAAGACTTACAAATTGTAGCCGAAGAAGCCAAAATGTCTGGCAGCGTGATTCTACTGCTCGATGAAATTCATCGTCTTGATAAAACGAAACAAGACTTCTTATTACCACATTTAGAAAACGGCCGAATTATTTTAGTTGGAGCAACCACTGAGAATCCATACATCTCAATTAATCCTGCGATTCGTAGTCGTACACGAATCTTTGAACTGAAACCACTCTCTTCTGAAGATGTTAAAAAAGCACTCTTAAAGGCAATCGAAGATGAAGAACGTGGTCTAGGCAAACTCAATTTAGAAGTGACAGAAGAAGCCTTAAATCACTTTGCAACTAGTACAAATGGAGACGTTAGAAGTGCATTAAATGCGCTTGAACTAGCCGCAAAATCTACTGAACCAAGTAAGGATGGCCATATTCACATTTCCATTCAAATTGCAGAAGAATGTATTCAACGAAAAGCCCTCTCCTATGATAAAGATGGCGATCAGCATTATGATGTCATCTCTGCTCTCCAAAAATCGATTCGCGGTTCTGACGTAAACGCTGCTTTGCATTACGCTGCTCGTTTAATGGAAGCTGGAGACCTTACTAGTTTAATGAGACGTCTCTTAGTCATTGCCTACGAAGATATTGGGTTAGGAAACCCACAAGGAGTATCCCGTGCTGTTTCTGCCGTACAAGCGGCTGAACGTCTCGGTTTACCTGAAGCTAGAATTCCGCTTGCAAATGCCATTATCGAACTTGCCCTTTCGCCAAAATCTAACACAGCGATTCGTTCAATCGATAGTGCCTTGTCAGATGTAAGAAAAGGTCGTGCGATTAGTATTCCAGACCACTTAAAAGATGCCCATTATTCAGGCGCTCAAAAATTAGGTCGTGGCGTTGGCTACAAGTATCCTCATGACTATCCAGGACACTTTGTAAAGCAGCAATATTTACCTGATGCGCTAAAAAACGAAGAGTATTTCACACCAGAAGCAACCTCTTCCTATGAAGATGCTTTGATGAAACAATACCAAAAATTTCGTCAAAAATAATTAGTGATTTCTTAAGAAATCGGTACCAAAGTTTTATTGCATTTCACCGATTCGTGTGCTACTATAAGGACATAGAGATCTACGATGTGCGCGGTATTTACTAAGTGTTGACCGAACAATTTACGACTTTTTAGGGATTCAGATTGATATTACAGATAACAAGCCCTTTCACTTGGTAGTTAGAAGTAATACATAGAAGCCCACCTGCTTTAGATGCGGGTTCAAACTAACAAATACATCAAACGGCATCACTGGAAATCTATATAAAGTTATTAACTTTAGGCCACTCTTTATGAGTGGTTTTTCTTTTTGCAAAAATCCCTAACCTATCAGTTTTGGTTCCCTTTTCATTCGTTTTATTTAGGTGTATAATAAGAATATCAAGAATAAGGATGTGATGATATGTTTCATGAATATGAAAAAATACTCGTTCCAATCGATGGGTCTAAAGAAGCAAAACTAGCTTTTGACAAAGCCATTGAAGTTGCGAAACGAAATCATGCTAAACTTGTTTTAACACATGTGATCGATACTCGTTCACTTCAAACTCCAACTGGTTTTGAAGGTAACTTCTCTGATGAGATTCGTAAACAAGCCGAAAACTTATTTGCAGAATATGTGGAATACGCTAAGACTCATAACTTTACTGATGTTGAAACTGTTCTTGAATATGGCTCACCAAAAGCAATCATTTCAAAACAACTTCCAAAAGACTATGGAATCGATTTGATTATGATGGGCGCTACTGGTTTAAATGCGGTGGAACGTCTCTTTATCGGTTCTGTTTCTGAATACGTGATTCGAAATGCGTCTTGCGATGTTTTAGTTGTGAGAACGGACTTAGAAAACAAACGTCCTTAATAAATCGTACTAAATAAATAAGCACAGGAGAAATCCTGTGCTTTATTTTTATTGATTTTTAGTTTCTAGAATAATGGTCACTGGTCCGTCATTCACAAGACTCACTTGCATATCTGCACCAAACTCTCCTGTTTCAACGGTTAACCCATACTCCGTACGCAGCAACTCATTGAATTCTTCGTAGAGTTTTGTAGCGTGTTCAGGACTAGCTGCCCCTGTAAAGGAAGGTCTATTCCCTTTCTTCGTATCGGCAAATAATGTGAATTGCGAAACGGATAAAATCTTCCCACCGATTTGATTAATCGATAAATTCATTTTTCCATTTTCATCACTAAAGATACGCATCCCCGCAATCTTTCTTGCTAAATAAGACGCATCATCACTACTATCTTCAGGACCCACACCAACTAACAATAAGAAGCCTTGATTAATCTTACCGACAACGACGTCATCGATTGAAACACTTGCAGATTTCACTCGCTGTAATACAATTCTCATGAATTCCTCCTATGAAATCACACGACGTACACTGTATACATCTGGAATCTGTTTAATTTTATCCACAATAAAATCTAATTGTTGCGTATTCATAATTCCGATATTTACAGTAATCGTCGCAATCTTATTCGCATCGACTTTACCATTAACAGAGTTCAATGATTTAGTCGTACTATTAATAACGTTTAAGACTTCGTTTAACAATCCATTTCTATTGTATCCTTCTACAACAAGCTCTGTATCATATTGCTGACTTGTATTCGCTGTATCTTCCCAATCAACTTCAATTAAACGACTTTGTTCGTTCTCTGGCACTTGAACGTTTGGACAGTCTTTTCTATGAACAGAAATCCCACGTCCCTTTGTAATATAACCAACAATATCGTCCCCTGGAACTGGGTTACAACAACGACTTAAACGGATAAGTAGATTGTCCACTCCTTCGATGACGACGCCACCTTCGTGACGAATCTTCATCTTTTGACTTTCTTTCTTCTGTCCTTGAGGAGTTGTTTTCTCAAAGGCTGTCTCCACTACTTTTTGGTCTTCGATTTCGCGACGAGCCTTGTCAGTCATCTTATTGGCAACTGTTTGATACGAAATCTCACCAAATCCAATCGCAGCAAGCAAGTCTTCTTCTGTTCCGAAATTGAAACGAGTGGCAATATCCTTCATTCCTTGTTTGGTCATGAAGTCCTTGAAATTAAATCCAAGTTCTGTAATTTGTTTTTCTAGTAATTCGCGTCCTTTTATAATGTTCTCATCACGGTCTTGTAATTTAAAGAAACGCTTGATTTTATTCTTTGCACGACTCGTAAATACTAAATTAATCCAGTCACGAGAAGGTCCAAACGAATTTGCTGACGTTAGGACTTCTACGATATCACCAGTCTTTAACTGATAGTTCAATGGAACAATCTTATTATTGACTTTGGCACCCACTGTTTTGTTTCCGACTTCAGTATGAATATTATAAGCAAAATCAAGTGGTCCAGACCCTAAAGGAAGTTCAGATACATCTCCTTTTGGTGTAAAGACATAGACCTTATCGCCAAAGATGTCTTCCTTCACACTATTCATGAAGTCTTTGGCATCTTTTGTTTCATTTTGTAGTTCAATTAAGTCTTTGAACCAATCCAATTGTTTTTGCAATGGATCGTTCGTTACTTTTTCTTTATTTCCTTCTTTATAAGCCCAGTGAGCCGCAACCCCGTATTCAGCAACTTTGTGCATTTCAAACGTACGGATTTGAATCTCCACTGGTCGTCCACCCGGTCCAATCACGGTTGTGTGGATGGACTGATACATATTCGCCTTTGGAATCGCGATATAGTCTTTAAAACGACCTGGCATTGGTTTCCATTTTGTATGAATCGCGCCAAGAACAGCGTAGCAATCTTTAATGCTATCTACTAATACGCGGATGGCAAGTAAGTCATAAATCTCACTAAACTGTTTCTTTTGGTCCTTCATCTTACGGTAGATGGAATAAATATGTTTTGGACGTCCGTAAATAACCGCGTCAATTTCCAAATCTTTTGTCGCTTCTTTAATATTTTCAATCGTTGTATTAATGTATTCTTCTCGTTCATCACGTTTTGAATTCATTAAATTTACAATGCGATAATATTGCTGTGGGTTTAAATAACGAAGAGACGTATCTTCTAATTCCCACTTGATTTTATTCATCCCTAGACGATGTGCGAGCGGTGCATAAATCTCAAGAGTCTCTTCAGCAATCATGCGTTGCTTTTCAGGCTTATGGAATTTCAACGTTCGTAAATTATGCAAACGGTCTGCCAATTTTACCATGATTACACGAAGGTCATTTGCCATCGCAAGAAGCATCTTACGGTGATTTTCCGCTTGTTGTTCTGCATGAGATTTATATTTAATTTTCCCTAGCTTTGTAACACCTTCAACAAGAAATGCCACATCTTTACCAAATTCATACTCGATATCGTCAATACTAAAACCAGTATCCTCAACGACATCATGAAGAAACCCGGTTGCAATCGTGTCTGGATCTAACTTTAATTCAGCAAGAATCCCAGCCACTTGAATTGGATGCACAATATAGGCTTCCCCGGATTTACGAATTTGTTCTTTATGAGCATATGTCGCAAAATAGATCGCTTTTTCAATAAATTTAATATGTGTTTCGTTCATGTACTCCTTACACATTGCAAGGACATCATCTGCGGTATAAGTCTTATTTTTAGACATTTGTAAACTCCTTAAGCATTTCTTGCTTCAATGTAATCTTTATAGTAACGCGACATGAGACTATCGTCAACTATTGGTTCTTATATATAATAACTCACATTGATAGGAAACTGCAGCTAGCGCAACTAATGGTGCTGTTTCAGCGCGTAAAATACGTGGCCCAAGAGAACATGGGAGATATCCACTGTTCTCTAATAACTCCACCTCTTGTTCTTCGATACCACCTTCTGGACCAAAGACAAAGATAATGCGCTCCTGTTCCTGTAATGACTGTAAACTCTTAACCAGTTGAAGGCTTTCTCCAACTTTAGCAGACTCTTCATAGGCAATTAACTTCTGTTCAAAGAGCGAAGTATAACTAGACAACTCTTTTAATGTCATTACGTTCGTTACGCGAGGAACTTTGAGGCGATGCGATTGTTCGCTAGCTTCTTCGGCAATCTTTTGAAGTCGTTCGATTTTTTTAGATGACTTGTCTCCCGTCCATTTAACTACGTTTCGTGTCATAGAAAGCGGGATGATTTCACTCGCGCCAAGTTCTGTCGCCTTTTGGACAATCCAGTCGAGTTTATCTCCTTTAGAAAGACCCACTGCAATCGTAACGGATACAGGAAGTTCTACTTTTTGCTCTAAAAGTTCTACAACTTTCACTTCAAACGGTTCTAATGAAGTCACTTCAACAATGGCTAATTGACTGTTATCATCAACCACTTCGAATAGTTCTCCCACACGAACACGCATCACTTTCTTTAACTGATGGACTTGCTCTTTTGAGAACTCTAGTGAATGTGTCGCTTCACTTACAATTCCTTTTACAAAATACCGTTGCATTATTCTACATCCTTTTTCATTACAAAGCAGTTCCACTCTTTCATCGTCATGCGTTCTACTAGAGTAAATCCTGCTTTTTCATATGCTTCTTGTACTTCACGTGCTTTTGATTCGATTATTCCTGATAAAATTAATGTTCCGTTTTCATTCAAGTTACGATACGCATCTTTGGGCATTTGAACTAAAATTTCTGCTAAAATATTCGCCACAATTAAATCACTCTTTTGGTCGACGCCAACAAGTAAGTTGTTTTCATAGACATCAATTGCATCAATTGTGGCGTTCAAAGCAATATTTTCTTTCGCTACACGTGTAGCCATTTCATCAATATCAAAGGCCGTTACTTGCCCAGCTCCTAATAGTTTTGAGGCGATACTTAATACTCCTGAACCAGTACCAACGTCTAATACACTTTCCCCACCACGAATCGTCTGTTCAAGAGCTGTGAGTGATAACTGCGTTGTTGGGTGCGTTCCTGTTCCAAATGCAAGACCTGGATCTAATTCAATGATGAGTTCATCTTCTTGTTCTTTCTCGTAGTCTACCCAACTAGGAACAACAGTTAAATAACGTGTTACACGTACTGGGAAGTAGTATTGTTTCCACGCCGTTGCCCAGTCTTCCTCCCCAACCTCACTCACACGAACGGTTAAAGGTCCTGTTTCTAGGCCGTAACTTTCAAGCTCTTTTAATTGCTCGTCTAATTTCACTTTGGCTTCTTTCGTCCATTGGCTTGGTTGGAAATAGCCCTTCACAATGACTGTATCTGTGTCGTATAAGTCTTTTTGTTGCACTTTCAACCATTCTAATTGTTCATCTGTTAATTGATAATAGTCTTGTGGATCATCAATCGACACTCCTTTTGAGCCTAATTCGATTAAAATCGAACTTACGACTTCGACACTCTCAGAATGCGTATTTACTGTGACTTCTAACCAGTTCATGTTAATCCTCTTCTTTACTTGTATTTTTTAAAAATTATAACAAATTTCATTAAAAATAACTAAAAATAACCCTATCCTATTTGTATTTTCGCATGGATTTTAGTATCATTAAGAAGATAAATTAATTAATGACTATTTGACAGATTAAAAAAGGGGAAAGTAATTATGGCACGTATTTCATTAAGTACAAAAGATATTTTACAAAAACAATTTAAACGCTCATTCAGAGGATTCGACATTGAAGAAGTCGATGCATTTTTAGATTTAATTATTCGTGATTATGACACATTCCAAAAAGAAATCAGCTTCTTGCAAGCTGAAAACGAACGCTTATTAACAAAAGTAGACGAACTCTCACGTCAAGCTACTGTTTCAAAAGCAAACCGTTCAAGCAATGTATCTTCATCAGGAGTTACAAACTTTGATATCTTGAAACGTTTATCAAACTTAGAAAAACACGTATTCGATTCTAAATTAGAAGAAGACAACTACTCTACTTCTTCTCAAGATGTTGCAGAAGACGATGATGATTTCTACAAAACACGCGTAATTACACCAGTGCGCGACAATAACTATTAATATATCAAATTTGATATAACAAACTTTTTTAAATTTAGTAAACTTTGAGTAATCGCGGCATTAATTTGCTGAGGAAAGTCCATGCTCGCACAGGCTGAGACGCTTGTAGTGATCGTGCTTAGCGAAACAATAAGCTAAGGCAACTTTAGGTTGACGGCAGAAAAACGAGCTACGGCAATGCTATGCTCTAGTATTCTTGAAAGTGCCACAGTGACGAAGCAATTTTGGAAACAGAATTGGTGGAACGCGGTAAACCCCTCGAGCGAGCAACCCAAACTTATGGTAGGGGCACTCTTATTAGGAAATGAACGAAAAAAGAGACACATAATGTGTAGACAGATGATTACTGAAATTTAATAGATCCTGCTATTAAATGGAACAGAACATGGCTTACAGAAGTTTACTTCAGGATTTTAGCGAATTGTAAGGAGTGTGGCCTTGTGTCCACTCCTCTTTTTACGAATAAAGGAGAAATCTATGACAAAATATAAATTAGTAGCTACTGCTGCTGCAGGCATCGAAGCTCTTGTTGGTAAGGAATTACGCAACATGGGTTACGATGTTCAAGTAGAAAACGGAAAAGCCTTTTTTGAAGGTGACGATTATGATATTGCTCGTACAAATATTTGGCTTCGTACAGCTGACCGTATCAAAATCATTATGGGACAATTCACTGCAAAAACATTCGACTCGCTGTTTGAACAAACAAAGGCGATTCCTTGGGAGAAAATTCTTCCAGTCGATGCTGAATTCCCAGTATCCGGTAAATCTGTGAAATCAACGCTTCACAGTGTTCCTAACTGCCAATCGATTGTAAAAAAAGCGATTGTTAATCGTTTAAGCGAGGCTTATCACCGTCGTACTCATTTACCAGAGTCTGGTGCCCTCTATCCTATCGAAGTGGCGATTTTAAAAGATGTTGTGACTTTAACCATCGACACGAGTGGAACGAGTCTTTTCAAGCGTGGGTACCGTACAGAAAAAGGTGGCGCACCGCTTAAAGAAAACATGGCTGCTGCTCTAGTCATGCTCACAAGCTGGTATCCCGATAAACCTTTCTATGACCCTACTTGCGGTTCAGGTACGATTCCAATCGAAGCCGCTCTTATCGGTAAAAATATCGCTCCTGGATTGAATCGTTCATTTGCCGCTGAAAAATGGACTTTCTTTACTCCAGGGGTCTTCGATAAAGTTAGAGAAGAAGCTCGAAAAGAAATCCGCACTGACCTTCAACTGGATATTCTTGGTGCCGATATTGATGGTTCTATGATTGAAATTGCGAAACAAAATGCGATTAAAGCGGGTGTTGCAGACCAAATCGAGTTTAAGCAAATGCAATTGAAAGACTTCCGTACAAAGAAAGAAAATGGAATTATCGTTTCAAACCCACCATATGGAGATCGTCTTCTTTCACAAGAACAGGCTCAAGCCATCTATAAGCAAATGGGTGAAACTTATGCTCCACTGGAAACTTGGAGTAAGTACATCTTAACGAGCGACTTAACGTTCGAAGACCACTATGGTCAAAAAGCCACAAAGAAACGCAAACTCTATAACGGAGCAATCCGTACCGACTACTTCCAATTCTGGGGAGTCAGAAAACGTCGCGTACAAGAAGACCAATAAAGCATAAAAAAACGCAATGGACAACTGTCCATTGCGTTTTCTTTTATCGATTATTCATTCTTTCCAATGACTTCAAATGTCACATGATCGATTCCTAAATCACATTTCACTTGATCTCCTGGAAGGATGCTTGCACGGATGATTTCTTTAGCAAGTGGTGTCTCAATTTCACGTTGGATGTAACGCGCAATTGGACGAGCACCATACACTGGATTATACGCATTATCTGCAATCCAATCTTTTAATTCATCTGTGAAGCTTAGGACGATTTCTTGGTCTTCCACACGTACTGCTAATTGGTTCAACATCTTCGTAATGATACCACGAATGTTGTCTTTAGAAAGTGGTGTGAAGAAGATTGTTTCATCAATACGGTTTAAGAACTCTGGCTTGAAGGTTGCTTTTAGAACACCCTCTACTGCTGTACGAGTTTCTTCGTCGATAGTATCGCCTTGTGTTTCAAGCAAGAATTGTGAACCGATATTACTTGTCATAATCATCACTGTATTCTTGAAGTCAACAACACGTCCTTTAGAATCCGTTAAGCGTCCATCATCTAATACTTGTAATAAGATATTAAATACATCTGGATGTGCTTTTTCAATTTCATCTAAAAGTACGATTGTATATGGATTACGACGAACAGCTTCTGTTAATTGGCCTCCTTCTTCATATCCTACATATCCTGGAGGAGCACCCACTAAACGAGACACTGAATGTTTTTCCATATATTCACTCATGTCGATACGAACCATATGATCTTCTGAGTCGAATAAATCTTCTGCAAGAGCTTTAGCAAGTTCTGTCTTACCAACCCCAGTAGGTCCAAGGAATAAGAAGCTTCCGATTGGGCGACTTGGATTTTGTAAGCCTGCACGAGAACGAAGGACTGCTGAAGCCACTTTTTGTACGGCTTCATCTTGACCGATGACACGTTCATGAAGAATATCTTCTAAGTGAAGAAGTTTTTCACGTTCGCCTTCCATTAACTTAGTTACAGGAATACCAGTCAAACGACCTACAACACGAGCAATTTCTTCTGATGTTACTGATTCTTGAACAAGGCGTTGAGTGCTTTCAGAATTTGCTTTATTTTGTTCTTCTAGTTCTTTCAACTCATGTTCAAGAGCTGGTATACGTCCGTGGCGAAGTTCAGCAGCTTTTTCAAGATTGTAATCAGCTTCTGCTTGTTCTAATTCGTGTTTTGCACGGTCTAACTCTTCACGTTTATTACGGATTTTATTGACTTCTTCTTTTTCGATTTCCCATTTCATTTTGAGGTTATTAGCTTTTTCGCGTTGTTCTGCTAATTCCTCTTGTAAAATAGCAAGACGTTTTTGAGAAGCGTCATCTTTTTCCATTTTCAACGCTTGTTCTTCGATTTCAAGTTGCATCAAACGACGAGTAACTGCATCTAATTCTGTAGGCATTGAATTCATTTCTACACGAATCGTTGCACATGCCTCATCGACTAAGTCAATCGCTTTATCTGGCAAGAATCTGTCAGTAATGTAGCGGTTTGATAAAGTCGCAGCAGCTACTAATGCGCTGTCGTGAATATTTACGCTGTGGTGGATTTCGAAACGTTCTTTCAATCCACGAAGAATTGAAATCGTATCTTCAACAGTTGGTTCTTGAACAAGTACTTTTTGGAAACGACGTTCTAACGCTTTGTCTTTTTCCATATTTTCACGGTATTCGTCAAGAGTTGTTGCACCAATACAATGTAACTCACCACGAGCCAACATTGGTTTTAGCAAGTTACCAGCATCCATTGATCCTTCTGTCTTACCCGCCCCAACGATGGTATGGATTTCATCGATAAATAAGATGATGCGTCCATCTGATTTTGTTACTTCTTTAAGAACGGCTTTCAAACGTTCTTCGAACTCACCGCGGAATTTAGCACCCGCGATTAAAGCACCCATATCTAATGAATAGATTAATTTGTCTTTTAAGTTTTCTGGTACGTCTTTTTTCACAATACGTTGAGCTAAACCTTCAACAATCGCTGTCTTACCGACACCAGGTTCCCCAATCAATACTGGATTATTTTTAGTTTTACGAGACAAAATTCGAATCACATCTCGAATTTCTTCGTCACGTCCAATGACTGGATCTTGTTTTCCAGATTGAACAGCTTCATTTAAATTACGAGCATATTTTGATAATGCTTCATATTGTTCTTCTTGATTTTGACTAGTCACACGCTCTCCTCCTCTTAGCTCTTCGATACGAGCTTGTAGTTTTTGTTTTGTAATTTGATGTTGTGTTAAATACTGAGTCAATGGATGGTTTTGTAGTTCCATTAACGCTAACACCACAACTTCTGTTGAAAGATAATCATCTTTAAATGATTCGCGAATTTTATCCGCTTCTGCAAAGAGTCTAAATAAGTTTTGACTCATCGCTTGACCATACTGTACATTTTGACCTTCTACTACAGAAATACGGTCTAATTCTTTATCAATTAATTCCTCAAATTCTTTTTCGTTCACATTCAAATCACCATATAGATTTCTAGCAAAGTGATTTGGTTCCATAAATACTTTCCATAAATGAGGAATATCTATTTCTTGATGTTTACGAACAATCGCAATTTGTTGCGCTTGGCCTAATGCTTGTTGCATTGTTGTTGTCATCTTTTCAATATTCATCTTCATTCCTCCTTTTGTGGTCTCTTGACCATGAATTAAGTATACACCATTGGTCAAAAAAGGTCAACGATTTTATTTGACTTTTTTTGACTTATTTTTTGACTTTAATAAATATTTAAAAAATCAGCCACAAAAGTGACTGATTTCTATATTACATTTCAATTCGAATAGCACGTCTTGCACAGTAATATCCTGCAGCTAGATAACCATTAGGATCCACTAGTAGCGGTAAATTAACTGAGTAATATGACGATAACGGTAATAAATTTAAAACAGGTGCTTTGAAGTTTTCTTCAAGCCATGCTCCCTTAGTATAGGGTCTCCCCTCTATTAATTCAGGTCCATATTCAGCATTTGCAATTTCTAATCCAAACATATTTTCATTCCATAATGGAGAATTTGCCTCATCTTGAATCAGAGAACGATGTAATTGGTTGCCCCATTTAAATAGACGGCGCGTACCACTTCCGCAGCAATACTCCCATTCATCTTCGTTTAAAAGCCCCATACCCGTACGTTCAATTTCTTTTCTAGCTTCTTCGTAACCAACAGGGTCAGCCACATAGCAAGCGAAATTATCAGGATTCTTCAAATCTTGTTGCATAAAGTAACGGTCTACTCGAACGGCTCTAGGGAATTCTTGGAACAATGCTTCCATCGAATTATCTGGTGTAATAGCTTCTTCCAAAATTTCTAGTGTTTCGCTTGAAGGTTCCTCAGCTCCTGTTAGTTGTCCTGTAACAACTGAGTAGTTTCCAATAAAATGAAGTCCAACAAAATTAGGCTTCTTCTCTACTAACATTGCTGGAATATCAACTTTTCTTAATTCAGAGGTCATTAAATTAATACCATCTTCAACAATTTGCGTCGTCAACTTTTCATTCGATAAGTCTTTTTCTTGTACATCTTGATTTAAAAACATAAAGCCTGTTAGATGTTGATTTAAATAGCGTTTAAAAGCATATCGAAGCTCTTGACGTTCTTCACTACAGTCTAGTCCTGACAATCCAGAAAGACCACTATCCCATCCTAAAATAACTTCATTTTGACCAGGAACAAAGACAAACTCTCTTCCATCGATAGTAACTTCAAAAGTTTCGTTCGTAATCCCGCCAAATTCAAATTTAACGGCTCTTAAATTTTCAATCGTTGACATAGGATTTACAAAAAATCTTAATACATTTCGAAAGACTACCTCTTTTGATTCAAGTGGTAAATTTTTCCATGTTGGATTTAATACGTGTTCAAAAAAATCATTTGCCATACTTTCACCTCGTCTCTATTATACGGCATATTGAAAAAAAAGCACTCTATTTCCATCACTTTTATGCTATAATATAGCCAATTGAAAGGATGTTAATCATGAATTTATTTATTTTTGGGAATCCGTTGTCTGGAAGCCACTCTGGACAACTTCAAATTAATCAAATTGTGGAAGCTTGTACAAAACATAGTATCCATTTTAAGCTATTTCAAACACAAAGAGCTGGTGAATTACCTGAGCTTCTTGAAAAGCATTTACCAGAAAGAAATGACCGTACTAAAGTCGTCATTATTGGTGGAGATGGAACACTGAATGAAGCCTTACAATATTTGAAACAACATCAGCTCATTGTCCCACTTTCCTACTTACCAGCAGGAACGGGAAATGATTTTTCACGAGAAATGAATTTGATTCATGATGCTGAGCAGTTTATATTAAACCTTCCAGCAGCACCAACCGTAGATTTAGAATTTCTCTCCTACCATGACAAATATTCAGTAAAGTTAGGCGTTGCATTAAACTCGCTTGGGTTTGGAATTGATGCGGCTATTTGTGAACTCAATCAGCACCAACGTCAAGCCGTTCTTGAATCCAACGGAATAAAAAAAGCATCTTATCTCACACCCATTTTAAAGGCTTTTAGAGAACGAAGAGAGTTTGAAGCAATAATCACTGTTGATAACAACGAAAGTTTCACTGTTACCGATAATCTGCTTGTAGGAGCATTTAATCATTCCTACTTCGGTGGTGGGATTCGTTTTGTTCCAACCGCTAAACAAGGAAATCATTCTTTTGAAATAGTGATTGCTCGTAAAGTAAGTGCATTTACCATCCTTAAAGCCTTCCCTTTTATTCTAACCAACGGGACTCACTTTAAGCATTTTCCTAATAACTTACAAAAATATAATTGTACTTCTGCGCGTATTCAAATTAATTCCCCTATCAAAGCGCAAACGGATGGTGAATTTATCATATATGATAAAGTTGATTTAAATATCTCTTTAGATCACTATCCATTTATTGTTACTCATATCCATCAAAAATAAAAAGGCGAATGTTTTACACATTCGCCTTTTCTTTATTTTCTGAAAAGTTTTTTAAAACTGATTACCGGCTCTGTTTTAACGATTTTCTCGTTTCCAATAAATTCCCGCATTACTTTAAGTGTGCGACCTGAATCCTTGGACACAAACTGGAATGTTTTAGAGGAATTCGTATCGATGTAATACGCACGAATAAACTTCCCTTTAAACATAACATGAGCTCTTACCAGCTTAATCTCTTCCCAAGGAATTTGGAGATAGCTTTCTGGATTTTGATGATTGTAAAATTCAAAAGCACGATCTCCAATCAGAATATCTCCATTGGTATATCCAAAACCTCCATTAAATAGGTTTGCTTTGGTTCTATAAATGGCTTTTGTATTTAACGATACAACCATAGTCTACTCTCCAATCCTCTCTATTAAGGAGCCATTACTCCTGTTAAACCAGCTAAAATACCTAATGCAAATAGCCCAAAGATAATGTAAATTGGTTTTACATTTTTCTTCAATAACCACATTACGAAGAATGTTAATAGTAATGCTGCTAACCCTGGAATCAACTTGTTTAAGTTGTCTTGAAGTGTTGTTACAGCTTCTGGCGATAATTTTTTACCATCTATTAATTTAGAAACGATATCTTGTAATTGTCCACCATTGACTAAATCTTCTTTACCTGGGAATTGAATATATTGATTAGCTTTCAATTCTACTCTTGTTAAAACAAGTGGGAATTTCATGCTTGTCCAACGTTGTACTAAAATCCCCATTACAAACATCCCCACAATTGAAGACACTTTTGTAATTGATTGTAAAATACCACCAGATAAGTCTTTTGTGATTTCAGAACCTTGACGGTAACCTAATTCTTGTGTAGACCACATGAATGCGATACGGATCAAGTTCCAAACAATGAAGAAGAACAATGGTCCAATGATAGAACCTGTTGCAGCTAATCCTGCAGCAATCGCTCCTAAAATAGGACGAATTGTAAACCAGAATACTGGGTCACCGATACCTGCTAGAGGTCCCATCATCCCAACTTTAACCCCTTGAATTGTTGCGTCATCAATTTGCGCACCATTCGCACGGTCTTCTTCCAATGCTAATGTTACCCCTAAAATTGGTGAAGCGATATATGGGTGTGTATTAAAGAATTCTAAGTGACGTTTTAACGCTGCTTTTGAATCTTCTGGATTTGGATATAATTTTTTCAATGCTGGAATAAGCGAGAACGCCCAACCACCATTTTGCATACGTTCGTAGTTCCAAGAACCTTGTAAGAATTGTGAACGTAGCATAACGCTTAAGCGGTCTTTTTTAGTTAAAGATACTTTTTTCTCTGTCATGTCATTCACTCTCCTTAATAGTCATTTAAAATGTCGCCAAGTGGGTCTCCTGAACCAGAATTTCCACCCGCAGAACCATTTCCGTTGTTGTTTGATAAGTTTAAATAAATAAATGCTAAGCTTAATGCAATAACCCCTGTAGCAATTAATGTTAATTCATTTAATGGAGCAATTGCAAAACCGATGAAGAAGAATGGCCATGTTTCTTTTGAAGCCATTAAGTTAATAACCATTGCTAACCCTACAGCTACAACCATGTTACCACCAATTGTCATCCCATTTGCAAACCAATCTGGAATTAATTTTAAGTAGCCTTGAACCACTTCTGAAGAAACGAATAGAAGCGCTCCTGCAGGGATCATAATACGTAATCCTTGCATTGATAAAGATACATAGTGCCAGAACGCTACTCCTCTAAAGTCTCCTTTTTCAGCTGCAGCATCTGCTCTGTGAACTAAACCAACTGCTAAAGTACGTACAACCATTGTTAATACAAGACCAACTGTTGCTAAAGTAACTGCCGTACCAATCGCTAAGTTACGTCCAGCATCAGAGAAGTCATTCCCTTTGATATAAATAATAGCTGAAGCTACAGATGCTAAAGCAGCATCCGGTGCAACTGCAGCCCCAACGTTAGCCCAAGCAAGTGCAATAATTTGTAATGCACCACCAAGAATAATAGCTTCCGTTAAGTGCCCTGTTGCAAGTCCGATTAATGTACATGCAATAATTGGTTGGTGGAATTGGAATGCATCTAAGATTCCTTCCAAACCAGCTAAGAATGCGACAATTAGGACTAAAATAATTTGAATTGCATTAAAATCCATAATAATCTCCTATCTGTTTGTTATAGTTTTAAGCCTTCATTAGACTTTGCTTCAATTAATTTAAAGATATCCGCTGGAGAGTCAGAAACTACTTTACGAACATCCATCTTCACGCCTAAGTCACGAAGTTTCTTATAAGTTTCTACATCATCTTGGTCAACAGATAATGCATTACTAATTTGAACTTTACCAACTGAGTGCGCCATTGAACCAATATTCAATTCATCAATTTTAACACCTTGTTCAATCACTTCAAGAGCTTCTTGAGGTGTTTCAAATAATAATAATGCCCTTGTATCCCCAAAACGAGGGTCGTTATATACTTCCACTAATTTTTTAAGTGGAATAACATGAGCACGAACTCCAGGTGGAGCAGCTTGCTCGATTAATTTTTTACGTAAATCATCTTTTGCGACTTTATCTGAAACAACGATGATACGATTTGGATTTGTTGCTTTTGTCCAGCTTGTTGCTACTTGTCCGTGTAATAGACGAGTATCCACACGTGCTAGAACAAATTTAATTTTACCGTCTCCGATAACAGTTCCTTCAGGGATTGCACCTGTTGAAACTGGAGAAGCAGATTCTGCTTTCTCCTCTTTTTTCTCTTCAGGTTGAAGAGATTCTGGACGAATCTTCACACCTTCAATTGCTGTTGGAGCAATTGCTTTTGCAATTTCATGTGATGTATTCATTGAAAAACGACTAGCGTATGATTCAATTAACATCGGTAAGCTTAATCCTGCTACAATTGCGCGGTGTTCTGGATCTTCTTCAAACAAGATATTCGCTTGGTTGAATGGACTTCCACCCCATAAGTCTACTAGGAATAGAATTTCTTCAGTATCTAGCTTTTCAACTGCTTCTCGCAGTTTTCTTTGTAAGTCTTCAGGTCCTTCGCTCGGCATAAAAACAACAGATTCAACTTTTTCTTGATTTCCGAAAATCATTGAACCTGATTGTTTAATACCATCTGCAAATTCACCGTGACTTGCAATGATAATTCCTACCATAAAGCTACCTCCTTTATTTAAATTAAATCGCTTTTATGATTTAACTTATTTTACCATAACAACATATCTACTTAAAGAAATCTTAACCTTTAAAATTGTTTTTTATCGGTTTCAATTCCCTATTCTTAAAGAAAAAAGCCAATCCCTGAGGATTAGCTTTTCGTTAACCTTTATTTATATTGTGGACGACCATATCCAATAATATATCGTGCTGATAATCTATGAGATTTACGAACGACTTTTGATTCATCATAATTACGATCACTTGTATTTCCTTCGATTGTAATCACTTTGTCACCTTCGACTTTTTCAACAATAGCGATATGGTCAGCAACACCGTCTAGATTCCAGTCGAATGTGATGACATCTCCTGGTTGAGGGCCTGAATTTCCAACCCAAATCCCTTTATTTTTCATTAATCGAATATGGTATGGAACATAAGCTTCTTTTTCGATTAAATCAATTAGACCACTATGTTGATACATCGATGATACGAAGATATCGCACCAATCATCATAAGTACTTACGCGGTAACCACTATAACTACTCTTTCCAGAATTATAAATACTTACCATTGTATTGTGGCGGCTATCAAACTGTTCAACTCCGATATATCCACGTGCTAAATCTAAAAGAATCTCTTTTTGGTTTCCTTTTGAAGATGGATTCGGTAGCCAAGCTCCGTCAGGTCCTACGTAATAGCGATAGTTATCTACCCACTGATTTGTGGCCATTTTACCATCTGCTAATAAATAGTAGTCACCGACCCATTTATTACGTGTTGGAATTCCATTTTTGTAATGATACCATGTGCCATCTGCTTCTTGAATCCAACCATCCTTTCCTTTAATCGCAGTTGGAACCCAAGAGCCTTCTTCATCTACATAGTATTTGTCATTATCAACCCATTGATTTGTAACCATGGCACCAGTAGAACCTAAATAATAGTTTCCACGCCATTCATTTTTAACACGCTGTTCTTTACCTTCATAATAGTACCAAGTACCATTTTCTTTAACCCAACCATTTTTGAGTTTTTTATCTTTTACCCAGTAACCATCTGCACCCACATAATAACGGTAATCTTCCACCCATTTATTTGTTGCCATAGTACCGTCTTCTTGAAGATAATAGTTACCTTTCCAGACATTCTGAACGGGTTGACCATTTTCGTAGTAATACCAAATACCGTCAATCTTTTCCCAAGCAGATTTCACACGATTTGGAACCCAAGCTCCATTCTTATCGACATAATACTTGTGATTATCTACCCAGTTCTCAGTAGCCATTTTCCCATCAGCACCAAGATAATAATTACCTTTCCAATTATTACGCAGTAACTCTTCACCTTCTAAGTAGAAATACCAATATCCGCCTTCTTTAACCCAGCCAGATTTCTTAACTTTTCCAGGTACCCATTTCCCTGAAGCATCTACATAATATTTGTAGTTATCTACCCATTTACTAGTAGCCATTTTCCCGTCAGCTTCTAAGTAATAGTCACCTTTCCAGCTTGAAGTGAGCATTGTGTGGTTAGCATTATAAAAATACCAAGTTCCGTCTGAAGTTTGTACCCATCCAGTATATTTTGGAGCTTCTGTAGTCGAAGTTTCCGTCGTTACCTCCTGAGTTTGTGTAGTTACCGCTTCAGTTGTACTTTCTACCTTTTCAGTAGTCTGCGTAGTCTCCACTTGTGTAGTTGACGGCGCTACTTCAGTAGTCGGTTCAACTTCTTGTGCTAAAACCGCATTCCCGTTTAATAATAAAATCCCTGCTAATAATCCCAAAGAACTTCTAAATTTCATTTTTCTCTCCTTTTTAATGATGTAATTTATTTCCGTTATCATCGAGATAGAATGTAAATCCTTCTCCAATAACTTGGTTTACGTCTGTAATGATTACAAACGCTTCTGGATCATACTCGTGAATAATCCGTTGAACTGGCATCAATTGTTGACGACTAACTACGACATAAAGAACTTGTCGCTTCTCTTTTGAGTAAAATCCATGTCCATCCAACACCGTAATTCCACGATCCAAATCCGTTTGGATTATTTGTCCAATTTCATTATATTTATCTGAAATAATCATAATGGCTTTTCGTGGATTAAATCCTTCTAAAATAAAGTTAATTACTTTACTTGCAACGAATAACATAATCAATGTAAGAACTGCTTTTTCAAATCCTATCACAAAGGCCAGCGGTGTCACAATAATAAAGTCAATCATCAATAATGAAGAAGAAACACTCCATCCTAAGTATTTGTGCATCATCATTGCAATAATATCAGTTCCTGCTGTCGTTCCTTTTCCAAGAATCACAAGACCCAATGCTACTCCGACCAAGACGCCGGCTGCAACACCTGCAACGACTAAATTTTCTGGAACAAATACAGGCCAGTCTTGCGTTAATTTAATAAATAATGGTAATTCAAACACTGCAACAACAGTATATATCATTGTTTTTTTCTCTAAGTAACGATATCCAATGATTAATAAGAATCCATTCAATATTAAGTTTGATAAAGCTGGGTCAATCTGCAATGTGTAATAACCTAACAGCGAAACCCCAGTAATACCACCTTCACCAAAGTGATTCGTAATAACAATGGCATTAATGACATATGAAAATAAGAAACACCCTAAGGTAACCAGTACGAAGGACTTTAAAGTATCTTTGTTTAAATATTTATCCAATCTACTACCTCCTTATTCTGGTACTCTATGGAATCTTCCATAGAAATTCTCTGTACTAATTTGATTAATAATCGCACGAGGATCAGCCTCTTTAATAACTGAAACAGCGTCAATGACTTCATAAGAAGATAATACTGTGTGCAAGAGATACATCTTTTCACGACTAAATCCACCAATTGCTTCGACACAAGAAATCCCATGACGAATATTCTTCAAGTAGGCTTCCATTACATCGTCTCCGTAACGAGTCGTAATCTGAAGAGTTACCTTATGATAACGTTGATGGAATGTACTAATTACTTTTGTAGAAATATACTGGAAGATAATCGAATAGCCTGCATGCTTCCATCCAAACAACGCTCCGAAGATAAGTAATAATAGAGTATTGAATAAGAAGACCTCTTGCCAAATAGTCTTTCCGTTTCGGTTAGACACAAATAATGCTACAAAGTCCATTCCTCCAGTAGATGCGTTTCCTTTTAATGCTAGAGAAACATACAATCCATTTAAAACTCCACCAAAGATTACGTTGAGCATCGTATCGTCAACAAATAATGGTTCAAAATTCAACACTCGGATAAAGAAACTTCCCACGAATACTTGAAAAATCGAATAAAATGTAAATCGTGCGCTAATTCCTCGATAACATAAAATCGCAACCGGAATATTTAGCATAATTAATAACATTGAAATTGACAACTCTACTCCAAATAGGCCAGCGATTTGGTTCATTAAAATTGATACTCCAAGAAATCCACTAGAAAGCAAATTAGAAGGTTGAATAAACACCTTCAAAGTGAAGGCTTGAAGGAAGCCTGAAATCACTACTGCCAATAGCGAAAAGACATGTCGTATCTTTTTATTATTACGATATTTACGATAAGAAGATGGGTTTAAGAAACTCATATAGGATCACCCACCTTAAAATAGAATTGAACTCCATCCTTTGTTGGAACTTTTAAGACTGCGTCATAATAATGAAATGGAACCTTTTTAGATTCTAAGTTTAATACAAGATTTTCTAATTCTCTCATATTTGGAACACGCCACTCAATCTCAGAAACTCCATAGAAATCTTCATGGAATCTTGGGATAAACTTCCACGAGTTAATACTAAGTGAATAGCCATCGCGATTAATTTTAAAATTTTTGCGTTTCGTCACATAATCAAATGTTGTATTGAATAAAAACGCATCGATTAAAAATGCTCCCGTTTCTTCAACATCGGCGACATTATAATGAACTTGAGCAATCGTTGCGGATGGTGGAAACTCTTCAGACAATGCATCTACTCCATCAATAAACTCATGAAGGGAACGATTCATTTCTGTTCCTTCTAGATATTGATCAACGAGATCGTATCCACTCTCACCTTCGACCATAAACTTCAATCGATTTCCCTCAGGATCTATAATATAAAAATTATTGGTATAACCATCAAAACCAGTGGCTGTAATCGTCTGTTCTTCAAGAATTAATCGATTGACCAATTCTCCCATTTGAAATGGTTTTGCAAGTTTAAAGCCGATAAAATATGTAGTCAGAATAGAATTTTCGCTGCCCTTACCTTGAACTAATCGTAATAAAGGAACACTTCCTCTACTATGCCCAATCAGAATTTCCTCTTCAAAATCTTGTAGAACTACAAGACCTAAAACTTGCGTATAAAATTTCTTCATCACAGAAAGATTCCGCACCTTTATCGTTACAAGAGAAATGGTCCACTCTTTTTTTGATTGTGGTACAAGCGCATCTTTCACTAACTGTAATAGATTTCGCATATTTCTTTTCCTTTACTAAAAAAGTGGGGAGGACTTAAAGGATGTTCCTCACCCACTCCGTTTTTTTATCCTTCAAAAGCTACTATTAATGGTGGAACAACTTGTTTCTTACGTGAAACAACTCCAGGTAATGTTAACAGGCCATCTGTGTAGCTTGCATTAAACGCTGAAGCTACTTTATCTAAGTGTTCACCTACTACTAAGACAGTTGAAACACTAGTTAAAATATTTGTAATAACAAAGACAAAAGTATCATATCCGTTTGCTGCATTTGCATTACGCATACTTTCTTCTAAAGCTTCTCTACGAGCTAATAGCTCTTCTGGATCCACTACATTCACTTGAGCAATACGTAAATTTACTCCACCCATTGGGAATGATTTCGCATCTAGGTCAATTAAGTCATCTTCAGATTTGTCACCTAAGTTTGTTCCAGCTTTTAACATTTCTAAGCCATACACATTCACATCAATTTCAGCAATATTCGCTAAATCAGTTGCTGCTTCAATATCTTGTTGTGTACATGTAGGTGATTTGAATAATAATGTATCTGATACAATCGCTGAAACCATTAATCCAGCAATATCTTTAGGAATTTCTACACCATATTCTTTATACATCTTATAAAGAATTGTATTTGTACAACCTACTGGCTCTGCACGATAGAATAATGGATTGGCAGTTTGGAAGTTCGCGATACGGTGGTGATCCACTACATATTCAACTTCTACTTTTTCTACACCAGTAGCACTTTGTTGAACTTCATTGTGGTCTACTAATGCAACACGATTTGTTTCTTCTGAAACATCTCCAATCACTCGTGGAGCTTCTTTCTTGAAATAATCTAAAGCATATTGTGTTTCTTCATTTGGAGTTCCAAGGGCAACTGCTTCTGCATCTTCTCCTAATTGACGTAATAAATAAGCATATGAAATCGCTGATGTAATCGCGTCTGTATCTGGATTTTGATGTCCGAAAACTAATAATTTACTCATAATTTGGCCTCTCTCTATATAAATTTACATTGACAATTTTAACATAATTATCACTTAAAACCAATAGATAATGCATTATTTCTAGTATTTCCGCAAAAAAAGAACTGTTATAGCTTGAACACTATAACAGTTCTTTCATTATGCATTTAAAAATCCTTTATAATCGTCCGTTCTTAAAATACGACGAGCATTATCCACACGTTCTTGAGTCGGTGGCTCAATATGGTCTAATTTATATGGAATTCCTAAGTTCTTCCATTTATAAACACCTAATTTATGATATGGCAAGATTTCGAATTTTAAAACATTCTTCAAGCCAGCAACAAAATCACTTAATCGAATGAGATACTCATCATAGTCTGAACGCTCAGGAACTAATACGTGACGAATCCAAACTGGTTGTCCTTTATCAGATAAATACTGTGCCAACTGTAAAATATTCGTGTTTGTCCACCCAGTTAATTTCTTATGTTGTTCGTCATCAATATGTTTAATATCTAATAAAATTAAATCCGTATATTCCAATAATTCTTCGAATTTTGAGAAAAACGGTTCGTCATACGTGAACGGCATTCCACAACTATCTAATGTTGTGTGCACTCCAGCTTTCTTACAACGTTTAAAGAAATCGATTAAGAAATCAATTTGCAATAAAGGCTCTCCTCCGCTGACAGTTACACCGCCTTTACGTCCCCAGAATGCACGATATTGCAACGCTTGATCGAGTAATTCTTGAGAAGTAATCGGATGACCGCCCCCAATATTCCAAGTATCTGGGTTATGACAAAACTCACAACGCATACGGCAACCTTGCATAAAGGTTACAAAACGAATACCTGGTCCATCTACAGAACCAAAACTCTCTGTAGAATGAATATATCCTGTTACAGGTTCACTCATCATTATTCCTCCTATCTTTTCTCTTCTAGTATATCACAATTCGCGTCCTATTGGAGTATTTAAAGTAAAAACGGATGGACGATTTTGCCCATCCGTTTCTTAATTTCAGTAATCTAGTGAGTCGATATCACACGTTGTGTAATCCGGTTCGGTCTCCTTGAAATACCTCCACTTCGCAAAATTCCATCGGATGCTAGCATCCTCTTAAATTTTCCTCCAGTGGTCTATTTCAGAGCAGTCGACCTCACACCTTATGATTACATGCTTTCATGCATTGTACGGTTAATTACGTCTAATTGTTGTTCACGAGTTAATTTAATGAAGTTAACTGCGTATCCAGATACACGAATTGTTAATTGTGGGTATTCTTCTGGGTGTTCCATAGCATCTAATAATGTATCACGGTTGAATACGTTGATGTTTAAGTGGTGACCACCTTTAGAAGCATAACCATCTAACATAGCAACTAAGTTTTCTTCTTGTACATCTAATTCACGTCCTAAAGCTTTAGGGATGATTGAGAATGTATTAGAGATTCCATCTAATGCATATTGGTAAGGTACTTTAGCTACTGATGATAATGAAGCTAATGCTCCGTGTGTGTCACGACCATGCATTGGGTTAGCACCTGGTGCAAATGGTTCGCCAGCACGACGTCCATCAGGAGTGTTACCTGTCTTCTTACCATAAACAACGTTAGAAGTAATTGTAAGGATAGAAGTTGTATGTTTAGCATTACGGTAAGTTTTATGTTTTTTAACTTTAGTCATGAATTCTTTCAATAACCAAATTGCGATTTCATCAGCGCGGTCATCGTTGTTACCATATTTAGGGAAGTCGCCTTCTACTTCATAGTCAACAACAATGCCATCTTCGTCACGAATAGTTTTAACTTTCGCATATTTAATAGCTGATAATGAGTCAACTGCTACTGAGAATCCAGCGATACCAGTTGCCATTGTACGTAGAATTTCAGTGTCATGTAATGCCATTTCAATTCTTTCGTAGCTGTATTTATCATGCATATAGTGGATGATGTTTAATGTGTTTAAGTATAGACCACAAATCCATTCCATCATGTCATTGTATTTTTCCATTACTTCGTTGTAGTCTAAGTACTCTGAAGTGATTGGTTGATATTTAGGACCAACTTGTGCTTTAGATTTTTCATCGATACCACCGTTGATCGCATATAATAATGTTTTCGCTAAGTTAGCACGAGCTCCGAAGAATTGCATTTGTTTACCGATACGCATAGCAGATACACAGCAAGCAATTCCGTAGTCGTCGCCCCACTCTGGGCGCATTACATCATCGTTTTCATATTGGATTGCAGAAGTATTAATAGAAGTTTTAGCTGCAAACAATTTGAAGTTTTCTGGTAAACGAGTTGACCATAGAACTGTTAAGTTTGGTTCTGGAGCTGGTCCTAAGTTTACTAATGTGTGTAAGAAACGGAAACTGTTCTTAGTTACTAATGGACGTCCGTCTTCACCAACACCGGCAATAGATTCAGTTACCCAAGTTGGGTCTCCTGAGAATAATGCGTTGTATTCAGGTGTACGAGCAAATTTAACTAAACGTAATTTCATAACAAAGTGGTCAACAAGTTCTTGAGCTTCTTGTTCTGTTAATGTTCCGTTTTCTAAGTCACGTTGTACATAGATATCTAAGAATGTTGAAGTACGTCCTAGAGACATAGCAGCACCATTTTGTTCTTTAATAGCTGCTAAGTAACCTAAGTATAACCATTGGAAAGCTTCACGAGCGTTTGATGCAGGTTTAGAAATATCGAATCCGTAAATGTTACCTAATTCTTTTAATTCTAATAATGCACGATATTGTTCTGAAACTTCTTCACGTAAACGAATTACATCGTCAGACATAGTGCCATCACCAATGTTAGCGAAGTCTTTTTGTTTTTCAGCGATTAAACGATCAACCCCGTATAAAGCTACACGACGGTAGTCACCGATGATACGTCCACGTCCGTAAGCATCTGGTAAGCCTGTGATAACACCTGATTTACGAGCTGCACGCATTTCTGGAGTGTAAGCATCGAATACACCTTGGTTGTGAGTTTTACGCCAGTCACGGAAGATACGAGAAATTTCTTCGTCAATCTTGAAACCGTATGCTTCAGCAGATTGTTCACTCATACGAATACCACCAAATGGTTGTAAGCTACGTTTGAATGGTTTTTCTGTTTGGAAACCAACTACTGCTTCTAAGTCTTTATTTAAGTATCCAGGACCGTGTGAAGTGATTGTTGATACAACTTTAGTGTCCATGTCTAAGACACCACCAGCTTCACGTTCTTGTTTGTTCAAGTCCATTACTTGTGCCCATAAAGCTTTAGTAGCTTCAGTAGGTCCAGCTAAGAAACTGTCGTCTCCTTCATAAAGTGTGTAGTTTTCTTGGATAAAGTCACGGACGTTAACTTCTTCTTTCCATACTTTACCTTTAAAACCGTTCCATTGTTCCATATATTTTTCCTCCTTAGATAATTGGTTGTGAAACATATAACAGCTATCTACATGATTATTATAACACAATAAAATATACATGCAATACTTAAGTGTAAAAAAATACAAAGTTTTCGTTAAATATTGTTAGAATCGCTATTTTTAAATGTTACCAGTTGTGAAATATGTATTATAACAGCTAGTTTTGCTGTACTATTTTTTTGAAACAGTATGAACATTTTCACAAAGTGGTCTCTTAATTCACAATTATCCCTTTTAAACCGAAATCATTAGGTAGTTATAAAACAAAAAAGTGAGAACCATCGAATATCATTCAATGATTCTCACTTCAATTTAGCGTTTCAGGAGGGCGTTTTGGTTATTTTCCCTCGTTTGCGCTCGTTTGTATTTCATATTTAAAACAACGTTTTTATCTGTCCTCGTCTTCCGTCGTTTGTACGTTTCGCGGAACAGATACGGAACGTTGTTTTTTTATTGCGTAACTCGTTAACTTGGCCCCTACCTCGATAGTTAAATTTTTTAATTCTCTCTTACCATTTACAATGTTAGATATTGTGGATTGTGCAACTCCCGTATTTATTGTAATTTCATATTGTGTAGCATTTTTTAATAACCATTCAATTTTATCTGTATCTACTTTCATATAGTCCACCTACTTAAATATAAACCACACTAACAACCCGATAAAGACAACCCATGCTACAAACGCTTTACAGTCAAACTCATGTTTAGTTATTTTGAAATTCACTTTCATTTTCTATTACTATATGATACAATTTGGTAAAGGAGTGAGGCTATTCGCCCCACTCGATTTCCCACTCAATCGTGAAGATTACTAAGTTTAGTTTAAAGGTTACTTTTGTTTTCTTCTTTTTGAGTGGTTTTTTCTTTACCTTTTTTCGCCTCATATTTTTCTCCTTTCTTTATTGTTAAGGGTATCTCCCTTACATTTATTATTATATAACATATGCTATATATTGTCAACACTTTCTTAAAAATAATTTGAAAAAATGCAAAAAAATAAAGCCTACCAATTAAGGTAGGCTTAAATGCTTTATGAAAGCAATTCATTTACACGATTTTGAACCGCTTGCGCATTATATCCGGCGTTTGTTAAATTGTCATAGCGTTCTTGTCCATTTCCCCACAAACCTTGAATGACCTCGTTTGCCACGCTATCAAGATTAGTATAATTGTTTTGTGTGTATTCTCCGCCTAGAATACTGTTGACTCTATCTTGCACGGCTTGTGCGTCGTAACCAGCACTCGTTAAGCTATCATAGCGTTCTTGGCCGTTTCCCCATAGGCCTTGTAATACCTCCTGAGCCACGCTGTCAAGGTCAGAATTAACACTATTGCTATTGCTATGTGTTTCGCCGTTTAAAATGCTGTTGACTCTATCTTGCACGGCTTGCGCATTATATCCGGCGTTTGTTAGATTGTCATAGCGTTCTTGTCCATTTCCCCACAAACCTTGTAAAACTTCTTGCGCAACACTGTCAAGGTCAGAGTTACCGCTAGGCTGTTGAGTTGGTTTTTCTGCTTGAACATTTTTTTGAACTGTCGGCTCACTTGCGACTTGTCCCAACATTTCGTCTACCGTCTTACCTAAACTTGCGAAATATTGCATACGTGAAACGAAATAGTTCTTGACGCTTTCTGTTGTTCCACCGTGTAACTCTAAACTTCTATGCGGGCATGTTGTTGGTACAAACTCATGGTGTAGTCTTACTGTTTCAGTATTAATAGGTAAGCCGTAATAGAGTAAATCTTCCGTCGCTTGCATTAAAGTTACGTCTTCATTTTGTAAAAATTCCTCGTCGCTTACTTTTAAACTCTCACAAACTTCATAACCAATCGAACGGCAATTACTCCACCAATCACCCGTGTGGTAGCCGATATTGAACGTATCAATCACGCGTGCAATCGTGTTTCTATTGCAGTAATAATGCGCAATTCCTAAATCTCTTTTGCGATAACGCAGCCAGTCGATGTATTGCTCCGGCGTCATACTGCCCGCGTCGTTGTGAATTACGACAAAGTCAATACTTGTTAAACGTCCAGCGTCCATTAATGTTTCATTGATTTTTTTAACCATTTTTAAGTCCTCTTTTCTTTATTTTATTTGTTTATTTTATTAATTACTTTTTCCATACGTTCCCCATTTTTATTAAAATAAAACGGGAACCCGTAAAGGTCCCCGCTCTAGTTATTTATTATTGGTTGCTAGGTGTTTCGTATGTCATAGCTCGAGTGCTGTCGCTAATTCCGCTAGTTGTTGGATCATTAACAATACCAACAATCATTAATACCGCGAATAGTGCATTAATGAATACTAATAACTTGTCGATTGTTTCGCCTAGTTCTAAACGAACATTAAATACAGCTAGAAACGTTTGTAATAAAAGCGCTAATGCTGGTACCAATGTTAACCAAAATGTTTTATTTAAAACTCGTACTTTCCAATTAATCATAATATTTTTACCTCTTTCTTTTATTGTTTTTCCGGTCTTACCGGTAGTTTAATATAAATTTCGTATAGGTCATGAATTTCGCCATTTCCGCCTAACTTTTCGTAACTATGATAGAGTTTACTAATCTCGTTTAAACGGCTTAACGTCGTATAACCTAACTTAATATCGCGCGTCATTTCTTTAAATAGGCGATATCGTTGCGTATGTCTGATACCGTCCCGATTTTCTCCGCCGATTGCCTTAACGTCGGAAACGTCCTTTTTTAATTCTGTAATATCCTTTGTTATGTCGGATAGTTTACTTGTAATCATTTCCGCGTTTTTCTTTGATTGTGTTGTAATTTGTGCCGTAATAATGCTCACAATACCGCCCACAAAAGCGATTATAACGGCGTCCGATACTAGAGGGCTCAACGTTCCATAACCTCGAGCGCAATTTCTAGCTTGCGTAATTCTTCGCGCTTGTCGAAAATTGCTTGCTCGGCGGTTGCAATACTTTCACGCTTAACGTTTAAGTCCGCCTCTAGTGAGGCTTTCTCTTTTTTAAGGACGTTTAAGTCCTCGTTTCTCTTTGTTAAATCTTCCTCTAGTTGTTGTTTTCTTTGTTTGACTTGTTCTAATTCCATATATTCGCCCCTTTCCTCTATGCTGTACGTCGCCATATATACGTTGTAATGTACGGTTGTAATTTATCGTAACCCCAGCTCTTTTCGACGGACGGTTTAATTTCGTTCCCGCCGTGAATGTCCCAACCGCGGGCCCCGTTTCCGTATTGGCTCATTCTTGACTTATCTATATACAACCCGTTTCTTTGGCCTACTCCCGAACCACCAACAACCGGTAACGGTAAATCTTTAGTACCGCCCGTTTTTCCGACTGTATTAAATTCACTTTGCGCCTCGTCTACTCCCACGATTGTACGCCCTTTTGCGTATCTCTCCCACGTCCCGCCTAATGTTGTAGCTGGGTTTTTGTTGGTAGTAGTAAATAACAAACTACCGATAGGATAGATTAAATCGCGAATGTAAGCCGGTAGCTCTTTACGGTCAATAAATACATTGTTTTTAAACTTAGCCGGCATAGAACATAGAAATAAATTTTTCTCGTCATCTTCCGGAATAGCACCCAACGCGAACCCGTTTTTAGTAAACACGGCTAGCGTCTTAGCTGTCCCGATTGGTAAACTTGACTTTGCCGTATTCCCGAAACGGTCAGTAACTAATAAACTAAAGTCGTAGGACTTTTCAAGATCATACACGTTGCCTAAATCTAGCGACTTAGTAAATTGTGGTTGACTCGACCGCTCACGTAAGGCCGTCGCCCATTGTTGCGACCCGTCAGAGTATCTAGCCGAATACTCTACTTGTATAGCATATTCGTTGATATTGCGCCCTCCTACTCTAATTTCGGGGACTGTTACGCTTGTTTGCGCCTTAACGTTCCTATTAGTTCGGTTTCCCGATCTTAACGGTAAGAATACGTTTATGGTAGGGTTACTATATCCATGGACGGTTACTTGTTGCGACCTTGTAAACTTACGTCCTCGACTGTCCGTTACCTCTCCTGTTATGTCGAAAATACCCGGCGTGTCCGGGATAATGTCGCCACGCTGTCCGTATACGACGCTTGAACGTGCTGTAATTTTATACGCTGTAATTGTAGCCCCGTAAACACTAGACGCGTTCTTAATGTTCGCGCTAATTACCGAGTTATTTTGTAAATAGTTTAGTTCTGGCAATATAGAGGCCATTTTAGCGTTACTTTCCGTTAACTCTAGCGCCTCAAACGTCGGTAACAGATTAGACGGTACTTTAATAGAATTACCGTTACTAAACGAGTCTTTTCCTAGCTGTTTACCGTTTGAGAATGTTTTAACGCGAATATCTAACGCGCCAGTTTCACTCGCTGTAATGTTATTTGCTAGTTCGATAGGCGGGATAAACTCGGCTGCGTAGGATATGTTCGTTCCAACGATAGTCCACTCCGAGCCGTTAACCCTATAAGATACCTCGTGCGTGTGAGTTTCTAGTTTTCTATCAATCTCAACTGTTACGGCTTGCCCTAGTTCGCTAGCCGTTACTTTTTTAACTTTACTTTCTCGATCGATCTTGGTTAACGTAACCGTGCCACTAAACCAACCAATATCACCTAAACCGGCAACGTCGGTGAGTCTAGCCCACGCGGTAAATGATTTTTCCCCGTTGTCGTCATGTTGGATAACTTTACGACCTTTACCGAATGAAACCCACTGCTCATTTCTTAAATCGTAGCTTACGTTCTTTTCGAGAATTACATCATCATTAAACGTAACGCTGGCAACACTAGTATTATAGAGATTGTATACATACGTCGTAACTCGTTCTAACCATAATTCCCACTCAACCGTACTCGTATTATTCTCTTTGTCTATTTCAATTTCTCGAACACGTAGAACTAATTTTACGTAGCCGTTATATAAATTTCTTGCTATATCTATTGAAAACATTATTTAACGGCACCTCCCGCGTATGATACGATTGTAAACTCGTCGCCGAATTTCTCGAAAATGTGATTACCAATGTTGACACTTTGCCAAAAGGCCCCGGAAACAATAAAGAGTTTTTGCCCCGTCATGTAAGCCGTCAAACGTCCTCCGTCAAGGAACTCTAGGCGGTCATTGTTTAATACCATTTTCATTTGTGAGTTATTTTTACCGATAATTAAACCGTCATCAGAAATATCAAACACGCTATTTAATGTTCTAATAACCGCGCTTGACTGTTCCAATGTTAACTCGAAAACTTTTTGCCTTTCTCCTAGCCCCTCGATTACCTTTTCTTGTTCTAGGATCTTTTTATAGGCTTGTTCCATATCTCCGAAACGGCCCGTAAGGTCGCGCGTATATTTCTCGCTTTCCTTAACGCTCTCTAGCTCGTGGATAACCGAGGTTAGTTTGTCCGCGTATTCGCGATTACTTTCCTCCCACGCTCTTTTAAACTCGGCTATATCTTGCGTATTGTCTGAAATAGCTGGCGTCCATACACCATTAACGTATACTTTTAATACCTCTTTACCGCTTGACGTGTCCGTCCAAAAGTCGCCCGATTGTGCATTTTTCGGCGGTGTAGTACCTTTGTATTTATTAATTACTAGGTCTTTTAAAAGAATACTTTGCGTTAACTCTAATTGTCCGTTCTTGAAAATCTCACAAACGAACTCGGCTTGAACATTTATATCTTGCTTATTTAAGTGTAGACGTTTGCCGATATGTTCTGTTGCGTTCCATGTTTCGTCGTCATTTTCGAGTTTAGCGCTCTTACGTTTCCACTTGTACGTGTATTGTTCTGATATATCAATATCGAACTTTGTTACTTTAGCCTCTAGCGTCGTTGTAGCCTCGTCCGTAAATACTGTACCGTTGCTAGAAAAGATATGCGCAACGGCTGGTACTTTCGACGGGTCAAAAGTAGTTTGTTTTAGTAACGTGTGCTCAATAGCTTTTAAACGATCGTCAACATTCGTTTCTTTATACTCGATATTAGAGATTACGACTTGCCCCTCGCCGTAGTATTTACGAGATAAACTACCCTCAAAGTCTTCAACGCGTCCGCGTATCTTTAAAGCCGGTTTAAAGGTGTAATCAACTATAATTACCGTATCGCCTTTCTTTACGGCCTCCGGCAATTCATTAAATTGTACCTCGTATTCGACCTCGGGATATGCGCGTTTTTTAAGTTGTAATAAAGTTTCGTCAAAGAGCGTCTTTGGTGTTTTAGCCTCACTCTCGTATGTGTCCACGATATACCCGCCGTCGTTTTTAACGTCGTCATGTCGCGACCAACGCGCGCCCTCTTGCATGTCGTGGATAGTGTCCCCGCCTACCCAATAGCGCCCGTCGTTGTATTTGTAACCCTCTAGCGTTAAACCGTCCGCGCCTCTAGCACGTAGGGCCGTAGCTAGGTTTTGAATACTAATGCGTCGTTTAATGTTTGATATTTCGCGCCCGTACTCTAACCTTACGTCTTTTTCTTGGCCTAACTGTTCTTTAATTCTAATAACTTTTCTATGCGGTTTTCCTGCACGTTCCTCAATATCATATTCAAGCTCACACCCGAAATTACCTACAACCTGCCTAATGCGTTTGCTTGCGCTTTCCCAACCCTCAAAGGTTAGCTTACGCGTTTTACTTGCTACCGCGTCCGGAATTTCAACGTCCCAACCACTATCTAACATAAATCTATCAAGATAATGTTTTAGCGGGTAGCCTTTGTCCGCCTCGTATGGATAGACGCTTTCCCCGATTAAATCAATACCAGCGTCTAAAGCTGTAAAGTCTACTCGGTCGTGATCTTCTTCCATGTCCAATATCTCGAACCATAATTTTTCATTATCGAACGTTAAAACGCGGATATACGAGCCGATAGAAATATTACTAATGCTATCGTCCGTTTTATCAATCGAGAATTTATACGTAGCGATACCCGTTTTTAGATCATCATGAAATGTATCATCATAAGCGACTAGGCCCTCATGTCCGTTAAAAGAGGCTTGCGCAAGTACGTTATACCGTCTGTCATAAAATGTAATCAATGGTATTCACTCCTTACCGTCCCTTTAACTATTTGTGTTGCACTTTCCGGAAAGACTAAAGCTATTTCAGTTTGTCCCGGCGCTACTGTAAACCCTCGGCCCTCGCTTAGATAAATTAGTTTCCCGTCGATTTTAGCCTTGTTAGTGCGTGTATCATAGATACATACTTGGCCCGCTTGAATTACGGGCGCAACGTTGCTAGAGTACCCGAATTGCGCTATTTCGCCGTTTGCATGTCTGAAACCGAACATTTTATAGTTTCTGTCCGCTGTAAATTTAAACGACGGGTAGCCGTTCGCTGTCCCGTCGTTCGTGAATGTTAGTTTTGCGTTATCTTGTACCGCCTCGATCTCGTTATTAGAGATAGCAAACGGATAGTAAGCAACTAATGAGATAGTACCCGTTGCATAAGTACCAGTCATTTTGTTAAAGTTTGTTTCCCCGTCCGTCGTTACTAGAAAATGTCTGTCCGGATAGTCCCCGAAAACGATTTTAAGTGTTTCATTTCGCGTTAAAATCTTCTTGACGAGTTCCCACTTTTCGTCAATTTCGCCATAACATACAAAATCTATCGTAATAGGACGTTGATTGTAGCGCTTGTTTAAAAGACGAGAGCCGTTAACGCCCGAATAGGTACGCGTGTTGTTTTCAACGGGTGCTAACCCGCCACGGTTTACGTCGGTTATTTTTAAAATGTTCCCGATTTCTGTTCCGTCTATTTGAATACTAAACATTAATAACGTTCCCCCCGTCTGTATTTTTCTAATCTTTCTACCTTTTTATTTTCCCCGCGAACGATAGGCGCAACAACTCGCGCTACCTCACGTTCTGAAATGTTGACGGGCACCTCAACGGTATAGCCCCCGTGTGCCATTTCTAAAGCGAATAAATTATTACTTGAAAAGGCGTTAACGCCATAATCGAGTATACGTTTACCGCCTCGTAACAGATTGTCCGCGCTAAAGTCATAACCCGCGATACGTTCCTTAATGCGTTGTAATGGATTGTCTACAACTCCCGCGTTGCGTTCCATACCTACCGCGATACCAGCGGGGATCCAACGCCCGACGTCGTCCCTCATTACACGCGACGGCGAATTAATATCAAGTGCGCGTTTAATTTTAGAACGAATGGTTCCCGCTATCTGTTCCGCCATTGAATAAGCTTGTCCGGCCCCGTTTGATAACCCGACGGCTAGCCCGCTCATAGCGTATTCGCCACTTGAAACCATTGAACCTCTCATAGCGTCGAACGCTCTCGGCATTTCGTTCGCTTTAGATTTTAAATCATTAATGATACTATCCATTTTTTGCGTAATAGTATCTCCGACGGATTGCATAATGTTTTCAACGCTACCCTTTGATTGTTCGATACCTTGGACGATACCCTCAACGATAAACGTACCTTTTTCCGCCATTACCGTGGACGGTGATTGTATTCCCATTACATTACCGAACTTATCTGAAATATTAGTACCGATTTCCCCGATAGCCTCCGACGGTGCGCTCGCGTTTGCTTGTACACCTTGCGTAATTCCCTCGGTTACGTTTTTACCTAACTCATCAAACCCCGCCTCGGCTACTGCTCCGGAAAGTGTTTGTTTACTTTGTACGATTAAGTTTCTTAACGGTTCGGTAAACTCGTCCGTAGGTATGTTGTAAGTACGTCGTAACGCCTCTACAGCTTCGAGTCCGCCGTCTTCAAACGCTTTACTTAACGCTTGTAATTCTGTATCGCTTGAATTAACAAGGCTTTGTACTTGTTGCGCTGACTTAGGCCCCGCTTGTCTTAGTACCTCTAGGAAACCGTCGTTAACGCCTCGTTGCGCTAGTGTTTCCATATTAATACTAAATTGTTTAACGGTTTCCGTATTCGCTAGCAAGTTTTCCGTAATGGTGCTAGTCGCAACTACTGAATCTTGTTTGATACGCTCAAAAGCTGTTTGCGCGCTTTCTTTTAACGTGTCGTACTTAGCTCGTAAGTCATCTACTAATTTTTGTTGGTTTTCGCTTAAACTTTCATAGGTTACAATTTGACGATTAGCGCCCTCTTCAACGGCACTCGCTACCTCGACGGCGGCTTGTTTTTGTGCTAATGAAAGACTATTAATAGTGCCTTCTGTTTCTTTGTGCGTCGCTTGTAACTGTTTATATTGTTCGTCGAGTTGTTTAACCTTTTGTCTTTTCTCCCAATCAGTAAGCCCGCTCATTTCTTGTACTTTGCGCTTTTCTTCCTCAACGGATTTCAGTTGCTCAACTATTGCGCGTTGGTCGGCGTATGCGCTCGATAACTCTTTCTCAATAGCGACGAGCTTATTTTCGCCCTCTCCGGCTTTAATACGTGCCATTATAGCGTCTTTATTCATTGAAAGTTTGCCGGTGTTCTTATCGTATTTAAGGTTTAACCCGTCTATACTTGCGTTTAAGCTTTCAATTTTCTTTTTGAGTAGAATTTTTTGCGCGCCCGATAAGTTTTCCGCGTTTGCTAGGCTTATAACCTCTTGCGCGAGTTGCTCGTTTGCTTTTCCGCTTTCTTTAATTCCTTTTAAGTTATCCTTATGTTGCTCGTTGTTTTCTGTAACGCTCTTTGTTAAATCGTCCGTCGCTGTTTTTAGGTTTTTAATGTCTTCCTCGGCCTTTTTAAAGTCGTCCGTTTTAAGATGATCTAACAAGGCCATTACAGCCGAACCGAGAGCCGTTACACCAACTACCGTCCAACCAACCGGGCCCATTAAACCTAATACAGCGGTTTTCATAGCGATTAAAGCCGTTGTAATAGCAACAAACCCCGTCGCAATACCGCTTAGAATAGCTTGTAACGCTGCCCAACCTAGCATAGCTACAAACGCTAAAACGACCGCGTCTAAAGCGACTTTTAACGGCGGGCATATTTCAAGTAGTTTCTTGAACCCGTTTACGATAAAGGCGATTGGTGCCCCCGCGCTTTTAATTGCGTTATTCATAAACGTAAACGCGCTATTAATTGTATGTTTCAAGCTGTCAATGTGCTGGTCGATATTTTTTCCGGTAACTTGTTTTGTAAAGTCGTCAAACGCTTGTATCATATTTCCTAGCCCTTTGACGGTTGCATTAGACAAGTTCTTTAATGATGTGCCTAGCCCGCGTGTGCTTTCTTTTGCTAGTTCCGCGAAACCTCCGGCGCCTTTGTTAAGTTCGATTAACTTTTTACCGAAATCGTTAAACGTGATTTTCCCCTCGCGTAATGCGTTGTAAAAATCTTGTTTAGCGCTCTTACCGGTAAACCCGAACGCCTCGGCCGTCTTAGATAATGCAATTGGCATAGTTTCTTGTAACGTCTTCCAACTTTGCATATCTACTTTTCCGCTCGATAGCATTTGTTGATACTGTACTAAACCACGGCTAGCGTCTTCACTACTTGCACCACTCGCAAGGAACGCGTTGTTAAGTGCTAGAGTCAACTTAGTTGAATATCTTAAATCTTTAGTGATTGTCGTTAACTGTTTGCTAGTCGAAACTACCTCATCTAGCGAGGTAGGTAAACCGTCGATACCGTCCGAAAGCTGTTTAGTGCTCTTTGCAACTTGTTTAGTATCATAGCCCATTAATTTTAAGACGCGCGGGTAACTGTTTAACGTATCGAAACGTTTAATAGCCCCGTCTAGCGCGCTAGTTAACGTTCCGATAGCCTTTTCCGCGATACGTACAGCCCCGAAAGCTAGGAAAAAGTCTTTAACTTTGCTTTTGCCTTTGTCCGCCTCGTCCGCTGGTTTCTTGAATTGTTGCGGTAGTTCTTTTAGGCCGTTTGTGTTAACGGGTTTTCTTACCTCGTCATTGAACCCCTTTACCTTTCCTTTGGACTTGTCCGCCTCGTTTCCCGTTGCGTTTAAATCTTGTTTAACATTCTCTAGCCCGTCGCTTTTAGCTTTCTTACCGGCCTCGTCCTTGAACTCTTTTACTTTTGCTTTTGCTTTCTCGGCTTTCTGTCCGGTTTCCTCTAGTCCTTTTTTAACATTTTCTAGTCCGTCGCCTTTAGCTTGTTTAGTCGCCTCGGCTTTTAGTTCCTTGATTTTCTTTTTAACCTTGTCAACGTCCACGCCGTCAACGACTACCTCAATTTTTAATTGTCCGTCCGCCATTATTCGCCCCCCTTTCCTTTAATTTTGTATTGCTCTTTTAGCTTTCTCATTTTCCGCTTGTATTCCGAGCTGTCGCCCTTTTGCGGTTTCCATGCTCGAATGTTCCGGACTTGATATAGTAGCGTGTCTTCCGGTACGCCCTCTAACAAGGCTATAAACTCATACCAATGTAATTTACCTTGCTCGTTAAATAGGTTTATTCCGTATGTTTGCCGAAATGCGCTATAAATCAAGCTAGCGTCTTGGTTAAAATCAATAGTCCGTTCGCTTTCCTCTACAACCTTTTTCATAGGGTTTCCCAATAAGTCGTATTCTTGCTCGCTGTCTTCCTCCGGCGTGATAACGTTGAATAACACGTACTCTAGTACCTCGGCCCGTAAATCTTCCTCACAATCAATATTTAACGCTTGCAACATTAACTCTATTTTGTCGTCGATTAGTAAGCCGTCATCTAGTTGTATATCTTGCATATCTAACACGCGGTCAAAAGCTAAATTGATAGGGTACGTTTTATCCTTGAATGTAAACTCATTAATAAGGCGTTCGTTTATTTTCATACGCCCGCCCCTTTTATTTGTCCGCTAATTTCTTTCTATATTCGTCCGCTTTATCTTTGCTAGTCTTTTCTTGTTCTTTTCTGATCTGTTCTAACTTAACCTCGATAAACGCTTGAACCTCGAACCATGCGTTATAAAGCGCGTTAACATCCGGAAAGTCTTTGTAAAGAGTATCGAAAGTTCCCTCGCCTAGTGTTAAATCGTAGTTTAATTTACATGTTTCAATAGTTAAGTCTAGGGCGCCGTCAAAGTTATTAACGTTTACCTTGTCCCCGTCTAATACGGCTTTTTCGACGATTTCCTTTTGAATTTCGTTTAAACGTTTGTTTACTCGTTCCTCAATTTCCGCGTACTCTTTTACTTTTTCCGCGCGTAGGTCGAACCAAAATTCGTGCCCGCCGATTACAACCGGAAAGCCCGAGCGGTTTACTTGAATATCTAGCATGTATTTTCCCTCTTTCTGTTTTTAGTCATAAAAAAAGAGGGGCTATATAAGCCCCTCATGCGTGTTAGCCTTTTACGTGAGGTGTTTCTTTAGCAATTTTGTTATATGTGATTGTACAACCAAATTCCTCGTCGTCCCCCGCGTCGCCTCCTCCGCTCTTAATGTCTGATAATGTCGCTACCTCGCAAACCTCAGTTTTTTCTACTGAGTCTACAATTTTGTGCCATACTTTACGGTCGTCGCCCGTTTTTCGTTTCTTAGAGGCAATAAGGTTTTGCGCCGGGTCGTCATAGTCGCGTAACCCCTCGGCTTTCCACGCCTCCGAAATACCTACAACCTTTTTTTCCTTAGTTCCGTCGCCGTCGTAAAATGCTTTGTCGTCTGTTTCTTCGTCTGTATCGTCCGTGATACTTGAAATGTTTTTCGCTAAACGTAAAAAGTCCGTTTTTTCCGGCGCTTGCGTGTGTTCTTTTTTCCAATCCGCGATATAGTGCTTACGTAACGCGTTTTTCATTGTTGTTGACATTTACTAAATTTCCCCCTTTGGTTTAATATTCACGCTTACTACAAACGTGAACCTAAAATAAATGTTATTGTCGTTTGTAACGTCCATAAGGTACGGATCACTACTAACTTTTATCTTTTTAAACTTAAAGGAACCGTCCGCGCTTTCTAGCGTTTCTAGTTCCTCTAAACCTTTACTAATCGTGTTAAGGGCTGTTAGTCCCTTGTTTCTGTCGTTTAAATTTACTTTTACTTGCAACTCGTAGTTAAGTTCTTTATCCTTTGCCCCGTCCATGTATTCAACAACCGTACGGCCTCCCGCGATTGTGTAAATCGAGATTGAGTTGTCTTTGTCGTTAAATTCATTAAATAACGGAATACCGGTGTTTAAACTTTCGATATAGTCGCCTAGTCTTTCTTGTAAGTCCATGCTATAACCCGATACCTTTCTTTAATACTCGTAACCAACTGTCCATATTTACAGCTTTAGCTCTATTGTCCCAACGTGCCCCGGTACCCGGTGTGCTAAAGTTTACGTTTTCCTCATAGAAACGACGGCGCGCGTAAGGTGTATTCCAACTTAACGTCGTACCTATCGCGTGCCCCGTTCCTCTTAGCGTTCCTTTCCGGAATGGCACAAAGGGCGTCATATCCATTAGCATTTGTCCTGCTACTATTCTGTTTGCGTTGTTTAAATTCGCCTTAGACAATTTCTTGTCTAGGCTCTTTGTGTCAATTTTTACGTCAACCCTCATTGATTAACTCAACCTCATAAGAGAAAAGGTTATTAGCGAACGGCTCGTAATTATCAAGTATTTTATATATTCTGTATGTTTTCCCGTTGTAAATAACCTTTGATTTCTCTTTTAATGCTGTAAAGGGCGTTGTAAGCCCGTTAACCATGAATAGCACGGCGCTAATACTTTCGCTTTCTGTACTCGCTGTTTGCGTGTAAGTACGTGTCATATCAACGCGACAATGCTCAATGTTTACGCCGTTTTTAAAACTTGCCGTATGGTTTCTATCTTGGTCGGTATATTCTTGGTATTCGACGGTGTGTATAAGCGTAGGTTTAATGTGCTTGTATAGCTGTTTAACGTTTCTCATTAGTCCACACCACGCCATAAACGTCCCGTTGCGCTTAGATTGTCCATAAAGCCTAAACAAGCGACTGAACGAGTGTTACCACTATTACCCGAACCGCCATACTTGGACGAGTTACTAATCGTCATGCGTCCAATAGTTAGCGTTTGCGGTGTGTCGTTGATTTCCTCGAGTGTGCTTGTATTCATGTTATGGAAATATCTTACTTGCTCACGGATAGCGTCTTTTATGCACTCTTTAATAAACTTGTTTTCTGTCTGAAAGTCATTGTAAAAGTAAAAACGACGTGTATAAATGTTTACTAGCTTTTCCGCCTCGGCCACTAATCTCGAAACTCCCTCGAAATTAATAGGTAACTCGTTTGCCAGTGCTTGCATTTCTTCATGCGTTAAATATTTCAAGCTTTCGCCTCCTTTAAATCAATAAAGGGGGTTACTCGCCCCCTTTAGAAATTATTCAACATCCGCTAATTCTTCCGGTTGTTCTTCCGCTGTTTCTTCTTCCGCTAATTCTTCCGGTTGATTTTCTTGCGGTTGGTTTTCTTGCGGTTGGTCTTTCGCTAATTCTTCCGGCGTCTTAAAGCCCTCGTTTTTAAGAGCTCTAATAAACATTTCGTCGGTTACTGTATATGTTACGCCGTCTTTAGTTAGTGTTACTTTTTCCATTGTTTAACCCCCTTAGATTACGCTTTTTTGTGTACGAAAATACCTTTAGCCTTGTTTTTCAATACGAACGCGTCATAGCGTAAACGTCCCTCAACTAGGAAACCGCTAATACCCGGTGCGTCTTCATGGATCTTGTAAGTTTCTAATTTAACCGGCGCTGTTGTATTAATAGCGTGAGTGATAAAGAACTCTACATTTTCCGGCATTTCAGACTTAGCAACCGGAATGACAGCTAAACCGTCAATCGCGCCCACTTGGCCCGTAAATAACACTTGTTGGCCTAAATCTGACGCTTTAATAAAGCTTTCATCTTGTTTGATAAGTTTGTAAAAGTTATTTGAAACGTATAAAACTCGACCAACTCGAGGCGCTTTTGCGTCGTTTAATGCTAATTGTCCGTCTAATACTGATTCATAAGCGTTTTTATTTGTAATTGCTTTTGTAACCACGTTGCCAGCGTCCGCGCCCGCCACGATTTTACCAAAGCGGTATTTGTCTACTTCCGGAATTACACGTTCGCTGATTTGACGTGCTAGGGCTTTCCCTACTTCCATTTGTCCTGCTGTATCGTCGATAGACTTACGATCAATAACGAATGTAAACGAACGGTCTTGCGTTACCGTCATTTCTTGTACCTCATTTTCGAGGTCTTTAGGTGTTCCGTAACGTGATGTACCTGATGTTGTGTAGTCGCCTAATTCAACCGTGTTAACGCTGTATACTTTAACCGTTGAAACTCCTACAAAATCGTAATCTTTATTTACCGCTGCTTCTGATAACGCCTCGGCTGAAAAACGTTCGTCCACTTTAGGGGCGAATTTATCCGCGTAATTAATTGCCATATTTATATATCCTCTTTTCTTTGTTTAGTTTTTATACATTGTCAAAGCCGTTAAATAATGCTTGATCTAGTTCCGATAACTTAGGCTCGTTGTTAGGGTTTCCTCCAGCAAAACGCGGTGTACTTGATTGCTCGGCCTCGCTAGCGTTAAATAAATAACCGTCGCTCTCTTTCAACGCGTCTAACTGTTCCGTTAACCCCGTAAACTCTCCTTTGTCGTCGGCCTTAATACCGTCCATATTTAACAGCGCCTTAACCGCTTTTAAGTTGCGAACATTAGCACTTGTTAGACTTAAATCAATGTAGTTATTAAGCTTGTCGGCTTGTCGTTGATTGTTTAATTCTTCAATCTGTTTTTCGTAGTCCGTTAACTTAGCTTTCATATCTTCCGCGCTTACGTTGTTTTGTTTTAATTGCTCAATCAACGTATTAGCGTTCTTTAAGTCTTCCTCGTACTGTTTGTTCTTTTCTTTTGCTTTCTGATACCGTTCGTCTAGCTTTTCCTCGCTAGCAATAAAGAACTTGTTTTCACTCATTCCGCTAGTGATTGCCTCGATTGTCGTATCGTCTAAGCCTTGCGCTTTCAAGTATTCTTTGAAAGTCATTGTTTTCCTCCTTTACGCTTTTTACGAGGTTGCTTCTCATAAGTAGTTTTGTTGGCGTTCTTTTACGTCTGCTCCTCCCGAAAAGACTGTATTTTACGGTTGAAATGGTGCACGCTCTAGGCTGTAATCACGTTTCAAGTCATGTTCTTTCACGTATTCCCTCATGCGTGCTTGTTGCTTGCGTAGCAACTTTGTATAATGCTCGACGCTATCGCTCTTTAGCGTCTTAGCTAGTTCTAACTTTCCTTTTGTTTTTCTAATTCGACGTGCGAGCGCGTTCCGTTGCTGGTAGATAGCCTCGGTACGTTGCGCGTCTTCCGGCTCTATTTGTGGTTGGTTATTCTCGTTTATGTCCGGGTCGAAAGGGAACCATTGGTGTCGGCAATTAATACCTCGGTGCCCCGCTGGTGTTCCATATCCAAACTCATAAGCACTTGGATAACCGCTTGTATTCTGTCCGATTGGCCGAATGTCGATTACTTTCCCTTGGCAATACGAACAAGCCTCACGCGATCGAGGGTGTGAGGATACTAGAACGGTAAATAATTCTTCTTCTTCCATTCGTGCCGTACGGACTTTGTTATACGTGTTTTGCATTGCGTTTCTGGCTACTGTTTCCGCGTAACGCTCTACATTCCACACACGCCCCGCCTTATCAATAAATTCAGACGGTAGGCCTTGTTCGTATACGTCCATTACCGCCTTTTCTATTGCTTGCTCTAGTGTTACGTTTCCGTTTACTAGTTCCCTGCTAGTACGCTGTAAAATGTTGTCGTATGTTTTCCGGATAGCGTTGTTTTGAATATTGTTATCAAGTAACGTTTTCTGTACGTTTTCGTGAAAGTCTTTAAACGCTAACTCCTTTACACTCTCAACGCTCTTTAGCGCTAGGGCGTAGTCGGGTGTACTAAAAAAGCGGGCGTTTTCGTTTTCCACGTCAACGCTCGCCTCATTTATTTCTTTCTCTAGTTCTTTGTTAGCTTTTCTAACACTTGGCGCTATCTCACGCCGTACACGATCCACAACGGAATACTTTTTTAACTCGACTTTTGCGCGCCATAATATCAAGTCTTCTTCCGGTATGTTTAATTCTTCCGCTAGTTCTTTAATTACAGCTAGCGTTATTTCGTTGTATCTGTTTGATATGTTGCGTGTACGCTCGTTTAACTTATCAATGATAGTCATTATTCACCCGCCCCGTATTCGTCCTCTAGGGCTTTATTTTCGCGATATTCAACGCTAGACTTGTATTCCTCCTCGTTGATACGCTCTAACCATTCGTCCGCTTGCTCGTCGGTTAGGTTAAATAATCGTTTAATAGCGTCATGCTTACTAATAAACTTGTTGATTGACGCCTTGCCTAAAAAGTCTAGTTCCGCGTTTTTGTCGCTAAATACGCCGTCGTCAAAGTCCACGCCTATTTGTTCGTAAGTAGGGATATTGCCCGTATATAGCCCGCTTGCTTTACCCAACTCGAAAATTGAGATAATCAACTCTTTTAGAAATTCCTCAATTTCCGTAACGTGTGAGTTTCTAGTGCGGTAGGTGTCTGATTTCTCACTCACAACCTCGGTCGCTGTCTTCATGCTCTTACCGTCAAACGTGAACGTGCCACTTGCTAGCCCCGTTTGCATTTCAAGCGTAGATAAGAACTTATTAATAGCCTCGATATATTGGCTAGTTCTTAAATCGCTCGTAATGTCTTTCTTGCTCATATCGTCGATACCAGCCGGCAATCCGACGAATACGTCCGTTTCCTCGTCAAAGTATGTACGAACGTTACCTAGTGCGTCTTGTTCTCCTCGTAAGAAATGGTCTGAAACAATAAAACGTCGTTTACCTTGTTTAATCTCCCAACGGAACGCGTCGTATGTTTCGTCAATCTGTTGTAACGTAGGTTTTGCATTATCGAAGATTGAAAGGCCCAACGGCGAACGCGGGTTGATATTGTTAAACCCGTAAGGCTTGACGTAAGCAAACAATGGACGGGTTAAACCTTTAAGAGTGATAACCTCTTGTAAGTCCGCGCAAGGCTCATAGTCAGTTAGTGCAATTCGTTTACCGATTACGTCTTTATTGTCCGAGTAGTAAAGCTCATGCGTAATAGTGTAGTCGCCGTTCTTTTGCCACTCATGGAACTCTAGCAAGGTATAGTAAATTGTTTTCTTACCACTAGCCTCGCTATACGTTGACGTGATTACACACTCGCTAATGTTGTTAGTATTGGATTGTAACGGAATAAACGTGTCCGCTAAACACCAACTAAACTCAATCTTGTTGCCGTCAACGTATGGTTTAACCGCTAGGCCTCCCGTTGCAAACATAGCCTCTAAATACTTAGAAAAGTTCTTTTTAAACTTGTTGTCGTTTAGAACTGTTTGAATAAACTTGTTAGCCTTACTGTCCGTTTGCTCTTTTTGTTTACCGTTTAAGTCATCTACATAAATTGAACATTGTTCATTAAAAACCACGCCGGCAATAT
>ERZ773022.176-NODE-176-length-61310-cov-6.595021_pt1 | contig 61310 bp, 50 predicted proteins | sample MGYA00580839_ERZ773022 | MGnify/ENA primary metagenome ERZ773022 (study PRJEB29015, sample SAMEA2738020) | human oral metagenome | biome: human oral; feature: human-associated habitat; material: dental | place: China | collected 2044 ...
CCGCCCTTCACGGGGTCGGCTCACCGGCGCTTCCGGCCGGTGAGCCGATTGGCGAGAGAGGCGTCACAGGCTTTCGCGAGTGATCTTCACGAGCCAGAACTCGGGTCCGTCGGCGAGGACTTCGTAGGCGAAGGAGCCCGGGAGCTGCTCGACTTGGGCGAGAAGCGGAGCGGGCAGGTGTCCCGCTTTGATCGTCAGCGCAAATCCCGGGCTCAGCGAGGCCAGGGCGCCGAGAATTGCCGCGTGGCGGACGAAATGCGGGATGGCGTGGACGTCGAGGACCTCGTCCTCGGAGGTGTCGAGGACCTTGTAGGCGGACGCCGGCGTCGAAGCCTTCGCCTCCGCATTCCCGGCTTTCTCGCCGTGATCGTGACCGCATCCGCAGGTATGTTGGGACATGGAACCCTCCTTTGTTGAAACAGCTGTTGAAACGGCGCAACGATTCTACGCGGCGAGGCGAAGGGCGGGCGCGGTGCGCTTCGTTTTCAAGCTCAGCGCGAAGCGCCGGGGCGGGCGGGGGATCGCCCGAGCGCGCGACTTTCGTCGGCCTTGAGCCTGTTTTCAAAGCCATCGCCTTCCATTAGGATGGAAACAAGTGTTCTGCGTATGGAGGATGAGGAGTCGTGAGCACTCAGATTTTCCCGCGCGGCGATCGGCTTCCCGAGGGGATGTTCACCGGCGCCGCCTACATGCATCCGCTTGAAGACAATGACCTGCTCAATGCGGGCGCGATCACGTTCGAGCCGGGGGCTCGGAACAACTGGCACGCCCATCCCGTGGCCCAGCTCCTCGTCGTGACCGCGGGAGAGGCCCTCTACAAGGAGGAGGGCAAGCCGGCCGTGCGCGTCCGCACCGGCGAGAGCGCATACACTCCGGCGGGAGTGCGCCACTGGCACGGGGCTGTCCCCGACGCCGAAATGACGCATGTCGCCGTGACGCTCAAAGGCCCCGACGGGCCCGTGGAATGGAGCAGGCCGGTGACCGACGAGGAGTACGCGCAGGCGGCGGCCGAAGCCGTTTGACGGGAGAGGCGGCTGCGGGGCTGTGACCGGCGCAATGGAGATCGGCGGGAAGGCGGCCGGCGGGAATGCGATGCGCAAGCTCGCCGAGTCGGGTTGGGTTGCCGCGCCGTCGGCAGCGGCGGCTTTGTCGAGGGCCGGCCTCCCGCTGCCCGACGTCGGATACCTGGCTGAGGCGTTCGAGAAAACGGTCTGGAAGGCCGCCGAGGATGCGGCCCGCAGCCTCGCCGAGCGCTTTCGGACGGCTCGATTCTCCGACGCAACGGCGTTCGCGCCGCTTCTCGTGCCCGATCCGTCGAGATTCGATGTGCGCGTCCCGGCGCCGGAGGGAGCCCGAGCAGATCAGCCCGAGGTGCTCAAGCCCGATTTCCTGGACGGGAGGATCGGCGAGGGAGTCGACGCCTGCGACGAGGGAGACGCATGGACCCTGTTCGTCGCGGCGACGTCGCCGGCGGGTGTGGCGATGGGCAGCTATGACGACGTCGCGGGCGCCCCGTCCGAGGCCTTCACCGTGGAGGGCTTTGACACACGTTCCCTCATGATCCGCCAGCTGTGGGGCGCCCTGACCTTCCAATGCGGCCGCGAGATGCCCGACTCGGAGCGGCGCGAGGCGTGGACGTTCACCGTGTTCGCGGGGGAGGCGCCGGTTGCGGGCTCCGTTGTCTCGGGGACCGTGCTGCACGGCCAGGTCCGCCAGCGCCTCGGAAAACCGACTCGCGGCATTTCGTCTGCGAGGGTGCGCCCCGCTGTGAGGATTGCGGGCGCCCGAGGCTGAGGGCAGACGGGCTGGGCCCGTCCGGCGCCGCGGTCAGAAAGGCCGAAGGCCCGCCCGGCGGCGAAGCGCGTGCGCTTGCTGACGTCCGCGGTGAAAGCCGTCTGCGGCCGAAGAGGCGCTGGCGTTTTCGGGTCTCCCGCTCCGAGGCCAAACGACGTAGACTGTTGGCTTCAGTCCGTATGAAGTCACGCAAAGGGGCGCCCATGGGCAACTTCGACCTTCACAACCTCCCGGATCAAATCGTCGCCGTCGTCGCGACCTTTGTTCTGTGCCTGCTTCTCGGAATCGAACGCCAATTCCATCAGAAGAACGCCGGCGTTAAGACGCATGTGCTCGTCGGCCTCGGCTCGTGCCTGTTCACGCTCGTCTCGGCCTACGGGTTTACGCCCCCGGATGCGGCGGGCCTGGACCGTTCCCGAATCGCCGCGCAGATCGTCTCGGGCATCGGCTTCCTCGGCGCGGGCGTGATTTTCGTCAACAACGACACCGTCAAGGGCCTGACGACGGCGGCCACGGTGTGGGTGTCCGCCGCGATGGGGATGGCGTGCGGCGCCCACATGACACCGGTTGCGATCGTCGTTCTTCTGCTGCACTATGCCCTCGTCTTTTTGCTCGGGCCGCTTTCGAACAAGCTTCCCTCGAGTCACCGCAACAACCGGACGGTCATCGAATACGAGTCCGGGCACGGCGTCATGCGCCGAATCCTCCTGACCGCCACCCGCCACGGATACCGGGCCACGGTGAATTCGACGTCGTCGATCACGACGGAGGAAGGGCCGGGAATGCGCGTGGTCATGCGCTTCGAAGGCCCCTATCCGCAGGACGCCCTCATGCGTGCGCTGTCGGAGGTGGAGGGCGTGCAAGCCGTCGACGTCGTTGAATCGGGCGACCTCGACTGAGGCCGCCAAGCCTTCCCTTCGGCAATCGGCGGCTTCTCGGCCGGCGCGCGTTCGCATGCCGCCTGAATTCAGGCGAGCGGCGCGGACGTCGGCGGGCCAAATTGCCTCCGACGGGGCACGGCGGCCGCGTCGGTCTCTTTTGTGTCAGCCCAGCAGGTCGCTGACGACGTCGAGGTATGGGTACTGGGACCAGGCGGAGCGGTCGCCGATGACGTAAAGGCGGTCCTTCGCCCGGCCGACCGTCGCGGTGATGAGATTGGGGTTCTTTGTGACTCTCACCTTCGCCGCGGCCCGGTCGGGGTCGCCGCCCAGGACGAGGATAACCACCTCGGAGCGGCCGCGCGGCATGCTCTGAATCGTCCCGGTCCTCAAGCCCGGCCAGTGGATTGAGGAAAGCATTTCCAATTCGCGCGCCACCTGGGCGAACGGAGTGGCGATGAAGATGCGGTCGGCTGGAACCCCCTCGGGTCTGAGCTTGTCGAGGAGCTCCCTGACGGCGTCGATCTCAAGGGGCTGCACATGGCTTCCGGGATTGCCGGCGGGTATGTCGATCCATGCGCTTTGCTGAATCGACGTCGGCGAGCCGGCGGCGCCGGCGAAAAGCAATCCGTCGTAGGCGATCGCATTGACGATCGAGTGCATTGGCTCGGAGCAGCGGCTCTGCACGCGCAGCGGGATGCCGACCCACAGGCCAGCGGAGGGCTCGCCGTCGGCTCGCTTGCCGGTGTGCAGGGTGGTGCCGTAGCTGCTGACGCGGTCGGCGAGCGTTTGCACGGAGGCCCCCGGGGCGAGCCATTGGGCCGTCCCGTACATCGAGGCGATCGACATGCTCGTCTTCATCGGCACGGCGACGGTGGGTTCCAGACGCAGGGGGTCGCCGATCGCGACGGTTCGTCGAGCCCGGGCGAGCGTTCCCACCGCCATCTGGGGTCTGACCTCGGCCGCTTCGTCCACTGCAAGCCATCCGAAGGCCTCGCGCCCGATCGAGTGGAACATGCGCGCCGCGGCGGTGAAAGTCGTGCAGACCAGGGGAACGGCGAGGAACAGAAGCTGCCACGCGGCGGTCAGCTTCTCCGGCTCGAGGTTGTTCGGGCAGTTCCCGGCGACGACGTCGGTGGCCGCATCAAGCCCGGGATGGGTGAACTCGGCTGCCGCGCGCAGGAAGGCGGCGTGCAGTTTCAGGGCGGCCAAGAAAAGCTCCGAGCGGGCCTCGTCGAGTTCGACGTCGAGCCAGGGCGTGTTCTGCTCCCGCTCGGCCTCGCTCTGCGGGGCCCCGGGATAGGACTTTCCCCACAGCCGCCGATCCTCTTCGCATTGGCGGGTGAGCCTTGGGATGTCGGCCCGGATCTGGGTCAATTCCTGTTGAATCGCACTGACGCGGCGGGCGCGGGCGCGCACGAGCTCCTCGGCCTGAGCCAGAGCAGCATGGGCGAGCCCGTCTGCCTCCGCCGCGGCGGCCTCCCGTGCGCTGAGCTCGTCGTAGCGTGCCTGCCATCCGCGCTTGGCGCCCCCTCCCGATCCGATCCTGCGGAACAGCCCGGGCTCTTCCTTGCGTTGGCTTTGGACGAGCGCGCTCGCTGCGCGAAGCTCGCGTTCGGCGGACGCCGCCGCGTCGATGAGCTCGGGAACCGAGGCCTCCGCCTCCCGCAAATCCGCCACCGCAACGTAGATCGCGTCTTCGGCGCGGGCGAGGCGAGTGGGGAGCTGGGCGAGTGTGTCGCGCCGCCTTTCGGCGTCGACCCGCTGCTGGAGAAGCGCTTCGACCTTTTTCTCCACCTCTGCGTAGGCTGCGCATGCGTTTGCCCAGTCGGCGAGCCGGAGGTTGTCGCGCCGGATCGTCTGCTCCTCGAGGATCGCGTTCATCCCCGCGACGCCTGCCGTTCCGTCCGCGAACCAGTAATCGCGGCGGAAGGCGGCCTGCTGGGCTTTGGTGTCGAGCTGGGCGGCGACCATCGCCCAAGCCCCCGAGGCGTCGGAGGCTTCGCCATCCGAAGGCCGGTGCGCGGAAGGGGAGGCTGCGGCGCTCTCGTGATCTCCCGGGGCCCCGGCAAGGGCGGGCGATTCGTCTCCGAGGCCGAGCGCGGGCGAATCGGGCGAAGGCGCCGAGGGCGCTGAGAGGGCCGTCTGCGCTGAAATGGCCGACGCAGCTGAAAAGGGCGACGCAGCGGACAAAGGCGAGGCGGAAGACTGCGACGAGGCCGCATCGGGGGACGATGCCTGGTCCGGCGAGTCGGAGGACGGGGCGGGCGCAGCCGAGGCGGCGGAGAGAGCGGAGTCTGCCGGGGGCGCCGAGGCCGCGGGAGCGTCCAAGCCCGCGACCGCCGGATCGCCTGCCGAATCGGACTCGGCCGAAGCGGGTTCCTGCATCGGCGAATAGGGGGCGTTCGACCCCGGGGCCGTTGAAGTCGCGGAGTCTGCGGACGGCGCGGACTCCGCCTCCGCCGCATCGACCGTCGCGCTGATTTGCGCCGCGTCGGCGGCCGCGCTTTCGTTCGTCGGCGCATCGCTTTCCGTCGACAAGGCGGAATCCTCCGGCGCCGCGGCCTCTGCCGACGCTCCCGACGTCGCAGGAAAGCCGAACCCCGCCCGGTTCGCCGACGCCGCGAGAGCCGACGCCGAAGAAAGCCGAGAGCCCGCTGAGGAAGCGGCGGCCGAGGCAAAGGAAAACGCCGGATCCGAAAACGCCGGATCCAAAGAGGCCTCTGCGAGGGAGGGATCCGTATTTCCCATGTGGAAAGCGGATTGCTTGACGGCAAGCTTGGCGTTGCTCAGCAGCGAGGCGCCGTCGGGGCGCCGCTTGGGCGCGAAGGAGGCGATGTCAATCGGCGGGAGAGATCCGCCGGCGTCCTCCGAGGAGACCGAGGGCAACGGGAACCCTGCATTCGACAGGGCCGTTGAATCTATGAGCAGAGAGTCGTTCAGCGGCAGGCCGGCGAACGGCGAGCTCCCGGACCGGGCCGAAGCGGCCGCGGAGGCCTTCTGGCCGGAGCCCGCTGCGGCGGGGCGTCCCTCGGGCCGGGAGGCCGCAACGGTGCGGCCGCGGTTGACGTAGGCGGCGAGGCCTTTGAAGAACGCGTCGCCCGAACGCCATTTTTTCGCCACGAAGGAGGGCGAGAGGAACTCTTCGGCGAGGGTGTCGGTCGGCCCGGCTGACACGACGACGGTCTCGAAACCTGTGAGCTCGGGCTTGAGCTGGGGAACCTCGCGGCGGGAGGCGCCGTCGTCCCACGTGTGAATCGTTCCGGTGAATGCGTCCCTCGGATCGCGCAGACGTGACAGCCTGCGCGCGCGTTCGACGACGTTGCCCGCCAGGATCTCGCGGACGACGGCGGCCTTGCCAGTGCCCGGCGCGCCGTTGATTGCGAGGATCCCTCCTCTGTCGGAGAGCTCGTGCATGGCGCGATTGACCGCGAACTGCTGGTTGCGCGAGAGGTGCAGGGCAGGGTCGGCGGGCCATCTGCCGGCGGGAATGCGGGTGGCGCTGAGCCGGGCGTCGATAGCCGCGCTGCGCTTGCGCATGTCGTGCCGGCGGGCGGTGTTGACCGCTCTGTCGGGCGAAAGGAAGCGCGAGAGCGCCGTTCCGGCGTCGTCTCGGCGAATGAGGTCGCTGGCGAGGGCGATCTCGTCGAGGAAGGGGCTGTTGAGGCTGTCCTCCTCGCCCACGTCGGGGGGAAGGCCGTGCGCTCCGGGTGCGCCGGGCTCGCGGACCCTGACGCTCTTGATCCGCACGGCGGGCCTTGCCAGCGAAGGAATTCGCGTCACGCCGGCGGCCGATTGGGCGATTGCGACCAGTTCGGCCAGCGAATCCGAGGTTTGCGGGGACGGGTGGCCCTCTGAGGAACGCCGAGCTTCGAACGTTCGAATCGAATTGACAAGCTCCTTCGAGCCGGCGTCGAAACCGAGGAACCACCAGGGAACGATCGGCCCGGGGTCGCGGGCCCGCCCCACTCCCCACGCGGCGGAGGACAGCACGGCAGTTTCCGGCAGGACGCGGCCAAGGGAATCGAGCTGAACCGTGGCGCATGCGCTCATTCCGCGGGCGACGGCCAAATTGTCGGTTGAATCGACGAAGATCGATTCGAGCTCGCGAGCGATGTTCTCGGCGGTGAAACACCCCAGATAGACGGTGTGACGCCACTCTCCTTCGAATGCTTCGGCGTCGGCGATCTCCTGCCAGGGAAGCATCATTCCCGGGCGGAGATCCAGAACCTGGTAGTCGGGGAGGGGCGCTTGCACGCCTGTGCGTCCCTTGCCGCGGCGTGCCTCGGCCCCTTGGTAGCGGTGGAAGCGAACGGGCAGATCGGCGTCCTCCGCTGCGTCGTCGGGCGTCTCGCCCAGTGCGGAGGAGGGCAGCTCGAGCTGGGCGCGCCAATCCTCGCCCTGTCGCCGCCGACCATTGCGCCGCGACCTCCGTTTGCGTCCGGTGGGCTCGGGAATGGGCTCGGGGCTGAACTGCTCGATCAGGTTCCACGTAGCGAGGACGCTCAGCTGCTCGTCCTTGAATCCGTGCATCCCTTCTGACATACCTCAGCCTATCTTCCGCCGCGCGAAAATCCGCGCAGCCCTAGGGGAAATCTTACTTTGCGTCACGCCAAGAGCGCGGGCTGAGGCTTTCTAGGCCGGTATGGGTTGCAGCAACCCTTTTGAACTGGGGTAAACACGATCGTGTCCTTCCAATTTTGCGTGATGTGACGGTAATGCCGCCTCCTGATACACCATGATAATAAACGCTTGCGGCAAGCGCATGAAGCGACCCGCTAATCTACTGAGACGGCTGTCGTTTTGGTGCCGCAGGTAGCGATGGTGTTATCCGTGTCTTTTACCTCAGCGTACCAGCTAAATGGGCGAGTGATTCCCGGAATTCGGGTGTACGCCTCCACAATCGTCAAATATCCGTGTTCGATGACCACGAAATTGTCGTCTTCGACGGGAAAGACCTTCTTGCCGTTGAGGTGCCCGGCTGAAAGAACTCCGTTCGCCCCGTCCTCGCCGAAAAGCGTGACGACGTAGCCGAGGGTGTCCGGCGGCGTGCCGACGCCGTCCTCGTACACGAAACGCGCTGAGTACTTCGTTCCGTTGCCTCGAAAGACGACCTTGGAAACGGGGGACTCGGCGCCCGAGACGGGCGTGCACTCGACCGACGTCGTGAACGCCCCTGTCGATTGGGGCGACGACTGCGGTTCGCTGGGGCTCTGATGGTCGCGCGAGGGCGGGGGCTCCGGAGTCGACGTCGGCCTTTCGCTGGCCTCGACGGAGGCGGGCGCCGACGTCGCAGCCTTGGATTCGCCCGATGAGGGCGCCGTCGATGGCGCCGAGGACGCCGAAGGCGACGTCGTTCCACGGGTCTGAGGCGAGGCGGCGGTCGAAGCGATCTGCGTCGGCGTTTGTGATTGACTTTTCTTGCCGTTGGACGATCCTGACGATTCGCATGCGGTGAGCGCCACTAATAAGGCCACCACGGTGGCCGCTCTTACCAGTCTCTTCGGCATGTTCCCTCCTCTGTGGCGTTGCTTTCTGCCTCCGCGTGTTCAAGCGCCACTCCTCAATATTGTTACCGCCAAGGAGACATTGTGTCATGGGTACTATTGCCCAGGGCGGGTGTGTGCGAGAGTTATTCCGCTAGACGGCAAGGAAAAAAGAAGGAGTGTTAGCTCCGCCAAATTGAGGGCGAATTGCGCGGGCCGTCTCCCTAATGATAATGTGCTTAGCTTGCGGATCCTTGAAAAGGGTCAGCAGTCCCGGCGTCGGCCGCTCAGCCAGCCGGTGAGTTTCGACCCCGCCCCTTTTGCCAGGTTTTTCGCCCCTTTTTTGAGATGCCCCTGGGTTTCTTCTCGATGCGCGGCCAGCAGTTCGGCGATCCTCGCCCACGGGATGGCCCTGCGAATGGCAGAGCACTGGCTGGTCAGTCGTTTGCGGCGGTTCGCCTCCTCGACGGCCTCGTTGAGTGTGGCGGCGTCTTCGCCCAGGGCTTCTGCGATCCACAGCATTCCCTGCGGCGACGTCGAACGATTCCATCCGACCCGCGCTTCGAGCGAGCGCCTTTTGCGGGCGGAGCCGTCGGGGGCCTCAAGGTCCTCGTACCAGCTGACCATCGACTGTTTGGGGCTGGAATACCATTGCTCTTCCGCAAGCAGGCTGTCGGAGCCGGACCTGCGCGCGTCATATCGGTCCGATATGGGCAGCCCCTCCGGCAATTTGGACAGCACGCGTGAAAAGTCCACAGCGCTGAGGCCCTCATCGCTCATTGTTTTCACCCTAACGGAAGTTTGTCGTCCGATTGGACTTTTGTGTGCGTGATAGTTTTGTCTTCATTGGTCTTTGCATTTTACGTCATTTGGCATTGATGAGTCGACAATCTTCACGTCTGTCTGCATGGGCATCATTGTCCGACGCCCCGTAAAAGGAAAAGGTCCGAATTGTCGGGGGAGAAACTCACACGGCGGGGCTTGGCGCCGGCTGTTGGCCGCGTGCCGTTGGCTGGAAGGATCTGAGCGGTCCGAACGAAGCTTGGCGACCTGAGGGAGATCCGAGCCGCCCGAGGAAAAAACGGGGCGGTCAGGCCATTTGCGGCGACGTGCCCCGCACCCGTCTCCGATTCGTCCGCAGCGGTCGCGTTCGCCTGCTGGTAGGCTGACGTGAAATCTCACGGCGGGGCCGCTTCCGCGCAGGGGGCGCGGGGCCGCTTCCATCCAGAGGGCGCTAGCCGGCCTTCGCGGTGAGAATGCAAATGTCTGAGCGGCGACGCTCAGGAAAATTCGGGCGAGGCAACGCCCGGAAGGACCCGGGCGGCGACGCCCAGAAGAACTGGAGGAAAAATGACTCCTTGGCGGTGGACGGCATACTGCCTTTTCACTTTCGCCCTTGCCGCATTGGCGTTCAGGTTCGCCGTCGACCCGCCGCACATGCTGGCTGTGGGAGTCGCCGCCGTCGTCCTCGGCGTTCTGGCCTTGGTCTTCGCCTTGAATTCCGACAACAACGGCGGCCCGCTCTCGTCTCGGGGCAACGACGTTCTGGCTGCGCTCGGATGGGCGGGCGGAGTCGTCGGCCTGGCGTTTTTCCCGCCGCAGCCGTCGTGGGCGTGGGTCGTGGCGATGATCGGCCTTTTGACCGCCATGCAGAGGTACGCAGGAAGGCAGTGGTACGGCTAATCCACGACGACGTCGGGCTTCCCGCTTCGCGGCAGCAGATCCTCCTGTTCGGCCCACATCCGCCACCACCTGCCGGGGTCGCCCTCCCTTCGGGCCACGCGTTCGCGACGGCGTTCCTCGTCCAACTCGACCCAAACGGCGAGGTCGACGAAGGGCCGACACGGGGCGCTCGCCGCCCCGCATCCTGTGAGAATGAGAACGTCAACGGGCCCCGACGGCGGAACGCGAACCTCCTCCGCCCATGTGCCGTGGTTCCAATCCCACGTGTGCGCCGTCGCGCGCCCTCGGGACCGGACGGGCTCGAGAATCTGGGCGGCGACGGCCTCGACGCCGTCGATTAGGCCGTTCCAGCCGCCGATGAACGACTCGACTTCGATCGCGGCGACGGCAGTGCCCTCCTCTTGGAGCTCCTTCTCCAGTTTTCCCGCCAGGGTGGTCTTTCCCGCGCCCGACCTTCCGTCGATCGCGACTATGAAGGTTGGCCGCGCCGCCGCCGAACCCGCCGCCGCCGAGCCCGTCGGCGTTTCCGAAGCCTGCTCTTCTGCCCGCCTGCATTCGCCCGCCCGCCTCCGTTCGTCTGTCAGCGAGCGAATGAAGCGAGGCGCGTCCGCCGACGAGACTCGTACGGGATTGCTCTCGGGCATGTCGGCGTTCCTTTCTTTGGGATCGATCTTTGACGTTCCACACAATTATGTGAGCCTTACCTTACTTAAAGATATCCTTGTGCATATGTCACAACACACGCCCCTTGCGGAAAGCGAATCCGACCGTGCGGACGTTCCCCGCGTCGTCATCGTCGGAGGCGGTTTCGCCGGAATTTCTGCAGCGCGCAGCCTCAAAAAGGCTAAAGTCCGGATCACGCTCATCGACAAGAATCCCTATTCGACCTTCCAGCCGCTCCTCTATCAGGTGGCGACCTCCACTTTGAACCCCGGGGACATCACGTACTATCTGCGCGCGATTCAGGCGGGGCAAAAGAACCTGAGGGTCGAGCTGGGCGAGGTCACCTCCATGGACCATTCGGCCAGGACGGTCACGGTCGACGGCGCGAACGCCATCCCGTACGACTACCTCGTTGTGGCGACCGGCGTGGCCGCCAACTATTTCGGGATTCCCGGCGCGCGGGAGAATGCGCTGCCGCTCTACACCCGCGGGCATGCGCTCGATGTGCGCGATCGAATTCAAGGGCTTCTCGACGCCACGGCCAAACGCCCGGGCGCGAAGATCCGAATGGTCGTCGTCGGCGGCGGGCCCACCGGCGTCGAGACCGCCGGTGCGCTCGCGGAAATGCGGAACAAAGACGTTCCCGTGCTTTTCCCGGAAATCGGGGCCGACGGGATCGAGGTTGTCCTCATCGACATGGCCGACCGCCTGCTCGGGCCGTTCGACCCCAAGTCGTCCGAATACACGAAGAGGGCGCTTGAAAGGCGCGGCGTCAAGCTGATGTTTCGGACCGCAGTCAAAGAAGTGCGCAAGGACGGCGCCCTCATCGCCCCCGTCGGCGGCGGGGACGAGGACTTCCTCGAGGCCGCCGTCGTCCTGTGGGCTTCCGGCGTGGGAGTGCCCGAGGCGGTGAACTCGTGGGGCCTTCCGCAGAACGCCCGGGGGCGCATACTTGTCGATGACCGGCTCCGGGCAGAGGGCTTTCCCAATGTCTTTGCGGCGGGCGACGTCGCCTCGACAGGGGAGCGCGGGCTGCCCCAGCTCGCTCAGCCGGCCAAGCAGACGGGCAGGCACATCGGCAAGGTCATTCGCGCCGACCTCGGCGAGAAGAAAGATCCGGGCGCCTTCAAGTACAAGGATCTCGGCATCATGGCGACGATCGGGCGAGCCGCGGCCGTGGCAGAGATCAAGCATTTCCCTCGGATGAAGGGCTTCCCGGGATGGATGACGTGGAACATGGTTCACATCGCCACCCTCATGGGAGGCCGAAACCGGTTGGCGTCCATGGTCAACCTCGGGACGAAGTACGTCACATGGCGCAAGAGCCACTCGTTGATCGTCGGCGACATCTCCGACGTTTCCAAGGTCGCGGGAACCGAAGGAAAGCCACTTTCCGTCGCGCGGTCTTTGCGTTAGAAGGCCTTCCGTCTTCGCGTCAGGGGCGCTCCCGCCTGGATTTGCGAGGGGCGCCGAGGGCGGTTGCATCCTGCGAGAGGTTCTCACGCGCAGTCGTCAGTCGCTGGAGGCCTCGGCCTCTTGGGCGTCGATCGTCTCTCGCAGCTCGGCCAATTCGACCATGTCAGAGGCAGCCCCCAAAAAGTGCGCCCCTCTCGGTTCGACGGCGTTGCGAATCGAGGCCGTCGTCGATTCGACCGTCAATCTGGTTGGTCCGTACCCTTGGATGAAGTAGGCGAATTCCCGTCCCGAAAGCTCTTCCGCCTTGGGGTGGGTTTCCAGCCGCTCCAGCAGGGTCCTGGCCGCTGCGCTCATCGTTTCCGTGTAAACGGGCGAGCCGAGGACTATAACGTCGGCAGCGAGCATCTTCTCCAGCACGACGTCGAACTCGTCGTCGTCGAAGCTCTGGCCGAAAAAGCCTATGCGGTAATCGACGAGGTGGATCTGTTCGCTTTCGAGGCCCTCGAGCAGGGCCGTTCCGCATTCGACCGTAGATCCGTCCTTTTTGGCGCTGGCGTTGATGAAAAGATATCTTCTTGGCATTCCGTCCTCCTTCGACTCATTGCAAGTCTTTTGCCCGCTGCGGGTCTTTCTGCCGGTTGCAAGTCTAACGGCTGGCCCGCGGATGCTGCCCTCCTTCTCGCGCAAAATTGGATTTCTCTCAATCTCAAGAGAGTGCGGCCTTCGAGCGGACCGGCTCGCGTGCGGCTCGTCCGCTTATGCGGCTGAAGCGCTCATCAACGACGGAACCGACCGGCCCGCGTGCGGCTGAAGCGTCCTAGTGCGGCTAAAGCGTCTGCGGCGTCTCTTCAAGGGCTGGCAATGCGTTGCGCGAGACGCCTGTGTCGGCATGGGCTATGCGGTGAGGAGAGGCGCGGGGCGGCGACGGCCATTTGGGCGGCCGCCGGAGCGAAAGCCGATGCCGCCAATGCCCTCAAAGTCGCCTTCTTCCTCAAAGTCGCTTTCTTCCTCGGAATCGCAGCCTGTGCGGCAGGGCTGGAGTGTGTCTCCGCTGTGCACCGGGGCCCGGTCTGCCGCGCTTGGCGTGAGAGATCTATAATCCGTATTGGATCGGAGGAAATTGAGAATCCACTCTGGATTGGGACAGACGACGATCGAGGGTCTGTGCCAGGTCTGAGACCGAGGAGCCGTCTCAGGTCTGGGGCCGAGTGGCCGTCCCGTGCCTAGGGCGGCCGAGGGGCTGTTTCCGGTTCAAAGGGATCGAGCTTTCAGGAGGGCTCATGGCAAGATTGGCTACGTACGTTTCGGGCGCAGGGGGATCGACGACGATCGTGGCCTTCCACGGCGTGACCGACAACGGGCCGTCTTTGGCGGGAATTGCCCAGAGGTGGAACAGCGAGCGCCGAGTGGTCCTCGTCGATTCGCTTGGCCACGGGCTTTCTCCACGGCTGACGGACGCCGAGCTGGCCGATCCTCTCGGCGCGAGCGTCGAGGCTGCCATCGACGTCCTCGAAGAAGAGACGGCGCACGTCACTTCCGGGAAGGCTGTGATCCTTGGACATTCGATGGGAGGCGCCATTGCGACTGCGGCGGCTGCGGCGCGCCCCGACCTCGCTGAGGCCCTCGTGCTCGAGGATCCGGCGTGGCTCACCGAGGAGCAGGCTGCCACATACAAGGCTGGAGCGCAGGCCGAAATCGTTCGTTTGGACCGAATCGCGGCCAATCCCGCCGACGCCGTGAAGCAGGCCGTCAACGACCGCCCGAGCCGCGCCGTCGGCGAGCTGGGGGCGTGGGCCGTCGCCAAAGGGCAGGTTGACCGCGCACTCGTCGCAGCAGGGGTCGTGGGGCTGACGGTTCCGCGCACGCAACTGGCCGAGGAGATCGCCGTTCCCTGCCTATTGATGACTGGGGATCAGCCAGGCGCGCTTTTCACCGAAGAGGAAATCGCCTCGATTCTGGCTGTCGGCAATCCCCTTCTCAGGGCGATGACGGTCGCGGGTGCGGGCCACTGCATCCGCCGCGACCAACCGGAGGCGTTCTATCGGGCTGTCGAAGCCTTCCTGGGCGGCCTGCCGAGTTTGGGAGCGTAACCCGCCAGTTTTTTGGAGGCGCAAGCCCTGAAACCCGGCGAGGCAAGCTCGCCGACCGCGAGAATGAGCCGGTCATCCTGGAAGGAGTGAAGGGGCGGGAACATCGTCGTTCCCGCCCCCTTCGCTCCTTCCTTTGGGTCGCCGCCGGCAAACCGTTTAGTTGACGCTCGACTTTCCGAGGGTCACCTCGACCTCCCGCTGGGAGCCGTCTGCGCCCGTCACACTGAGCTTGACCTTGTCGCCGACCTTCTTCTTTTGAACGGTTTTGGCGAGCTCGGACGAGTTCTCGACGGCCTTGCCTTCGATCGCCGTGATGACGTCGCCCTTCACAATCCCGGCTTTCTCAGCGCCAGAGCCCTTGACCAGGCCGGTGACCTGTGCTCCCGACACCCCGGCGGGCGCCTCAGGAAGGTTCGGATCCTGCTGAGGGTCCTGGCCGTCTTGATTTGCCTTGCCGATCGACTTGACCGACACGCCGAGGGCCGCGTTGCGGCCGATGACATTCCCGTCGTCGGCCTCTCCGTTGCGGATCTCCTTCACGGTCTCCATGACCTTCGAGATGGGAATGGCGTAGCCGTTGATCTCCTCGGATGTCTTGCCCGTCGAAGCGGCGGTGTTGATTCCCACCACTTGGTTCTCGGCGTTCATAAGCGGCCCGCCGGAGTATCCCGAAACCACGTCGGCGTCGGTCTGGATCAACCCGGTCAGCTTGTTCTTGCTCTCGTTGTTCGAAGCGCTTTGAGCGGTGATCGAGCGATTGAGCGCCGTGACCGTGCCCTGAAGCTTGGTCAGATACCCCTGGCCGTGGCCGTTGCCGACGGCGTATACCGTGTCGCCCGAGTCCGCGGCCTTCTTCGCAATCGAAGCGGCTTTCAGATTCTTCGACGGATTCTTGATCTTCAGCACGGCCACATCCTGCGCGGCGTTGTGCCCGACGACCTCGGCCTTGTACTGGTCATTCGTGTTCGGGTCGGTGACCGTGACCGTCGTAGAGGCTTGAACCACGTGATAGTTCGTCACGACGACGCCCGACTTGTCGACGACGACTCCCGTTCCGGCGCCTTCGCCGCCGTTGAGCTCGGAGTTCACGAGGACGACGCCGGGGGCGGAGTTTACGCGCTTTCCTTTGGCTGCGCCGCTGGTGCCCTCGCCCGTGCCGTCTACGGGCGCCTGACCGGGGACTTGACCCTGCGGGGGCTGCTGCGTCTCAGGAGCGTTCGGCTGGACGGACTGGGCGTTCGACTGGTTCTCGCGGTCCTCGATCGCCATTCCCGCGAGGCCTCCCAGGACTCCGCCCAGAACCACTCCGGCCAGCGTGGAGGCCACGAGCGCCGCCGTGGACCACTTGTGGCGTTTGCGCTTCGGCGACGCCGGAGCGACGGCTGCCCCATTCGGGTGTCCGCCCATTGACTGCTGGGCGGAAAAGTCGCCCCCGAACTGCTGTCCGAACGCGTTGCCGTCCGCGCTTTGCCCGGGAAAGCCGGCCTGAGCCTGAGCGGACAGACCTTCCGTTGTCGGCAGGCCCCCCGTGGCCTGGCCTGAGAAAGTCGGTTCGCCGAGCCGGGCCCGAAGGTCCAGGCGGTCGGCGCCTTGGCGCTCCTGATAGTCCCGCAGGCGCGGAAACGCAGGAACAGCCGATTCCGATGCCGACGAATCCTCATCCCGGTACGCCGGCCTTTGGCGCGCCGCCCCGAAGCCGTCCGCCGCATAGCGCGGCAAGGATTGGGTCGGCTCGACATTCTGGGGGCGGAACTGTCCCTCGGCGTCCTTCTCGCTCAATGTCCCCTCCTAGAGGATGCGTTCTCTGTATGTCACGAATAAGTTAACTGCCGGCAACATGGGGGTGCCGGAACGTTTCCTGGGAAAATCCAGAGACCGATCGTGTGAGTTTCGTCTTTCGGCGATCTCGCGCGGTTCCGTCTCGCGAATTTCCCGCGGTCACTTGACAACGGTGTCCTTGGTCGGCTTGCCGCTGAGGACTTCGGTTTTCACACGCATGACGTCGGATATTGCGATCGACTCAGCCTGCACTTTGGAATCGATGTAGTACCGCGCATTCATGCCCAGGGTTTGGCCCGTCTTGGGGTTGACGGTCGGCCCGCCGGAGTATCCGGGAACCATGTGGCAGCTCACCAGGAAGGACATGCCGTCGTAGGTGAAGTTGTCGATCGTCGTCGTCCCCCGGTTGCGTGCGACTCCCGTTTGCACATGGCCCGAGGCGGCCGTGGCCCGGCTTTCCGAATCGGGAAAGCCGAACATGACCGCCGGATCGCCGGGGGCGGGGGACTTGGCCGCCGGCGTGATCGGCGTAAGCGGGGGAAGGCCGTCGACTTTGAGGATGGCGACGTCTGTCAGCGGGCTGTAGCCGATCAAACGGGCGGAATGCGTGCTCCCTTTCTCGGGAATGTAGACCGAGAAAGTGGGCGAAGGGTGATTGACGATATGGTAATTCGTCGCAATGATCCCTGACTGATCGAGAATCATTGCGGCGCCCCGCATTGTTTCGCGTCCGTAAGTCGTTGTTATTCGAGCGAGGCCGGCAATGCCGTTGGTCGGCGTGGGAGTCGGCTCGGGAGACGCGGGCTGGTAGAAGTTGGGCGTCTTGCGGGCCGTGGGGGAGGGCGGGGCGGCCCCCTTTGCGGCCGAAGGCGTGGCTGTGAAACCGGTGGACCGATTGACGACCGACTCGACCTTCGGACTTGCCGACGATTGGGAGAACGCTGTGGTAAGCCCCACAAGGCCGATGGCAATGAGCGCAAAGACGCAGAATATCGCTGCGGCTATCGACGAACGAGGAGACTGAACGTCCTCTTCCGGCCGAAGGTTGGCGTTTGTCAGCCACGATGGCGCTGTCGCCCCCTCCTGCGCCTCCTGCGGCCCGGCGCATGGCGCGTCGTTCGCTCTCATCTAGTGTTCTGTCCTTTGTCCGTTACATGTCCTCTCAACACTATAGCCTCCAAAGGCGACGCAACGCTGCCTGGTGATGGTTGTCATTCTGCCCGAGAGGCGAAAATTTAAAAGGGGGCGAAAGGGCGCCGCAAGCGATGTCGCTCGCGGCGCCCTTTGCTCAAAAACCCGCCTGTCGGCCGGAGATTCTGCTTGTCGGCTTGCCTCCGTTCGTCTTGTCAGCCTGTCGGCTTGCCTCCGTCCGTCTTGTCAGCCTGCCGGCGTTTGTCCCTCCGAGCCGTCTGTCCCGCTCGAGCTCTGCCCGTCGGTTCCCTGAGACTGGCTCGAATCCTGCTGGCCGTCCGACCCTTTCTGCTGTTGGTTTTGCTTGTTCTTGGTGGCGTTCTTCCCCCATTTCGAGGATTTCTTGCCGCTGGATCCCTGGTTGCCCGAGCCCTGCTGATCGCCTCCCTGCCCGTCCGACGGCGGCTGAGGGCCTCCGCCGCCGCCCGGCGGCTGGGGCATGTCGCCTGACGGCGGCTGGGGCCTGCCGTTTCCGGCTTTGTCTGTGCCCGAATTCCATCTGCTGTTGCCGTGCGACGGATCGTCGGTCAGGGCGTTCACTCCCGCCATCGTCGCGCCTCCGATGACGATTCCAGCGACGCCGGCCGCGGCCAGCGCCCTCGTCGGCCATCGACGCTTCGCCTTTTTCTTCTCGCCGGCGGCTGCCGCGGACGAGCCTGCGGCTTCGGCCGAATCCGTGCGGTCGGCGCCCGCCTCGACCGGAGCCCCTTCGGCGGCCGGAAGCGACGCCGTCGCAATTGATGCGTCGTCCGCCTCCGTCGCCCTCGGCGCCTCGCTTGCTTCCGGCGCGCTCGAGGGGTCCGAGGAGCCGAACGGCCGGCTGGCCCCCGTCGGCCCGTGGGCCTCAAAATCCGCAGAATTCGTGCGGTTGTCCTTGTCGCTCACATTCTCCTCCAAAGAGACTGCCTTGTTTTGACATGACTATCCAAATGGAGTTTTCGTGGCGTTTTTATGAAGTTTCCTGTGAATTGTTTGTGTGGCGCCTTTTGTGGCCGACGGGCGCCGATTTCGGAACGGGCGTCAGATCCAGCTGGGCAGCCACATATGCAACTGCCAGAAGCTGTGCGAGATGTTCTGCCCCGTCCACAAGGGGTACCAGAACGCGGCTGCGGCGACTATAACCGCTGCAACCAGCCCGACGAAAATGACCCCTGTCATGCGCTTGGCGGGCGGTTCCCACCACTGCTTTTGCGGCGGGGCGGCGATGGGCGGCACATTCGGGTTCGGCGAATGGAACTCGGGCGGCGCAGCGGGCATCGGCGAATAGGGCCCAGGCGCATGCCAAGAAGGGGGCGCGCCGGTTTTGATCGCGTTCGCCTCTCCTGCGCCCGGCGGGAACCGACTTGTCTCGTCGCGCTCGAGGTGCGGCGTCGCCGCATCAGAAGGGGTCGCTTCCGTGTTCGGGGTTGGCACAGGCGCGTTCGGCGGGTAGACGGTTGCGTTTGGAGAATCGTCCGCCGTGTTCGGGGCGGGCGTTGACGAGGGGGCGGGCAACCCCGGCAAGGCCGAATCGTCCGCCGTGTTCGGGGCGGGCGCAGGCGCGCCTGGAAAATGCTGTGCAGCCGCGCTCGGAGGGAACGCCGACGTCGCATTTGGGGCCTGGGGAGCCCCGGAGGGAGACTGCGAAACCGCGCCCGGCGGCAAGGGCTCGTCGCTGAAGCGGACGGCGATGGCATTGCGGAGTTGGGAGCGCGCGCCGTTGGCACGGGGAACGTTCTGCCGCCAAACGGGGCGGGCAGGGCTCGAGATGAAGCCAAAGGACAGGCGAGGCTGCCCGGAGTGCGCCCGTCCGACGATCTGGGCGGCCACGCCGACGGCGAAGGTCAGCGCCAAAACGACGTAGGGCAGGAATGCAACGGCGTAGAACTGGAAAATTGTGCGGTTCGTGTAGGAGATCCAGGGAAGCCACATTGCGCCGTACCCCGCGAGTATCGCCCACGCTCTCCAGTCCTTGTGCCTAAACGCGGCCAGGATGACGACGATGAGCGCCACAAGCCCAAGCCACCACACCGCCACGTTGCCGATGGACGTTATCGCCTCCACGCACGACTGCGCTCCGCACTTGTTGGAGGCCTTGTCGGCGCCAAGCCAATAGAACGAGACGGGACGGCGCTGGATGATCCAATCCCACATCTGGGACTGGTAATCATGATGGGACGACAGCGTGTGGTGAAAGTGCCACATGTCCTTGTGGTAGAGGATGAAAGAGTTGACGGCGTCGGGGGCTCCGGTCAGCGGGAGGCCTTCGCCGCGTTTGACGGCCTCCTTCGCCAAGTCATGGCCCCACGAGCGGGAGTCTGCAAACCAGGGGATCCACGCTGCAAGATAGGCCACCACTGCCGCCGGAACCAACGCGAAAAAGGCCGGCAGCCCGTCTCTGAACACTCCCGCGCCGAACCACAGCCGAACGCCGGCGATGCGGCGCGCCGAAAGGCTCCATGCGAAAGCTGCAAGGCCGAAGACGGCGACCGCGTAAATGGCCGACCATTTCACGCCTCCTGCAAGGCCGAGAAAAATGCCTGCCGCGAAAAGCCACGGGCGTCCGATGACGCGAGGCCCCCAGGGATCCGCCGGAACGCGAGGCGCCCCCGGCGCTCCCGATGGAGAGCGGAATTCTCCGTAGGCCACCCGTTTGGCGAGCTTCGCCCGCGAGTGCTCTCGGTCGAGGAGCAGAGCCCAAAAGCCCAGAAGCACGAAATAGGCCAAAATGTTGTCGAGGATTCCCGTGCGCGACATGACGATTCCCATGCCGTCGAGCGCCATTGCGATGCCTGCGAATCCGGCCAGAAGAGGGGAACGGAACATGCGCATCGCTATTCGGGCGACGAGGATCACCGCGAGCACGCCCACAATTGCGGTGGAAAAACGCCAGCCGACGCCGTTGTCCGATCCGAACAACCATTGGCCTGCGGCCATGATCCATTTGCCCAGCGGCGGGTGGACGACCCTGTCGGCGTTGTCTTTCAAAGCGGAATAGTCGCCTTTGAGGAAGAGCTCGTTCGCCTTCTCCGCTCCCTCCCACGCGCCTTCGTATCCCTTGCGCAGCAAGGAAAAGGCGCCCTTGACGTAGTAGGTTTCGTCGAAGACGATCGCGTGTGGGTGGTTGAGATTCGAAAAACGTGTGACGAAGGCGACGAGGGCCGCGATTGCGGCGGCGACCCAGCCCTGTCTCCGGGTTTTGACGGGGAGCTTCACCCCGACGGGCAGAAGGCCCAGCCTTCCCCGAAGACTGTTTTCGCAGGCTTCGGCGTCCTTTGCCTCCAGAGGCGTGCCGGGATTTCTCCGGGGGTCGGGCCCAGGGCGCCATTTCTGCTCGACGGCTCCGGCGGGCCCCTGTGCGGGGTGGGTTTGCCCGGGGCCGTTTTCGCCCTGCTGGGTGCTCGGGGTCGTGTCCTTTTCGCTCACGGGGTGAGTCTACCCGGGGCGACTCAGCCTGTGTCGGATGCGTTTGGAATAGTTGTGCCCACGGGATCAGTGAAATAGTTGTGCCCATGAGACCAACGATAGTTTTGGCTGCGACGCCGATCGGCAACGACGAGGACGCGTCGGCTCGCCTGCGCAGCGAGCTTGAGAGGGCCGACGTCGTCGCCGCCGAGGACACCCGGCGCCTCCTCAATCTCGCCAGTCGGCTCGGCGTCGCGATCCGTGGACGGGTCCTCTCGTTCCACGAGCACAACGAGGCCGGTCGGGCTCCCGTTCTCCTTGACCTTGCGCGCGAGGGGAAGCGAGTCGTGGTCGTGAGCGACGCCGGCATGCCTTCGGTTTCCGACCCCGGATACAGGCTCGTGGCGCTCGCCGCGCGTTCGGGCGCCGACGTCGAAGTGGTTCCGGGGCCCTCCGCCGTGTTGGCGGCTTTGGCCGTTTCGGGGCTGGCCACGGACCGGTTCTGCTTCGAGGGCTTTCTGCCTCGCAAGGCGGGCGAGCTGGCCGCGGCGATCCGTGGGCTCGAGTCTGAGGCGCGCACGATGGTCTTCTTCGAGTCCCCGCGGCGTCTGGGCGCCGCTCTGCGCGCGATGTGCGAAGGATTCGGGTCGGACAGGCCTGCATGCGTGTGCAGGGAGCTGACGAAGGTCCATCAGGAGGTCGCGCGAGGTTCGCTGGGGGAGCTCGCCGAGCGTTTTTCCGGAGAGGCTCTCGGCGAGATCGCCGTCGTCGTCGCCGGTGCGCCTCGGAAGGAGGCGGACGTCGAAGCGTCGGTCGCCGAGGTTCTCGCCCTCGCGGACGCCGGCCTCCGGCTCAAGGACGCCGCCGCCCACGTCGCCCGCCGCGTCGGGCTGCGAAAGAAAGACCTGTACGACGCCGCGGCTGCGGCGCGCGCCGTCTGATCCGGCCAAGGCTCCGACTCCCCTTGGCCCTCTCGGATTTCGCCGGGGCTCTCCGGCCCGGCTTGCGTCTTTCGACTTTTCGGCGCGAATGCGCGGTTCCCTTCGAATGCAGGCGACCGTCTCAGGCGCTTTCCGAACAATTGCCAAGGCCTCCCTTGCAATTACGCACCATTGTCTTTGCGAAATGGCTTCACAAAGCAAGGCAGTCAGGTTATCCTTACTTTGTCGCTTCTTTTCGTGGAGGTACCTTGAACCCGAATCTGTCGCTCTTCCCGGGCCGCACGTCGGTCGATCAAGAGGTCTGGGATGCCCGCAAACGCTCGTGCGCCCATCGGCTTCTGAACGGCGCCGGCCAGGCGATGCTGGTGGCTTACCGCGAAGAGCCGGCGATCAATCTGACGGCCGTCGCGCACGGCATCGCGGCGGACGGAAGCTTGGTCGTCTCCGCCGCCGAGCCCATGCTCATCGAGGTCCTCGCAAGCCGCGACGTCGGCGCGATGGACGTTCGCGTGTCGATAGAAAAGGAATCGCCCGATCCGACGGTTGAAATCGTGGCGTCTGCGGTGCATTTCCTGGGAACCGCGCGATGGCTCCCCCTCGAGGAGACGACCGAGGCCGTTGCCGCGGGAGTGCTTCCCGACGGCGTCGCCGCGATCGCTTCGGCCCCGGGGGGCTGCCTCGCCGTCGTGTCGATGGAGCGGGTGCTGCTCCACGACGCGGCCGGAGTGACGCCGGTCTCCTGGGAAGAGGTGTGCCGCCAAGGTTGCGAGGCCGAGGCGGAAGCCGCGGGCGGGGGCGATCTGTTCGCCGACAGTTTCGGTGAGCTCCTCGGTTTGGACGTTCTTTCCTCTTTCGGGTGCGACTCCGTCAATGAGTTGTTCGGCGCGGTCATGCTTGGCATCGTGCCGGGGGCGCTGCTTGCGCGCCAACCCGTGCGGATCAGCTGCGAGCACGTGCAGACCGCGGTTCTCTGCGTCGACATCGACAGGACGGGCTTGACGCTCATGCGCGTCAGCCGCGATGAGGCCGTGACCGCCTTCGTCCCCTTCGCGGCCCCGGTCGCCGGAGGCGGCGAACTCGCCCGTGAGATCGGGCGCCTTATAGAGCTTGGCTCCTGACGCTTAGCGGATCCAGCGTCAGAAGCCAAAGAAAATGCGGGGACCCCGAGTGCGCGGGGTCCCCGCATCGTTCGCTTTGACGGAAGCGTGTGCCGACGGGCGCGTCGCCCTGTCGGCGGCTACCGGGCCTCGAAGGCCGCGCAGGCGGCGTCGGCGGTGACGTCGATGGACGCCGCCGTGCACACGAGGTCGGAATTGTGAACGCACTCGAGGCGCTGGCATGCGCCGACGAGCCCGTTCGCGGCAACCGAACGGCGGGCGTCGAGCTTGGCAAAGGTCGCGCAGCCGCGCTCACCCATCGTCATTGCGACTGTGCAGCCGCCGTTGTTGAAGGAGCATGCGGTTGCCGCACACGTGGAAATCGGTGTCTGGGCCATGATGAACCTCTTTCGGGTAGAAGACGGCGAAGCGGCTCGATCGCCGTACGAAGCTTGAACACCTTCAACCTATGCCCGTTCGGCGGCGGCGAATAGGAAGGGAAGGGCCACCTCACCGTTGCTGTTCTGAGTTTTGCCAGGCTGCCCTAACCTGGCGATTTCTTTGACCTAATGCCGTTTTGCGCATGCAATGCATTCGGATGTCGTTTTATGCGCGAAAAACGTTACGTTAAACGTCACATTCTCTAGCCTTTTCCGCGAGAGCTTGCGGATAAATAGACGGCCGAGCCCTTGCGAAATTCGAGCTTCTCTCCAGCGGGCTTGCGCAGACCGTTCTTGTTGCCGTCAGGCGGCGTCGGAACTGAGCAGCGCCCTGAGCGTGGTCGGCACCCCGCGCTCCGCGTTCGACGGCGCCGTGAAGCGCGCTGCAGCCAAGAGATCCGGATGGCCGTTTGCCACGGCAAAGGAAAGCTCCGCCTCTGCCATCATCTCGTAATCGTTGAGATAATCGCCGAAAACCGCTGTTTGGGCGGAAGATATCCCGAGAGACCGTTGCAGTGCGCGCAGCGCGGCGCCTTTGTTTGTCCCTTTGGCCATGACGTCGGCCCAGTTTTCCCCGGAGACGACGACGTCGTGCGAGTCGGCGAAATCCTGGACCAGCGGCAGCGCGAACTTCTTTGCGTCCCGCTCGTCGAAGAGCTCGACTTTAAGGACGTCGTCGTCGACGGCGGTCAGATCGTCGACGATCTGGTTGACGACGTAGTACTTCTCGACCTCCTCCAGGAAGTGCGGATCTGTGGATTCGGCGTAGGCTGAGCGTTTGCCGCATACGACGACGCCGAGCTCCCTCCTGCCAAGGCTGCGGGAGCGATCCACGATGTCGGCAACCACCGATTTGGCCAGCGTTGACGAGCGCACTTCTCGCCCGTCTTGCACAACGAAGCTTCCGTTTTCTGCGATGATCGGCATTCCCGCGAGTTCTTGCGAGAACATCGCGGCGAGGGTGGCGTATTGGCGCGCGCTGGCGGGGGCGAAAGCAATGCCGCGCTCGCGCATGGCCTCTAGAAGCGGCCAGAAGTCGTCGGGAATGCGGCTGTCCTCGTCAAGGAGGGTTCCGTCCATGTCGCATACGACGAGGCGAAGGCTGCGGGCCAGCTCAACTGCCTCCGGAGAAAACGGGCCGGGCTCGGCGCGGAGCCCGGCGGACTCCGGGTGCGGTGCGTGCGTTTCCATCGGTTTGTCGTTGTCAGCGGGGGGCGTCGTCGATGTCGGAAAAGTCGAAGTCGGCCTCGTCGGCGTCGTCGGAGAAGTCAATCTCCTCGTCGATGTCGATGTCGAAGTCGTCGAGGTCTACGTCGTCCGCCTCGCTCGAAAGGCTCAGCCCGGCGCCCAGCCCGGCCGTGAGCCGGGCCGCGAGATCGGGTTCCTCGTCGTCTTCGTCGAGGTCGCCGTACTGATCGCCGCCGTCGGGATGCGGACCGCCGCCGCGGAGAATTCCTTCTTCGCCGTACGCATCGGCGTCATCCTTGTATGCGCCTTCGGCGTCGGAACCGTAGAGACTCCCGTATCCGTCCCCGCCGATCGCGCCTGCGAGGGACGCGTCGTCGCCCGGAATCGGGGCGTCTTCGTCCTCCTCGTAGAAACCGAAGGCGCCCATAGAAGCCACCTGTTCGACCCCGGCTTCGTCCATCTCCGTGCGCGCGGCGACGCCGAGCTCCTCGCTGACGGGCACGGTCAAATCGGACAGGACGCGCGTGGGCCATCCGGCTTTCAACGCGTCGAGGGCGGTTTCCTTCACGCAGTGAGACTCGGCTATTCCGACCACGTCGACCTCCTCGACCTCGCCGGCGCGAAGGATCTCCTCGAGGAAGCGGCCGTCGGCGTCGCAGCCCTCAAAGCCCGAATAGGCGGCCTCATACTCGCCTTTCTTCACGGAGGCGTCGATTGGCAGAGAGGCGACGGCCTCGTGAAGCTCGGCCTCGGCCGTTCCCGCGAGTGCATGCGGGGGCCATGTGTCGATGAAATCCGGCTCCTCCGAAAAGTGCGAACCCGGGTTGACGTGCCAGTCCTGGGTGGTGACGACCATCGCGTACTCGTCGGCGTTCTCCGTGACGAAGTCTGCTATCCTCTCGGCCGTCGCGTTTCCTCCCTCGACGGCCAGCGCTCCGCCTTCGCAGAACGTCGGCTGGACGTCGACGATGATGAGTGCCCGTGTCTTGGCCATGTTCTTCCTCCAAATCCCCGTCGCGCCTAAAGACGAAGCGCTTTTCCGATACCGAGAATTCTAGCGGTCCCGCCTCGGTCTGCGCCCGCCCGGCGGATGGGCACGTTTTTCGGGGCGGGCGTCGGAGCGGAGCGCGCCCCTTTCTCCAGGCCGATCGCGTCCGACGCCGAACGAATCGGATCCGACATGCCGGATTGAGTCCGACGTCGCGCAATCGCGTCCCTGTGCGCGGAAAGATGAACCGAGCCCCGCGGCGACGTAATCTTATGTCTATGTCGCATATTCTCTCTGCAGTTGCATGGCCCTACGCCAACGGCCCCCGCCACATCGGCCACGTCGCGGGTTTTGGAGTCCCCTCGGACGTCTTTTCGAGGTACATGCGAATGCGCGGCGAGGATGTGCTCATGGTCTCCGGAACGGACGAGCACGGCACTCCGATCCTCGTCGCGGCCGAGGCCGAGGGCAAGACTCCGAAGCAGCTCGCCGATGAGAACAACAGGATCATCGTCGAGGACCTTGTGGCCCTCGGCCTGTCCTACGACCTCTTCACCAGGACCACCTCCGTCAACCACGAACGCGTGGTTCAAAGCATGTTCGAGGTTTGCCGCGACAACGGGTACATGATCGTCCAGCAGCAGAATGTGGCCATCGACCCGGTGACCGGAAACACCCTTCCCGACCGCTACATTGAGGGCACATGCCCCATATGCGGCAGCGAAGGCGCTCGCGGCGACCAGTGCGACGTCTGCGGGAACCAGCTCGACCCCCAGGACCTCATCGACGCCGTTTCCAAGGTTTCCGGGCAGGCTCCGAGGTTTGAAGTCACCGACCACTATTTCCTCGACGTTCCCGCGTTGGCGGAGAAGCTGGGGGAGTGGCTCGACGACGTCGAAGCCACCGGCGAATGGCGTCCGAACGTCATCGTCTTCTCCAAGCACCTCCTGGAAGACGTGCGCCCGCGGGCGATGACCCGCGACATTTCGTGGGGCATACCGGTTCCGGGATGGGAAGACCAGCCGAACAAGCGGCTGTACGTCTGGTTCGACGCCGTCATCGGCTATCTTTCCGCTTCCGTCGAATGGGCGCGCCGCCGCGCCGCGGCAGGGGAGGGAACCGCCGAGGACTGGCGCAAGTGGTGGAACGACCCCGAGGCGCTTTCGTACTACTTCATGGGCAAAGACAATATCGTTTTCCATTCCCAGATCTGGCCGGCCGAGCTGCTCGCATACAACGGCGAGGGCTCGCGCGGCGGCAAACCCGGAAAGCTCGGACGCCTCAATCTGCCGACCCAGGTGGTCGCCTCCGAGTTCCTCACGATGGAGGGGAAGAAGTTCTCCTCGTCGAAGAACGTGGTCATCTACGTGCGCGACGTGCTCTCCCGATACCAGCCCGACGCCCTGCGCTACTTCATTTCCATAGCCGGGCCCGAGACCGCGGACGCCGACTTCACGTGGGCCGAGTTCGTGCGGCGCAACAATTCGGAGCTCGTGGCCGGCTGGGGCAACCTCGTCAACCGCGCGGCCGCGATGATCGCCAAGAACTTCGGCGAGATTCCGGAGCCCGGGAGGCTGGAGGAGGTTGACGCCGAGCTGCTCGACGCGGTGCGCAACGGCTTTGCGACCGTCGGCGAAAGCATCGCCAACCACAGCCAGCGCGCGGCTTTGACCGAAATCATGCGGCTCGTCGGCGAGGCCAACGCCTATGTCGCGAAGACGGAGCCGTTCAAACTCAAGGCGCCCGAACAGCGTGAGCGCCTGGCTGCTGTGCTCCACACGCTGGCACAAGCGGTGCGGGACCTCAATACGATGATGTCGGTGTTCTTGCCGCATTCCTCGAATGCGATCGACCGCGTTTTCGGAGGCGACGGCGACCTAGCCCCCATGCCCCGTCTCGAAGAGGCCGAGGACCTCGACGGAGGCGATCCCTACCCGATTATCACCGGCGACTACTCGCCCGTCCGCCCCTGGGCGCCCAGCGAGGTCGTCCCCGGGACGCCCGTGGCGAAACCGACGCCGGTGTTCGCAAAGCTCGATGAAGCCGTGGTCGCGGAGGAGCTTGAGCGCTTGGGGATCGAGGCGTAGAGGAACTCTCATGGGCGGCAATCGCAAGAAGCGGAGAACCTACCCGGATGTGCCCGAGCGCTTGGCCTCGACCATCGTCGACAATCACACCCACCTGCCGGTTCGCGGAGACAGGGACTATGCGGCGCTGTCCTTCGACGTCGCGTCGGGGGTCGAGGAAGGCGCCGACGAGGACCGTCAAGGGAGCATTCCCTGGCATGTCGCCAGGATGGAGGCGGCGGGCGTTCGATGCGCCATCACCTGCGGCTGCGACGTCCCGACCCTTCAGCCGACCGTCGCACTCGCCGAGCGTTGGCCGAGCCTGTCCGCGGCAATCGGCATCCACCCCAATGAAGCGCCCCTTCATCGCGGAATAACTGAAGAATCGCCGGACGGCATGGCCCACGGCCTCGATGCTTGGCACCGCGACCTTTCGCTGGAGGACGCCGTGGCCGAGGTTGCGGCGTTGGCCGTCAGCCCCGACGTCGTCGCCATCGGCGAGACCGGCTTGGATTTTTATCGGACTGCCGCCGCTGGGAGGCAGGCGCAGGAAGAGGCCTTTCGCATGCACATCGAGCTTGCGAAGGACCTCGATCTGCCGATGCAGATCCACGATCGCGAGGCCCACGCCGAGTGCATGCGGATCCTTCGCGAATGCGGCGCCCCTGAACGAACGGTTTTCCATTGTTTCTCCGGGGACAGGGAGATGGCCGAGGCGTGCGCGGAGAATGGCTGGCACGCAAGTTTCGCCGGCCCGATCAGCTATCCGGCGAACGAGGATTTGCGCGAGGCGTTCATGACGCTGCCGGAGGAACTCATCTTGGTTGAAACCGACGCGCCCTACCTTGCCCCCGTGCCTTGGAGAGGCCACCCGAATGCGCCCTACGCCTCCGCCTATACGGCTCGTTTCATGGCCGACCTGCGGGGCGTCGACGAGGCTTCTTGGTGTGAGGCCCTGGATCGCAACGCGCGGCGGGTGTACGGAGTCTAGAACGCCCGGCGGCCGCCGCCTTGCCCTTCTACGCTTTAGACCGCCCGGAGGCCATCGCCTTGCCCTGCGCCCACACGGTTCGCCAGAGGGGATCCGAGGAGTCGTCCGCCCATCCGTATGTCGCGTTGCTCCTCGCCAGTGCGCCGACGCCGAATAGGACGAGTGCGCCGCCGAGCATTGTCCACAAGCCGGGGCCCACAGAGGCGTTTTGCCCGAGCGCCGCCACTATGCCGAAGGAGGCGAGGTCGACGATCCGTCCGCACGCGATGACCGCGCCGGCTCCGGCTATTGCCGTGGCGGCGCTGCGCTCGCTGTAGCCGCCCGGGCGGCAGAGCGAAGCGGCGACGGCGACGGCGGCGACGAGCACCGCGACGAGAACGAGGCTCTGCACCCAGAGCTCGGCGACGACGTCGAGGAAGGTGAGAGGCTTGGTGTCAGTGATGTAATCGAGAAACATCCCGGCAACTACGGTTATGCACGAAAACGACGACGTCGCCGCGAAAAACAGCTGCGCCTTTCGGCTCCGGGAGGCGGGCGGCTCGAGAAACATGTCGGTCTCCGCGATGAGGATCGGCGCCTTTGTGTATTCGCGCGCCGACGTCGAAGCGACCCTGTAGGTCGCCGGCGACGCGCCATGGCCGCCCGTGCGGCGAAGGTTGGGCGGAGGCGAGCTGGGATAGTCGTGCATAGGTTCGACGTTAGCGACTCGAAACCGTTGTTGCCGCAACGAAACCTGGGGAGGGCTCTACTTCGGGCAAAGGAGTGCCGCACGCGCGAATTCTTCTCCGTTGCGTGCGGCACTCAAGTCGATGTCGGTTGTAAGTTGTTTTGCGCAGATCAGTGCGCTCTAAGGTTCAGATTGCGCTGTCTTGTTCTCGCTCGTTTTAAGCTGATTCGCAGTCGTCAGAGCTGATCTATTCGTCCTTTTGATCTTGTGCCCCGCAAACTCAGTGTCTTCTAAGCGTCACTTGCAGCAATCCGTCGTCACTGCTGAGGCTAAGGCTGCTGGCCTTCCTGCTTCAGCTGTTGACCGTTCTCGTTGAGCTGTTGGCCGGCTTGGGGAAATCCTTGCTGGCCTTGGCCCGCAGGTCCCTGACCCTGGGCTGCGGCGACGTCGAAATGGGAGGCTTTGCTTTCAGCTTCGATCCGATTGGCCGTTTTCTGAACGACGAAACCGGCTATGAGCATAAGAACTCCCGCCACGGTGAAGAGGATGAAGCCCATTCCCAATTGGTCAAAGGGAAAGTCGTCTTGTTTCATCTTTATGAAATCGATGATGCGTCCGGCGACGAATGCGCCTCCCGCCGTCACGCCTGTGCGCCCGGCTGTTTGTATCGATGTGAGCTTTCCTCCCGTGAGGAACGGGGCGAGGCTGAACCCCAGGACCACGAAAATGGCGGCGATGCTGATGAACAAGCCCACCGTTCTGAACTCGCTGTGTCCGAGGGCTTTGAGCAATGTCATATCGCTTATTTCGTCCGGCATGTTGTACTTCTCGTCAAAGTTGTACATCGGGAGGAATAGCGAAATGACGCCCGCCAAGGCGGAGACGAGAGAGAAGGCAAGCCCCGGCGTGGCCCGGGAAAGCGGTGCCTTACCGCCCCCGAAAGCCGCATTGGATGTGTTGTGTGTTGTACTCATAGCAGCATCCTAGTTGAGACCTGAGGGGGCAGGGCAAATGTGAATGCTCTTTCAATAATGGTCCCAGAGGCTCGCAATCCGATTCCCGAGCACTCGCCCGTCCCCGTCGGAGGGCTCAGTCGGTTTACGGTCACCAGGGCTGTTGCTGGCCGCCCCACTGCTGGGGGTAGCCGCCCTGCTGCGGGTAACCCTGCTGCTGGAAGCCCGGATCTTGATAGCCGCCTTGTTGCGGGTAGCCGCCCTGCTGCGGGTAACCCTGCTGCTGGAAGCCTGGATCCTGATAGCCGCCTTGAGGAACGCCAGGCTGTTGCCCGTAGGGGCCGAACTGTTCATTGCCCATCATGGGGCTCGGCCCGAAATTGTTTTGAGCTTTGACCTTTCCAGTCAAAACCACGGTGACGATGCCGCCTATCAAGATGATCAGCGAGGCCAGCGTCAACAGATGGAAGCCGATTCCGAGAATGTCCGTGGCTCCGTAGTCTTTGACGTCGTTGTAATCTACTCCGCGGCCAATCAACGACAGGCCCCCGAGAACAATGCAGGTGATTCCTGCCGCTTTGGCGAGCCCAACCTTTCCACCGCTCACAAGAGCGGCGATGCTCAGCCCCAAGGCTGCGACGACGGCAATTAGGCTCAAGATCGCGCCGCTCGGAGGGTTGTCCATCTCCGATATCGTCTTGATGAGGCTGATAGAGGACGATTCATAACCGTAGCCTCCGCCGATTTTAACAAAGGGAAGGAACAGAGAAATGACGCCAAGCGCGCCGCCGGCCGCCGTCGTTGCCAGGCCGGGCATGAGACGCCGGCCCGACGAACCCTCGTTGGGATAGTTTGGCATGGGTGTGTTGTAGATGCTCATAACATCGGATACTAGCGAATCAAGGCGGCTAGGTGAAACGGTCGAAAAGGGGAGCTGTGTCTTTTCGGCGGGATGTTGACGCAAACTTTCAGGCAAAAATAGTTGGTGCTTGAGACGCCGGGCATCGCTTCGAAAGCCGCGACAGCAGGGGACCGCCTTCGCGAGCCCCCTTAGCCCGCCCTTGGAATGAACTTGGAAGGAAAAGAACTCTCGCTCGGGGAACGGACTTTGCCGATCTCCGAGCGAGAGCAGAAGGCATCGGTTGTCTTAGAATCGAACGCCTTAAAAGAAAGCGGCGGCGCTGAAACGACTGCCGGCGGCGGCCTTCAATCCGAAGGCCGCCGTGGAAAACGTCACTGGTCGGGCTTGGGGCGCCAGGCCTCGCCGTCGTTCTGAGGCGACGGCGCAGCTTCTTCGGACGCAGAAGGGCTCGACGCCGAAGCCCCCTGTTGGAGGGGCTGATCCTGGGCCTGGGCGGGCGCTTGCGTTCCCTCGTCGGGCATCCCGCCCGCTTGAGGGGCGCTGCCGGTCTGGGGCGCACTGTCAGTCTGGGGTGCGCCGTCAGCCTGGGGAGTGCCGTCGGTTTCGGGCGTCGCCTCAGCTTGCGGAGCCTGCTTGCTTTGGGGCGAGGTTTCCTGAGGAGCCGACTCGCTGTGAGGCGCTTGAGAAACCTGTCCGTTCGGCGTCGGCCCGCCCTCCTGCCCTTGCGCGGGCTGGCTTTGCTCCGGTTGGATCTGCTGCCCTTGCGCAGGCTGGCTTTGCACAGCCATGTTGTTCGGCGCCTGTCCGAACTGCGGCTGATTGAACTGCGGTTGGGCGGAAGAAGGCTGCGGCTCGGGGCGAGAAGCCTCTGGCTGACCGAAGGGCGTCTGTTGGCTGCCCGGGACCTGCTGATTGCCAGGAGCATGCTGAGCGTTGAACGGCTGCTGCGGGTCGTTCGGCTGTTGCTGCGGCGCGCCGGGGCTTTGGAAGTCCCCTTGTTGCCCGTGCGTTTGCGCGGGCTGCGCCTGTCCGTACGGCTGAGCGGGCTGGTTCGCACCGTATGGCTGCTGCCCGTAAGGCTGCGCAGGCTGCTGGCTCCCTCCATACGGCTGCGCCGCAGGGGAGCCGTAGCCTCCCTGCGTGAACTGCGGGGAGGCCGAAGGGGCCGACGGCGCGGAAGCCGGCCAACGGGTTTCCGGAGCTGACTGCGCCGACATGGGAGGGGCTCCCGTGTAACTCGAACCCGCCGACTGGGCGAAAGGCGGCTGCCGCTCGAAGGGCGCCTGAGTCGAATACGGCTGGCCGTAAGGCTGAACGGGCGGGAATTGACCGGTCCTGTTCTGATCGCCAGGAAGCGGCTGTCCCGTGGCGCCCGCAGGCGGCGCAAGCGTCGATTCTTGGTTCGTGTAGGGAGCGGAGAGATAAGAGCCCCCGGTGTGGACCTCGGAGCCGGCTCCCGCCCTCAGGCCGCTGATCAGCGTGAGAAGCCCTCCCAGGGTCAAAACGATTCCGCCGATTCCGATGAGCCAGAAGCCGATTCCCCGAGAGGCGTCGTCGCTGAACTTCGCGGGCTGGAAGTTGACCGCCCAGTTGCTGACAGTGACGAGGCCCGCGAGAGTCTGCGCCAGCCCGGCTGCAAGCCCGCCCGCCTTGGGCGATTTCTTCATGAGCGACGGGACGATTACGGCGACGACGGCGACGATGCCGACTGCGAGAGTCAGGGAGAAAGGCCCCATTGAGCCCTTGTAATCGCCCGAGTTCAGCCACGAGAGGTCTCCGCCGTCGGCCTTGAAGTAGGGGAGGAAGAGGCCTATGACGGCGAGAAGGGCGCCGATTCCTCCGACGAGCGCCGCGATGCTCGTCTTTCCCGAACTTGCCTTGGGCTTGGGGGCTGCAGGCGAATCGTGGTCCGCAAAGGGCGACGAGTACGCCTGTCGATCGGTCGAATCCTTGCCGATCTGTCCGGTGACCGTGGCATTCTGCGGAGGATACTGAGTGCTCATAAGAGAATGGTATTCGCTGGAAGCCGTCGGCGGCATGGAACTCGCCACATGTCCGCATTCTGAAAAGCTCTCGGCGGACGACGTCGATCAGTCCACTCTGCCGTATGGAGGCCTGAAAGAACTGGAGGGCCTCCCTGAACTGTGGCCTGCGGGAGACGAGCCGATGTGCGGCCCGGTGCGCTCGTTGCCGGGGCTCTGGGGATTTTGCCCGTAGCTCGGCTGAGGGCGCGCCCCCTCGGCGGCAAAGACGTTTCCCACGGCCCTAGGGTCTCCCGCGAAGTCTGATGGCGACTTGTCCGAAGACTGCCGCAGATAGGCGACCCCAATCACCTTCGGAGTGGCCTTCGTCGCTAGAACGATTCCAAGAATCCCGCATGCGAGTAGAAGAAGGCCTGCTGCAAGAATCAGCCAGAAACCGAGCCTCGGACTGTACGAATATTCTCTAACCTGTTGTCTGAAAATGGTTCGCTTCTCGCCGATTGATATGGCGAGGACGGCGCCGCTCGTCATTAGGCAAGCCGTGCAAGGCGCCCACTGGGAGGCGCCGGTTTTGTGACGACGCAGGACGAGGGCGAGGAGCGCAAAAACGACGATTGCGAAGAAGATGTAAAGGAAAAAGTATCCGCCGCCAAAGGCGGCAAGGGTATTCTTATCCGAATTAGAGTCCGAGCTGGAGGAGGAATCTCGCCAGTTGAACCTGTGGTAGGGGACGAAACAGCCGGCGACGAGGATTGTCGCTCCCACCCCCGAAAGGGCTGCGGTCACGATGTTGAGGGTATTCTTCCGCCCCGATGTTGCATAGAGGCCGAGAGCGTCTATGCCGAAGGGCGCGGAGGGATCCGGGATTGGCTGGTTTGAGGGCGCGAACGGGCCTGTCGGAGTCGCATTGGGCGACGAAGGGAAGTTGCTTGTCATGATGTCAGCGTAGTTCGACATCCCAGTAGAGCAGGGCTGCTCGTCCATCATGTGGTCGCTCGCAAAGTCTGCACGCTTGCAGGGGGCTTCGTGTGTCTGCCGGGAACGTCGGATATGCTTGGAGAGGTGCACAGCAATCGACTGGTCTCGTTCGCTATCGGCAGGAATGTGTGATGTGCTCGGAAAAGTGGGTGGTTCCATCTAGAAGCTCCTGGTGCCATTTCGAATGCAATTGGCTCCGTTTCGGGGGCAAACAGAAGCGTTTTGAGTGCCAGCGGTGCTGTTTCGGGACCTTCTAAAGTTGTCAGCTGCATGACGGCATCGGTTGAGTGTCTGGACGCGGTCGTTGAGCATCGGGTAGGGTTGTTCGCTCACGCCTTTGTGTGCATGGCCGACTTTGCTGGCATGTTCGCGGGGAGTTTCGTGTTCGCGCGATCGGCGATGCGGATGCGCGCTGTTCGGGTGAGCTCGTTACTATTACAAAACGATATCTGGGTGGGCTCGGGAACTTTTCCCTTGTTTCGCGCTGAAAAGTCAAACCCTGAAGGTGTGAGATGCGATACGTGGGTGGCCAAAAAGATAACGATTTGGTTACACTCGTATCAGAATCGTTATCAACCGGTTCCCGTTTCGCGGGTCCGCCGATAGAACAAGGAGAGATCGTAGTGGGTCGTCACAGCGTTGCCCAAGGCGAAGCATTCGAGTTCAACATAGATCTGTCGAAAGCCCCCGCGCCCGGTTCGAGGCGCGCCGCGCGCTTGGCCGCGCGTGCTCAGCAGGGGCTGAGCCAGAGCCTTCTCCATCCGGATTCGCCGCTTGGATACCTCGTGCGGCCGTTCACGGAGAACGAAGAGGAGGCTCACGCCGCAGCTGCCGCCGAGGCGCCGGTTCCCGAGGCTCCAGTCGAGGCGGCGCCGGTTGACGCACTCGTGGACGAGGAGCTGGCTTCGGTCGGCGCGACGTCGACGAAGAAGAGCCGTTTCTCCCTTTTTTCCCGCTCACGCGCAGCCGTTGTGGCGGTTGTCGCCGCCGCCTCCGGCATCGGGGGCATTGCTGCGGGCACGCTCTCGGTCGCCAATGAGAACGATGCCCACCGTTTGGACGCCACGGCCGGCGTCGCCCAGCTTGCTCCGGTTCAGGAAAAGGCGGCGAAGGCGACCTTCACCGTTTCCGTCGATGGCCAAAAGCGAACCGTCACAACCACAAAGCCCACGCTTTTGGGCGCTTTGGCCGACGCCGGCATAACCGTCGACGGCGACGACAAAGTCTCGCAGGAGATGTCCGCCCCGGTGGCCGACGGCTCGACCGTGACCATCACTCGCGTTGAGAAGAAGACGGTGACCGAGGACGTCGCCGACGCGCACAAGAGCAGCAAGGTCGATGACTCCAGCCTCGCCAAGGGGTCGACGGAGGTCAAGACCAAAGGCGTCGATGGCGTCACCGCCAACACCTATGAAGTAACGTATGAGAATGGCAAAGAGACCGGGCGCACGCTCGTCGTCTCGAGCGTCAAGGTTGCTCGTGTCGACGAGGTCGTCAGCGTCGGCACGAAGGAGGCTCCGCCCACCAAGACCGTCACCACTGGCGACGGAGGGACGGCAGAGGTCCCGTCTGGCGGCGCAACGCCCGCTCCGGCTGGCTCATCCCAGCAGATTGCGGCGTCGATGATGGGATCCTACGGCTGGGGCGGCGATCAATTCTCTTGCTTGGTCAAGCTTTGGACCAAGGAATCGAACTGGAACTCGCACGCTCTCAACTCCTACTCAGGCGCCTACGGAATCCCGCAGGCCCTGCCGGGGTCGAAGATGGCCTCCGCCGGCGCCGACTGGCAGACGAATCCCGCCACCCAGATTAAGTGGGGACTCGGCTACATCAAGGGCCGCTACGGCACTCCCTGCGGCGCCTGGGGCCACTCCCAGAGCACCGGTTGGTACTGATCGGGACCCTTTGACGCCGATCGGAACCGTCCGCATTTGACGAAAACGACATCCGCTTTGCTCGGGGCCAGCCACATTCGTGAGCTGGCCTCGACGCTCGGTATACGGCCGACGAAAACGCTTGGGCAGAACTTCGTCCACGACGCCGGGACGGTCCGCCGGATAGTGCGCGACGCCGGAGTGCGGCCTGGCGACGTCGTTCTGGAAGTCGGTCCCGGCTTGGGGTCGCTCACTCTGGCCCTGTTGGAGGCCGGGGCTGTCGTGTGCGCCGTTGAAATCGATCCGGTTCTGGCCGGCGCGCTTGAATCGACGGTCGCGGCGCGCATGCCCGAGGCGGTCGAGCGGCTGGCCGTTGCCAATCTCGACGCCATGGATGTAAAGGCCCCTTCGAATCTTCCCGTTCCCAGACGCCTCCAGAGCAAGGAAGGATGCCCGCACAGGCTTGCCGAACCGGCGCCGGAGACGGCTGAACCCAAGCCGGAGAGCGTGGATTTCGCGGGTGAGTCCGTGCGGACGGGTCAGATCCCCGCGAAGCCGCGGCTGTTTGCGAAGTCGACGCGGGGGGTCGCCGAGCCTTCGCGGCTCGTGGCCAATCTTCCCTACAACGTCGCCGTGCCGATATTTCTCAGCTTGCTCGAGGCGCTGCCCAGCATCCAGTCGGCGACCGTCATGGTCCAATCGGAAGTGGCGGACCGCCTTGCGGCGCCGCCGGGCTCGCGCACATACGGCGTCCCCTCGGCAAAAGTCTCCTGGTACGGGGAGGCTGCGCGCGGGGCGAAGATCAGCAGAAACGTGTTCTGGCCGATCCCCAACGTCGATTCGGCGCTCGTGAACTTCAGGCGGCACGGCGCTTTGCCTCAGCCTCAGGCCGACGTCGCCGGGCTTGCGCTCGCCGGCGTCTCCCGTGAAGACGTGTTCGCCGTCATCGACGCGGCTTTTGCCCAGCGGCGCAAAACTCTTCGCGCCGCCCTTGCGACGTGGGCCGGAAGCGCCGCGCGCGCAGAAGATTTGCTCGTCGTCGCGGGAATCGATCCGAAAGCCCGAGGCGAACAGCTCAGCGTGTCCGAGTTCGCGGCGATAGCGCGCGCGGCGAGCACGCTTTCCTGATTTGGGGCGGGCGCGCCCCGCGTTCGATGCAAGCAGGCCGCTGTGGTGCGCTGAAAGCGCGTTTTTGGGTTCTCACAGTTTCGCGGTTTCCCGGTTTCGCAGGGTTTCGTCACGGGCTCACGGCCTCAAACGAACCGTCGTTCGCCGTTTTCTGTGACCTGTTTTTCGCTGTCCGGATGGGAAATCAAAGGGACTCACACTAAGCTTGAGTGGGACGCACGGAGAAGGGAGCAGACGGTGGATCGCGCCATGCATGAGTTCTGGCTTAGAGCTGAAAGGCGCATTGACGCATCTCTTGCCCTGATTATGGCATCGATGCTGTGGCTCGTCGTCCTTCCGTTGACTGTGATGTTCACCGATCTTGAATGGAGCCGTTTGACGGTTGTTCTCATGTTGGCTTCCATTCCCATATGCGCCACGGCTCTTTGGCCGTTGAAAACGGGACTTATGACTGTGAGGGCGATCGAGGAGCGTGACAGCGAGGAAGTGGCCCGTTGGCGGGAAACGCTGGTTCCGCCCGCCGAACCGCAGCTTGTGAAGGCGCGTCTGCGCCGAGTCCACTACCCGATGCTCACCGTCATCGCGGGGGCGGGCGCCTTCACCGCCGCCATCGCCCTCAATCGATGGGCGCATGCCCAAACCGCCGGAATGTCCAACTTCTCATTGGGGGTTGCACTCGGCGCCGTCGGCGTCGCCCTGGGGGCGTGCGTTCTCATGTTCGCCGGCAAGATTCGGCCGAGAGCCCTCCTGCTGGGCCTCATCTTGGTCGGGTGGGCCATACCCGTCGGCGGAGGCGTCGCCTCACTCGCCGTGATCATCGGGCGGCAGGATCTTGAATCCGCCTTGGCGGTTCGGGCCCTGACCGCGGTGAGCTATGTCATTTTTGGGCTCATCGGGATGCTTGTCTCACTGCTTCTCTTTGCTTTGTGGCTGGCGTGGCTCGGCAAGTTTGTGAGCGGAAAGAGCTTGGAAGTCAATCATCTGGCCAGGGCCGTTCCGGTTCTTCCCGAGGGGCGCGGCGCCGAGTCCGCGGCGGAATCGGAGTTCGACGCCGAAGACCTCGATGTGATCAAAAACGCGCTGTCGGTCCCGGGATCGGTGCACGCCGCTGTCACCGCCACCCTTTTGACGACCCTGGCCACGGTGGGCCGGGCGGTCGCCGAGACGAATGAAACGGCCGTCGTGACGATCCTCGGCGCGATTGCCGCATGCTGCGCCTCTCTTGCGCTTTACCTCGCCGTGAAGGTGTGAGGCCGCCGGGCGCGGCGGCCCCGCTACACTGGGCACGTGCAAGAAGTTCGCGTCGTCACGCCCTCCAAAGTCAATCTGGCCCTCAGGGTCGGATCGGCTCGGCCAGACGGCTTCCATCCCCTCGACACCGTCTTCGAGGCGCTTGACGTCCACGACGAAGTGATCGTCCGTCGAAGCGACTCCCTGAGCCTCCGCATGCAAGGGGAGGGCGCAGGCGCCCTTCCGGAAGACTCGACGAATTTGGCTCTTCGCGCGGCCACGGCTTTGCGCGAACGTTTTGGCGCCCCGGACCTAGGCGCCGAGATGACGGTCCGCAAAGCAATACCCGTGGCGGGAGGAATGGCGGGAGGGTCCGCCGACGCCGCGGGCGCCCTCGTTGCCCTCAACGCGCTGTGGGGCCTCGGCCTGTCGGGCGCCGACTTGATGGGCCTTGGGAGCGAGCTCGGCTCGGACGTTCCCTTCTGCATCATGGGCGGAATCGCGCACGGCACGGGGCGCGGCGAAATTCTCACCCCGGTGCATCCCGGCCGCGGGCACGCGTGGGTCCTCCTGACGAATCCCGTGGGGCTTTCGACGCCCGCGGTGTTCCGCGAGTTTGACCGCATCGCTGCGGCGGCTGAAGGGACTGGACCCGTCGCGAGGGAAGTTGCAGGAACTGAAAGGGCCGGCCGCGCCGGAGCCGGGGGCGCGGGATCTCTCCGGGCCGCCGAAGCCGACGTCGCCGAGAACCCGGCGTCGACCCGGGAGCTGCGCGAGGCCGTGGCCCGCGGAGACCTGCAGGCGACGGCGGCGCTCATGGCCAATGACCTTCAAGCCCCCGCCTTTTCACTGCGCCCGGATCTTGAAGACGTCGTCGAGCGAGCGAGTCGCTTTGGGGCGACGGCCATCCTTTCGGGCTCGGGGCCGACGGTCGCCCTCCTGGCCTCCGACGCCGCGCATGCCGATCGCCTCGCGATGCGGGCCGCGATCGAGTTTCCGAAACTTCGGGCGGTTCGTGCGAACGGACCGGCCGCCGGCGCTTGCGTTGCGGAGGCGAAGTGATGGCTCATCTTCTCGGAGCGCAGGCGATCCGGCTGGAGTACCCCAACAGCGTCGTCCTCGATTCGGCAGCCCTCGGAATCGGGGAAGGGGACAGAATCGGCGTCGTCGGCCGAAACGGCGGCGGAAAATCGTCGCTTTTGCGAATCCTTGCGGGAACGCTCGACCCGACCGAAGGCCTTGTGACCCGGCGCGGAGGCCTGCGCATCGGTGTGCTTGGGCAAGACGACGCCCTCGACGCAGACGCGACGGTGGGCTATGCGCTCGTGGGAGAGGCCGCCGAGCACGAATGGGCCTCCGACCCCAAAATCCGCGACGTCATAGCGGGCCTCGTCGGAGACCTCGACTGGCAGGCGCGGGTGGGCACGCTCTCGGGCGGCCAACGGCGCCGCCTCGGACTCGCGGCACTCTTGATCGGCGAGTGGGACGTTCTCATGCTCGACGAGCCGACCAACCACCTCGACGTCGAAGGGATTGCCTGGCTTGCGCGGCATCTGAAGAACAGGTGGCCCAAGAACGTCGGCGGACTCCTCGTCGTCACCCACGACCGTTGGTTTCTCGACGAAGTCGCGAACTCTATGTGGGAGGTGCACGACGGCGTCGTCGAGCCGTTCGAGGGAGGGTATGCCGCATATGTCCTTCAGCGGGTTGAGCGCGACAGGATCGCGGCGGCGGCCGAATCCAAACGTCAAAATCTCATGCGCAAAGAGTTGGCGTGGCTGCGCCGCGGAGCGCCCGCTCGCACGAGCAAGCCGCGTTTCCGCATCGAGGCGGCGAACCGGCTCATTGCCGACGTCCCTCCCGTCCGCGACTCCGTCAAGCTCACGCGCATGGCCGTGTCGAGGCTGGGCAAGGACGTCGTCGACCTCGAAGACGCGGGCGTTCGCTACGGAGACCGCGACGTGCTGCGCGAGATCACGTGGAGGATCGCTCCCGGCGAGCGCACCGCAGTCCTCGGTGCCAACGGAGCGGGAAAGTCGACGCTTCTGGGCCTCGTCGCGGATTCGATTGCGCCGACGTCGGGCAGAGTCAAACGCGGAAAGACGGTGAGGATCGGCATCCTCGACCAGCAATTCTCCGCCCTCGAGGAGATCGGCGGGGATCTGGTGAGGCAGGTGCTCGCGCGATACAAGACTTCTTACACGGTGGGCGAGAAGGAGATGACCCCTGCCCAGCTTCTCGAGCGCCTGGGTTTTTCCCGCGATTGCCTTTCCTCGCGTGTGTGCGAGCTTTCTGGCGGGCAGAGGCGGCGCCTTCAGCTGCTTCTCGTTCTCTTGTCGGAGCCGAACGTGCTCATCCTCGACGAGCCTTCGAACGACGTCGACACCGACATGCTCGCGGCCATGGAAGACGTCCTCGATTCATGGCCCGGAACGCTTATCGTCGTCTCCCACGACCGCTACCTCGTTGAGCGCGTGACGGACCGGCAGTACGCCATTTTCGACGGGCGGCTCCGGCACCTTCCCGGCGGCGTCGACGAGTATCTCGAGTTGAGCGACGCCGCGAAAGCGGGATCTGAAGGCGGCGCCCCGAAGAAGGCCGCCGGCGGCAGCGCGCCGAAGGCCCCAGGGAAAAGCGTCGGATCGGCGAAAACGGGGGGAAGCTCGGCCGCGGAGCGGAGCGGGGCCGAGCTGACGGGCGCCCAACGGCGTGCGGCCGAGAAGGAAGTCAACTCAATCGACCGGCGGCTCGCCAAACTTGCGGACAAGGTGGCGCAGATGCACGCACGGATGGCCGAACACGACCAGAGCGACTACGTCGGCCTGCGCAAACATGCCGACGATCTGCGCGATCTCGAGGCTGAGGTCGCCGAACTCGAAGACCGCTGGCTCGAACTGAGCGAAAAGCTCAACGATTAATCACTTTGCAAAGTGTTTATGCGTGTGTGATGATTGAAGCGTGAATGAGGACAAGCTCCTAGCGGAGACCGCCCGCATGTTTCGGGTTTTGGGAAACGAGTCCCGTTTGCTCCTTCTTTCACTTGTGAGCCACGAAAACAGGCCGGTTTCGGCTCTTGCCGAGGCGGCGAAGATGAGCCAGCCGCTCACATCGCAACATTTGCGGATCCTGCGCGACGCCGGGCTCCTTGAAGCGGATCGCCGCGGCAAGGAAGTCATCTATCGGATCTCCGACTGCCACGTTGAACACGTGGTGCGCGATGCGATCGCCCACGCGCGGGAAAACGCATGAAGAAAGGAAAACTATGAGCACTGCCGACCCCCACGCTCACCACACCGTGGCCGAGCACGCCCATGGAGAAGGCTGCGGCCATGAGGCCGTTCAGCACGGGGACCACGTCGATTACGTCCATGACGGGCACCGCCACGCCCAGCATGGCGACCACTACGACGAGCACTGAAAACTCGCCGGGCATCGAAGCTCAGACAAGCTAGAAGGCTCGACAAGTCGAAATAGGCTCACACAAATGAAGGGGGAGGGCCCACGCCTTTTCGTGGTCCCTCCCCTTCTGCATTCTTCGGCGGTTCGAGCCGCCTCGGTTCGTTCGCCTCAGCTTGATCGGCTCGGTTCGCCCATTTCAGTCGAGCCTCGCAGATTCAGCTCGAGCCTCGCAGTGCCCTGACGATCTTGACCCGTTCGCCCGTGCGCAGGATCGAGTTCTCATAGATCTTCCCCGCGAGTGCGGCGAGGAGAGGAATAAAGGCGATGTTGACGGCGAAAGCGACCAGCTGCTGCCAGACGGGCACGCCGCCGAGAGCCGTCCGCATGATCATAGTCGGCGGGGAGACCAAGGGAATGAACGACATGACCTCGCTGGCCGTGGAATCCGGTTGGGCCGGGATGTAGTAGAGAGCCGCATACATGGGTATCATCAGCCCGAAGATAATGGGCGTCTGAACCCCGCCGAGGTCTTCCTGGCGCGATACGGTCGAAGCCAAGGCTCCCGTGAGCCCCGAAGCCGTCAGATAGCCGACGACGGTCCACGCGAGGAATGTCGGCAAGAACGTCCATACTCCGAGCTTTCCAAGCGTTCCGAGGTCAGGCAGAAGTCCCGCCAAACCCAGCCCTCCGACGATTCCGACCATGTAGGCGGCGAAGACCACGAGCATCCCCGCGCCGATGCCGAGGATTTTCCCAAGCAGGAGGACGCGCGGCTTGACCGTGGTGAGAAGGATTTCCACCACTCGACTGGCCTTCTCTTCGACGACGCCGGCCGAGAGAACGCCGATGCCGGTGAAGATCATGACCATCAGGAGGGAGATGCCGAGAGAGCCCATCACAAAGCCGAAGGGATTGCCGTCCGCGCCGTTTCCCGTGACTTCTGGGGGAGTGGTGTCGACGTCGTTCTTTCTGAGGAAGTATCCTCCGATCGCCCCGCCGATGAACATGAGGGCCACGACGATGCCGGTGGAAACCTGTATGGCCTTCGACCCCAAAAGCCTCGTGAATTCGCGTTTGAAGATGAGGGAAAGAATCATCGGGCTGCGTCCTTCCTGCGGCCGAAGATGCCTCGTCGGCCCTTTTGCGTGGGTTCCTCGGGTTGCGCGGCGACCACCACGTCCTTGAACAGGTCGGCGAGGTGGGGGCGCCGGGGTGCGAATTCGCGGACCGGCCCGGCGGACAGCGCGGCCTGGAGCAGCGCCTGGTCGTCGATCCCTTCGGAGTCGACGACCACGCGGGTCAATCCATTTGCGTTGGGGGCGTCGGACGTTCCCTCGAGGGGATCGGGCTGCGGCTTGACGCCCGCCGAAGACAAAGCGGCGTGAACCCTGTCAGGGCCCGCCGAAACGGCCAGCGCAATCTGCGGCCTGCCAGCGTTGCGCAGCTCGTGGATTGTGCCTTCTGCCACGATCGACCCGCGGGAGACAATGCCGACGCGGTCGCACAACCGCTCGACGAGATCGAGTTGGTGGGAGGAGAAGATGACGGGAACGCCGGATTTCGCCTTGTCTTTGAGGACCTGGCTCATCACGTCGACCGCCACCGGATCGAGGCCGGAAAACGGCTCGTCGAGAACGAGGATGATGGGATCGTGGACGAGGGCCGCCGCCAGCTGGACGCGCTGCTGATTGCCGAGGGAAAGCTTTTGCACGTTGTCGTTTCGCCTGCCTGCCACTCCCAGCCGATCGGTCCATTGCTCCGTCGCCTGCGCCGCCTCGGCTTTGCCCAGTCCATGGAGCCGCGCAAAATACTCCAGTTGCCTTCCCACCTGCATTTTGGGGTAGAGACCGCGCTCCTCCGGCATGTAGCCGATTTTGCGGCGGACGTCGTCGTCGACCTCCTTGCCATTCCATGAAACCCGGCCTGAGTCGGTGGAGAGCACACCCAGCATGATCCGCATCGCGGTCGTCTTGCCTGCGCCGTTCGATCCGACGAAGCCAAATATCTCACCAGGCTGGACTTTGAGGCTGAGACCCTTCAACGCTTGCAACGTCCCGAAGGACTTATTGAGATCCTGAACTTCCAGCATGTTTCATGTTTACCACAACGGCTGACGAGGAGCACACCTCATTCGACGCAAGGTTTGCCGCCGAAAGGCAGGAAAGGGAGCGTCTGTGCGAGCTTCGGCGCCGAAAGGCTGGGCGGGGGCGCATGCGCCGAGAAGCGGGGCAGGGGTTGGCGCCGACGAACAGGCAGGGTTGTGCCGAAAGGCGGGCAGGCGAAGTGGACGGCGAAGTCCTTTTAGAAAGCGATGAAAGGGCTCGGATCGGGCGACGAGTAGACACGAGGGGCGGGCGACGAGTAGACGCGAGGATCGGACGACGTGGAAGCGAGGACGAGAAAGCGTCCGCCGACCGGCAGCGAGGCTGCCATCGACGGACGCTCGACCTTTCGTAAAGAGAGACTGAGTTGCGCCTCAGCGTGTCTGGAGCTGTGGATCCTTTTCCATGCCTCGAAGGCCGAGATAAAGCAGGTTCGTCACCTGGGCGGCGACGAGTTTCTTATCGACCTGCATGTTCTCGCTCCACCACTGACCTATCTGTCCGACGCCGCCGGCGAGGATCTGCCCGTAGACGGGCGCCGATGCGGGATCGAGCCCCTGCTTCTCCAGAAGCGGGGCGAGGAAAACGGTGACTTGGTCCGCGATGTCGGCCATGACGGTCTCGAAGGTCTCGCTCCTGACGGCGGTGGGCGACTGGTGGGCGAGCAGATGGAATCCGTCGGCGTTCTCCTCGATGAAGTCGAGAAGGGTGACGACGATTCCCTCAAGGACTGCCCGCGCGCTGTGTTCGGGACGCATCTGAGACCGCAGGATGTCGGAAAGGGCCTTCACCTCGCGGTCGACGATAACCTGGTAGAGGCCTTCCTTCCCTCCGAAATGCTCGTAGACGATGGGCTTGGAGACGCCTGCCGCACTCGCGATTTCTTCGACGGAGACGGCATCATAGCCTCGAGTTCCAAAGAGCTGGCGGGCTACGCGGATCAGCTGTTCACGGCGCTCGGCTCGGGACATCCGCACGCGCCGGGGTGACGAAGAAGAATTTGCGCTCATGTATCAATTATTGCAGTAAAAGCCGCTGTTTACTTCAGTCCGAAGGAGGATCTCTCCCCATTGCCACTCCGCTTTGACGCCGAACGGATCGTGCGACCGTAAAAAACGCTCGCTTTTCAGCGTGTGGATGCGCGGGCTCGTCCGCTCCGTCAAATGCCCGCCATTTCGCGCATCGTGGAGGGGAAGGACCAGACGGGCCAGGCTCGGCGCCGACCGCGGGCGAAGGCGGCTGGCCGAGGCCGAAACCTCAACATATCGTTTCGCTCAAAGGAAAGAGCTTCGCTTCCGGTGAACAGTGAGACGTCAGCCCAGGCGTCCTCAGCCCGACTCTCGGACGGCTTTCCGACTTTGGGATGACTTTTCGCGGACGCGCCTATACAATCGTCCGGGTGATCCGCCCTGGTGTAATGGCAGCACAGAGGTCTTTGGAACCTTTTGTCCGGGTTCGAATCCTGGGGGCGGAGCAGATGCGGCGCACGGTCGGCGTCGCTGCGCGGACGGCGTAGGCGAAACTCTCAGGCAGCGGTTAAACTTGGTCTATGACCACAGGAAGGGGCCTACTGTGAGCAGACCGCATCCGGCTGCCGTCGTCGTTCTAGCGGCCGGTCAGGGAACCAGGATGAAATCCGAGATCCCCAAAGTCCTCCATCCCATGTGCGGACGCACGCTCCTCGGCCACGCGATCTTCGCGGCGCGGGGGCTTGCCCCCGATCACATCGCCGTCGTCGTGCGCCACGAACGCGACCGCGTCGCCGCACACGCCGCCGAATGCGATCCCGGGATCACGATTGCAGACCAGGACGAGATCAAGGGCACGGGCAGAGCCCTCTGGTGCGGCTTGCGCGCCCTTCCAGCCGATCTTTCGGGGCCGGTCGTCGTGACTGCGGGGGACACTCCTCTGCTTTCGGCCGACGTTTTGTCTCGCCTTCTGGGACGGCACGAAGGCAATGCGGTCACGGTTTTGACAGCCGTCGTGCCCGATCCCACAGGCTATGGCAGGATCGTCCGCGACGCCGAAGGGGCCGTCGCCGGCGTCGTCGAGCACAAAGACGCGACGCGGGAACAACGTGAGATTGCCGAGATCAACACGTCTACGTACGTTTTCGACGCCGACTTCCTTCGCGAGGCCGTCGGAGGCCTCGACACCGAGAATGCGCAGGGCGAGATGTACCTGACCGACGTCGTGGCGAAGGCCTATGAATCCGGCGCAGGGGTCGGCTCGTACGTCGTCGAGGACTCGTGGCTCGTCGAAGGGTGCAACGACCTCGTCCAGCTGGCGGCTCTGCGCGAGCAGATGAATCGGAGGACCCTCGAGGCGTGGATGCGCGCCGGGGCGGCGATCGTCGATCCCGCGACCACGTCGATTGACGTGACCGTCACTTTGGCGCCTGATTGCCGGGTCCTGCCCGGAACGGGGCTCTATGGGACGACGTCGATCGCGAAGGGCGCCCTCGTGGGCCCGGGTGAGTTCACCGACGCCCTCGTGGGCGAGGGGGCCGATGCGCGCCACGTCGTGGTTCGCGACGCGGCCGTGGAGGCGGGGACTGCGCTTCCGCCCTACACAGTGCTGACCGGGGGCGCCAGGGCCGCCGGCGTTTCCGAATAGCGAGGGGAACTATGACCGGAATGCGGATGGCGAACGACAAACGCCTCGTTCTTGTAAGCGGCCGGGCGCATCCGGCATTGGCGAAGGAAGTCGCGGACGAACTGGGAATCGACCTTTTGCCGGTCACCGCCTACGATTTCGCCAACTCTGAGATATACGTCCGTTTCGAGGAGTCGGTGCGCGGGGCTGACGTGTTCATCCTCCAGTCCCACGCCGATCCCATCAACACGTGGCTCATGGAGCAGCTCATCATGGTCGACGCCGCCAAGCGGGCCTCGGCCAAGCGAATCACCGCAGTGGCCCCTTACTACCCGTACGCCCGCCAAGACAAGAAGCACAAGGGGCGCGAGCCGATCTCAGCCCGTCTCGTGGCCGACCTGTTCAGGACGGCCGGCGCCGACCGCATCATGTCCGTAGACTTGCACGCCGCGCAGTCGCAGGGTTTTTTCGACGGTCCCGTCGACCACTTGTGGGCGATGCCGACCCTGGTCGAGTACGTTCGCGGACGCATCGACGTCGGCAGCGCCGTGGTTGTCTCTCCCGACGCCGGCCGGATCAAGGTGGCCGAGCAGTGGGGCAATCGGCTCGGGGGCGTGCCTCTCGCGTTCGTGCACAAGACGCGCGACCTCACTCGCCCCAATCAGGCGACGGCGAACCGCGTGGTCGGCGACGTCTCCGGGCGCACCGCTGTGATCGTCGACGATCTCATCGACACTGCCGGAACCATCTGCGGCGCGGTGCGCATCGTGCTGGAGGCGGGGGCCAAGGACGTCATCGTCGCCGCCACCCACGGGGTGCTCTCCGATCCGGCGACCCAACGTCTGCGTGAATCGGGGCTGCGCGAGCTCGTTGTCACGGACACGCTTCCCATCGGTCCGGAAAAGCGCTTTCCGGCCATGACGGTGCTTCCGATCGCACCGGTTCTGGCCCGCGCCATCGACGAAGTCTTCGAGGACGGGTCCGTCACGAGTCTTTTCGACGGCGCGTACTGACCCGGCTCGCTCCTGTGTTTCCGTCTGATTTCGGCGGAGTCTAGGGCGGAAACTGGCGTGAAACGTCGTCTCCTGTTTGGCCAAGGTCTTCCAGTCGGCGTCAATGGCAAGTTGATGTGACATACGTATCCGAAGTTTGCTCTGGTTTTTGAGAAACCCCCAGTTTTCTTTCGCGAATCTGAGTTTTCCTTTGTATTCCGCGGATTCTTTGGGTAATCTGCGATAAAGCGGGGATCAATCGGGGAGAGCTATCCATCATTGATACTTTGTGAAGCATCTCGGCAAACAAGCTTATTTTATATATAAACCTGTTATAAACACTTAAACTCAACTAAAGTTACTTATATGCAATAAGTAAGGTTAAAATCTGCATCTCTGGATAACGCTGACTTAAGGCGTATACGCTCAAAACCTTGTTCTCGTCCCAGATATTCCTGATTTGAATGGCTTTGGCGTACAACAGTGACATGAGGTCGATATTTATGCGGGAGGCCACATGAGTCTTCGGCGGCCTGCGGGGATCGTTCAGAGCGCCTGACCTAAACGTCGCTCTTCGCAGTCATGCCGGTTGCGGATCGTCGCCGTTCCGGCTGGTGCGGCATTTGCTTGCGCGAGGCGCGAAAAGGCAAAGAGGATCCCACTTTATCTTGAATTCCTTCTTTTCTTCGTGACTGGCCCTGCATGCGCCCTTCTTGCAAGGTAAGTTCGCCGCCCATTGGACCTTAATCGGGTCGGGGCTCAAGGAAGCGCATGTGATTTCGGTGTAAAACTGCCAATATTCGAGGCGAAACGGAGGGGTGCGGCGAAATGTCCTACTTGCCGCCGTAAGTGTTCGTGGGACTGCTTTGTTCGCATTTTAAAAAGTTAAATAATGTATTTAAAGGTATCTATTGTGCTTATAAGATGTATATAGGATTAAAACATATAAAAAAGTTTAGAAAGTAAACAACACTCTATTAACTTTAACGACACACCTTGGGGGGAAAACCACTCTGGTGGTGTGGACAAAGTTCGTTGTAGGCTAGCTGCAGGCCCGGCAAAGGGTTCCATGGTCAAGGGTCCATGGTTTCACATACAGAGGAAGGTACTTTTCATGTCACAGAATGAGTTTAAAGATGTAGATGGTGCGAATCTTCAGATTTCCTCCATCTTGGACGAGAACATGGGCAGCCTCAACGCGCACAAGTCGGCCATCAACGGCAAGACGACGGAGCTGCGGGGCAACGTTCAGTTCCAGGGCGGAGCGGCCCAGGCCTTCACCGCCGCCTTCACCGCCCTCGAGGAAGCTAGCGACAGGCTCTTCCAGAAGCTTGGCGTTTACAGCCAGGAGACCAAGAGCACGGGCTCCACTTCCGAGCAGGCCGACATCGACGAAGCTCAGAGCTACAAGAACCTCGGCTTGGACTCGCTCATGGGTGGCGGAAGCTCCGCTCTCTAGGTCGATTCTCGAGACGATACTTATCTAGGCGCAATTAGGAAAGGACAACCACACTCATGACCATTCTCTACAACTACCCCCTCATGCAGGCAGGCGTTGCCGACATCAAGGCCCATGCGCAGAAGGTGCGCGAGGAGACCGAAACGATGGGCAACCGGATCGAGGGCATCATCCGCGAAAGGCTCGGCGGTCAGGCAGCAGATGCCTTCCACACGATCTTTATGAGCTGGATGAAGGACTGCGACGTCATGGTCCAGGCCACGGACGCTCTCAGCCTCGTGCTTGACGGTTCTGTTACGAACATGCAGGGAACGGACAGCAACAATGCGCGCCGTTTCGGCGGCGACGTCCGCTAAGACCGCATGCCGATAAAAGCTGTGTGGGCGGCTTAATATGGTCGCCCACACAGCTTTTATCGTAATCCGGGGTTCTTGCATCCCTTGTCGTTCCAAGAATTTCGACATATTCCAGGTATTCTCGCGCTTGCCGCGCTCTCTTCGTTGCGACGGTTGCCAGCGTCGTTTCCGAGGCCTCACCGCCTCGTATTCGGCTTGGCGGAATCGGAGGGGATATGAAGGCAAGCACACATATTTAGTCAAATGGCTCGTTTCGGTGCCCGCCGGGGACTTCCTTTCACATCCGCCTTGTGGACGACGTCGTCAAGCGACGCCGACGAGACTAAACTCCACATTGTCTCCACAAGTTTTCGATCTGTATTTCTGAGGACACGCTATGAGAGGGAATAAAACCTTTGCTGCTCTGTCCGTTTCGCGTGGTCTGAGCCTGCTCACGGTTCTGCTCTTGGCCTGCGCGAGCGTGTTCGCCGCGGCGCCCGCCGGAGCCAGCAACGGCAGCACGCCCGACGGGGCCGGCTACAGCGCGCCGGACCGTGTCGCCGTCGGCCAACCGCTGACGGTCAAAGGCGTCGGCTGGATGAATCAGGAGAAGAAGGAAGGCTCGGTCGTCGCCGTCAAGATCGACGGCGGGACTTTCAAAGCGAAATCCGCCGTCAAAAATCCTCTCAATGGAAAGGCTGAGACCGACAAGGGCGTCTTGGCGATGGTCAAGGCGGATGCGTCCGGAAGCTGGACCGCGACCATTTCTGCGGAGACTTTGGGCCAGCTGAAAGAGGGCAAGCACACGGTCCAGTTCTCGAGCGGCTCAGGCATTCAGGGCGACGTCGTGCGGCAATCGAGTGTTGCGTTCGTGTACGGCGCCGAGGCGGGAAAGCCCGATCAGAATCCGAATCCTCAGGCGCCCGCGCCTAAGGAGGCTCCTCAGGCGCCTGCACCCAAGGAAGCCGCGCCGCAGAACCAGCCGAACGACACTCCCTCCAGCCTTGATCCACCGGAGTGGCCACACGTTGATCTGTCGGACAAGTCGGGTGCCAAAGCTTGGGTTGAGAAGGAAATCAAGTCGGACACGGGTGCGAAGTTCCGCATCAGAGGGACAGGTTGGAAGAACTCAGCGGGGAACGGCCCGTCCACAGTCTCCGTCAAAATCAATGAGGGTGAGAACAAACCCTACGAGCGGGCCAAGGCCATCGACCATCCTTCGGTCAAGGGGGACAAAACCGTCTGGGCGCTTGTCGCCCAAGACAACCCGGAGAACGACACGAACGTCAAGGACATCAAGTCCAACGGCGACTTCGAAGTCGAGATCGACGTTCCCAAGAGCTTGACGAAGGGGAAGTACTTCACCGTTTCTCTTCTCTCGGGGCAATCGGACACGAAAGACGTCAAACGGTCAATGACCTCCGAACAGTTGACGGTCCTTGAGCCGACCACGTGCACGCCGTCGGTTGAGAAACCGACGGTCGCGGTGGAGAACGCCAAGGCCCATATTGGCGGTACGGTAAAGGTCAGCGGCAAAGGATGGTGCCACCCGCAGGAAAACCAGGGCGCCTCGAAAATCGCGGTCAAGATCGACGATGGAAAGTACAAGCGCGTCGATGTGCCCGCCGGCAGCGACGCGACGGTCTGGGCGATCGTGGAAAACGCCGACCCCAAGACCGGCGACTGGACGGCCGAGATCCCGCTGCCCGACGGGACTGACAAGAAAGCGGTTCGCGGAGGCAACGGCGGAAGCAATCCCGTGTTCCCCGAAGGCAAGCACCGTTTCACATTCATCACCGGAGACGCGGTCAAGCCGGGCGACGCGAAGCGGGAGGTCAAGTCCGACGAATTCGACGTCAGAGACTACAAGCCGAGCGGAATTCCAGATCCGGTCGAGGCGAACGAGGATCTTAAAGACGACAACAAACAGGGTATGACCGTTAAGCGCGGCAAGGACGGTCGGCTCGTCGTCACCGTTCCGAAGGCCAAAGCCGAGGCAGGCAAAGGCAATAAAAAGGACGGCCGGAACGCCACGGACAAGAAGACCTGGGTCTTCCTCGATGTGTACGACGAGGAAGGAACGTCTCGCCACCCATGGGGTGCCAGGTGGTTTGAGACGGACAAGGACGGCAAGGTCCTCGATCTGCCCAAAGACGTGTCTCTTCCCAATGGCGCCTTGAAGATCACGGCGCAATCCGGCAAGCCCGGCGACGACTTCGGCGCTCTCCTGGGATGGACGACGTTCGAAGGCCCCAAGAAACCGGACAACCCGACCAATCCCCCCGGCGGCGGTGGGAACCAGCCTCCCAGCGGCGAGAACCGGCCGCCCAGCGGGAATCAGCCGCCGAGCAACGGCGGCAACCAACCCCCGGGCGGAAATCAAGGGAACGGCGGCGGACAGCAGAGCAGGACGGGCGGCTCCACGATCGTGAGGCGTTCGGTCCAATCGGGCGCGCGTCAGTCAATCATACCCGGAAGGTATGTCATTCAAAGGGCAATCGCCGGTCAGCAGCCGCAGAAGCCGGCCCAGCCGTTCTTCCCGAAGCCCGACTTCTCGCCGCTTCCCCCTGTTCCAAACATCAAGGGCTTGACGCTCCAGAACGCCGGAAACATCGGAAAGCAGATGGAAGGCAAGATCTTGGTGCTTGCGCCAGCCGGACGTCAGCCGGGCGAATGGGTCTTCCTCTACCTCTACCCTCAGGGCAGCCCGCTCGGGTGGATGCAGATCGACAAAGAAGGAAAGATTCGAGTCGACACATCCACTCTTCCCGACGGCTCCTACAAGTTCGCGTTGATGGATTCCACCGGGGCGCTCATCGGATGGACCGACCTCGACGTCGGCAACGTCAAGAAGTCCCCAGCGCCGGCTCCGACGCCGACCAAGGCCGACGGCCCGGCCCGCATCCCGCCGAAAACCGAGGGAGACGACAGTCAGCCGATATGGCCCTGGATACTAGGCGGAGCAGTCATTTCCGTGACGGTCGTCGCAACCTCCCTTATCGCCTCGCGGCGCCAGAGCAAGTGAAAGCGAGGAGTAGTCATGATTGCTTCGCGCAAAGGCCTGAAAGCCACGTTTGCGATCCTCATGGGTTTCATGCTCGCCATGCTGGTCGATGCAGGCGCCCATGCCCTTCCGGGCGACTCCCCGGGAACCGGAGCGTCCGTGTCCGCGAAGACGGCCCAGGCGGGGCAGCAGATTTCCTTCACGGCGACCGGTTTCCCGGCGGGCGCAACCGTTTACGTCCAGCTTGACGACGGTGCGACCCACTGGGACAGCAGCCTTCCGGGAAAGTCCATTCTGCATAAGAAAGTTCCCTCTTCTGGAAAAGTCTCGGGGTCCGTCGTCCTTCCCGCCAATGTCGCTCCCGGAGCGCATTGGCTGCGTTTCAACGCAACGGCAGCCGATCCGAACGGCGGGTCTCAACAGATCACCTGCCGGGGAGACTCCGATTTCACTGTGGTCGCCCCTCAGGGAGAAGGCGGAGGCGGCGGGCAGCCGGGCGGCAACGCCGGTGACAACCAAGGAAACGGCCAAGGCGCCGACCAGGGCAACGGCCAAGGCGGCAATCAAGGAAACGGCCAGGGCGGCAACAACAGCGGGGGTCAGCAGCAGCCCGGAGGCGGCCCTCAACAGCAGGGGCAGCCGGGCGCACAGCAGGGCGTTGCGGTTGACGCCCAAGGAAGGCCCCTGCCGCCGGGAGCGACTCCCTCGGCAACTTCGACCGTGAAGATAGGGGGACAAATCATGACCATCGCCCCCGAAGCCGCCAGCCCGGTGCCGACCGAACGCCCGAAGAACACTGCCAAGAAGACGCCGACCATGCCGCCGGCCGCTCCCAAGGCCGCGGCTGAGGAAGAGTCCGGCGGGCCCAACATGGGCGTAGTCGGCGGAATGGCTCTCGTTTTCGTCGGGCTGATCACCGCCACCCTCATCACGAATCGCGCAAAAGCCGTCGCGGCGGGCTCGTCTCGGGGCGGGGCCTCTGCTGGCTCAAGTCCTTACGATCCGGCCTTCGCCGCCGCCGGCCCGTTGGCCTTCGACGGCTCCGACGCGGACGCCGCCGGCGCTTCCGGACTGGCCGGGGGCGCCGCACTGGCCGCGGACGGCTCAGCCGCTGTCGCCGATGACACTGACGCAGACGAGCCCGATTCCGTCTTAGACGGCTCGGCGCCTGACTGGCCGCCCCTTGCCCCAGACGGGTCGGAGCACGTCGCCGGTTCGAGCGCTGCCGCATTGGGCGGCCGGGACTCGGACGGCCAGGATTGGCGCGACGTCGCCTCCTCGGGTGCGGATGGCGCGGTCGCCGACGACGATCTGGCGGCCGACTCCGATGCGACCGCAGACTCGGAGGATTCCGCTTTCGACGGCGACACCGAAAATTCTGCGGACGACGACTCCTGAGGGTGACAGGCCCTGAGGGTGACAGGCCCTTCCTCGGCGCGGTAGCATGTATAGGTTGCCTCGGCGAGGGAAAGCAAACGTGTCTTTCCGTTATCGACGCGGTGGGTGTGCCTTCGTGCACGGCCGTCGGAATCGAGGCCGCACGCGCTCGAAACTCTCGGGCGCCACACGAAAGGAGAACCACATGGCAGACAAAATCCAGGTCGATCGCCGCCAGTCCTTCGGAAAGGGCGCGTCCCGCCAGCTTCGCCGCGAGGGCCGCACGCCCGCCGTCGTCTACGGGCACGGCTCCGACCCCGTCCACATTTCCTTCGATTCGCATGAGATCTTCCTGGCCACCAAAGGGCAGGCCAACCCGATTCTCACGATTGCGCTGGAAGGCAAGGAACAGCTCGTTCTCGTCAAGGAGCTGCAGCGCAATCCTCTGACGCGCATCATCGAGCACCTCGATCTTCTGCGCGTCAAGCAGGGCGAAAAGGTCGACGTCGAAGTTCCCGTCGAAGTCACCGGAGAGTCCTTCTCCGGCACGATCCACACCGTTGAGCTCATGCACGTTCTGGTCAAAGCCCCGGCCACCGCGATTCCCGAGTCGATCGTCGTCGACGTCGAAGGCCGCAAGGACGGCGAGAACGTCACCGTCGCGGATTTGACCTTCCCCGCCGACGTCGAGGTCGAGACCGACCCCGAGTCGATCGTCGTGGTCATCGCGACTCCGTCTTCCTCCGCCGTGGAAGACGCTCCCGCCGCCGAGCAGGCTGCGGACGCGGAAGAAGCCTCGGCCGAATGATTGTCAAGCGTGTGGCGCCTTTCGGGGCGCCACACGCATTGGAGGCAAGGTGTTCGCAGCGGTCGGCCTGGGAAATCCCGGCGCACAGTACGCAGCCACGCGCCACAACGCGGGGCGCATGGTCATCGACGAGCTCGCGGCCCGCGCTCGCGGGAAGCTTTCGCGATTGAAGAACACGGGGGCGCTCGGCCTCGAGTGCCACGTCGGGCCCCCGCCTTCCCGCAGGGCCGTCCTGTTCGTTACGACCCGGTACATGAACGAATCCGGAGGCCCCGTCGCGGCGCTTCTCGGCTACTTCAAGATCGCTCCCCAGAATCTCATCGTCGTCCACGATGAGCTGGACCTTCCCTTCGGCACGATCCGCCTCAAGCGCGGCGGGGGAGAGGGAGGCCACAACGGCCTCAAATCGATCACTCAAGCCCTCGGGACGAAAGAGTACATTCGCTTGAGATTCGGGATCGGACGCCCGCCCGGGCGGCAGGATCCCGCCGATTTCGTCCTTTCGCCCTTCGCGTCTTCGCAGACTAAGGAGCTTCCGCTTCTCATATCGGAGGCGGCCGACGCCGTAGAAGACGCCATTCTCAGCGGCCTCGAGGCCGCCCAGCTCAGGCTTCACACGAGGTGACCGTGCTCAGCGCCCTCCTGCCAATCGTCGCAGCCGACCCCGCCATTTCCTCCGCTCTCGGCCAGAAGGGCAATTGCGGCCTAGCGACGCCCCGCGGCCTTGTCCCTCCCGTTCTCGCACTCATGGCAGGCGCGAGCGGCCCGGAGGATGCGCCCGGCCCCGGAGGGCCACACGGGCCGAAGGCCGCTCGCAGTCACACGGAGCCGCCGCTCGTCGTCGCCGTCACACCCACCGGCCGCGAGGCCGACGAACTGGTCGGCGCGCTTCGCGCCTATCTTCCCGAGGAAACGGTGGAGCTCTTTCCCGCTTGGGAAACGCTCCCGCACGAGAGGCTGTCGCCGCGTTCGGACACGGTGGCGCGCCGAATACTCGCGCAGCGCCGCCTCGCCCATCCCGAGGACTTTGCCCCCCTTCGCGTGCTCGTGATGCCCGTTCGCGCGCTTTTGCAGCCAATCGCGGAAGGTCTGGGCGAACTCAGGCCCGTGCGGGTCAGAACGGGCGACGCCGTCGATCTCGAATCCCTCGAACGCGCACTCGTCGATGCGGCATACTCCCGCGTCGACATGGTTGAAGGCCGAGGGCAGTTCGCCGTTCGCGGAGGCATCATCGACATCTTTCCGCCCACGGACCCCAGGCCCTCGCGCATCGAGCTTTTCGGCGACGACGTCGAAGAAATCCGCGTTTTCTCCGTCGCCGACCAGCGATCGCTCGAAGCGAGGGACGAAGTGTACGCGCCACCGTGCAGGGAAATCCTTCTGACCGCCGACGTCCGCGCCCGCGCCCGCGAGCTCGTCGATGAGCTCCCCGGCGCCGTCGACATGCTTGACAAGATCGCGGAGGGCATCGCCCCTGAGGGGATGGAGTCGCTCGCGCCCGTGCTCGTCGACATGGTTTCCGTGGCGGACACGATCCCGGAGGGGTCTCGGATCGTGGTCGTCGAGCCGGAGAGAGTCTCCCAACGCGCCGATTCCCTCATTGCGACCACGGAGGAGTTCCTTTCCGCTGCATGGAGCTCGGCGGCGGCGGGCGGAACCGTGCCCGTCGACGTCGACAGGGCCTCCTTCGCCGATCTCGACGAGACGCGGGAGGCGGCGGACAGGCGCGGGCTGGGATGGTGGACGCTCGCCGGCTTCCTCGACGGTCGCGGCCGCTCCCAGGCCGACGCCGCCGAACCGAAGAAATTCATGGGGAAAGTCGATGAGGCGATCGCCGACGTCGCTGAGAAGGCCCGGGGGCGGTGGCGTTTGGCGCTCGCCGTCGAAGGGGCGGGTCTGGGCCGCCGCATGTGCGAACAGCTCGAGGAGGCTGGAGTCCCCGCGACATTCACGGAAGACCTCGCCGAGCTCGAACCCGGCGTGTGCCACGTGACCGCGGCGCCCATCGCCTCGGGCTTCACGATGAAAGGCCAGCGCCTGGCGCTCTATGCCGCGGCGGACATCACGGGCAGGGGCGGCTCGTCGACGCGCGACATGCGCAGGATGCCCGCGCGTCGGAAGAACGCCGTCGACCTTCAGGCGCTCAAACCCGGGGACTACGTGGTCCATGAACACCACGGCGTGGGCCGGTTCGTCAAAATGGCCAAACGCTCCATCGGGGCGGGCCGCGAGACCCAGCGCGAGTACCTCGTCCTCGAATACGCCTCGACGCGCCGCGGCGCCCCGCCCGATCAGCTCTGGGTCCCCACGGACTCCCTTGATCAGGTCTCGCGGTACGCCGGGGGCGAGGCCCCCTCCCTCAACAAAATGGGAGGAAGCGACTGGGCTAAAACCAAGGCCAGCGCGCGGGCGGCGACCAAGCAGATCGCCCAGGAACTCGTGCGGCTCTACGCCGCGCGCCAGGCAGCCAAGGGATTCCAGTTTTCGCCCGACACCCCGTGGCAGCGCGAGCTCGAAGATTCCTTCGCCTACGTCGAAACGCCCGACCAGCTCCAAACCATCGACGAAGTCAAGGCAGACATGGAAAAGCCGACGCCGATGGACCGGCTCATATCCGGCGACGTCGGCTACGGAAAAACCGAGATCGCCCTGCGCGCGGCTTTCAAGGCGGTGCAAGACGGCAAGCAGGCGGCCGTCCTCGTGCCCACCACGCTGCTCGTCTCCCAGCATTACGAGACCTTCCGCGAGAGGTACTCGGGCTTCCCCGTGCGTCTGGCCCAGCTTTCGCGCTTCCAGTCCGAACGCGAGGCCGCCGAGACCGTCAAGGGGCTCGCCGACGGGACGGTCGACGTCGTCATCGGCACCCACCGGCTTCTCACCGGAAACGTGCGATTCAAGAGCCTCGGGCTCGTGGTGGTCGACGAGGAGCAGCGTTTCGGGGTCGAGCACAAGGAAACCCTCAAACAGCTCTATCCCGACGTCGACGTCCTCTCGATGTCCGCCACGCCCATCCCGCGCACGCTCGAGATGGCTGTGACGGGCGTGCGCGAGATGTCCACGCTCGCCACTCCCCCCGAGGAGCGCCACCCGGTCCTCACATACGTGGGCCCGAAGGACAACAAGCAGGTGTTGGCTGCGATACGCCGCGAGCTGCTGCGCGACGGGCAGGTTTTCTACGTCCACAATCGCACGGGCGACATGGCGAGGGTGGCTGCGCAGATCGGCGAGCTCGTGCCCGAGGCCCGGGTCGGCGTGGCCCACGGGAAAATGAGCGAACACCAGCTCGAACTGGTCATCCAGGCCTTCTGGGACAAGGAAATCGACATCCTCGTCTGCACGACGATCGTCGAGACCGGGCTGGACATCTCCAACGCGAACACGCTCATCGTCGAGGACGCCGAACGCTTCGGGCTCTCCCAGCTCCACCAGCTGCGCGGGCGCGTGGGCCGCGGGCGCGAGCGGGCCTACGCCTACTTCCTATACAACCCGGACAAGGCGATGACCGAAACGGCGCTTGAGCGCCTGCGCACCATCGCAGCCAACGCCGAGCTGGGCTCGGGCATCCAGGTGGCGATGCGCGATCTGGAGATCCGCGGCGCCGGCAACATGCTCGGCGGCGAGCAATCCGGCCACATCGCGGGAGTCGGATTCGACCTGTATGTGCGGATGGTCGCCGACGCGGTGGCGAGAATGCGCGGGGAGGCCCCCGAGGACGAAGACGCCGACGTCGACGTCCGGATCGAACTTCCGGTGGACGCCTATCTTCCCGAGGACTATGTTTCCTCTGAGCGGTTGCGCCTGGAGATTTACACGAAGATAGCGGAGGCCGGCTCCGAGGGCGAACGCGAGTCCGTCCGCGCGGAGATGATCGACCGCTACGGCAAGATCCCGCCCCAGGCCGAGCGCCTTTTCCGCATCGCGGGGCTGCGCGAGATGTGCAAGGAAGCGGGCCTGGCCGAGGTGACGATGATGGGAAGGAACATTCGCCTGGCGCCGGTCAATCTGCCCGATTCGCGGCAGGCTCGGCTCAAGCGGCTCTACCCGGGCGCGATTCTCAAACCGGCTGTGCGCGTGGCGCTCGTGCCCGCGCCGGGGGATTCGAAGCGGATGGGCGAATCCTCGGCCGTCGAAGGCGACGACCTCCTCGACTGGGTGGGAATGCTCGTTCATTCCGTGTTCGTCGCGACCCTCGGATCTTCCGGGTAACATGTAGTCCACAATCGAGGGAAGGATCCGATGAAGACCAAGCTGGCCGCAAAGGCGTTCGCTGCTGTCGCTTTAGCATGCACGGCTCTCGCCGGATGCACGAAGCCTGGAACCGCCGCCACCGTCAACGGCCGCCCGGTTTCGGAGCAGAGCGTCGACGAACTCGCGCAGCAGCTGAAGGAAAACGGACTGGACAAATCGCTGACGGCCTCGGGAGTCGACCTCTCCAGCCGCTTCCGGCTTCTCAGATTCAGGGTCACGATCACGGCCGTCGGCCCGGCCGTCGACAAGGCGAGCGAGAAGCTCGACGCCTCCCAGAAGGACCAGATCCTGCAACAGTGCAAGAAGGTTCTGAACGCGTCGTCTGACCTTCCGTCCGACGTCCAAAGGTACTGCTTGGCCCGAGCCTTGACTTCGGGGCAGCCTGCGTTCCAGAAGGAAATCAGCGGCATACTGGCCGACATGAAGGTCGAGTACAGCAAACGATACGGGGTTGCAGACAAACAGAAGGGCCTCGAGCTTCCCGAGTATCTGACCCTTCGACGCCGATAGGCCGCATTTTTGCGCGCCGAAGCCGTCGAATGCCGGCTTGAACTCGTCGAACGACGACGACATCGGGGTGCGGCTTTAGTCCCGAGGTCCCATTCGTCTCTTCACGGCTCGGCGTCGGTGATCAAAATGAGAGATGAGTAACTGGCCTCGGCTGCCACCGCGCCCGGTTCTGCGGGAGAATAGAAAAAGGGTAATTCCCAGCCGAGACGGCTCGCATCGCCGTCGCGCACACTACAGTTAGGAGTGGCTGTGGCCATCATTGTTGATCTTTACTCCCGCGAGATCCTTGACTCCCGCGGAAATCCCACCGTCGAGGTCGAGGTTGAGCTCGAGGACGGCACCCGCGCTCGGGCCGGCGTGCCCTCCGGCGCGTCCACCGGCGCATTCGAGGCCGTCGAGCGGCGCGACGGCGACGCCGCACGCTACCTGGGCAAGGGAGTTGAGGGCGCGGTAGCGGCCGTCAACGAAGACATTCGCCCCGAGATCGCCGAATCCTTCGACGCCGAGGACCAGCGCGGAATCGACAGCTTCCTCATCGCCCTCGACGGCACGCCCAACAAGGCCAAGTTCGGCGCCAACGCCATCCTCGGCGTGTCCATCGCCGTGGCCAAGGCCGCCGCCAAGTCCGCCGGCTTGCCGCTTTACCAGTACCTCGGCGGCCCGAACGCCCACGTCCTGCCCGTCCCCATGATGAACATCCTCAACGGCGGCTCCCATGCGGATTCGAACGTCGACATCCAGGAGTTCATGATCGCCCCCTACGGCGCCGACTCGTTCAAGGAGTCCCTGCGCTGGGGGTCTGAGGTCTACCACTCGCTCAAGTCCGTGCTCAAGGAGCGCGGCCTCGCCACCGGCCTCGGCGACGAGGGCGGCTTCGCCCCCAACCTCGAGTCGAATGCCGCCGCGCTCGACCTCATCTGCGAGGCCATTGAGAAGGCCGGCTTCAAGCCCGGCGCCGAGGTGGGCCTCGCCCTTGACGTCGCCTCCACGGAGTTCTTCGCCGACGGCAAGTACACCTTCGAGGGCGGGGTCAAAGACACCGACTTCATGGTGGACTACTACAAGAAGCTCGTCGCCGAGTACCCGCTCGTCTCCATCGAAGACCCGCTCTCCGAGGACGAGTGGGACGCGTGGAAGGCCCTGACCGACGTCCTCGGCGACAAAGTCCAGCTCGTCGGCGACGACTTCTTCGTCACCAACCCCGAGCGCCTCGCCAAGGGCATCAAGCTCGGCGCCGCCAACGCCCTGCTGGTCAAGGTCAACCAGATCGGCTCCCTGACCGAGACCCTCGAGGCCGTCGAGATGGCCCACCGTGCCGGCTACAAGACGATGACCTCCCACCGCTCCGGTGAGACCGAGGACGTCACCATCGCCGACCTGGCCGTGGCCACCAACTCCGGTCAGATCAAGACCGGCGCCCCCGCCCGTGGCGAGCGCGTCAACAAGTACAACCAGCTCCTGCGCATCGAGGAGGCTCTTGGCGACGCCGCGGTCTACGCTGGCGCCGGCGCCTTCCCCCGCTTCCAGGCCTGAGCCTGAAGGCGACTTCCCGCCGTCGGGCGGCTGACTGACACAGCGGCTCGACGACGGTGCACGCTCCCCGCTCCGGGGCGGACGGGTCCTCCCGCCCGCCCCGGAGCGTTTTCGACGGTGCAGGGGTGTCGGCGAAGGACCGGGGCGAATCCGGAGCGTGAGCAACGCGCCCGGTGAGGTGCGGCCTCGTGCGGCTCCCGGTGAGGCAGGATGCCGGTATGACTCCGCGCCGCCCCGCCTCCAGCCAGTCCGGGACGCGCCGCGTCTCCCGCGGTGCCCGCCCCCGTCAGGTTCCGGCCGAGCGGACGGCCTCCTCGTCCGGATCGGGATCGGCCGGCTCCGAGCCCGAGGGCCTGCCGACGACAGTGCCCGAGCGGGTCCTGCCGCCCCGGATCGTCACTCTGGCGGTCGTGGGCCTGCTGGCCTTCGTCGTCGTCTTCACCTCGCTGCGCGCCTACCTGTCCCAGCAGGCTCAGTACGACGCCGTCGTCGCCAAGATCAAGGAGGCCTCCGACACCTCCACCGCCTTGGAGGATGAGCTGGCCCAGTGGAAGGACGACACCTACGTGCGCGCCCAGGTGCGCGAGCGCCTCGGCTACGTCATGCCCGGCGACACCAGCTACGTCGTCGTCGGTGCCGACACCGTCAAGCAGCCCAGCGCCGGCGGCGAGGCCACCCAGGACTCCCAGGACGTCCCCTGGTACCAGGCGCTACGCGAGTCCTCGCAGGCCGCCGGCCAGAGCAGGAGTGGGACCGACGGCGCCTCGACGGACGGCTCCAAGACAGACCCGGGCGGTAAGGCCCTCAACCCCACCCAGAAGGGCCTGCCCACCGGCGCGCCCAGCCAGGCACCGTCGGAGCCGCCCAAGACCTCGCCGAGCCCGGTTCCCACCCCGCAGACGAAGGAGACCCCGTGAGCCCGATCCTCGAGCCTCAGGAGACCGAGCCGGCTGCTGAGAAAGCCAGTGAGCATGTCGGCGAGCATGTCGGTGAGCAAGGCGCTGAGCGGACGACGGAGTCTGTCACGCCCGCTGACCTCGAGGCCCTGGCGGGCCAGCTGGGGCGGGTGCCGCGCGGCGTCGTCGCCATCGCCGCCCGCTGCGTGTGCGGGCGTCCGACCGTGGTGCGCACCGCACCGCGCCTTGACGACGGCACCCCCTTCCCGACCAGCTACTACCTCACCCACCCGGCCGCCGTGA
>ERZ773022.177-NODE-177-length-60902-cov-7.127960_pt1 | contig 60902 bp, 55 predicted proteins | sample MGYA00580839_ERZ773022 | MGnify/ENA primary metagenome ERZ773022 (study PRJEB29015, sample SAMEA2738020) | human oral metagenome | biome: human oral; feature: human-associated habitat; material: dental | place: China | collected 2044 ...
AAAGCACCCCAAAAGTTAGATTTTCTGTCTAACTTTTAGGGTGCACTTCAAATTAACAAATATGTTAATTTTAGAATAGGGAGGTAGAGCATATGAAGCGAAAGTTCATTGCATCAAAAGAATTGGTGGATCGGTTAGATAGTTACGATTATGATGAGATGGTGAAATTAGCTGCGCTGCTAAAAATGCTAGAAGAAGATGGAGTAACTGAAGAAATGATTCAAAAATGGGGAGTACATTATAAAGGGAAAAGTTATTTAGAAGTTGTAATTTGCAAGAAGAAAAAGGAGGAGACAGACGATGAGTACGTATCTAACTTCCAAACTAAAAAAGTTCGTATCGGAATACCCGAATTTTGAAAAGGATTTTAAAAAGACTATGCTTTTGCAAAGAGTAGCGCTGGAGATGGTAAAGCTTCAAAAAGATAGTGGGTTAGCTTTAGAAGATTTTGCGCGAGAAGTTGAATTGCCGAATTCTCACATTTCTAGATTGCAAAGTGGAGAACACAACCCAACAATACTCACTTTATTGGATATTGCTGAAAGATGTGGATATAAGTTAGAAATTAAAGTTAAAAAGAGTCGGAAATAAAAAATTTTTCAAAGTACATAGCTATTTAACCTCTAAATTTATTCTTATTAGTGTAGAGAGTAAAAAAACTATCAAAATAAATCAGGAGGGAAAATATGGGACATGAAACAATCGTCGATAAAAAACTACACTTAGTTTTCAAAGGAAGTAATGGAGAAACAAAATGCCTTACTATTACACGACCTCAAGATGAATTAAAGAAAATTGTCGCTGAAGCAGCAATGGATGAAATTAGTGAATCTAACCTATTTGAAAACGAAGGTGTAGTATTATATTCAACAAAAAAAGATGCTTACTATAAGACTTGCAGAGTAGATGTTTTCTGCTATGATGAGATTTAAAATTATACAAATAGTAGTGTGATAGTTGAGTAGATTTTAAATGAAGGGTTGTCATCTCTAGAAATAATCTAGAGATGACAACCTTATTTTTGCAAAATTGAATTATAACTATATGATTTTGAAAATAATAATAAATTATTACAAAAAATCGTTGATTTAAAAATATAAAAGTGCTATTATAGCCTTGTGGTAATAATTCGTAATTACAATATTGTTGAAAAGGAATAGAATATGGAGTTTTGGAAGTTGGTAAATAAGGATAAGTATCTAGTAATTCCAGGTGTGTTTGCATTTGTTTTAATTGGTTTTCTGACTATTAATCAAAATGTTAGTAAGGCAGTGTTGATAATTATTTTTGGTTATGTTTTTGTACTGTCGGTTATCCTCATTGTAAATTTTTACAAAAATAAGTCTTTGTATGTGTATTCGAAAGAGGATTCGGATGGTAAATTAATTTGGAAGTTCTTCTATAGGATAATGACCTTATTTTTGCTGTTATTTTCTTTTGTTATAGTGATGGAGATATTAAAATTTCAGAAAGTGAATCTATATTTTCAATTAGTTAATTTTACGATGATAGCCGTAGTACAGTTAGAAATTATTTTGTTTTTTATGATGTCATTTTTTAAATGGAAATCCAGATACTTGTATATAGTATTATTTCTTTTATTTGTATTCTTGTTTAATAATGTACATTTAATCAACTTAATTTTTGGTTCTGTAGGTATACTCTTTATTGCTCAATTTATATTATCAGATAACTTTCTTAATTATTTAAAAAATCATTATTCTGAATATGACATGATTACGATTAAAAGATATATGAAAGCCAATAAAACTAGATTTTTAGCATTTTCTTATCTGATTACATTTTCTGTGAATGTGATATTTATGATTAAACTTTTGTTGCCAAGTGAGATCAAGGGTTGGCTAAAAAATATGATTCTTAACGCTTATAATTGGATAACTATAACTAAAACCCAAAGTGAAATTGCGGATCCATTTCTGATTAATACTGTAATTTTAGGAATCATCATTCTATTTTATACTCTTATAGACAGTTTATTAAAAGGAAAATTTAAAAAGATAAAAGCTTCTATTTTGAAGCACATGAGAGAAAATTTACAAGAAAAGAAGGTGGGGAACAGCCATGGATAAAAGACTTTCAGATTATGTAACGTTTGTATCTGGCGTTAATCCGACTCGTGCTAATAAACAAATAGACGAGGTAATAGTCTATTACGAGCAGAGTGATTTTAATAATGATTTTAATCATTTAGATGGATACGAGATTGAAGAAAATCTATCGGACTTTGGGAAACAAACGCTAAAAGAAGGGGATATTGTTATCAGCAATAATCAGCAAAAGGCTGTGATGATTGGGAAGAGTAATGCTGGTAAGGTGATTTCGTTGAATTTTACAAAAGTAGAATTTAAAAAGCAGACGCTCGATAAGAATTACTTTTTGTACTTATTTAACAGTAATAAATTTATACAACGACAAAAAGAGAGGGAGCAACAGGGAGATGTACTTCAAAAGCTTTCGACAAAAGCCTTAGGTGAATTGAAAATTCCTGTAATTCCTTTGGAAAAGCAAAAGAAAATAGGGGAGGCATATAGTAAAACTTTAAAACTACAAGGAGAATTAATTAGGTATTCAACTCTATTAGAGCAGTTTTCAACACAAATTTTAGAAAAAACATTACAAGGGGATTAGATGATGGTGGATGAATTAAATAAAAGTGAATTAACCTTTGAAAATAAAGTAATTGATTATCTTACAAAAATCGGTGGGACAAAACAATGGGAATATCGCCCTGAAATTAAGAATACTGAAGCTTTATGGAGTAACTTTAAACGTATTCTTGAACAAAATAATAGAGGACGATTAGATAAAGAGCTTTCGACTGCTGAGTTTAATCAGGTAAAAAGGGTTATTAACCAATTAGATACGCCGTATAAAGCTGGACAATTTCTGTATGGGGTCAACGGTGTTAGCCAAGTTGAAGTGGACTTAGACAATGGAGAACATGTCTTTTTAACAGTTTTTGACCAAGCACAAGTAGGTGGAGGAAATACGGTTTATCAAGTAGTTAATCAAATCGAGCGAGAAAAGGTAATTCCAGGGAAACCAAATAGACGTTTCGACGTGACGCTATTAATCAACGGATTACCAATTATTCAAATCGAATTGAAGAGTGCAATGCGTCCTGCAAATGAAGCGCTAAATCAAATGGAACAATATATTGCTGAAGCGCAGTATAGCGGTATTTTCTCAACGTTACAAATTTTAATTGCCATGACGCCAAATGAAATTAAGTATATGGCTAATACAACTAGAGACAAATTCAACAAGGCATTTGCGTTCAAGTGGCAAGATGAGGAAAGTACAAAACCAATCAATAACTGGATGGAATTTGCAGATAAGGTGTTGTCGATTCCAATGGCACATGATTTGTCTACTCGTTACATGGTTTTAGATGGAACTAAGAACAAGGAAAGCATTAAAGTGATGCGTCCTTACCAAGTTTATGCAACGAAAAGAGTGCTTGAAAAGGTAGCTCAATATGACTTTAAATATGATGATGGCCGACTTGGGTACGTATGGCATACAACGGGCTCGGGCAAAACAATCACAAGTTTTAAAACAGCATGGTTAGCCAGCCGCCTTCCACAGGTTCATAAGGTAGTGTTCTTGGTGGACCGAATCGCTTTGACTAGACAAACGGTGGATGCTTATCAAGCCTATGACCCACTCTCTAGAAGAGAAGGGGAATCAGGCGTTGTGAATGATACAGCCAACGTCTCTGATTTGAAGACAAAATTAACGAGAAAAAGCGATAAGAATATTATCGTGACCAGTATTCAGAAGATGGCACGTTTTGTATCAAGAGACACCTTCAAACCTTTAAACCATAATATTCTATTTATTGTTGACGAAGCTCACCGTTCAACGGGAGATGGTTCGGATACAGAAGGGATGTTACAAAGTATTCGTAAGGCTATCCCGAATGCAGCATGGGTAGGATATACAGGCACTCCTCGTTTTGAAGGACAGAAGACAAAAGAAGTCTTTGGAAGTCTGCTTCATGCATATACGATTAAGCATGCGATTGCCGACCATAATGTTCTAGGATTTAACGTTGAATTCAAAGAAACGATTGAACCGATGGAAAATCCTTCAGAGGAAGATATCGATGATATGATTCGTGCGAGCGTGTATGACACTGATCCTGTACACGTGGAATTAGTCGTTCAAGATGTGTTGTACAATTGGAAAGAAAAATCAAATAATTATAAGTATAATGCATTGTTTACAGTACACGTAGGTGGCAATAAACCTTCAATCCCACGTGCGATGGAATACTTTGACAAGTTTATGGAGGAAAATAAGAAGTTAGAAGAAAGACCATTGAAGATTGCGATTATCTTCTCAGCTGATACGTCGAATAGTGATAGTCAGTTGCAAACGAATGAAAGTCTTGATCGTGCACTTGTCTCATATAATCAAATGTTTGGAACTACCTTTGATCGTACAACATTAAAAGCTTACTCAGAAGATTTGGCTAGACGATTAAATAAAACTGCTGATGATAGAAACTATTTGGATTTAGTGATTGTTGTTGATCAACTATTGACAGGTTTTGATGCACCAGAGTTGAACACTTTATATGTAGATAGAACGTTGAAAGGCGGTAATCTAATTCAAGCGTACTCTCGAACAAACCGTATTCATGACAGCGTAGCTAAACCTTGGGGGAACATTGTAAATTATCGTTGGCCAAAACAAAACGAGTATGAAATGAATAAGGCGTTTGCGGTTTATTCAGACAGACACTCGGCTGATGAGCAAGTCGACTTAATAGAACTGATTGATGGGAATACAAAAGATAAAATTATCTCTAAACCATTTAGTGTTGCAGTAAATGATATGAAAAAATTAGTTGATGAGTTAAGAGAGTTAACGGATAATTTTGATAGAATTCCGCTTAGTGAAGAAGACCAGAATGAATTGTTTGAGAAGTTAAAAAATTATAATAGATTAATGACTCAATTAAAACAATATACTATAGATGAAGAGGGAAATCGCGTATCTGCGTATGATGCACCGGAAGAATTTTACGATCGTATTGGAATGACTCCTGAGGATGAGATTAAATTAACGGTTGTGATTGCGGATGAGTTAAAACGACTTAAGGCCAAACAAGAAAAAGTTGATATTTCTCATATTGAATTATCAATGGTGCAAATTAATGAAGTGAGAATCAATTATGATTACTTAGTAGACTTGATTGCGAAAATGGCGGATGAAATCCACGCTCATCAAAACGAAGATGCTGAAGCTACTAGAATCGAAATCAATGTGGAGATTGCCAAATCTGACAACGAAGAAGAAAAAGAAAAAATGCGTCGATTTGTCGAAGCAATCTATAGTGGAGAGTTTGTATTTGATAGTTATCCTGCACCAAGAACTGTGGAAGCGATGGACCGTGCGAGAGAACGAGCAGTAACAAAATCAAATACACGTGAAGTAGCAGAGTTCGTACGCAAATGGGGACTTGATAACAGTACTCTTGTAAAAGATTTATTAGCCCTAATCGAGAAACATTCGATTGGACAAGATGACCTGGATAAGCAAGGGGAAATTTCAGCAATCTTAAACGCAGCACGTGCGGATTACCAAGAATTGGCAGAACCTGTAATTGCTGAATTATCATGGATTAAGTACCGAAACGAATTCAGAAAAGCAATCTACAAACTAGCAGATGATATTAAGAGAGGTGAATAGAGTGGGAGAAGGACAAAAGAATGTACCTAAGTTAAGATTTAAAGGGTATGAAGACGCTTGGGAACAGCGGAAGGTTGGAGAACTGCTTATAGAACGTAATGAACAAGCACCAATGAGCATAGAATATCCACTGATGGCATTTATTGCGAATGAAGGCGTTGCACCAAAAGGTGAGCGATATGACAGAAGTGCACTTGTAACAGACACCGAGAACAAATTATATAAAAGAACTGAATTTGGAGATTTTATTTATAGTTCAAACAATCTTGAAACGGGGTCGATAGGACTTAATAAGTATGGAAAAGCTTGTATTTCTCCTGTTTATAGTATATTTCAACCTACCGGAATTGCTAATGCAGATTTTTTGGGACGCAGATTGGTAAGAAAAGATTTCATAAATTCTATGGTCAAATGGCGTCAGGGAGTAGTTTACGGTCAATGGAGAATTCACGAATCAGACTTTCTGAAAATAGAAATTCATATTCCTTCGGTAGAAGAACAGAGACAAATCGGTACATATTTAGATTGTTTCGACCACCTCATTACTCTTCATCAGCGTAAGTATGATGCCTTAATAACGATGAAAAAAACACTACTTTCAAAAATTTTTCCTAAAGATGGAGAAGATATTCCAGAAATTCGTTTTAAAGGATTTACTGACGCTTGGGAACAGCGTAGCTTTAAAGAAATTACGTTTCTATCAGGAAAGAAAAACAAAGATAATCTACCTTTAGAGAGCTATTCGATTACAAATGAGGATGGATTTGTTCCTCAAAATGAGCATTTTGAAAATGGGGGAACTATGAAGGAGGCAGATAAGAGTATGTATATTATTGTTTCTACGAACTCTTTTGCATATAATCCAGCTCGTATAAATGTCGGTTCAATCGGGTATAAGGCTGATGGAAAAGATGTTATTGTAAGCTCATTATATGAGGTGTTTAAAACTATAGATGATATTGATGATAACTTTCTGTGGCATTGGTTTAAGTCTCCGCATTTGCAAAGATTAATAATGAAATTTCAAGAGGGTGGAGTAAGGTTATATTTTTACTATAACAAGTTATGTTTAGGTTATATATCTGTTCCAGAGTATAGAGAGCAAAATAGAATTTCTCAAATGTTAGGAACTCTTGATAGCCTTATTACTCTTCATCAGCGTAAGCTTGATGAGTTAAAGAATATGAAGAAAACACTACTACAGCAGATGTTTGTATAAAAAGGAGAGAATAAAATGACGAAAACAACCGAAATTACATCGAAGCTTTGGGAGATGGCCAATAAATTACGTGGAACAATGGATGCTAGTGAGTATAAAAATTATATCCTTCCATTTATGTTCTATCGTTATTTGTCGGAACATCAAGATGACTATATCCGTAACAATGGATTAGAAGATTTTTATCAAAATCCAGAAGATATAGAAGAATATTATGAAGATATTGCTAGAAGCCTTGGCTATGTGATTGAGCCTCAATTTACTTGGAATGCGATTGTTGACAGTATTGAAAACCACAAAATTAAAGCAAGTGATTTCCAAGATATGTTTGAGGCTTTTCATAAACATGCGAAACGAAATACAGATTCAGAACAAGAATTTGCAAATGTCTTCTTTGACGTGAACTTAGGAGATACTCGCCTAGGGTCTGGAACAAATGAACGTGCAAAAGCTTTGAATGATATTGTGCTGATGATTAACGAATTCGATTTTAAAGATGAATCAGGACATGACATTCTTGGGGATGTTTACGAATACTTGATTGGTCAATTCGCGGCTAATGCAGGAAAAAAAGGGGGAGAATTCTATACTCCTCATGAAGTGAGCCAAATTTTAGCACGTCTAGTAACAGATCACGTTTCTAAACAAGGAAACCAATTCCGAGTATATGACCCAACAATGGGATCAGGTTCGTTATTATTAACGGTACAAAGAGTGTTTTCTGGAAGCGACATTTCAAAAGTAGAATTTTATGGACAAGAGCTTAATACAACGACTTATAACCTTGCTCGTATGAATTTGATGATGCATGGAGTTTCGTATGCCAACATGAATCTAAAAAGAGCAGATACATTAGATGCTGACTGGCCGTTTGATACTCACAACGGAATTGAAGTTCCAAAGAAATTTGATGCGGTAGTAGCAAACCCACCATATTCACAAAATTGGGATATTAAGAATATTGACCGCGAAAAAGATGTACGTTTCAAAGGTTTCGGTGTTGCGCCAGCTTCTAAAGCTGACTATGCATTTGTGCTACATGGATTGCACCATTTAGATGAAAAGGGAACAATGGCTATTGTATTACCACACGGTGTCTTATTCCGTGGAGCTTCTGAAGGGAAAATCCGTGAGAATATTTTGAAAGAAAATTTACTTGATGCAGTAATTGGTTTGCCAGCGAACTTATTCTATGGAACAGGTATCCCAACAGTAATTTTAGTATTCAAAGGTCGTGAAGTACGTGGAGAGAGAAAAGATGTCTTATTTATCGATGCTTCGAGAGAATTTGAAAAAGGCAAAAATAAAAATACCCTATCTGAAGAAAACATCAACAAGATTGTTGAAACTTATCATAACCGCAAAGATGTTAACAAGTACGCGCACGTAGCAACGATTGAAGAAATCAAAGAGAATGATTACAACTTAAACATTCCTCGTTATGTAGATACGTTTGAGGAAGAAGAAGTCGTTCCGTTATCGGATATTGCTAAAGAGTTAAATGAAATTCAAACGAATATTGATGAAACAACAAAATCATTGATGAGTATGCTAGATGATTTAGTAGGTACTACTCCTGAAGCACAATCTGAGTTGGAAGAGTTCAGAAAGTTATTTGGTAGTAACTAATGATGTGAAGTAGAGGTGAAAGCCTCTACTTTTTTGTATTTAAATAAAGCATACGCTTGGGAACAGCGGAAGGTTGGAGAACTGCTTATAGAACGTAATGAACAAGCACCAATGAGCATAGAATATCCACTGATGGCATTTATTGCGAATGAAGGCGTTGCACCAAAAGGTGAGCGATATGACAGAAGTGCACTTGTAACAGACACCGAGAACAAATTATATAAAAGAACTGAATTTGGAGATTTTATTTATAGTTCAAACAATCTTGAAACGGGGTCGATAGGACTTAATAAGTATGGAAAAGCTTGTATTTCTCCTGTTTATAGTATATTTCAACCTACCGGAATTGCTAATGCAGATTTTTTGGGACGCAGATTGGTAAGAAAAGATTTCATAAATTCTATGGTCAAATGGCGTCAGGGAGTAGTTTACGGTCAATGGAGAATTCACGAATCAGACTTTCTGAAAATAGAAATTCATATTCCTTCGGTAGAAGAACAGAGACAAATCGGTACATATTTAGATTGTTTCGACCACCTCATTACTCTTCATCAGCGTAGGTCATCAAGGATTATCAAATAATCAGCTGCTTAGTTCTGCTAAAGACCTCATTACAAGATCAATATCTTTGTTCTCTAATTCTGCAATAATGTGCAGATAAGTTTTTTGCGTTGTAGTAATGCTTGCGTGACCTAACCTCCTTGCAACGCTTGCGATTGAAACGCCAGAGAATAATAAAAGAGAGGCGTGAGTATGTCGGAGTCCGTGAATAGTGATAATAGGAATACCGCAATGGATACAATGTCTTTCTAGGCGTTTATTTGGAGTGGAATTCCATACTTTCCCGTGTACAAATATAGGCTCATTTTCTGGGAGACCGCGGAGTAATTCAGTAAACTTAATGACTGTTTGCCAATCGATTTGAATCTTTCGGTTTGAAGTGAAATTTTTAGTAGGAAGAAACCCTGTATTGTTTTTATAGTCCCATGTTTTGTTAATAGTTATAGATTGATGCATAAAATCAAAGTCTTTGGGTGTTAATCCTAGTGCTTCGGAAAACCTCATTCCAGTTTTAGCAATTAGATAAATTAGCCAGTCCCAATCAAGTGTAGAACCTAGCGTTAAATCGGACAGAAGTTTATGGACTTCAAATTGATTCAGAAATTTTTGTTTCTTATATCGAGCATTCCTTCCTTTGATGATCGCCTTCCTAGTGGGGTCACGTTTAATCCATCCTTCGTCAATGGCATCTAATATGGCTGCTTTTAATTGATGATGGAAATCCATAGTTGTTTGTTTTTCGTGGACTTCTGCATAATCATTTAAAAGTTGCTGATAAGTAGTACGTGTAAGTTCACAAATTTCAAGAGTTGGAATTAGTCGTTTTAACCATAATTGTGTCATTTTATATTTTTCCATTGTTACATTTCGAATCGCTCCTTCCTTATAGATATGAATCCAGCGATTGTAGTATTCATGAAACAATTCGTGTTCAGTATTTTGTTTTGAGTTCATTTATTTACCTTCTTTCATAGGAAGAGATGACCTAGCTGATGAATACATTAAGTATAATGCGTCAGTTTAATTTATTGATAAGTCTTACAGTCTTTTTAGTCCACCTATGCTATAATAATCTTGAATAGAGAAGGTTTTCATGATTGGAGGAGAGAGTATGAAGCAAAGACAAATTCTAGCATCAGCGCTTTGTGTGTTGGCGCTTGCGGCTTGTAACAAGAAGCCAGAAGAGGCAGTGACGACCCAGGCTACGACGGTTCAAGCGACGACAGTGGCACCGACGACGGTAGCTGAGGTGGAGCACGCGACGTATTTTGAGATGTTGCAGTTGGCGTATAATGTGGCGGCCAAGGATGCCGATATTACGGAAGGGTTAGCCGCAGCCAAGAAGGTGCGTGACGAGATGTTTGATCAGTTTCCAAGCGACAAGGATGACATTGACGATGCCTATTCGGACTTGGAGCTCTTGGTTCGTTTTAACTCGAGCGGATTTAGCGACTTCATGAAGCGGTGGAATGCGTCGACTGGGCAGCATTTCGAGGCCTTGCACGAGGCGATTCACATGGATGCTGCGACCATCAATGGCGATAAGGTCAAATGGAATATGATGGGCGTTGTGGACTCAAACGACTACGAAGTGATGGTGGTGGAAGCGTATCTTGACGCTGCGAAGAAAGAGGCGTTCCTCTTTGGGTACGAAGACGGAGAGCCAATCGTTCTTCATGCGACCAATGTGACGCGCGAGACACTTGCAAAAGCAGCGTTCCAAGTCGTGAAGGACGCTGATTTACTAAAAGGCTTTACCGATAATGCGACATGGAAAGCAACCTCTGAGGCGTCTGCGAATCAATCGGTTGCGGATGCGATGGCGATTTACGCACGTAAAAGAGGCGAAATCTATGAGCGCACGAGTCCAGCGACCCAGCGTGAGTATTATGATTTAGCCGTTCCAGACCAGCTCTTCAAATATGCTACTGTCGATGGCGAGAAGGCGAACTTCAAGTGGGCAGGGCTGACTTTCCAAAAAGGAGGCGACTCTTACGAAATCGTGGAGTGTTATGTGTCTGAATCAGGTACATCGGTGATCGTATTTGCAAAAAAAGAAGGAATCAATATGCTGTTAATCGGCGAATCAGAGCCACAGACGACTAAGAACGCGGATGGAACGATCAAGTCGGCCGTAGTGAACCTCCAACCGTACGAGAACGACACACTAGAACGTGCATTGTGGTAAGACAGGAGAAGTAGAATGACCAAAGAACAACAACTCGAACAACTAATGAATGAGATGCTGCCGGGATTGCAGCTCTTTGCTAGAGACATCAACCTAACGCCGGAAGAAGAGGCAAAGTTCCAGGTGGGGATGATTGTGCGAAACGCTGCCTTTACCGATGCGACGAGTCGTATTGGCGGCATGGTGACAACGCACCGCTTCAGCATTTTATCGAACCATCTTTTTGATTTATCGAAGGCGGAGCACGGCACCAACTGGGGGCTACACGTTGCGAACCGCGACAGCCACTTCAAGGTGCTGGACATTTACGAGCATGAAGGGAAGACGCAGATTCTCCTCTTGCATTTGCCGGACGATTATCGTTGGAAATGGATGGAGCATGTGAATCTGGATCTGCCGGTGGACATCGTGGCCGATAGCAGAGAGCGTTTCGCCTCCAAGGCCCACGCCGAACCGATTCCAGAGGTGACAAGTCCGGAGTGGCTTGACCGATGCGGTTTTGCGCCAGGACTCGACATCAAAGGCGAACTCTTCCCAAATGAAATTCCAATCGCAAGCCAAATGCAAAAAGTAAAAGACGCTTCTTTCCGTAGCGTCTACCATCAACTCGTCTACGTTCGCTGTGCTTCTCTCATCGAAGACGTGATGCCAGAAGTAGCGAAGACTGGCGACACGGGGCTTGTCCTCTACGGATATATCGACGAAGAGGCCGGCGTTTCGTTCCAACCCCTATGGATCGCAAAAGAAGGCGAATCGACGCTAGACATGCGCCTCATTCCAGAAGAGACGATGTATCTTATCCGTCTAGCGAACCTCGATGACTGCGAGTTCTGTTCGATGAAATGGATTGAAGTGGATCCGTATATCGTCGACCGTGCAAGACGCGTCATTGCGGAAGTGTATGATACGAAAAGCAAGGAAAAAGAAGAGACACGCTCCTTCCAAGGCCTCGACCGATTCCGCCACCGCCAACATCCCGATGACTTTGGCGTGGCTGTATACTACGAAGACAAGACGAAGGAACCCGAACGCTTGTGGGTCCGCATCTCGCGCGTGGAAGGCAACCAATGCTTCGGCACGCTCTTGATGGACTCGAAGCACCCAGACGGACCGAAAGAAGGGGACGAGATTATGTTCCGCGTCCTTCAGAACGAAAACGGCGACCTCGAAGTTGTGTCAGTTCAAAAATAAGTAAAAAAAGACAAGATAACCCTCGGTATCTTCATAGTGTTGATGGTAAGGCATCGGGCCAAGCCTAAGTCTTGGCTCCTACCAAGCTTCAAACGAAGAGCAAACACAATTTAATGTGTGCTGAAACTTTAACGCAGTAGACAAATGAATTCCTCTTCACTGTCAAGCAGTTCAAGGAATTCTATTTGTCCTTGCGGGGGTAAGACTACGAAGAAACAAGTTTCTTCTGTCTTACTCCCATTGGTTGCTCTTCTTACCATTCACACTATAGAACCGAGGGTCTTTTGTCTTTTTTTTTAAACTGTCACACCTTCTTCGTGTATGAGAGAAAGCACACCTTTCTTTTGCCTTTTATTTCGTGAAATTGAACGATACCTCAACTAGAGCTCGCATTTTCATTCTTTCATAGAAAGAGCACTAGCTATTTTGTCTCTTTTCTAATCAATTTCCTTGATTATAAAAAGAAGTATGCTATAGTGAAGGTGTGAAAATTTCACAACACTAAAGCCAGAAAGGGCATTGGGTGTGGAAGATTCAATGCTCTTTTTTCGTTAGATAATGCCTAACGTTCTGGTGCTGCGACAACTATTTTTTCTTGCTAGAGTTCAGCAAATACTCTACTAATATTAAAATTAGTCCCACATGTAATAGTGCAAGGAAATATTAAAACCAGAAAGAGCATTGGATCTAGACCATCCAATGCTCTTTTTTTAGTGTGCGCCATCCGCAATTTGCACGATTATGTCCTATCACATTATAGTTTGACGCAAAGTGTAGCGATATAGTCATTGTAGTAACGAGATAATCGATTTCTTTTGTCGCAGGATTCATAAAAATCGATCATCGCGAGACCGTTTTTCAGTTGGCCTCGAATCTGAGTTTCTAAGGTATGGCTGAATTCATATCCGTATTCTGGATTGATGGTGATTTTGCCGACCTCTTCAAGCTCTTTTGAATTAAAAGGGATGGAGAACTTTAACAGTAATTCCTCGTCGGGTTGGTCCCATACAACGTCAGCGTCATACATATATATCCAAGGATTCATAAACCCGACCATTAACAAGCCGCCTTTTTTCAATACGCGAGCGGCTTCTTTATACATGTTTTCTAAATCTTCTATATAGACATTTGAAACCGGATTAAAAACAATATCAAACGTTTCATCTTCAAATGGGAATGGCTTTGTCAGATCACCTTGAACGGTAGTGATTGTTAAGCCTTCTCTTTTAGCCACCATCTCATCTCTTTGTAATTGTGATGTGGAAAAATCCATGATGGTGACATCATAACCCTTTGCAGCAAAAACGGGCCCCTGCTGTCCACCACCACAAGCTAACCCTAATATCTTTTTTCCACTCGCTTTTTCAAACCATTCTTGGGGAACTTTTTTCCCAATCGTTAATGCCACAGAAATGGGTTGTTTTCTAGCTTCTTCTAATTCTTCATGTGTTACTGGCTCAGTATAGGTATTTTTTACATTATTCCATCGGTCTTGATTACTTTTTATATAATTGCTCATCTCTTGCACCTCTTTCTATTTCGTCCCCTTCATTATACGACAAATTTTTATTAAAAAATAGGCATCGTGGATTTTCCAAAAGAAAGCCAACAACACCTAAAAATCTTCCAGTAGCACTTCCTCTATGACAGTATCCTTTTGGAGCACCGGCTATGTTGAAGTTTGCCCCTGTGTCGATTATCCGCGCTAGAGGGCACTATTCTTTCTCCTTGCGTCATCTACATTAAAGAAGAAAATATAAAAATAGGCTTCCAAGACCTTGCGGATTCTATAGTAATGGAAATAACGAGTGTAATCGAAATGAATTAGGGCGTCAGTTGGTGTTACCAACATGACGCCCTTTGAAGTTCGATAGGCAAAGAGACTTCGGCTCTTGCCGGCCCCTTCTTCTAATATTATAAGGAGCTGAGAAATGTCATAGGAGCTTCTTGCATCCCCCCTCAAATTATAGAAATGCTGAAAAGAGACAAAAATCCCTCGGTTCTATAGTGTGAATGGTAAGGAAGAACAACCAATGTGAATTACTGAGTCTAGAAATTTGATTTCGTAGACTCAGTTTGAAGCTTGGTAGGGCTGAGATTTAAGCTCAGCCCGATGTCCTTACAATCAACACTATGAAGAAACCGAGGGTTGAATTTGTCTCTTTTTTTATTAAAATATTTCATGTCTCACTTCTTTAATAAGCGGATGGCGTAAGAAGGCATATGAAAGATAGATCGCCATCAAACACCAGATGATCGGCTCAGAGAAAATAACGCCAAGATATCCAGTGTGCGGAATGATAAAAATCACAAAAAGCACCTTTCCCACCAATTCAATAAAGCTCGAAACCAATGGTGTCACCTTTTGCCCTAGCCCTTGCAAACTATTTCGTAAAATCAATAGAAGCGCAAGCGGAATATAAAACACTGACCCGATACGGTTGTATAAAGCCGCGTTGTCCAAAAGTACAGGGTCGCTTGAACCAGAGATGAGTTCATTTAAGGTAGGACTCGCAAAGAATAAGAAGATGCATACCAGAATCGCCCATCCAAACGCCAGCAGACTGCCTTGACGAATCCCTTTTCCAATCCGGTGAGGTTTGTTGGCACCGAAGTTTTGCGAAGTGAAGGTCGTCATTGCTGCCGCAATCGCCGCAAATGGCAAGGTCGAGAACGCAAAAATCCGTCTAGCAGAAGTTTGCGCACTGATGATGACAGGTCCAAGCGCGTTGATAGAGGACTGGAGCATCACAGATCCTAGTGAGACGATGGATGACATAAGTCCCATGGCTAAGCCTTGGCTGAGGAGGTCTAAATACAGTTCGTCGTCGCGGACAAAATCACTTTTGGCCGGAATGAGGAAGCTGGCGCGTTTTTTGATATAGATAAAGCAGAGAACGGCCGATATGCCCTGAGCAATAATCGTCGCAATGGCGGCTGCTGAAACGCCCATGTTGAACGTCGTAATCAGTAAGATATCTAAAAACACGTTTACGACCGCTGAGAAAATCAGGAAGTAGAGTGCCGCCTGGCTGTCGCCGACTGCACGAAGCAGACCCGCACAGAGGTTATATGCGAAGGTTACGGCAATACCGAGTACAACAATCGAGATATACTCATACGACTGATTGATGATACTCTCAGGCGTTCCAAGGAACTGAAGGAGAGGATACATGCCGAAACTTCCGATAATCGCAACAAGGAGACTAAGAAAGGCTCCGATGACAAGAGTTGCTGCGACGGCACGTTTCAAGAGGCGATGGTTATTGGCTCCGTAATAGCGTGCAATGATAACGCCCATCCCGTTACCGACTCCAAGCGAGAAGCCGACGATGAGTTCAAAGATGGCAGCTGTAGCTCCAACCGCAGCCAGCGAATCCTGTCCAAGGAATCGACCGACAATCATGATGTCAGCGGTGTTGTATAGTTGCTGGAATATATTAGAAATAATAATTGGGATTGCAAATGCAATAATAGACCGCAAAATCGGCCCGTCTGTTAAGTTAATCGCTGTTTTTTTCATAAGTGAAATTATACTCGTAACAAAAGAGATGGTCAAGTGAACCAAAGGTCCGAAAAGATGACTTCGAAACCTTGCGGATATTCGTTATACATACCATAACGTTGCACCGGTTCGAGCCTCGAAGAGTCTCTCACCTTTACAGCCTCAAAGTTGGCGTAAGGAATAAATTCCTACGCCAACTAATTCGCATGTAATGCTAAACACGTTACGGTTTGTATAACATCCACAGGTCTCTTCGTCATCTTTTCTTGTGCTTCTCAGTAAGCGAGTATAATGCCAATGAAAACAAAATTAACTGAATAGACGAGCCGTTAACGTTTATTGCATTTGGAATCCCGCGGTGGAGGAGAGAGGTGCTTGGAGGTGGATAGAATCGCCTAACTTATTTTTAAATCGCCTAAAAATGAGGCAATATTAGGAGAAATTTCATAGGTACTTCCTTTACTGGAACCGCAAAAAAGCTAGCAGAAAAATCTGCTAGCTTTTTAAATAGGTTTATTTAGATTAGTTTTGTTCTGCTTTTTTTGAAACGAGAACGAACATCGCGCTGATTGTTACATGGTAAACGGTAATAAAGATCGTTTCTCCGAATTTATTTCCAAAAAATTCTATCACTTTTTGTCGTACGTGATGCTTACCCCATTGCGTGCCCCTTTACCGACTTTCCGTTTCACTGTACAATAAGGAAGACATGAAGGGACGTGAAATGATGTGGAAAGATGCCATTGAGATGAGAGAGGCCGTAGCTAGTGGTGCGGTATCTCCAAAGGAATTAGTCCAAGAGACATTAGATAAAATCGAACAACGAAACCCAAGCCTAAACGCGGTCGTGCACTTGCAGGCCGAACGTGCGCTAGAAGAAGCAGAGACGCGTTCGTTTGAAGGGTTACCGTTTGGCGGGGTGCCGCTTCTCTTGAAGGACCTCGGGCAAAATCAAGCAGGGGAGCCATCGAGTGCGGGAAGTAAGCTCTTGAAGGGAATTCCAGTAAACCGTACGGATAACTTCGTGAAGCGTCTGGAAGCAGCAGGTTTTATCGTTGTTGGACGTACGAATACGCCAGAGTTTGGCTTTAAGAATATGACAGAGCCGCAACTCTGGGGCCCTGCGAATAATCCATATGACTTGAATCGCAATGCTGGTGGATCTAGCGGTGGTGCATCTGCTGCGGTGGCGGGTGGCATCGTTCCGATTGCAGGGGCCAGTGACGGCGGTGGTTCGATTCGGATTCCAGCGAGCTTCACGGGCTTAATCGGGTTGAAGCCGAGTCGTGGGCGCATCCCTGTTGGCCCTGGCAGTTATCGTGGCTGGCAAGGTGCTGCGGTGAATTTTGCGATGACGAAGACGGTTCGTGATACTCGCGAGTTGTTGAAATGGATGCAAGTCGAGCAAAAGGACAGTCCGTTTTTAACACCGCTCATCAAAGACTGGGACGCTCTTCCAAACCGTCCGCTTCGAGTGGGCGTGATTGAGAAATCTCCAGTCGAGAGTGTGGTCGCTCCGGAAGCCAAGGAGGCGCTTCGTAAGGCCGTGAAATTCCTAGAGGGTGTTGGCTGTGTGGTTGAGCCGATTGGCTGGCCCGTTGACGGCGTAGAAGTGATGAAGAATTATTACGTGATGAATAGTGTGGAGACGGCGGCGATGTTCCAAGGGATGGAGGCAAGTTTTGGCCGTCAGTTCACGAAAGACGATATGGAACTCATGACTTGGGGGATTTACCAGTCTGGGGAACGAATTTTAGCGAAAGATTATAGCGCGGCTTTGTCGAAATGGGACACCTATGCGCATGCAATGGAAAAGGTGCATGAGCAGTACGACTTGATTCTAACGCCGAGTGTGAGCGATGTGGCTCCGCTCCATACGCAATTTCCGATGGAAGAATCGGTGCGTCACGCGTTGAATCATATGGACGAACTGAGTGTGCCGGAGCAGCAAAGCGTGATTTGGCGCATGTTTGACCGCACGCTTGCGCTCACACCATTTACGCAATTATCCAATATTACGGGAGCACCGGCGATTAGTTTGCCAGTGCATTTAACAAAAAAAGGACTTCCAATCGGCGTACAGTTGATGGCGGCGCGGGGGAAAGAGGCTTTGCTCCTAACGGTGGCAGAATGGTTTGAACGCGAAGGGCAATTTGAAACAAGAGACTTCAGCTAGGAGTGAAGAAGATGACGAAGAAAGTAGCGATCGTAGGGGCTGGCATCGTCGGGGCGACTGCGGCGTATCAACTTAGCAAAAAAGGAATCGATGTGACGGTATTTGACGCGGGCGTGGGTCAAGCAACGAAGGCAGCTGCCGGAATTATTTGCCCATGGTTGTCGCAACGCCGCAATAAAGACTGGTACCAACTCGTGTCATGCGGGGCGGCGTACTATCCGCAGTTGATGGATCAGCTGCGCGAAGATGGCGTTAGTGAGTTGCCGTATGAGCAAGTCGGGGCGTATATTTTCAAGCATACCGAAAAACAATTGGCGAAGGTTGAAGAGATGGCCGTGGAGCGACGCGTGGATGCGCCGATGATTGGCGAGGTTCGTGCGCTAACGCCAGAAGACGTTTCTCGTGTGATTCCTGGCTGGTCGAATCCAGACGGAGCCCTGTATTGTAGCGGCGGTGGTCGCGTGGACGGCGAGTTGCTTGTAACGCTTCTACTAGAACAGGCCGAAAAGAACGGGGCTCGTGTGGTCCGTGAAAAAGTAACGCTGGAAGCTAAGGGCGAAGAGGTCTGTGTGCGCCTTGGCGAAGAGGTGCGTTCCTTCGATGCGGTGGTCCTCTCTAGTGGCGCGTGGGTGAAAGAACTGCTCGAACCGCTGGACTACTATGTGGATGTGCGTCCGCAAAAGGGACAGTTGATTGAACTCACCTTGGAGACGAGCGAAGATACGTCGAAATGGCCAGTGTGCATGTTGCACGGTGAGATCGATATTCTTCCATTCCCAGACGGTAAAATTTTAGTAGGGGCGACTCACGAAAATACGCAAGGTTTCAATTTGGTTCCAGATGAGGAGCTCTTAAACGGCATGTACGAAGAAGCGTGCGCGAGTCTTCCAAGTCTAAAAAATGCCAAAAGCAGTGGGGTACGCGTCGGAACGCGTGCGTATACTTCCGATTTTTTACCGTTCTTTGGTGAAGTACCAAACACGACAAATGCCTTTGTGGCGAGTGGTTTGGGCTCTTCGGGGCTTACGAGCGGTGTCTGGATTGGCGAATGTTTGGCTCGCATGGCCTTAGGGGAAGATGTCGGATTTTCAGTAGAAAAATACACTCCGCAAAATTATGTCCGAAAAGTGTAAATTTCTGAATGTTTTTAGTTGAGTTTTACTTTTAATTTTAGTATTCTATGGGAGGTAATTAGTTAATCTAAAAACAAAGGAGGAAAACATTTATGTTAAAAGAGTTTAAAGAGTTTTTAATGCGCGGGAACATTGTTGAATTAGCAGTAGCGGTAATCATTGGTGGAGCTTTCAAAGCAATCGTTGATTCATTAGTTAAAGATATTATTTCACCAATCATCGCTATGGTAGCAAACACAGGAGATATCGCAGCAGTTTCATTTAAATTAGGTTCTGCTCAAATCGGTATCGGTGCTTTCATCGCTGCTATTATCAACTTCGTAATCGTTGGCGCTGTATTGTTCTTAATCGTTAAAGGTATGAACAAAGCTGCTGAATTAGCTAAATCTAACCAAGCAGAAGAAGCTGCTCCAGCTGCACCAACTGCAGAAGATTACTTAAAAGAAATCCGCGACTTATTAGCAAACAAATAATCGCCTTGAAAAGCCGAGAACCCTCTCGGCTTTTTGTGTGCAAAAAAATAAAAAGTGGATGGAATAAAAGGATAAAATTCGTTGAACCATTGTGAATGAGTGTGTGCTTGAAAAAAGCGAAGCTTCGCTTCGTTTCTTTGGATTTTAGGAGAATGAGTGCATTGTCGGATAAACAAGTTCAGAATCAGTTTTATTATTGAAAGAGTTATAGTGGGGCACCGGTGCAAGCCTTGGTCTTGCACCTTTAAAGCCTCAAAGGGGACGTATGAAATAAATTCCTACGTCCCCTAATTCGTTTTAATGCTTGTTCCCACTATTCTTTCAATAAACTGATTCTTTTCGTTTATCCTCCTTAGGCGTTTGGATGGAATCCAAAGAAACCCGAAAGCTTCTATTTTTCAAACAAAATGGTTCAACGAATTTTTCTTTATTTCTTGACCGAAAAGCGAGAGGGTCTGTCTTTTGAACGATTAAAATTTGCTTCGTCGACCACCGGAACATCCGCAAAACAGGATGTGAGAAAAGGCGTTAATAGGCGATGACGGTTCGCAGGTTAGACGCAAAGGACTGCTTGTAGTCCTGCGGACTAACCTCGAAAGGCTTGAGCCTATGCCTTTTCGAGCTCAACTACACTGGATACATCGCAGAAAGGCAGAAGCAAAAAACGGATTCATGCTGTGAATCCGTTTTGTTTCGTAATTTATTGCCCGTACCGTCTAATAAACCACTTTGAAGAGTGTTCTTCTTAGTGATGAGTTGTTTCGATGAGCTTCTTTAGGTGTTCTAAGAGTTGGTTTAAGGTGTCTAGTGTTTCTTGTGGTTGGTCCCATTGATAGAGATTTTGGAAGTATGTTTGGATGTTTGCTTCAAAATCTTGTGGGAGAAGAGCGCAGTTTTCTTTTGCGTATGACAGCATCCGTTTTTCGCCAGGGTGTAATTGCTCGTTCAAAGCAAAGAGAAGGTCAAAATAAGAAGCAAAGAACTCGCTACTTCTGTGGTTCAAGGCGAGAATGTCCTTGCGTTTAAGGGCTTTTTTGATTTGTTTTGAAAAAGCGGGCAAGGATGTCTCTAGTAAAAGCGACTGTCTCTCGATGATATTTCGTTTCAGATTCGCAGGGTAAGGAATCTGGTATTTGTTCTGTAGAGCGGTGTATCGGTTTTCTTGGTCGTATAGAACTTTGCTATGAAGCAAGTTGTACCACATACAAGTCGTGTAGGCATTTTGAGGTTGATGCTCTAGAACCACCTTCTGTAATTCTTTATCAAAATCATCCAAGGAACGGTAGATGAATTCAATCTCAATTCCATTATTTAGAACGCAATCATCTTCCACTTCCCAAAATTGATTTTGGATTTCCATATACGAGCAGTACTTGCCCAGTAGTTTTTCGCGGATTTCAGGAGCAATTGGAGCTTTTAAATAGACATAGACATCATAGTCTGAATCTTGATCATAATGCTCTCCAGCTCTAGAGCCCCCAAGGACCACGGCTTCTACTTGATCTAGTTGGGCTAATTCTTCAAAAAGTTTTTCTGGCATCCTATTTTCCTCCCTTTCAGTCAGTAAGTTCATTGTAGCAGAAATTCATTCAGATGCAATCTATATTTTTCTAGAAAAAAATAGGTATAATAGTAGAAAGATGTAATGAAAGGGGTCTTTCAAATGTGGATAGTATTTGCAGTGTTGTCAGCGGTGTTTGCGGCGTTGACGTCGATATTTGCCAAAATAGGGATTGATGGGTGAACTCGAACTTGGCAACGGCGGTCCGAACAGTTGTGGTCGTTGTGATGTCGTGGCTGATGGTGTTTGTGACGAATAATCAGTCAGGACTGGCACAAATTAGTAAGAAGAGCTGGGTATTTCTCATTTTATCCGGGCTTGCGACGGGAGCGTCGTGGCTTTGTTACTACAAGGCGCTTCAGATGGGGAGTGCAACAGAAGTGGCGGCGGTTGATAAGTTGAGTATCGTCTTTACATTGATATTAGCCTTTTTCTTCTTGCATGATACGTTCACGGTGAAGTCTCTTGTTGGTTGTGCACTGATTGCGACCGGGACAATCATTATGGTGTGGTAGATAGAGAAATAGCGTACGAAAAATTCCGTACGCTATTTTTTCTAACGAACAACATTGTAGAAGAAGGTTAAGATAACAAAGACAAAAATCGTAGTGAAAATACGGATAATTTGTCCGTATATCTTATCTTCGTGAGTGTTATCATACCAACTGGCACCGATGCAACAGCAGACAGAGCCAACAGACCAGAGAATAATGCCTATTAGACTGATGGGCATAAACATTGTAGCAGACAAACCGGCGAGTGCTCCGCCGATGCTCATTAAGTATCCTTGTGGCGACTGTTTATCTTCTGAAAACATTCTTAACCCTTTCGAAGCATTAAATACTCCGAAGAAAAAAGCGATAACTGCAAGTCCTTGTATTATTACGATTAATCCGAGCATATGAAGTTCCTTTCTTTAAACAATTATACGTGAAGTAAAAATAGTGCAAATGTAATAATCACTGCAATCATCAACCCGAATAAATAAGACATTGGAGTGGAATCATCGTTTGCTTCATGATTCATTTTAGCTCCGCTATAATACAACACTATGGCGACAAACCAAGCTGCTATCGCGAGAGGATAGTAAAGGAATAGCAATGGAATGGTACCGAGAGAAAAAAGTGTACCTATGTAAACATAGTTATTTCCAGGCGTATTCTTTTTTCTATATTGGGCTACTAAGCTAACCGTTAAGTTTAATAGGGAGTAACCGAAAATCACGAATAGTACGTTATAAAAATCAAATAAAAATGCTAACACTAAAGAACCTCCTTTCCATCCCATCATGTATTAAAGTAACAGCAGAAATACTGGAATAAGGACACCGATAGTTAAATTAATAAAGTAAAATGGTGGAGTGGAATCATCATTGGCTTCATAATTTGCTTTAGCTCCGATGAAATACAACGCCAGTCCGCCAATCCAAGTTATGATTGCGAGAGGGTAGGAAGTGAATAGCATTGGAATTGTAATGAGAGAACAGAGCACGCTAAGGAAAATATCTTTGTTTCCTGGCGTGTTCTTTTTTCTGAAATAGGCACTGCTGCTAGCAAATAAATTAAAGAGAGCGTAAATAATGATAAAGCCTGATAAGTAAAGTAATTTCATTAAAATTCTAAATACCTCCGCCATAAAAAATCCTCCTTAAGATGCAATCTGCTTTAAATGAGCGCCAGTCCAATCGTGAGAAGGACTGCAATGGTGATGCGGATAATGTGATGTGATATATTGTTATTGCCATTTTCTTTTCCGTTCATATAGGCTCCCACGCAGCAAAGAGTTGCCCCAACAATCCATGTAACGAATGAAAGTCCGCGGACCATTGCTAGTAATGGGATTGCAGGAAGTGCGATGAGGCCTCCTACAAAAATGAGGATGTTTCCTGTTGTTTTGTCTCCTTTTGAAAGAGCGACGCCTCCTGCGAGTAGATGTAAGAAAGCAAATGTAACGATAAAGAAACTAAGAATAGAAAATAAGATGAATACAAAGTCCATATGAGGTCCTCCTTGTTAGGCGATAATCATTAAAATTGTGAGTACGAGTGCAATAATGGCACGAAGTTTGTTTGGGTCTTCGATTTTGTCAGGAAACGGATTTCCATTCACAATACGAGCCAGAAAGTCCATCATGGCATTTTCTGTTTTATAGGGCTTTTCGTGCTGGTTATTCCAGTAAGATGCGTAAAGAATCAGCGCCCACGCTACAAACCATATGATATATCCAATAACTGATTTCTGATAGATTAGACGAATCGAATGGAGAGCGTTCGCACCTCCGAAAAAGAGTAAGAAGTTTGCGAGTGAATATTTTTTGGCCCAAATAGCATAGATTCCAACGGCAAAAAACGGTAATAAGTAAAATGAGGCGATGGAATTAATCAGAAGTGTCAATGGTTGAGGCATACAATTCTCCTTTAAGCTTGATAGTAATCAGTATAAATCTCTCCTTGTGTTTTGTCAAAATCCGGCGGGTGCGGTACACTAAAGAGGACATGAACGAAGGGAGGACCAAGATGAAACTCATACTATCGCCTGCAAAGGAAATGAATAGTGACGCTTTAGAGGAGCGTGACTGGGAAGTGAGTCCTGCTGCCGCAAAAGTAGTGGAGGCTGTGAGCGCAGTGCCTGAAGAAGATCTTGCACGTGTGCTTGGAGTGAAAGGGAAGTTGCTTGAAGAAAATAAAGCCTTTATTGAAGGGTGGAAGGTGGCCAGGTCTGCACCTGCCATTGAACTTTACAACGGACTGGCGTTTCGCTGGTTGAAGCAAGTAGAGGGATGGAATGAGGGCTTAGGCTATGGAAGCGAGCATGTGCGCATCTTATCAGCGTTGTATGGAGCTGTGGCGCCGGATGCTTTTGTGAAGCCGTATCGCTTGGATATGTTACGACCATTGCGCATGGACGGGCAGAGCTTGAAGGCTTACTGGAAAGCGGAGTGGGCCGAGTTGTTCGAAGAAGGTGAAACGGTGGTCAACTGTGCGAGCGACGAGTTCAGTTCGCTTTTAGACCGTTCGCGTTACAACTGGATAGACGTGGAATTTTACGAACGCAAAGATGGCAAGTTGAAACAACACTCTACAACGTCGAAAAAAGGGCGTGGGTTGTTAGTGGGGTTTGCCATGCGCGAACAAGTAACTGACGTCAAGCAGTTGGAGGCTTTTCGAGAAGATGGATTTACGTTTGATGTGGAACGATCAACGCCGAATAGACTAGTGTATGTGAGGTAAGATAGGAATTTTATTGCAAACAAAAACAGAGTTAGACATTTGTCTAACTCTGTTTTACATTTCTTATTTTCTCTCTTGTGCCACATAGGCTTGAATTGCGTCGCAAGCATATTGACCAACGCCTTTGCCGTATTTATCCAAGTTCGTTCTGAATTCTACGTTTTTCGCGTAGCCGAATCCGATGCTTGAGAAGACATCGATGGAGCAGTCGAACGCGTAGGCGCACATGTGTTGGTGGAGTTGTTTTGCTAAGTCCACGTTCACAGCGTCTGTTGCAGGAAGGCCTTTTTCGATATTTTCAGCAAACGCGAACCAGATCTTGTTGAAGCCGTCAGCTACGATTTCTTCTTGTCCTTTTTGTTTTGCTTCGGCTTCGTTCATTACTTTTTCACCGTATTTTTCAGTCGCGGCCTGTTTATATTTTTCGTTATCTTTAAAGGTGAACCCTTTGAATTTTTCTTCTATTGTCATTGTCATTTTCCTTTCTTTCGACTCAATGGTCTTTTCTAATGTGTCGATTAATGTTAGAAGACGTTCTTTTTCTTTGTGCATTAAAATCAACTGATGTTTCAAGTGAGGCAACAGATCTTCCTCTTCTTGTTTCATGAGAGTTTTGATGTCTTTTAGTGAAAATCCTAAATACTTATAGTACAGGATGGTTTGAAGGAGGGACAATTCCTCTTCACTATAGTAGCGGTATCCATTCTCATGTTTTTTAGGGGATAGTAAGCCGATTTCGTCATAGTGGTGTAAAGTGCGCACTGATACACCACTGATTTCGCTCACCTGTTTGATTAAATACATATTTTAACCTCCTAACAATTTGAAGTATAATCTATAACGTTACGTAAGAGTCAACCCTTTTCTCTTTCTTTTTTTCTTTTTTCTTACAATAGGAAACGAAGAAGGAGGACACACCTCGCGTCGCAAGGAGCACACCCCGCCTTCCCAGCACAAATCAGTCTCGGACCAACACTAGCACAAAAATACGATTACTTCAGTTGCACGTTTCCGAAGAATCGGACGGATTCTATAGAAGCAATAATGGGGGATAGCAACCAATGTGAATTACTGACTCTAGGGTGAAGCCCGTAGAGTCAGTTTGAAGCTTGGTAGAGCTTGAGACATAAGGCTCAAGCCGGTGCCCCATTATCGCTTCTATGAAGAAATCCGTCTGGATTCGAAGGAAACGCAACTGAAGTTGCGTATTTTATATAAGCACCCCATCTAAATGGTCGATCTCATGCTGGATGACTTGCGCCGTGAAGTCGGTGAACGTTCCCGTATGCTTCTTGCCGCTCGTGTCGGTGTAGGCTACTTCAATCGTTTGATAGCGCGTCGTCTTCTTCGTGCCAGTATGGCTCAGACATCCTTCTTCCGTTTCGTATGGCCCTTGCTTTTTCGTAATACGCGGATTCAGCATCACCAAATCCATCGGACCAATTGCTACGATAATAATGTTCTTCTTCACGCCAATCATATTCGCCGCCATTCCCACACAGCGGTCACGGTTGGCGCGAAGCGTATCTTGCAAGTCGCGGACCACTTGCGCATCTGCTTTCGGATTAGCAGCCGTTGATTTTTGGCTCAAGAAGAGTGGGTCTTTCATAATATTCTTTTGCATGAGTTTTCTCCTTTATACGGCATTCTGAAAAAGATTTTTGCAATTTCTTCGGGACTTTCCACGGCTCCTTTTTGAATCCAGTGGATGAAAATCGCGCTATTACTATAGATAAACACTTCGGTAGCATAATCTGCCGGAAGCGGATAGACACTCTGAATCGTTTCTTGAATCGGAGTGATTTGCTTCGTTAATTCATAGAGAAAGTCATGAATAAGTTTGGTCGTGTAGTTGAAGCGATTTAAGGTCATCGCGTGAATAAAGTCAAAGTCTTCTTTTAAATACTCGAAGATTTTCACGATGCTTGGCAAGGCATCTTCCTTAGTTTGTGGATTACCTTCTTTTAATAGAGTCAAAATGTTTTGTAAAATCTCGTCGATGAGCTGATCCATCATATCGAATTTATCGACGTAATGGAGATAGAAGGTTCCGCGGTTCACGCCTGCTTCTCTGGCGATATCACTCACGCTAATGGCTTCGAAGTCTTTTTCTCTAAGCAATCGAGTGAGGGCGCTTTTTAAATCGGTTTTAGTTGTTGTTTTCCGTTTTTGTGTCGTCATTTTTTTAAACTCTTTTCTTAAATCAACACATTGTTGAATATTGTGTATTGTTTTTTTATATATTTCATTATATAGTATTTAACGAGCATAATCAACACGTTGTTCATTTAACGACGTTTGAAGAAATGAGGGATAGATATGGCTTATATCGAAATGAAGAATAGCTATAAACGTTATCAAGTCGGCGATACAGAGATTGTCGCGAATAATGATGTGAATTTTGAAATTGAAAAAGGAGAGTTAGTCATTATTTTAGGGGCCAGTGGTGCAGGGAAATCGACGGTTCTGAATATTTTAGGGGGCATGGACACCAATGACGACGGGCATGTGTTTGTCGATGGCGTGGACATTTCCGCTTTTGATGAAAAACAACTCACTTATTATAGAAGAGATGATGTCGGCTTCGTCTTCCAATTTTATAATCTAGTTCCGAATTTAACGGCAAAGGAAAATGTGGAACTCGCGGCTGAGATTGTAAAAGACGCCCAAGACGCCGAAGAAGCCTTGAAGTCTGTTGGATTAGGACACCGTATCAATAATTTCCCGGCTCAATTATCGGGTGGGGAACAACAACGGGTATCGATTGCACGTGCGGTTGCGAAGAATCCAAAGTTATTGCTTTGTGATGAGCCAACGGGAGCGCTCGACTACCATACCGGAAAACAAGTGCTACAGATTTTACAAGATATGTCACGTAATCAAGGGGCAACCGTTATTATCGTAACGCATAACCAAGCGCTGGCGCCGATTGCCGATCGTGTGATTCATATGCATGACGCGCGCGTGAAATCTATTGAATTCAATCCAAATCCACAAGATATTCAGACGCTTGAATATTAGAAGAGGTGAGGATCGTGACTAAGAAGACATTAAATAAGGATATACGGAACTCGCTTCGCCAGTCGAAGGGGCGCTTCCTTTCAATCATGCTCCTCATGATGCTGGGAGCGTTTAGTTTGGTCGGATTGAAAGTGTCGGGTCCGGATATTGAAGACACCTTGAACAGCTATATGGAAACTGCCAATGCTGCTGATTTATTCGTGGTGGCAGGCTATGGTTTAAGCGCAGAGGACCAAGCAGAGATACAACAAGAGAACGCCGATGTGGAGTTTGGCTATTTTGTCGATACGGTGATTAGCGATACGCCTAGTGCGATTCGTGTGTTCTCACAGACGACCGATATTTCGACATTCGAGTTGGTTAGTGGTGAGTTGCCTACAAAATCAAATGAGGTGGCGCTTGACGGGGTGATGGCCGATCAGTACAAGATTGGCGATACCATTCGATTGAATGAATCTGGAAGTAACGCTCTATTGAAAGAACATGAATTTACCATTACGGGGTTTGTGAACTCCAGCGAGATTCTTTCGAAGACGATTAAAGGAGTATCGAGTGCGGGAAGCGGGGATCTTAGTGGATTTGCCGTCGTGCCAAAAGACGCGTTCGATTCTGAAGTTTATACGATTGCGCGACTTCGTTATCCGGATTTGCGTAAATGGAAAACAACGAGCCGTGAGTACTCCGACAAAGTGACGGAGTTGCAACAGGCGCTTGAAGAGAAGTTGGCCGATAACGGAACGGCACGCTTAGACACGTTGAAGACGACAGCCGACGATAAGATTTCAGAAGGAAAAGAAAAGATTACCGATGCCAAAACGCAACTCTCGGACGCCGAGAAGAAATTGGCAGACAGTAAGAGCGAAATCGAAAAGAACGAAAAGTCGCTCGCAGACGGGCAACAAGAAGTCCGTAGCAACGAAGCAACGATTGCCTCAGGAGATGAAAAGCTTAATACGGCGTGGAATCAGTTGGAGGCAAGTCGTGCGCAACTCGAGAGTGCGCGTGTGCAAATCGAACAAGCCGTGGCGACTTTAGCCGAAAAGAAAGAACAGTTAGAGGATGCAAGTACTAAAATAACCCAAGCGGAGACGCAACTTGCTGCGAAAAAAGACGAGCTCGCAAGTGGGAAAGAGCAGCTTGAAGCCGGTAAGACGCAATTAGTGCAGGCCAAAGCGCAACTAGAAACAGGTAAGACAGAACTCGAAGCTAAAAAGACAGCCTTAGCACAAGGGAAGGCACTACTAGCCAGCGACCCGGATGCGGCTGCGGCAAAAGGCATTACCGAAGCGAGCCTTCAAGCGATGGAGACGGCTTTAACGCAAGGAGAAGCCCAGTTTGCTCAAACAGAACAGACACTGAATGCCAAAGAACAAGTGCTTACTCAAAAAGAACAAGAACTTACAGCTGGCCAAACAGCGATTTCAAATGCTGAAGCAGAATTTGCATCGAAGAAACAACAATTACGCGAAGGGCAAGAAGCTTACAAACAAGGCTTAGTGAAGTATTACGATAGCTATAGTCAGTACGTGGATGGCCTCGACCGATACCGCGAAGGAGTGGCGGCCTTTGAAGCCAACGCCGGAACGTTAGCAGAAGGCAAGGCAAAACTAGCCGAAGCCAAGAAAACATTAGCGGATGGCGAAGCCAAACTCGCAGATGCCAAAACGCAGCTGAAAGAAAGCGAAGAAACCTATAACGAGAAGAAAGAAACCGCCGATAAAGATATCCAAAAGGCTGAATCCGAACTCGAAAAGGCGGAAGTGGACGTTTCAAAACTCACGAAACCGAAATACTCCGTCTACACGCGTTCGACGATGCTCGGAAGCGAAGGGTTCTTCAATATGAAGACGACAGCCGAAGGAATTACGTCAGTTGGGAATCTCTTCCCGATTGTGCTTTATGCCGTGGCAGCGCTCGTAACGGTAACGACGATGACGCGTTTTGTGAACGAAGAACGCATCAATGCTGGGGTGTTGAAGGCGCTCGGCTATGAAACAAAAGACGTGATGAAGAAGTTTGCCGTGTATGGCTTTACAGCAGGGGTAAGTGGAACAGTCCTTGGAATCTTACTAGGAACGTACGCCTTGCCAAGTGCTTTGGGGGCGACCTTGATGAAGGATACGGTATTGCCAAGTATCCAGTTGAATTTCCATCCGCTCATTGCCGTGATTGCGATTCTGTGCTCGCTCATTTGTAGCGTAGTGCCTCCATTATGGATTGCTCGCCGCGAACTGCATGAGCAAGCATCGGCCCTTCTCTTGCCGAAAGCTCCCGTGGCTGGGGCAAAGATTTTCCTTGAGCGTATTCCATTCATCTGGAATCGTCTCAGCTTCACGCATAAGGTGACGGCTCGTAATATTTTCCGTTATAAACAACGTATGCTCATGACGATTTTCGGGGTAGCAGGCTCCGTGGCGCTTCTCTTTGCAGGGCGTGGAATTCTCGGTTCTCTAGATGGAATAGCTGATCGCCAGTTCAAGGAAATTGTCACCTATGATGCGATTGTTTCAAAAGAGGCTGTATTAACCGATTCAGAAGAAACAGCGCTACATAACTATTTAACCTCTTCAAGCGTGACTTCTTATAGCGACGTTTATAGCGAATCGGTAATGCGTGAAGTTCCAGGTGTGGATGATGAGCAGTCAATCACGGTGCTTGTTGGGAAGGAATCCAACCTTTCTCCATATTTACATTTGAATGATGCGAAGACGAAGAAAGCCGTGACGCTTCCTGCAGATGGCGTGTTGATTTCCGAGAAGTTAGCCAAACTCTTAAATGTGAAAGCAGGCGATACCTTTACGCTTCCGAATAAGGACGATGTAGATGTGACATTAACGGTCGGTGGTATCGTGGAAATGTACGCTGGTCACTTCGTCGTAATGACGCCAGAAGTGTACGCAAATGCTTATGGAGAGTTGCCAAAAGACAACGCGATTTTCGTACAGTTTAAAGATAAAGACGACTCTAGCGTACAAAAAGCGGTTGCGGACTTAATGGCTCTTGACGGTGTAAAAGCAGTCGTGCAAAACACGTCTATGGTGAGTCGTATTGATACAATTGTTGGTTCATTGAGTCGTGTGATGATGATTTTAACAGCTGTATCGATTTTACTAGCGGTCGTTATCCTATATAACTTAACCAATATCAATGTAGCAGAACGGATTCGCGAGCTCTCAACGATTAAAGTGCTTGGCTTCCTAAACAAAGAAGTCACGATGTATATTTACCGCGAAACGATTTTGTTATCGGTCATCGGGATTGTTGTGGGGCTGTTGTTTGGGCGAGTGTTGCATAGGGTGATTATTGAGACGGTGGCGCCGGGGTTTGTCATGTTTAATCCCGCTGTCGGATGGTTTGTATATGTGTTGCCAAGTGTGATTGTTATTGTCATCTTGGTTGCGCTAGGGTATATGGTGAACCATCTTCTCCAACGCATCGACATGCTAGAAGCCCTCAAGTCTGTGGATTAATGGAAAGCTTTGCTTTTGTGACGAACGTCAAAAATCCTTGCGGATATTTCAATCATAGTAGTTAGTCGGGCACCGGATTGAGCCTAGGTCTCAATCCTACCAAGCCTCAAAGAGCCACAGGGCAATCAATTGCCTTGTGGCTCTATTTCGCATTGGTTGCTTTTCCGTACAACTACTATGATTGATCCGCAAGTTTTTCCGTTCGTCACCGCAAAGCTCCACAGGCTGAGTGCTGCGTATGATAATTCCCATATCCCAATCAAGATGACATATACAAAATCTCCTTAATTTAAGAGGAGAGCTGTAGGATTTTTTTCTTTGCTTCTTTTGGTGCCTCAGACTTGGGGTTCTGCTTATGGAGCAGGGGTCACCTATACCGCAGGGCAACAATATACAAACCGTCCTTTTTTAGAGAGGGACGGATGGGGTTTCCGTTCGTCACCCGCAAAGCTCCACAGACTGAGTGTGGTGTATGATAATTCCCATATCCCAATCAAGTTGACATATACAAACCTTCCTTTAGATAACAGGAAATGTGCATAAAAAAACGGAGCTGGAGGCTCCGTTTTTTAATCGAATTCGAGTTGTTTTGGTTTTAGGATGGCGGCGGCGATAGTGAAGATAATAGCGCCGGCAAAGGTTGGAACAATCCACTCAAGGCCGTATGTGGCTAGTGGGAAGGTGCCAATCCATGTGACTGCGTCTTGGAGTAGGTTTCCGCCTAATAATTGTGAAAGGGTGTTGATACCTTGTACGAGGCCCACGATTCCAGCTCCAACAACGGCACCAAGGTACGTCCAGTCGTATGGGATGTATTGGTCGAAAGCCGAGAAGAGAATGAGTGCAATCACGATTGGGAAGATGAACGTTAACACTGGAACGGCGAGATTAATCAGTGAGTCCACGCCGACAAGTGAAATGATGAATTCCACCGCAACCGTCGCAAGGATGGTTTTCTTGTAAGGGAGTTTTCCTTTGGATACTTCTTCGAAATATTGACCGCAAGTGGTTGTTAGTCCAATCGCAGTTGTGAGGCAGGCGAAGCAGACGGCAAGACCCATTGCCAGTTGTCCCCATGAGCCGAGTAAGTTCTTCACGATGGTTGTGAGCATTGCGGCACGTTGCGCAGTTGAGTCGATGACGGTGCTCATGCTGGCCCCGCTGTAAGCTAGGGTTGAGTATACGACAGCGAGTAGGGCGAAGGCCACGATGCCGACGCCGAACATCATTCTGAATTGCTCTTTTCGATTTAAATATCCACGACGCTTGATATCTTTCATCACTACTCCAGCTAAGAGGGGAGCTCCAAGCACGTCCATGGTTTGATAGCCTTCTTTAAATCCTTGTGCGAAAAGTCCACTTCCATCTGTTGTCGCAAAACTTGCATTGGGTTGAACGATGGCAGCCACAAAGATACACAAGAGAATAAGTAATAGAATCGGTGTTAAATATTTTCCGATGGCATCCATGACTGAATTTTCCTTATAGGTAATCCAGAGGACGATGCCAAAGAATACGATGGAAGTAATCCATTGAGGTGCGCTTGGAAAATACGATTGTACGAAAATTTCATGCGTTGATGCCCCAGTACGTGGAACGGCAAAAATGGGTCCGATTAAGAGAACGCAGATAGCATTCAGGACGACTGCAAAGACAGGGTGAATTCTACGTCCAACCGCTAGTGCACTTCCGCCAAGAGTGGCCACGACCATCGCGGCAACAACCGACAGGAGTGGATCACTGATTAAAAATGCAAGGGTTGCAGTTCCCCAGTTTTCCCCTGCAGTCACTCCTAGATAAGGTGGGAAGATTAAGTTTCCGGCACCGAAGAAGATCGCGAACAGGGCAAATCCTATTATAATAATATCTAATAATTTCTTTTTCATTGAGTCACAGCCTAACATTAAAAAATGATTAGAAACAGTGTACCATAAACTCCTCTCGAATGCACTAAAAAATAAAACCAAACGTTATGTTAAACAGTTTCTTTATTGTTCGTTTTTAGGTATAATAAGACGTGCAAGAAAACCATTTTGAAGGAGAGTAACTCATAAATGCGTAAAGTTTATTTAAACCACGATGGTGGCGTAGATGATTTAGTATCATTATATTTACTATTAAAAATGGAAGACGTGGAATTAGTAGGGGTCGGCGTTATCGAAGCAGACTGCTATTTAGTACCAGCGGTGGAAGCTAGCAAGAAGATTATTCATAAATTCGGATCTGAAAAGGACAAACAATTGAAAGTCGCTTCTTCAGACTCACGCCCTGTGAACCCATTCCCGAAAGAGTGGAGAATGCATGCCTTCACAGTGGACGCACTTCCAATCTTAAACGAACATAAACCAATTACGGTGCAAGACTCACCATTAAAAGCGCACGAAGATTTAATCCGTGCCTTAAAAGAATCGGATGAGAAAGTGGACCTAGTTTTCGTAGGACCATTAACAGACTTAGCACGTGCGTTAGACCAAGACCCAACTATCGAAGAAAATATCGGTAAACTGTATTGGATGGGTGGAACTTTCCTTGATATGGGGAACGTGGAAGACCCTGAACACGACGGAACTGCAGAGTGGAACGTGTACTGGGATCCATTTGCGGCAAAACGCGTTTGGGAATCAGGCATCCAAATCGAACTCGTGGCGCTTGAAAGTACAAACATGGTGCCATTATCTCTAGATGTCCGCGACCGCTGGGCAAAAGAACGTGCCATCGAAGGCGTTGACTTCTTAGGTCAATGTTACGCCATCGTTCCGCCGCTCACTCACTACGTAACGAATTCTACTTATTTCTTATGGGATGTGTTAACGACCGCTTCATTCGGGAAAGAAGACCTTGTGAAACGCTCTGTGGTAAACAGTGACGTAATTGTTGTCGGTGCAAGCCGTGGCCGTACCGTTAAAGCCGAAAATGGCCGTCCAGTCGACCTTGTTTACCACGTCGACCGCGATGCCTTCTTCGACTACATCACAGATTTAGCGAAAAAATAAAATAAATAGCTTCTGGCGCTCTCGAAAGAGAAGCGCCTTTTTTTATGTTTTAGTATTATAAATGGCAGAAATTATCCAAAGAAAGGGTTTACAAAACTGTTTTGTAGCATTATACTTGTTGTATAGAATTCGATACAAAAAAATGTATTTTCATCATGGGGGGTGTCTGTAATGACTTAATTTTTTATATTAGGCTATTGTACAAAAAAATGTATATTGAACGGAGGAGTTAAGATGTTGAAAAATATTAAGAAGCAAATGTTACTAATTACTGCTGCTCTAAGTGTATTTGGGTTTGCAGGGTGTGCAAATAAAGTCGTTCCTCAAAGTTCTGAAACAACGGTTGTATCTGAAACTAAGGATGGAAATCAATCAAAATCCTTAGAAAAAGCTATTGATGCAGTCGCTTTTTCATACGTTAAGAGTCAATTAGCAAATGATAATCCTAAAGCTACACCAGGTGCACAAGTTGTAGTTTTAAAGGATGGAAAGATGGTGTTCCAAAAGAGTTATGGTGTAATTCAAGCTTTTGATTTTTCGAAGAATCCTGCTGAAAAAATTGAAAAACCATCACCAGTAACCAATGAAACTCTTTTTGATTTGGCATCAGTTACAAAGATTAGTGCAACAACACAAGTGTTTATGCATTTAGTTTATGAAGGAAAAGTCAAATTAGAGGATAAGGTAACACAATATTTACCTGATTTTGGCAAGAATGGTAAAGAAGACGTCACAATTGGTCAGCTGTTAAGCCATACTTCAGGACTTCCTCAATGGAAGGCTATCTACTTATACTCTAATAATAGACAGGACACGTTAAAGTATATTGAAGATCAAAAATTAGAGTTTAAACCTGGAGAATATAAATATAGTGATTTAGGCTTTATGACACTAGCGTTTGTAGCTGAAAAGATAACAGGAGAAGCGTTTGATAAATATGTAGCAAAGACAATTTATGAACCTCTTGGATTAAAAAACACTATGTTTAATCCGTTGAAAAATGGAGTAGATAAATCACAAATTGCTGTAACTTCATATGGAAATCCGTTTGAAAAAATGATGATTGATGAAGTTAACTTCCCTAAATTTGGATATGACATGTCAGCAGATAAAGAAGCTTTTGACAAGTTTACTGGTTGGAGAACTTATGAACTTCAAGGTGAAGTAAATGATGGAAATGCATTTATGGCTAATGAAGGTATCGCAGGTCATGCTGGACTATTCTCTACAGCAACTGAGCTTTCAACTTTATACCAAGTTTTAGTAGATGGTGGAAAACATGGTGATAAAGTTCTCTATGATGAAAAAACGGTTGAACTATTTTTACAAGATGTATTCAAGACAAGTTATGGTGCAATTCAATCATATGGATATTTAAAGAATGCGGGTTGGATGAAGCCATTAGCTGAAGATGCTATTGGGCACAATGGTTTTACAGGAACTTACGTAACAATCTCTCCAAAAAATAAAATCGTTGTAATTGTGCTAACAAACAAAATGAATAACGGACAACGTGAAAATGGTAATTATAACAATACACACGATTTTGCAGGTGCTATAAACTACGCTGTTCATAATGAGTTTTTAAATGAATAAAAAAGGAGGAAAATGAATGAAGAAAATTGTTGTTGGTGGACAAATAGATAAAGAAGAGGTGAAAGCTTTGGTAATCCAATATGGATTGCCAGAGTACACCGTTGATGTAAAAAGCGACTTAGATGCTGCGATGGCTATTAAAACAGGAGCAGCAGATTATTATATTGGAGCATGTAACACAGGTGGCGGGGGAGCTTTAGCAATGGCTCTAGCGTTATTAGGAAGAGATAACTGTGCGACAGTTTCAATGCCAGGGAAAATTATGCCTGAGGAAGAAATCAGAGAAAGTGTTCGTAGCGGTAAGAAGGCTTTTGGATTTACAGCTCAACATAAAAATGATGTTGTTCCAATTATCATGGATGAAATAAATAAAATTTAAATGAAAATGAGGGAATTAAGATGGATAAAACTTTAGAATTAGTTGTAATCGCTCTGTTGGGAGCACTTTGTTCGATTCTTGCGAATAAAGGGATTGCAGTATTTAATGATGGATTGAGACCTATCTTACCAGAGTATTTGGAGAAAAAGATTGGTAAAAAAGAATTAGCGGCAACAAGTTTTGCGTTGAGTTTTGGTCTAGTTATTGGTTTTGGTATTCCTGTTTCAATTGGTGCTTCTATCATTTTAGTTCATAGTATCTTGCTAATGACTGATATCATTGGTTCTTGGGCTCCTGAAGGGAAAGTTGGATTAGCAATTTCAGGTGTTTTAGGTGCTTTGTATGGTGTTGGACTTGTTTTAGGACTTCAAGCTATTGTCGATTTATTTAACATGCTACCTGTAAACTTTATGCCAGCTCTATCTTCTGTAGGTAGTCCAATTGTAGTTGGATTTAGTATTTTCCCTGCAATTGCAATTGCTAGCCAACATGGGTTTAAAAAAGCAGCCATTACTTTAGTTGCTACATTATTAGCGCTATTTACAGTGAAACAATATGGAACAATTAAACTAGATGCTGTTACTATCAAATTGAGTGCTGAAGGTATGTCATTACTTGTTGGTATGATCTTTATGATTGTATTTGCAATGCAAGTTAAAGGAGACGGAAGCAATTCTAACGAAACATTAGTTAGTGTCTTCTTAGAACGTGTAAATAGAATTAAGAAAAATTGGATTTGGTTATCAATTACAGGTGGACTTGTATCAGCGTCTACTAGTTTAATGATTCTTGCTGGAGACCCAATTTCATTAAAATTATTGACTGAAGGAAAAATTAGTGAAGCTGCATTAGCTGCATTTGCTCGTGGAATTGGATTTATTCCATTAGTGTTCTCAACAGCAATTGTAACAGGGGTTTACAGTCCAGCTGGAGCAACATTTGTCTTTGTAGTAGGGATGTTATTAAACGGTAATCCATTAGTTGCGTTTATTGCCGGTGCTGCTTTAATGTTTGTTGAAGTTCAATTATTAGCATTAGTGGCTAAAGGATTAGATAAATTCCCTGGAATTCGTGAGATGGGTGAGCACATTCGTACAGCAATGAATAAAGTTCTAGAAGTGGCTTTATTAGTTGGTGGTGCTATTGCATCTGAAAAAATCGCACCAGGGATTGGATACTTCTGGGTAATCGGATTGCTTCTTCTAAATAGAAAAGCTAAAAGCCCTATTGTGGAATTAGCTATTGGACCAGTTGCAGCGATCAGTTTAGGAATTATTGTTAATATCCTATACATGATTGGATTATTCACACCAGTTGCTGGATAGGAGACTGTTGTTATGACGTTCATAGATGGAATTACTTATATGCACGAGCATACGACAATTGATTTATCTAGATTAAAAAATATTGATGATACTAACTTAAATTGCTTTGATGAAACAGTAGAAGAATTCAAAAAATTATATGATAAAGGGGTTCGTAACATCGTAGATGTTACGAACCTTGATATGAGAAGAAATCCTTTATATGTTCAAAAGGTTGCTGAGCTTAGTAAAATTAATATTATTCAAGCAACAGGCTTTTATCAGGATAAATTTTTGCCGGAATTTGTTACAGATGCTAGTGTGGAAGAGTTAGCTGATTTAATGCGTAGAGAGATTCTTGAAGGAATTGATGGTACCAATATAAAAGCACAAATAATTGGTGAAATAGGAACTAGTAAAAACACAATGACTGATAGAGAAAGAAAGGTTTTTCTTGCCTCGTCAATTGTTCATAAAGAATTAGGAGTTCCAATTACCACCCATACAACTCTAGGAACATATGGGCACGAACAAGTTGCCTTCTTTAAAAAAGAGAATGTAGACCTAGATAGAGTAATTATTGGACATGTCGATTTAACCGGAGATGTAAATTACATTCTTAAGATGTTAGATGAAGGGGTCTATGTAGAGTTTGATACTGTAGGTAAAGAGAATTATCAACCAGACTTATTGCGAGTAGAAATGCTTAAAGAAATTGAGCAAAGAGGCTATGAAGATAAGGTATTTTTATCTATGGATATTACGCGGAAGTCAAATCTAGAATATCAAGGTGGAATAGGATATTCTTATCTATTAGATCGTTTTGTTCCAATGTTACGAGATGGAGGAGTTTCAGACAAATTCATTCGTAAAATGTTAGTGGAAAATCCTAAACGATTTTTAGTAAGGAGTTAAAGATGAAAAGTTATCCTTTAAAAAGTTTGACAATCGCAGAAGCGCAAGAAATACAATTTAGGTTAGTAGATGAAATTACAAAAGTCTTTCCTGGAAATGAAATTTTAACCAGGGGAGATTTAGGGGTAGTTAAAGGTCTGAATCAACCTGTGTATACAAGAAAGGTTGAAAAAGTTATTGCAAACTTTTTTGACGCAGATGAGGCTCTATTAGTGAGAGGTTCAGGAACGAATGCAATAAGATTGGCATTGCATGCTGGTGTTGATCGTAAGAAGAAAATATTAATTCATGATGCACCTATTTATCCAACAACAAATGTGAGCTTTGAAATGTTAGGTATTACATATGAAAAAGTGGATTTTAACGACTTAGAGGCAGTGAAGGATAAAATTAAAAATGCGGAAATAACATCTGCGTTGGTTCAAATTACGAGACAACTTCCATCTGATTCATATGAAGCTGAAACGGTGGTTAAAACAATTAAAGAGCTGCGACCTGATATATTTGTGATTACAGATGATAACTACTCTGTTTTTAAAACAGATAAGATTGGGGTTCAGTATGGGGCGGATATTTCTTGTTTTTCAACATTTAAGCTCTTAGGCCCAGAAGGAATTGGTTGTGTTGTAGGAAATTCCGAAGCAATACAAAGTTTGAAAAAAGAAAACTATTCCGGTGGAGGACAAGTGCAAGGGCATGAAGCTCTAGATGTCTTAAAAGGGATGATCTACGTTCCGGTTGCTCAAGCTATTTCTGCGAAAGTTGGCGAGGAAGTCTGCGAATTGTTAAATCAAGGTGCTTTAGAGACGATCAAAGAAGCCTCTATCGTCAACGCTCAATCGAGAGTTTTGATTGTAGAATTAAAAGAACCAATTGCTGAAGAAGTAATTGAGGAAGCAACGAAGTTAGGTGCGTTGCCGTATCCTGTAGGAGCCGAATCTCAATATGAGTTTTGTCCTTTGTTTTATAGAGTTTCCGGTACTTTCAGAAATGCGGATTCAACAGCAGAGAAGCGTTTGATTCGTATTAATCCAAATCGTTCAGGTGCTAAAACTATTATAAGAATACTGAAAGAAGCTATAGAAAAAGTGAAAGAGTAAATAAGAGGAAGAGTATGGTAGAAAAGTTTTTAATGAAAAAAGGTCAAGTAATCAATGCTATCGCATCTGATTTTTTAAAGAAATCGGTAGGAGATAAAGTGCCGAGCATTTCTGAATATCAGGAAGATTTAGAAGTAGCTCGTGGTACAGTTCAAAATGCGATTTCTTATTTAAAGAGCGAGGGGGCTTTTAAATTAATCAGTAAAGGTCACCAGGGTTCGTTTATTTCAGAAATTAATTATGAAATATTACAATCTTATGCATTGTCAGAAACGGTTCTCGGGACGATGACTTTGCCATACTCTAAACTCTATGAAGGTTTAGCAACCGGAATTTACGAAGAATTCCGCAATAATCATGTTCTATTAAACTTAGGTTATATTCGTGGTTCTAAAGAAAGAATAAAAGCAGTTACAAGCAAGTTTTACCGTTTTGCCATTGTTTCTAAATTTGCTGCAAAACAATCTGTTCGTAATCGTGAACCGCTAGAAATAGCACTAGACTTCGGAAAAAACAGTTATTTAAGCGAGCATGTTATTGTCTATTCAAGTGAAAATACTGATAAGACTATTGAAAGCAAGAAAGTAGCTATTGATTATAATTCAATCGACCAATACCTACTAACTGAAGAAGTTGTAAAAGGTAAAAATGTTAAATTAGTTGAAATGCCAGGATTCCAAATTTTATCAGCGTTAAGAAAAGGAATTGTAGATGTAGGTGTTTGGAATTTAGATGAATTAATGGATAAAGATTATTCCGATTTAAGCTATTCGAAATTAAAACACAATCAGTGGATTGATGACATGACATCCGCAGTTGTTGTGGTTCATAAAGATGACGATTCTCTTAGAGCGTTCTTTAATCAAAGTATAGCTACAGATAAAATAATTGAGATTCAAGAAAAAGTGAAAAATAATGAGATGATTCCTCAATATTAAAAGGGGTGAGTTCATGCTAGAAGAGAAATTAGATGTTCTGGTAGTGGCGGATGTTATAGATGAAGATACAAAAAAATATATTTTGAAGGCTCGGGATTTTTTTCAAAACGAAATGAAGATTAATGATGAAACGAAGGTTGAAGTCTTTCTGATTCATTTAGCAATGGCTGAATCTAGACGCAGAAAAAATGAAGTATTGGATGCCAAAATGGAAGAAATCGTTCGAAATGAAGTTAATAACCATCATAATTTTGCTGAATGTAAAGAAGTTTGGAGTCGCTTATCAAATTATATCGGTGAAGAAGTGTATTCAGAGAATGAATTAGAGTTTATTTATCTTCATTTATTGAATTTGTTAGAAGGTGACAAAGATGTTTCTTGATCTTGTGAATAGAAGAAATCGATCTTTAGTCGATTTTGCAGTCAAGCTGCATCAAGATGGTGAAATCCTCCCGGATACTTATGTGATTGATTTAGATGCGGTTATTCAAAACGCAAAATATATGTCTGAAATCGCAAATAAAGAAGATGTTGAGCTTTATTATATGCTTAAACAGATTGGAAGAAATCCATTTATAGCAAGGGCGATTGCTGAAAATACAGATATAAAAAAGGCTGTTGTTGTTGACTATAAAGAAGCTTTACGGATGATAGAAGAGGGCTTGTCTTTAGGGAATGTGGGACATCTAGTACAAATTCCGGATGCCTTGTTGGAGAGAATCATTTCTTATGGAACAGATTACATTACCGTGTATTCAGTTGAAAAAGTTCAGCAGATTATTCGTGTTACGAATCGATTAAAAAAACATCAGAAGCTGTTGTTAAAAGTTATTGAGAAAGATGACAATATATATGATGGTCAATACGGTGGTTTTCACCTGTCTGATTTAAATGATGTCATTTCTTTTGTTAAGGAGTCTGACTGGGTAGAGATAGGCGGATTAACTTCTTTCCCTTGTTTTTTATTTGACGGTAAAGAAAATATAATTCCAACCAATAACATGAAAACAGTAGAAAAAGCGAAAGTGATTCTTGAAAAAGAAGGAATTCAATCAATCTTAAATATGCCATCTGCTACTTGTTCCGTAACGATTCCAGAGATTCGTAAGCTAGGGGGGCATCAAGGTGAACCTGGACATGCCTTAACGGGAACCACTCCGCTCCATGCTGTACAGGATTTGCCAGAAATACCAGCTTTAGTATATGTTAGCGAAATCTCTCATAATTTAGATGGCCATTCGTATTTTTATGGTGGTGGATATTATAGACGAGGACATTTTGAAAATGTCGAAGTCGTGGATGCGGATAATGTTGCTTACGATGTAGTTCTTCCTCTGAAAGACGAGAGTATCGATTATTATATTGAAACAAAAAATGAACATCCGGTTGGAGCAACTGTGATTGGTTCTTTTAGAACACAGATTTTTGTTACTCGAAGCGATTTGGCTATTGTTTCAGGATTACAGAGTGGGGAGCCTCATTTAGTTGGGATTTACGATAGTTTGGGAAATAAAGTGAGAAGGTGAAAAAATGGGAAGATTTGTTCTCATTGTTTTAGATAGTTTTGGTGTAGGAGCAATGGATGATTGTGTAGAGGTAAGACCTAGAGATGTTGGAAGTAATACAGCAAAACATATCATTCAATCAAAACCTGATATAAAAATTCCTACGTTAGAAAAATTAGGACTTATGAACGCTATTGGTGAGGAAGTCGGAGAACATAAATTTTCGGATACGGCTAATTATGGGACAGCCAATTTAACTCATTATGGAGCAGATTCTTTTTTAGGACATCAAGAAATAATGGGTACTACTCCGAAAGTTCCGTTGATTCAACCGTTTAATGAAAAAATAGATGAAGTTGAAAAAAATCTATTAAAATACGGTTATAAAGTTAGACGTGTTGGAGATCCGGGATTACAAATTCTTGTTGTGAACGAACTAGCAACAGTAGGTGATAATTTAGAAACAGATTATGGACAAGTTTATAATGTTTCAGCTTGCTTAGATTTAATTAGCTTTGAAGAGTTAAGTAAGATTGGGCATGTTGTTAGAGATGTTGTTCAGGTATCGCGTGTTATCACTTTTGGAGGGGAGCAAATTACACTGGGCAATCTTTTACGAGCTAGGAAAGTGAAGAATGACAAGATAGCGGGTGTAGATGCTCCAGAATCAGGAGTTTATAACCACGGATATCAAGTAGTTCATTTGGGATATGGAATTGATAAGAATGTTCAGATTCCAACCATTCTGGATAAGAAAGGAATTACAGTCTCTTTCTTAGGTAAAATTGCGGATATCATACAAACAACAAGCACAAGACTCTTCCCAGGTGTAGACTCTGAATATTTGTTTGACTGTTTAATGGAAGAAGTGAAGAGCATAGAAAATGGATTTATTGCATTAAATATTCAAGAAACGGATTTAGCTGGACATGCTGAAGATGTAGAGAGATATGCAGACAGGTTAGAAGTAAGCGATAAACGTATTGCTGAATTACTTCCGCAATTAAATAGCGGTGATATTTTAATTTTGATGGCGGACCACGGAAATGACCCAACAATAGGTCATAGTAATCATACGAGAGAAAGAGTCCCTCTTCTAATATACAGTCCTGGTATTACGGGGAAATATGTTGGAGAGCGGGATACTATGGCTGATGTTGCAGCTACTGTTGGGGATTATTTTAATGTAGAAGCTCCTCAGCATGGGCATTCCTTCTTAAATAGAATTTTTGAAAAATAGGTTTTTACTATGGAAAAAATACAAAAATACGCTTATAAAACAATGCTTGCGATGAAAAATCCGGTAAAATCAGTAGATACGGTCTATCCATTAGCCTTTGACAATATTTCTAATGAATCTGGTTATTATTTAGGAGTAAAAAATAGTCTGTGGGTAACTGACGAGATGGAAAAAAGATTAAATCAATGTTCGTATTATTTGCATACTAGAGATAAGTCTAGTTTAGGTGGTCGAGCAATTGATATTGATTTAAAGAATCCAATAACTGGTTTGGCTATGACAGGTTCTTCTAGCGGAACGGCAATCAATGTTTTTTTGGGAATGAATGATATAGGTATAGGCACAGATGGTGGAGGTTCGGTTCTAGCTCCGGCTATTTCTCTAAATTTATTTTCTGTGATTGATCCATTATTGTTCCACGAAGAACGAAAAAAAGAAAATGAGAAAGTGTCAACCGATGGAATTTCGTTTATGCCATCTATAGGTTTGATCTCCAGAAATCTAAAGTTACTTCGAGAATTATATTCTAAATTAAGAGGCTTAGAAGATTCAAATCAAAGAGTAAGGATACTAGTAGACGACAAAAATATCTGTGAGTTGTTTAATGATGAAGAAGTAGACTTCCTTACATTTAAAGAGAAATATACTGATGAACGTTTAGAGTTGATAGAAACCACAAAAAGATGGTTAGAAAAGTATGATATTATTGTTAGTAAAGAAGGTCCCGTAGATTTAAATGGGTTTGGTGATACTGTTTTTGGACATTTTGATGATAAAACTAAAAAAATTCAGATTGATGCCAATAAAGGTTTTCTCCGAATTGCTAATATGGTAAACTGCTTTGCTTTAACTGTTCCTAGTGGTGAATTGTCTACAGCTTATGTGATTTTATGTGATACTAATAATGTTTCTGCGGTAAGAAAATCTTTTATAATCGCAAAAAGTTTGTATAGAGAAAATGATGAATTATCTGAAAGATACTTTTTGAATTATAAAAATTACTTTATGAATGGATACAGTAACTAGTTAAGGGCTAGAAAAATCTAACCCTTTTTTTCGAACTCATCTATTGACAACTCATAAAAAAAAGGATATACTTTAAACATAAATTAGAATAATTCTAAATAAGAAAGAGGTAATGGATATGTCAAAAGAACAAACAAAACAAGTATTAAATCAATTAGTGGCTGATTTAAGCCAACAATCAGTAATCGTACACCAAGCTCACTGGTACATGCGTGGAGCTACTTTCATCACAATGCATCCATTAATGGATCAACATATGGAAATGTTAGACGCTCAATTAGATGAAGTATCAGAACGTTTAATCACATTAGGTGGCGCACCTTATTCAACATTACGTGAATTTGCTGAAAATACTAAGATTGCCGACGCTAAAGGAAACTACAGCGACAGCATGGAAGACCGTATCCGTCATTTATTAGTAGGATACCGTTACTTAATCGACCTTTATGCAAAAGGAATCGAAGTAGCTGGTGAAGAAGGCGACGATGTTACACAAGATATCTTCACAGGTGCAAAAGGTGCATTAGAAAAATTAGTTTGGATGCTTACAGCAACTATCAACGAAGCACCAGGATTATAATTTTTGAAGATTATAGGGCTGGACAGTTTGTCCGGCCTTTTTCTTTTGCCCAAATTCTGAAAATTATCATATATGATAATTTCATCCAAGCAAAGTTCAAAAGTGTAACCTCGCCTAATCGGCAGTGTTAGGAAGCACATTTTTCCTTGGAACTCATCCCACCAGACGAAGCTTTTTTTAAGATTGGCTTTAATACCATCTTCAGGCATATTGATGTTTTTAATAGTACGAAAATCAAAGAACGTAGGCGTTCTGCAAATATAAATTCACTAAACAGAGATTACGAAGAATCTTACGGATCCTATAATCGCAGTGGTGGGGAATCGTATCAAATGCGAGGGAGAAAGACAGAAACACACTAGATGCATTATTGTATCTAGTGTGTTTCGTTTTCTTTCCCCCACAAAGTTGAATAGGTATGAGCAAACTGTTTACAGTGTAGCTCATACCATTCAACCACCGTGCCTAGTAGGAGTTAGGAATCTATTCTTTACTCCCTTTTTGAGGCTTTAAAGGTGCAAGACTAAGGCTTGCACCGGTACCCCACTACTGCGATTATGGAAACATCCGGAATGATTCGTAGTAATCGAAATCTTCCTTTATGAATACTAATTTTATTTTTTCAGATAAATGTAACGATTACGGTCTTTTATATGATTTTACAAGAAAATATCACAATACTAGCTGATGGGTATGCTATAATAAAGCCAATCTTATGAAAGGTGGAAGCTTTATGGAGCAAAAGAAATACAAAGGGAAAGAGTTCACGATGAACGTCCTTAACGCACTTGCATTAGGCGTTGTGGTTACCCTTATCCCTGGAGCACTACTGGGGGAATTAGTGAAGGCACTTCTTCCAGTATTCCCACAAGGCCAATTGATTATCCAAGCAACACAAGTGGCCAATACTTTAATGGGGGCAATTATCGGATTGATGGTCGGTCAATTTTTCAAATTCACTCCAATTCAAACAGGAGCGTTGGCACTAGCAGTCTTATTTGCAGGTGGCGTTGCGAATTTCAATCCTGACGTAAAAGGAATTGTGTTTAGTGGTACAGGAGACATCATTACGATGGGACTGACTGCCGCATTAGGTGCAGCCGTGATTTTATGGATTGGCAATAAAGCGAAAGCCTACTCTATTATCGTTATTCCAACAGTGTTGTTAGTGCTTGTCGGCGGACTGGGCCGCTTAGCGTTACCTTATATTTCAACATTAACCACCTTGTTAGGACAAGGAATTGGTACGCTATTATCCTTACAACCCGTTATTATGTGTTTATTATTGGCGGTTATTTTTTGTATGTTGATTGTGTCTCCATTTACAACGGTAGGCATTGCATTAGCCATTAGCCTTAGCGGGGTGGGCTCAGGAGCAGCAAATCTTGGTATTTGTGCAGCAGGCTTTGGTCTTGCGATTGCCGGATGGAAAGTGAATCCAAAAGGAACTGCCATTGCGCATTTTATCGGCTCGCCGAAGATGTCTATGGCGAATGTTTTGGCAAAACCAAAAATTTTATTGCCGATGATGTGTTCTTCTGCTGTTTTAGGAGCGTTAGCTGCCTTATTTAATATTCAAGGAACCCCTCAAAGTGCAGGTTTTGGATTTAGTGGGTTAGTAGGCCCTATTAATGCGTTGAACTTAGCAGAGGGTGGTTGGAATGCGACTAATGTGATTGTAGTAGTGCTCATTTTCGTCGTTACACCAATTGTATTAAACATCGTATTCATTCATTTATTCGAAAAAGTGTTAAAATGGATTCAACCAGAAGATTATCAATTAAATGTTTAATGAGAATAGGAGTGAAAAAATGAAAATCGCGATTGCAGGAGCAGGAGCAATGGGATGCCGTTTTGGCTACATGTTAACAAAAACAGGTCAAGAGGTGACGCTGATTGATGAATGGCCAGCGCACATCGAAGCCATCCAAAAAAATGGGTTGAAAGTCGTTGATGGCGAAAATACAGATACCATTGACATTAAAATTGTTCGACCAGAAGAAGCAACTGATGAGGTAGATGTAGTCATTGCCTTTACGAAATCAATGAAATTAGGCGAAATGCTAGAAAAAATTAAACCAATTATCCACGAAGATACGAAAGTACTTTGTCTTTTAAATGGTTTAGGTCACGAGGACACAATGGCAAAATACGTTCCTCGTAAAAACATTATTATGGGAGTTACGATTTGGACAGCGGGTCTGATTGAACCAGGGGTAGCGCGTTTAGGCGGAACTGGTACAGTAGAAATGCAAGCGGCTGACCCAAGTGGTGTGGCGATTGCTAAAGAATTAGTAGAAGTGATGGATAAAGCGGGCTTGAACGCAAGCTACAGCGAAGACGTTCATTTTTCAACATGGCGTAAAGCGTGTGTAAACGGTACGATGAACGCAACATGTGCCATCTTAGATGCCAACATCGGCGAAGTGTTCGATACTTCAACAGCCGAAGCGATTGTAACACAAATTATTGCTGAATTTGTGGCGGTTGCGGAAAAAGAAGGTGTTCATCTTGATCCAGCTGCAATGAAAGATTATGTGTATACGGCTTCTAATAAAGTTCGCGGACACTATCCTTCCATGCACCAAGATTTAATCCAAAACCACCGCTTTACTGAAGTGGACTTCTTGAATGGATTTGTTGCTAGAAAAGGGAAGGAATATGGCATTCCAACGCCTTACTGTCAATTGATTACAGAATTTATTCATGCAAAAGAAGATATTTTGAAAGTTAAATAATACAGCAATATAAAAGAACAATTTAAAGAATCAGTTTGTTATTGAAAGATTAATAGTGGGGCAGCGGCTCGAGCCTGTAGTCTCTCGCCTTCGGAGCCTCAAAGTAGAAGCAAAAACTTGCAGTTTTAGCTCCTACTAATTCGCATCCGATGCGATTCCCCACTATTCTTTCAATAAACTGATTCTTTTTCATTGTTCTTTTACGTGGATAGTAGTTCTAATTATCTCTTTTGCGTCAACTAACAGTTAGGTAATAAAACACACAAAAAGGAGTGAGGCGAGTAGCCTGGCTCCTTTTTGCGTTTAGCGTTTGCGTAAATCTAAGAAGATTTATAAGAAGTTTTCAACGAGTACACGTACAGCTTCGAATGCGTTTTGAGAAGCTTTTTCAAGAGTTTCCTCGAAAGTATCAGGGGCGTCTCCCCCCACATGATCGCTGATGCCGCGAATGTTTAACACGGGGATGTCATAGAAACTAGCTACTTGCGCAATAGGCGCTGCTTCCATGTCGCTAGCTGTAATATCCGGCATTTTTGCGCGAATGTTGGAGACTGCTTCTACAGAACTCATAAAGGAATCACTTGTCGCGATAAAACCGCTATGTACTGAGAAATTTTGGACTTGTTCGCGAAGAAGCGTGAGTACTTTTTGTTGTAATTTTACATCGACAGGGTAATCAGCTGGCATTTGAGGGACCTGTCCCCATGCGTAGTCAAATCCGGTCGCATCCACATCGCTATAGGCAAATTTCGTAGAGACAATTACGTCTGCTAATCCTAATTCTGGATTAAAACTTCCTGTTGTCCCGGTGTTAATGATGAGATCTGGATGGACTTTATCGCATAACCAAGCACTAGATGCGGCAGCATTCGCTTTTCCAATACCCGATTGCACGAGAATCAGATTTTCATGTACTTCTAGAATACGAATAGGCCCTTTTGAAAAGATGACGTTTCCTGGAGAAAAGTGCTTTTCAAACGGAAGGAGTTCTTCTTTCATGGCAGCAACAATCGCAATCTTCATGAATTATTTCCCCCATACTTCAGAAATTGGTTTATTCACTTCCACTTTAGTTCCGTCGAATTTTTCTGAAATCCATTTTTGAATCTCTGGATCATGATACAGCTCCACTAGTTTTAAGGTTTCTGGATTTTTGGCATTCTCTGCCTTCACAACAATTACATTGATACTAGTAATGGTTGATTCATCCGCTTTTTCATAGAATAAAGCATCTTTTAATACATTTAATCCACCTTCAAGTGCGATGGTGTTTCCGATTGCGATTAAATCAGCATCGTCTAAGACACGTACGCTAGTCGTATCATCAATCATTAAGAACTCAAAGTTTTTCTTGTTTTCAACGATATCACTAGTAGTCCCCGTTCCGTCTTTGAAAGAACTCGATAGTTTAATCAGTCCTGCACTTTCTAATAAACGAAGGGCACGAGTCGCATTATATGGACTGTCTGGAAGTGCAATTTTTGCACCATTTGGTAAGTCATTTAGACTTTTCACCTTCTTAGAGTATAGCCCCATTGGTTCGATATAAGTCGTACCGATTGGAACGAGTTTGTTGGAATTCGCTTCGTTAAATCCCTGCAAGTACCCAATGGATTGGAATGCGTTGGCATCGACGGTTCCGTCAGCCACACTTTCGTTCAATGGCACGCCCCCGTTAATTTCTTGTACTTCGATTTTAAGACCTGCTTTTTTAGCTTGTTCAGACTCGGCAATATGTCTCCATATATCCGCATCAGAACCAACGGAAGCAATTTTAACGGTTTTAGGTTCACTGCTTGAAGCCTCTGAGCCTTGCGAAGTTTGGGAGCTTGAAGCAGTGTTATTTCCGCAAGCGCCTAAGACGAATGCGGTAGAGAGTGCGATAAGGGATTTAGCCATCGTTTTTAATTTCATATGGGGGTTCCTCCAGTCTAGGTGTCTAATGTTTCTTACTGAATGAGTGGTTAAATTACTTTTCTCTTAAAAGGATCGATACTAATACCTTGTTCCAATACTTGTTTGGCGTATTCTTTTGCGCCAAATAAGGAGTGGTCACGGTAGTTTCCGCACTGAACGGCGGAGACGCCTTGAATATCTTTGAATTGAATCTTATCAACGATTTCTTCCAGCGTTGATTTCAATGCACGAGCGATGTCTTCCGGTGAGCGCTCTTCCCATAAAATCAAGTGGAATCCTGTACGACACCCAAAAGGAGAGATATCGATAATTCCTTCTAAGCGGTCTCTTAAAAGATCAGCTAAGAGATGCTCAAAGGTATGAACCACACCAGTTGGCATTTCTTGTTTATTTGGTTGTAAGAAACGGATATCAAAATTTGAAATCACATCTCCTTTTCTTCCGTGCTCATTCGCGATTAATCGAACATAAGGAGCGATGACCTTGTTGTGGTCGAGTGTAAAGCTTTCTACTTCAGCCATATTGATTCCTCCAATCATTGAAACAAAATAAAAAAAGCCCGCACTTCTAGCCAACGCTAAAAGGACGAGTTGAAGTTGTGGTGGCGCCTTTACAGTCTTCTTATAGAAGATTACTTCCGTACAACTATACGGTAACTCTGTAACGGGAGAACCCGTATTGCCCTAGCAAATCAGGCAATCAGCTCAAAGACCTCGTGAAAAATAGAGAGGATATTTTCTTATGCTAAGCTCTATTTTTGACTCTCTTTTCATAGCGTTTCAAATAAGTTATATAGAGACTATACTAGAAAAAAAGAAGGTTGTCAATCTCAAAAGCAAACTATATAAATTATTTTCGCGAAATAGTTCGTAAATTTTTGAATTATACGTAATATACAGTCGTTTGCGCTAAATTCGTTCGTTTTTATGTCTGGGAGTACTATTGAATCCGTGCGAAGAGAGGGAAGATTATAAAATAATAGTAGAATGTCATGAATTTGTAATTTTTTACGCTGTACTAAGGATAACAATTTCAAAATGAAGGGTGACGACAATGACATTATTAGACGTACAACATATACAAAAAGTATATCAAACAAGATTTGGAGCTACGGAAGTAACAGCTTTGAAAGATCTTTTTGATGAAATTTTCAAAGTGACAAAAATGTAAGAAACGAATAAAAAATGATAGGATGGTGTCATGAATTTACTTTTTATTTCGGTTATACTGTGTTCAACAAATTAAAACAAAGGGTGAAAACAATGACATTATTAGATGTACAACATGTACAAAAAGTATATCAAACAAGATTCGGAGCTGCGGAAGTAACTGCTTTGAAAGATATTAACTTCTCAGTTGAAGAAGGCGAATATGTGGCAGTGATGGGAGAATCCGGTTCAGGGAAAACAACGCTCTTAAATATTTTAGCGACTCTAGACCGTCCAACAGGTGGGAGTGTCCTATTAAACGGGGAAGACATCCAAAAGATTTCTTCCAAAGTACTAACAGAATTCAGACGCGACCATTTAGGGTTTGTGTTCCAAGATTTCAACCTATTAGAAACATTATCAGTATATGACAATATCGTATTACCACTAGTCTTAGCAAGACGTCCGATTGCGGAGATGGAACAAAAAGTGAAGCCGATTTCGGAAATGTTAGGAATTTCAGATTTATTGAAAAAATATCCTTATGAATTATCAGGTGGTCAACAACAACGTGTGGCCATTGGTCGTGCCATGATTACAGATCCAAGTTTACTACTGGCCGATGAACCAACCGGAGCGCTGGATTCTAAATCAGCTAGCAACACATTAGATTTGTTCGATAAAATCAACGAAAATGGGCAAACCATCTTGATGGTAACACATAGTACGGTTGCGGCAAGTCGTGCTAAACGAGTGCTCTTTATTAAAGATGGCTTAATTTATAATCAATTGTATCGTGGAGAAAGAAGCGACCAACAAATGTTTGAATTAATCTCTGAAACGTTAACCGTGATGGCAAACAGAGGTGAGGCACATGTTTAAACTACTAAGTTCATTAGCCGTGACGAATTTGAAAAAGAATCATTCGCTTTATTTACCATTTGGACTTGCAACAGTCATGGTTACGATGATTTCTTATATTGTTCACGCATTATCTTCAATGCCAGAACTTTCCACTTTAAGAGGGGGGGCTTCTATCGCTCTTTCCTTAGGATTGGGAGTGTTAGTGATTCAAATTGTGGCGCTATTAATCGTACTTTACGCCAATAGCTTTGTAATGAAGAATCGTTCGAAAGAATTCGGATTGTATGGAATTTTAGGCTTAGACCGTAAAAATGTACAAATTCTTAGCTTTATGGAATTGTTCCTATTTGCACTCGTCAGTGTGACGGCAGGGATTGCTCTCGGGATGGTTTTTCACCGTTTTGCATTTGCGGTTCTTTTAAAACTGATTCAATATCCAATCGGACTAGAGTATCACTTACAAATCGGTAGTGTCTTCTTTGTATATATTTTCATGGGCGTCATCTTCTTGATCGTGTTCTTCTTGAACGCTACGAAAATTTATACAAGCCGTCCGTTAGAATTACTAAAAACAAAGAAATTTGGTGAAACAAAAGGTCGTTTCATGAAGACGCGCGCAATCATTGGGTTTGTGATTTTAGGGCTAGCGTATTATATGTCCCAAACGATTGAAAGTCCGATGGCAGCTATCATGATGTTCTTTGTTGCGGTTGTTATGGTTGTGATTGCAACGTACATTCTGTTTGATGCAGGTTCTATTGCGATTTTAAGTGCATTGCAAAAAAACAAAAAACTGTTCTATCAACCAACAAACTTTATTTCAATCTCCAATTTAAAATTCCGTATGCGTAAAAACGCTGCTGGATTGGCTAGTGTGTGTATTTTATCTACCATGGTATTAGTAACACTAGGAACGACGGTGTCTTTACAAGCAGGAGCTTTTAAAACACTAAATGAATCTTATCCTACGGAATATTCAGCTTCTTCATTCCTGACTTCTAAAGAGGAAGAAGCAGAAGCAAATAAAGCGATGAAAGATATTCAAGCTAAATCTTTATCAACTGTTAAGAATGAAATTTCATTTGGACAATCCGTTCGTTTTGGTCTTCAAAAAGGGGATTCTGTTGAGATTATGAATTCTTTCTCTGGGGCAGAGAATGTGGTAGCTCTGACGGTGATGTCTCAAGAGGATTATAACCGCATTTTTGGAACGAATCTTTCTTTGAAAGAAAATGAAATGGTAGTGGGCCATACAAAAGGAGACGGTAAAGAGTTTTCAACACTGACTACTGCCAAAAAAAGCTATAAAGTCGTTGGTGATTTGAACGATAATAAGTATAAGACGACCTTGCCTCAACTATCTTTCTTAGTGGATAATATTTATATGGTGGTTGTGAAAGATGTATATGACTTTATCAATCCAGAAAATCATGAGAGAGTTCAGTACTATTCATTATGGAACACAGATACAAAAGAAGATCGTTTGAAGGAAGAATTTGATTCGTATCAAAATATAGACGTGGATCAATATAATGTTCCTCTAGTCATGTCTAGTAAAACAGAAGCTGCGAAAGAAATATATGGATTTATGGGAAGTCTTCTCTTCATTGGGGCCTTACTTTCAGTGTCGTTCTTTGTGGGTGCGGTATTAGTGATTTACTACAAACAAATCTCTGAAGGATATGAGGATAGAGACCGTTTTGTCATCTTACAAAAAATGGGAATTGATCATAAAACCGTTAAAAAATCTATCAATCGCCAAGTATTAATTGTCTTCTTCATGCCTCTATTAACGGCATTCATGCATACAGCTTTTGCGTTTAAAATGTATACGAAGATTGCGCAATTGTTTGGAGTAAACACTCAAATAACATTGATTGCATCAATCGTCATTGGGATTATTTTCTTAATTGTTTACTTTATCGTCTACAAAGTGACCTCTAGAAGTTACTTTAAGATTGTGAAACGATAAAAAAGTTCACAAAGAGCGGACAGCTTTGAATAAAAAACCTATTTTGAATGGCTTCTTTCACATTAAAAAACACACAAAAGGACAAGAGATTTCTTGTCCTTTTTATGTACTCAAAAATAGGATAACTGTCCACAATAAAAAGCTTTCAAAAAAAACAAGATTTCGGTTTTCAGAAACTAAAAAACATGGTAGAATGGAATGTATTCAAGTAAATAAAACTGGAGGATTAGTCATGATCGATGTTATTGACTTAAACAAAGTATTCGATAACGGCTTTGAAGCATTGAAGTCAGTAAATTTCTCAATTGAACAAGGGGATTTAGTATGTTTACTAGGTCCTAGTGGATGTGGGAAATCAACAATTTTAAATTTAATCGCGGGATTATTATCACCTACTGGGGGAGACATCCAATTTAAAGGGGAGTCAGTTGTTACGACAGAGCCAAAAGACCGTAATATTGGATTCGTATTCCAAAACTATGCGTTATATCCGCATATGACAGTATTAGAGAACATTATGTTCCCATTAACTGTTGGTAAAAATAAAATTCCTAAGGAAGAAGCTCAAAAAATTGCAGAAGAATATATGCAATTAACAAACATTGAAGAGTTAGCAGGTAAAAAACCTGGTACTTTATCAGGTGGACAACAACAACGTGTGGCCATCACTCGTGCGCTTGTTCAAAAACCTGAAGTGCTCTTACTAGATGAACCATTAAGTAACTTGGACGCTCGTTTACGTTTGAAAATCCGTGAAGAAATCCGCCGTCTTGTAAAAGAAGTAGGAATCACAACAATCTTCGTAACACACGACCAAGAAGAAGCTTTATCAATTTCAGATAAGATTATTCTTTTAAATGAAGGGTATATTCAACAACATGATGACCCTCAAAACTTATACCTAGAACCAAGTAACTTATTCGTTGCGAAATTCATCGGTAACCCAATCATTAATATTACAGAAGTGGAAATTAAAGACGGAGTGATTACTCACCCATCATTCAACTTATCAACTTCTGAATTATCTCAAGACCGCAAACGTCAAGAGTTAGCAGATGGACATTACTATTTAGGAATGCGTCCTGAAGATGTCGTTCCAGCTGCTGAAGGAGAAGAATTATTTTCTACAACTATCAGTGGAGTTGAGTTAATTGGACGTGAACGTATTCTTCACTTCCCATTAGGCGAACAATATTTGAAATCAATCGTAAGTGTGGAGCATAAGATTGAAGAAGGAGACACACTTGCATTTAATATTCTAAAACATAAAATCTTCTTATTCGATAAAGATGGAGCGCGTGTTTACTAATGAGAAAATATAATCCAGAAAACCAACCTAAAGCTTGGTTCTTCCTTCTCCCATCTTTAGGAGTGATTCTCTTATTTAATATTTATCCATTACTTCGTTCGTTCTGGATGAGTTTCCAAAAAGGGTCACTATTAAAATTACAATACACTGGTTTAGACAACTACCAAAAAGTAATTGCGGACCCTGTATTCCATAAAGCGTTACTCAACACAGCACTCTATGCATTCGCAGTAGTGCCAGTAGCGTTATTAATCTCAGTTATCATTGCATGGATTATTTTCGAGAAGATTAAACGTAAAAGCTTCTTCGAAACAATCTTCTTCATGCCTTACGTTACAAGTACAATCGCTATCGGGATTGTGTTCCGTTACTTCTTCAATGGGGACTACGGAATTATCAACTTCTTCCTTGGCTTGATTGGGATTCCAGCCGTGAACTGGTTGGATAACGTAAACATGAGTATGCCAACACTGATTATCTTCGGGGTTTGGACAAGTTTAGCGTTCAATATCATCATCCTCTTAGCAGGATTACGTAATATTGATCCTGAACACTTCAAAATTGCGAAAATGTTTGGTGCGACAGACCGTGAAATCTTCTGGCGTATTACATTCCCGCAATTAGTTCCAACAATTGCCTTCCTTTCAACGGTTAACTTAATCGGGGCATTCAAAGTGTATACACAAGTGTACGCATTATTTGGCGGAACTGCTGGTCCAGCAAACTCAGCAACAACAGCTGTGTACTATATTTACGACAAGTTCCATGTGGCAGGAAGACCAGGGGTTGCCATGGCAGCAACTGTAATCTTGTTTGCAATCATTCTTTTTGCAACATTCCTCCAAAACAAATTCCTAAGAAAGGCGGAGGGATAAGAAGATGAAGAAAGTTTTTAACGGTTTTTCAGTCACGCTATTAATTTTCTTAGCGTTAATTACAGTATTCCCATTTATTTATATGATTATGACAGGATTAATGACGTACGCAGAAGCAACAAGCATTCCGCCTTCATTTATTCCTAGTTCGTTCCAATTTAGTAACTACCTAGAAGTATTTAGCCGTGCGCCGTTCTTACGTTACTTTGGAAACACATTATTCGTGTCTCTATTTACAACAGTGGCAACAGTGATTACTTCATTACTAGCAGCCTTTGCTGTCACAAGCTTACAGTTCAAAGGAAAAAATATTGTAATGATGATTTTAGTTTCATTATTAATGGTTCCTTACGAATCAATCATCTTTACAAACTACCAAACAATCGCTCAATTAGGGTTATTAAACACTTATGTAGCGTTAATCATTCCGTTCTTAACAAGTATCTTCTATATTTACTACTTGAACGGATACTTAAAAGGAATCCCAAGTACATTCTACAAAGCCGCTAAAATTGATGGTGCGAGTGATTTAGAATATATCCGCCGCATTTTAGTGCCAATGTGTAAACCAGCATTGGTAACAGTAGGGATTTTAACATTCATCCAAAGCTGGAATTCATTCCTATGGCCATTATTGGTTACAAACACGAAAGAATTCCGTCTATTAAACAACGGACTTTCTGCCTTCACGACAGAATCCGGAAGTGATGTTCACTTACAAATGGCCGCAGCAACTCTAACGGTTATCCCAATTCTGTTAATTTACTTCGTATTCAGAAAAGAAATTATTAGAGGGGTTGCGAAGAATGGTATCAAAGGATAAAACAACGATTACCTTTCATAGCGGAATTTTAACGATTGGTGGAACGGTCATCGAAGTAGCCTATAAAGATAGTCATATCTTCTTCGACTTCGGGACTGAGTTTTTGCCAGAATTAGAATTGCCCGATGAATCGGTGCAAACACTCACAGATCATAAAGTGATTCCACATTTAAAAAATATGTACGATGCACGAATCCCATACAAATACGAAGGGGATGAAGATAAAGACTATGCCAATACGGCGGTCTTTATCTCACATGCGCATTTGGACCATACAAGAATGTTGAATTATTTAGACTCAAGTATTCCTTTATATACATTGAAGGAAACAAAAATGATTGTAAATTCGCTCAATCGCAATGGAGTCTTCTTACTACCATCGCCATTTGAAGATGATACATTTACAAGAGACATGATTGGGTTAGATGCAGGTGATGTGATTAAGGTTGGAGAAATCGAAGTAGAAATCGTGCGTGTCGACCATGATGCGTATGGGGCTGCTGCTTTAATCATTAAAACACCTGGACATCATATTACGTATACAGGGGATTTACGACTTCACGGGCATAACGCCGAAGATACAATTGAGTTTTGTAAGAAGGCAAAGCATACGGACATCTTAATGATGGAAGGTGTATCGATTAGCTTCGGGGACCGTAAAGAGGTTGAAGACGAAATTAAACCTGAAAACGAGGAAGATGTGATTCGTCATATCGCTCGCCTCGAACAAGAAAATCCAAATCGACAAATCACATTTAATGGCTATCCAGCGAATGTGCGTCGTTTTGAAAAAATCGTCGAAGGAACAAGCCGTACTGTTGTTCTTGAAGCAACGATGGCTGCACTTCTTAAAGAAGTATTCCAAAAGGATGCTCATTACTACTATATAGAAGGCGCTCCCAAACTCGACGAACTTGATCCTACTTTAGAAATTTCATATCAAACGTTGTTAGAGGATACTTCGAAGTACCTATGGCAAGCAGTCGACCATTTCGAACGTTTGCAAGAGGGAAGCTTATACATCCACAGCGATGCACAGCCTCTGGGAGACTTTGATCCGAACTATCAACCGTTTCTAGATTTATTGGCGGAAAAACACATTGAGTTTGTACGCCTATCTTGCTCAGGTCACGCAAAACCGGACGACTTAGACCGCATTATTGCGATGATTGAGCCTAAATGTTTGGTTCCAATTCATACGTTAAAACCAGAACTTCTGGTGAATCCGTATGGTGACAGAATATTGCCGTACCGCGGCGAAAAAATTGTGTTGTAAAAACTATATAACAAAAGGAGAAGAAAAATGAAATTCAAATCTTTAGTAAAAGCGACACTAGCAACAGCATCAGTTGTGGCGTTAACAGCATGTGGAGCTAACTCATCAAACAACAGCTCTTCACAACAAGCTGAAACTAAAAAAGACATCGTAACAGAGGTTAAATCAGAAACTAAAATCACTTTCTGGCATGCTATGAACGGTCAGCAGGAAAAAGCTCTTCAAAAATTAACAGAAGACTTCATGAAAGCTAACCCAAATATCAAAGTAGAGTTACAAAACCAATCTCAATACAAAGATTTACAAGCAAAAATTAACGCAACTTTAACTTCACCAAAAGACTTACCAACAATCACTCAAGCATATCCAAACTGGTTATACAATGCTGCTGAGCAAGGTACATTGGTAGACTTCAAACCATATATTGAAAACGAAACAATCGGATTCAAGAAAGGTGAAGAAATCCGTCCAGAATTAATGGAAGGTGCTAAAATCAACGGAGTACAATACGGTATTCCATTCAACAAATCTACAGAAGTATTATTCTACAATGCAGATTTATTGAAACAATACGGTGTTAAAGTTCCAACTACTTTAGATGAATTAAAAGAAGCAGCTAAAACAATTTACGAAAAATCTAACCACGAAGTTGTTGGTGCTGGTTTCGACTCATTAAACAACTACTATGCAATTGGTATGAAGAACAAAGGTATTGACTTCACTAAAGAATTAGACTTCGCAAGTGATGCTTCAAAAGAAGTTGTTAAATACTACGCAGACGGAATCCGTGACGGATACTTCCGTATTGCTGGTTCAGATAAATACTTATCAGGACCATTCCAAAACAAAAAAGTAGCTATGTATGTTGGTTCAACAGCTGGTGAATCATTCGTAGCTAAAGGTGCTAAAGAAGCTGGTTTCGAATACGGAGTAGCTGTTCGTCCTGAAAAATACGACCTACAACAAGGTACTGATATTTACATGTTCGAAGGTTCTACAACTGAAGAACAACGTACAGCAGCATTCTTATACTTGAAATTCTTATCTACACCTGAATCTCAATTATACTGGGCACAACAAACTGGTTACATGCCAACAATCGCTTCAGTGTTAGAAAAAGATGAATACAAGAATTCAGGTTCTAAAGTTCCTAAAATCTTGGCAGATGCTACTAAGAATTTATTCTCAATTCCTGTAGTTGAAAACTCTGATCCTGCATACTCAGAAGTTCGTACGATTTTAGAAAAAATCTTCAAGACTGAAAATGCAGATGTAGATCAATTAGTTAAAGATTCTAAAGCACAATTTGATGCTGCGTGGAATCAATAATCACATATAAGTTCATTCACAACACAATCACAACGAAAGCCTGGGGAATTTTCCTCAGGCTTTTTGTGTGGACATAATTAGTGCTGGGCGTGTATTGCCCCTTCGGGGGAGGCTTTTAGGGGGATTGGGTGAGGTGGTGGATTGCTTTAGAAACAAGCGGTTTTTAATGTTGAAAGAGGATTAGTGAGCCACCGACTCGAGTCTGGGGTCTCTCGTCTTTGAAGCCTCAAAGAGACACTAACGAATAGATTCGTAAGTGTCTCTAATTCGCATTCAATGTATGTTCTCACTAATCTTTCAACAAAACCGCTGTTTCTGTCGCAATCAATATTTTCGGTCTACCCCTAAAAGCCTCCTGAGGGGAATTCCACACCACAAAGCTGAGGAAAGTTGTGTGGCGTTCCTTAGATTGTGTTCCTCATTCATAACGGACCGGTGCAGGGTCGGAGTGAACGCGTTTCATGGAGAGTGTGCTATAATGGGGCGACAAGAGAGGTGAGTCGGATGCGGTATGTGCTTTTATTAAGAGGCGTCAATGTTGGTGGTAAAAATAAGGTCGTGATGAGCGAATTGAAGGAATTACTGGGGCGTGAAGGGTTCAGCGATGTGGATTCTTACATTAATAGCGGGAATTTATTTTTTACAAGTAGCGAGAGTGTGGAGAAAATCGTTTCGAAAGTTGAAAAATTATTAGAAAAGAATTATGACTTCTCGATTCCTTTTGCGTTACTTTCAAAAGAAACTTATTTAGAAGAAATTGTAAACCTTCCAGAGTGGTGGAACGAAGACTTTGCTAGAAAAGATATTTTGTTTTATTCTCAGGGGACAAATTCGGATGAGGTCGTTGAATTTGCAAAAAACTCTGAGCTTTATAATGAAAAAGTGTATATCGGAAAGAATGCAGTTTTTTGGGCTAAGATGGACGAAGGGGAATTTTTGAAGACGACTTATCATAAGAAGTTGTTGAAGCAACCTTTTTATAAGACAATTACGATTCGAAATGGAAAGACATTTGATAAAATTGCAGAAATATTAAAAAAGCCTAATAACATCCTGGGTATAGAATATATAAAATCAATACTGAGGCTTAATTCCAGGCTGAAACCGGTAATAATCAAACGCTGCGGTGCAGAGCATAACAGCACTGAAATCTCTGCAGGTAATTTAGCTTCGGCAGCTTCGATAAGAAAAGTCCTGTTAAATAATTTAAAAAATCCTGAAAGCCTGGCTGCATACCTGCCAAAACCCTGCTACAGGATTATAAAAAGCTCAAAGCCCCTCTTTCCTGATATAATTACAGGATATATTTATAAAAAAATCCTTGAGATTAAGTATACCGCCAAGAACAGCTTGGATTCCTATTCCGATATTTCCGCAGATTTTAAAGAAAGGCTCTATAATACTATAAGTCCGAGTACCTCTTATGAAGAAATGATAAGTCAAATCAAGTCAAAGCAATATACCTATACCAGAATCTCACGAGCCTTAATTCATATAGCCTTAAATATAAAAAAAGAAGATATGCAGCTGTTTAAAAGCGGAGATTATGCATATTATGCCAGGCTGATAGGCTTTAAAAAATCCGGCTCCAAGCTTCTCAGTCTATTAAAGGAAAGAGCAAAAATCCCTATTATAAGCAAGCTGGCTGATGCGGATAAGGTACTCCTTGCCGCCTTTAATGAAGCTTCACCTTTAAGCTGCGAAGCGGGACGTAAGCTTCTTTTAAAGGAAATTTATGCAGGAGAGCTGTATAATTCTCTATATTATGATATGTACAAAGTCACACTGCCGAATGTATTTGAAAGAAAGTTTTTAACAGTTGATTAATTCCGATTGATTGAGGCAAAATCAGTTGTGATAAATTTCTTGCTTTTTTAATAAAGCTGTGATAAAATTTCCACGTTGTCTAAAAGCGGTGTTCCTCTGCTCTGCAAGCTATTCAATCAGGCATTTACATGTCAAGGCATGAACATCAAATTAAAACAGGAGGATTTATAC